>Ga0310120_10004311_pt1 | contig 9989 bp, 3 predicted proteins | sample CB27_AW_983_MG_FD_203506 | JGI IMG/M metagenome (GOLD analysis project Ga0310120, IMG submission 203506) | Marine microbial communities from Western Arctic Ocean, Canada - CB27_AW_983 | ecosystem: Environmental > Aquatic > Marine > Oceanic | place: Canada: Western Arctic Ocean | collected 2017-09-26 | reverse complement strand
ACTGATTCTCCACAAGAATGAAGAAGCCGTTGACCAGATCCCGAACCAGGTTTTGCGAACCGAAGGAAAGAGCCAGACCAAGGATGGCCACACTACCGAGGAGCGGCCCTGTATCGATGCCAACCACATCAAAGGCGACCAGGGTACCCACAACGTAGATAGCGATCTTGCCAACACCTTTGAAAACGTCCGCGATCGTGTTTGCACGCTGCTCGATAGCACTGACGTTCTCGGTGTCGTCGTCGGCCGCCACCTTTATCAAGGTGCGCGAAACGAGGCCCACCAGCCATAGCGCAAGTCGCCCGGCCACCAAGATCAGCAGCAGCACGCCAAACACACGGGGCGCCCGTTGCCGTGCTGTCGCGAGCGCCGCCTCGAGCCAGCCGGAGAAAGCCTCCGCCTCCTGTCTCTCTCGCTCGATCTCCTCGTGTTTTTGATCCAGGTAGATCGTCTTCGACTCGGCGAGAGTCACCTCGAACTCGATCGAGTGCTGACGTACCGCGCTGAGATGCAACTCCTGCTCGACCTTCTCCGCCTTGGTGGAGGACGCGTTGACAATGGGCAGCCACCGATCCGACCACTCTGGGTCGGAGCTGAGGACCTGCTCCTTGGCGAGGCGGTGCTCCTCGTGGGCCAGTTCAACGTCTCGTTCCAGGGCGCCCTGGATGATCACGCTCGACGCGGCCTGCTGCTTGACCAGTTTCAACTCGAGACGGGCCACCGCGCTCCGCTCACTGTGGAACTCCTGGCGGAATCGCAATTCCTCAATGTGCGCGGCTCTCTCCTCGAAGGGCGTTGCGCCCACGGAAGGCACCCGCGCAGCCTGCTTGGCCTGCCGCTGCGCAGCGGATCCCATCGTGCTTTCCAACCGCTCCTCCACCGAGTCGCGCTCCGTCTTGATCGCGGTGAGGTAGGCGTCCTGGTTCGACACCTTGGCCTCGGCGAGGGCGGCCCAGTCTCTTGCAGCGGTCTGCCTGGCCGTCGCTTCCGCACGCTCGTCGGCCCCGGCAGCCGTCGTTGCCCACTCGCTGTAAAGGGGTTCCACCTCGGCGGCAGTCCGACGTTGCTTGATCCAGTGTTCTTGCCACTGTCGGTTGGAGATCACTTTTCGATCGAGCAGTTTCAACCGATCGCGGAGGATCGAGGTCAATTGTGCACCGGCATTACTCAAATCCGGGAAATCACCCAGGCTCACGAGTACTGGCGGCGTGAGGATGGCTTCCAGCCAGTCCCGCTCAGCGGCCTCGATGCGTTGCACGAGGTCAGAAGGTGAGTCAGGAGTGTTCTGCGCCGAAGCGATCGCCGGCGCAAACAGCATCAGGATGACAAGCAGACAGCGAATGGAGATCATGGGCTCGAATCTACACACAAGCGCATGTGGCTCGCCAGAATCCGGGGTTCCTGAGGAGGTCCAGCGATTCCATGGGCCTCCCGCACGGAAGCCAGCATACCAAAATCTTCATCACTTATGCTGCAATTCGAGCCTAAACTTGTGAGGTGTTCGAAGGGCACCGCTATATCCCTAATAACTCGCGGCCACATTCTACGGTGATCTTGTAGATTTTTGGGCGGGAACTGAAGGCTACCACGACATCGAGAACCACCACCATGAAACGCTTCTCCGGGTCTGGTGTGATGGCGACAACATGATCGAGGTTGACCCAGGTCTCATCCGCCTTCTCAGACTCGTGCAGTACCAGCCTCTTGAATGTGTTCTTCAATTGTTTTCTCCCGGTTCTTTAGTTCACTCCTCGCAAGCACTCGCGTGTGATGCTGCCCCTGGCTCACTTCCCCACCGGCGGGATCTTCGCCTCTTCCATCCACAGCGAAAGATGCCCGCGCTGAGGGATGAGTCCCCTCGGGTTGTTGTATCTCAGGAAGCTGGTGGCTGCGATGGTCACCTTGCCGCCCTGGAATTCGTCGCGAAAGTCAGCGTATACATGGCCGCCGCGTGGCTGTCCGCCCTGGCGCTTGCCGACACCGGCGGAAGACTGGGCCAGCAGTTTGCCGTTGACGTAGACCTCAAATCCTTCGCCGGCATTGACGTGGGCGCTGCCGCCAACAACGATCCGGTAGCGGTGGCCCTCTTTGAGCGGGGGGATTTCGAAGGTGCCGCGCACCAGAAGAACTTCTTTCTGCCACAGCGTCTTCGGTTTCTCACCACACCCGCAGAATGACGAGGTGCACGAATCTCTCAGCGGCGCCAGTTTGCCATCCAACTGACCGAAGGGCGATAGTCCGCTGTTCCAGCCTGCGCTGGCGCCATCGAAGTCGGGTGCGGACCAGTTGGCCATCTCATCGGGATAGGTGACCTTGCGGAAGCGGCTGCCCTTCTCCCTGGGCAGCGTCTCTATCGGGTCAAAGCTGTGGTATTTCCACATCGCATTCCGGAGATCCGGCCCGAATACGTGCCAGTCATAGTCCTGCACGCCGGCCGCGAGATGGCACTGGTTCAATCCGAACATCGCGCCGCGCAGGAACTGTGAAACCCGCTCCGGCCTCTCACCGCTGGCCTCACTCAGGAGCGCCGCGTTGTTCCTGGGGTTGGCGATATAGCCCTCGGCCATGCCCCCCATGATCACCGGGGCCAGCGCCGCCTTTGCCGACGCAGCGACCCACAGCGCCGGTTCTGGATTTGCCTGCAGTGTGGTGGATTCCGGCCTGGCCGCTTGCGGAAGAGCTTCCGCTCTGCCGCCGAGGAGCTCGACCATCGCCCGACCGAGGGCATCGCCCACCAGCAGGTAGGTCTCGGCGTTGCGATTGTAGTGGTAGTCCTGATTTGTTGGAGAATCATCGATCTCTCTCCAGAAATCGCGGGTGTCTACCGAGCGCACGGTGCCAGCAAACTCGGGGTGTTTCCTCGAATCACCCACCGCCATCTGCGCCTTCAGAATCGGTAGGTACTTTTCGCTCATGTTGTGACCGCCGAAACCAACCGTGGCCACGACGGCAAGCATCTTGGGCGCCTTGAACTCCGCGCGCACATCGTGGATCAGGTGGACCAGATTCTGCTCGTACTCCTCAACCAACTCGGGCGAGAAGCCATCCTTGTGGCCCTGCCACCAGGCAAAGCCGGCCATCTCGTAGCCCTGGCCCCTGTAGCCCGGCACGATCGCGGCCATCTGGTCCAGGGTCTTGCGGATCCCTTCGACCATCAGGCGGTATTCCAGCCCTTCCCACTTGTTGTCGGGATCGTTTCGACCACTCGAGGGAGGACGGAAATCAAAGCCCAGCGCGCGGTTCCCCATCGCGGTCTTGATCAGCAGAACCTGTTCGTCGTGGTAGGTGCCCATGACATGGCCAAATCCCAGCTCCGGGCCGATCGTCCGCCCATTCGAGGTCGGGCTGAGGGGGCTGCCACTGAAGCCAATCCTGGCCTCCTGGTACCAGACATCATCGCGCACGGTCCACTGGCCCTCGTCGTCGATCAGGTTCTGGAATTTCTTTTCCCGCTTCGTCACGACTTCGAGATCTCCGCGGCCCAGCAGGTCCTCCTGGCTCATCCACAGCGCCGTCGATCCACCCTTGAAGTAGGTGATCTCGAAGGGATAGCGCTGGCCTGCTTCGAGTGCGATCTCCTGCTTGACTGCATGACCGCCCACGTCCCTTCGGTAGACTTCCTTTCCATCCAGTTCCATGACGTTGTATGCGCTGTCGCCATATCCGGGATGGATGGTGTAGTTGCCCGACACAGGCACGTCACAAAAGCCTCTGACCACCACTGTGTGCGGGCCTGCAATCGTCGGAAGCGACCCCTCCACGACCCCCAGCGCCACCGTGTCGGTCTTCGCCGGTTTCGCCCTGTCGTAGTCGGTGGCCCGGTCGTAGGCGCCGTTGTAGATGGAAACCGTCGCCCCCTGGCCCGCCTTCCGATCGGCTGACAGGTAAACACCGTAGGCATCGATCTTGTAGGTCCCCGCCCGATAGACCCCCATGACACCCCTGGGCGCTGCCGGATCACCCGTCAGATAGATGCCCGTATAGCGACATTTGGAGCCACTGATCGTCCCCATCCCCACCATGTTCGACTGCCCGGCCAGGATGTAGACCTGGACCGGCCTGGTGGTGTCCGGTGCTTTGCCATCGGGATCGGGCAGTTGGGTGGGAATGTCCATTGCAGCAACATTGAGGACGAATCCTGCCAGCACCAGTGCTGTGAGGACCCATATGGTTCTGACTCGGTGACTCATCTTGTCTCACTTGTCCTTTCTTACGTGCCTCCAATTGGACGTACAACGGTGGCTGCTAGTCCTCAAACTTTCGGGTGCTGAACCCGCCCGCTACGAGGAACAGGCGCTCGTCGAGATAACGATCCCCGCCTCATCGCGCGTCCCCTGAGAATGAGTTCTCCTCGGTTCACGATGGCGTCTTGCAACGCTATGGTTGCGATGCCGCACTGCGAACATAGTCTCTCGGCCTGGCAACAGATTTCTCGCTGTTTCCAAGTTCTTCTGCAGCGAGAGTGGCCGCTATTCCGTAGATGGAATCCGGGTATTTGTCGGCGATCCTGGTCAGAGACTTCTGGATCGATTTCACCGTGCGATCGTCACGCGGCTGCTTCGATTTCGCCTCGAACTTCATCAGATTCTCGATGTATCGATAGAACTTCTTGCCCGCTGCGATATCCGTTCTGGTCTCGGAGGATTTGAGCTGCTGTGCCAGATCGCCCGCTGCCGAGTCGTAGATATCGATTCCAGCGTACTTCTTGTGTAGATCAGGAATGATGAGACTCAGCGCGTACACATCATCGATCTTCTTCAGCGCAGTGACATCCGTGACCGCAGATCTCAGATCGCCCATCAACTCGCCATCGATGACGCCAAACACGAGCGCTCGGTTCTCGGCGATCTCGCTGCCGACCTCGGTGGCATCGTCCTCGGCGAGTTGTTTCTCGAGTTGCTGGAGACACAGATAGGCTGCCACGTAGTCCTTTTTCTTGAGCGCTTGATAGGCCGGTGTCGTGACATCATCCAGGTAGGGCTTGAGTTTCTTGAAGGAGACAGTCTTGGTGCCCAACAGCTCGGCCATCGCCTGACCCATCGCCTCACCGATGTCCATGTAAGTCTCGGCGTTGCCACCGTAGTGGCCGTTGGAGGAGCCCCCATGACAGAATGGCTTGCTGTAAACGGTCGCGACGTTGCCCTTGAACTGCCTGTACTTGCCGGTCCTTCCGTCGACCGCAAGCTGGGCATCGAGGATCTGCCCTTCGGCGCCACCGGCGCCTTTGCCAGTCTGACCGAGCGTGGCACACACAAACTTCGCGTTCGGTGCCCCGAAATCTCTGCGCAGTTGCTCGATCAACTGGACCAGATTCTGCTCGTAACGGCTGGCATGTACGGCGTTGTAGCGATCCTTGTCGCCCTGCCACCAGAAGAATCCCGCGATCTCGTACCTCTTCGCACCCGGGTAATATCTGTCCAGCTCAGCCAGCACCCTCTTCGCATTGGCGATATCGCCGTCGTACTGGACGCCGGCGTACCATCCGATCGCCTTGGGCGTTTCGCCCTTCTTCCACTTGTCAGGCGAATCCTTGTACCCGGCATAGATCATGCCGTCTTTTTCGAAGCGCTGGGAGCCTGGCGGCAGCAGGTCCCAGCCGAGACTGCGGTTGCCGATGCAACTCTTGAGGATGAGCACCGGCGCGTCGGTGACCTGCCCCACGTGATGCCCGATGCCGATCTCGGGGCCGATGTTGCTGTTCGTGATGGTCATCCACTCGTTGTTGAAGGACTTCATGTTGCCAGCGCCGCTCCCCATGACGCGCGCATTGCGGACATCCTTGCGCACGGTCCAGTCGCCAGCGTCGTCGACCAGGTAGGGATACTTGCCCTTCTGCTGGACCGCGTGCGTCAGCGAGCCCGCCTTGTCGGCGGCGCCGATCTTTCCAAAGCCCAGCATGTTGGACTGCCCCATCAGGATGAACACCTGGACCGGTTTGGACATGTTTGCGGGCCTGCCATCGGGATCGGGCAGTGGCTTCGGCGTGTCCGCGACAAGAAGGGAGAAGGTCAATACCGTCATCAGTACAGCGGTGAGGCCTGAAACGGTCTTCGCCCGGGTTCTCTTGTCCATGAATCGCTCCTTATTATCGAGTATTGAGTGTGGAGATTGTCGCCTGCCCTCCGCGTCGACTCAATGCCGGAGCCTACCTCCGACCTGCCCTGACGGATCTCCTGAACGCTGATTTTCCCCCGACAATCGGCAGTTCGAGCGAAGTGGCATCGAGATCGATGCTCAACTCGGTGCCCGGCTCGGGCCACAGTGTGAAATCCCGGTCGCTCGAGAAGATCATCAATCCGAGGCGTTGGCCGACCGGGATGATCTGATCGTCCGGTTGCAATTCAAAGCTCAACTCATAGAACTTGCCCGGTTCGAGCGGCTCGCTGTCGGTCAACGATTCGTGGTTCTGCGGATCTGCCCAACCTCGGGTGACGATGTTGCTGGTGATCTTTCGAGTCGATTCATCCCACGGCAGCGAAACCAACCAGACGGAGAGGTTTGCCGCCGGTTTGCTACTGGCCAGGCGGATGTTGAGGCGGGCAAGTCCAGACAGATGCAGTGGCGCACGCAACTCGGGCGTCGTGAACAGCAGCCGATGCTCCGACAACCTTGCTCTGGCCAGTTCCTCGCCGCTCACAGATGCATCATCGATGAGCATTGCGACACCCTGTTTGCCACGGCTCGAGAGCGAGAGCGTACCCGGTCGCCCCTTCCTCGTGCGAGGATGCAGAGGTACAGGCTTCGCCTTTGGATTCGGAAAATCGGCATAAGCAGTGGGCTCGCTGCGCTCGTCATCTTCACGAACGATCCATGCTCTGGGACCGTTCTCGACGCCGTTTTTCACACCGTAGAGATAGTGACTGAACCAGCGATTCATCATCTCCAGCGGTGGTCTGCCGCCATGTCCACCCTGGTGGTAGTAGATCTGAGCGGGGATGCCCATCGCGCGAACGGCGTTGTAGATGCGCCAGCTGTGCTCCGGCATCACATTCCAGTCATTGAAGCCATGCGCCATCAACATCGCGGCTCGCATCGGCCCGAGATCGTGGATGTAATCTCTTCCGGCCCAGAACTCGTTGTAATCCCCGGTCTTGCGATCAAAGCCCATCAACATCTCTTCATCTCGCACGTTGCAATCGCAGTACTCACGTCGCTCGGGATCACCACTATTGATCCAGTCGTACAGAACATCGATGTCCTCACCGATGTAGCCACCGGGATGCCGGACCAGACCGTGCGAACGGTAATAGTGATAGTAAGACGTGTTGGGTGCGATGGGGATGATCACCTCTAACCCCTCGACACCGGTGGTCGCAGCAGCGAGCGGAATCGTGCCGTCGTAGGAAGTTCCGGTCATACCCACCTTCCCGGTACACCAGGTGGCGACCACTTCTTCGTCGCCATCGGGAGTCGTGAAGCCGCTGGCGCGACCGTTGAGCCAGTCGATGACCGCCTTCGGGCCCAGCGACTCGTTGTCACCACCGACTGTCGGGCAGCCTTGCGAAAGGCCAGTACCCGGAGACGCCGAGTGCACCACGGCGAAGCCTCGCGGTACCCAGCGCTCGATCTGACGCTCGGACATCAGTGGCCGCTTGCTCTGATATTCCATCCGTGGCGGAGACTCGTGCATCGGCGGCGTCTGACCGACCTCCTGTCGTGGGTCCCAGGAGTACTTCGCATCGTTGGCACCGGTTCCAGAGAAGTAAGGGCTGGACTCGTAGATCACCGGGACCTTGAGACCCTCCGTCCTGGTCTGGAGGTGTCGGGTGACATCGACGTGCATGCGGTCGAGTTTGCCATCCCCATCGGTATCGAAGGTGGTTTCGACCCACAGATCGTGCTGGATCCACTGCTCTGCGTCAGTGAACTCCTCGACGATCTGGGCCTGGCCATCGACGAACACCGCTCGTGCGGGTCTCGCCTGTTGCGACTGTTCCTGATTCGCGGCCAGGGGCAGCCGATGCGCTGCGCTGGACTGGCACCCGAGAAGGGCCAGCATGCAAAGATACGCCGGGGCCTGGATGAAAAACGAAACCATGTTGCGGACTCCCTGACCAACGACCCCTGGTAATGATCACCCAGCCATGGGACCCGGTTCGGTGAGGGGGTCGAAGAGCCTCATAGTTGGGCCCCGGGCCAAGCGATGCAAGACAGGTCCCCCGCAGGGAAATCGCCATTTGTATGCTCATCGACACGATCCGGAGGGGATCGCTTCGCCATGGTGCGCCATCGGGATCGAAATGGATCTGGAACCGCTTCCGGCGATGTCGCCTGCCTGTACTTGACGCTGGCTCCATCTCGGTCGACCATCACCGCTTGCTCAATCAGAAATCCAGGCAAAGTACACCAGCACCAAAGGAGTCCTCGATGCGTTCCCTCTCGAACTTCCCGGGGTTAGTTCTGGCCATGATCCTGGTCCTGTTCAGTGTCGATGTCGTCACTGCAAGCAGCGATGATGCGGATCCGCGGGCCGGCCTCGTCACTGCCATCGAATGGAGTGAGGATGGACTCTTCCTTTCCTACACCAACCTGGGAACCCGCCATCGATTCCACATGATGACCGGTGTGCGTGAAGTTCTTGGACGGGCAAAGGATGTCGAGGAGCCTCCAAGGCGCAGATCTCGTCGTGGACGCGGCGGTGATGGCGGCCAGACAGGCACCTATGTCGGTCGACCCACGCGGGGTCGTCAGTACACACAGGTCGATTCCCCCAATGGTCGCTGGGAAGCGCATTACGAGAACTGGAATGTGGTGCTCAAGGAAAAGGAATCCGGCGAGTCGATCGCCGTCACCATCTCGGGAAATGAAGATATACACTATGGCACAGCCAGCTGGGTTTACGGCGAAGAGCTGGGACAGACCCGGGCAATGTGGTGGACTCCCGATTCGCAGAAGTTGCTCTATTACAGGTTTGACGATAGCGGTGTGGAACCGTTTCACCTCGTGACCGGCTGGTCAAATTTCAATACCGTTCACTATCCGGAGAAGTACCCCAAGGCCGGCGCCAAGAATCCAGGTGCCGAGTTGCTGGTCTACGACCTCGCTTCTCAGGAGGTTACACACATCGATGTCGGAGGTGGCTCCGAGGAATACATCTACAACATCCGGACCTCTCCCGATGGAGCCGTGATGCTGGTCAACTGGACCGATCGACTGCAACAGCACCTCAAGGTGATGGCGATCGATCTCGAAACAGGAGACTGCCGTCTGGTGGTCGAAGAGCAACAGGAGACCTGGCAGAGCAACAGTCCCAGCATGAGATACCTGGCCGACAACCAGCGCTTCATCTGGACCAGCGAGCGCAGCGGCTTCAGCCACTACGAACTACGCAATCTAGATGGCGAGTTGCTCAACAGCATCTCGAGTGGAGACTTCCAGACTGCAGGCATTGACTTTGTTGACGAGGAGCAGGGGCAGATCGGTTTTCGCGGCTACAGCTCGCCAATAAATCCGTATTACATGCAGTACCACATCGCCGACCTCGATGGGGAAAACCACCGCCGGGTCACCACTCTCGATTTCCATCACTCCGGTTTCCAGTTGTCTCCGGACAAGAAGTGGCTCGTCGCCCAGTACGAAGAGGTCAACACACCTCCTTCCACGGCCATCTACAGCACCGATGGAAGACTGGTCGCAAAACTGGCCGAGTCTGATCCAGCCGCGGCTGCCAACATCGCAGAGATGTTCAGCTTTCGCTCCAGCGATGATCAACACGACATCTATGGCATCCTCTACAAACCGAAAGACTTCGATCCGACCCAGCAGTACGCCATCATCAATTCCCTCTATGGTGGCCCGGGATCCAATGAGATCTCGGCGCGCTACGCCCCAAACCCTCGTTCAGAGAACAATCGTGGTTACCTGGTGGTCAAGGTCAATAATCGTGGCACTGGAAATCGAGGCAAGGCGTTCCTCGGTGCGGCCTACCTGCGCCTGGGAGACATCGACATCCAGGATCATGCCGATGCGATCCGGATGTTGCGCGAGCG
>Ga0310120_10004302_pt1 | contig 10005 bp, 10 predicted proteins | sample CB27_AW_983_MG_FD_203506 | JGI IMG/M metagenome (GOLD analysis project Ga0310120, IMG submission 203506) | Marine microbial communities from Western Arctic Ocean, Canada - CB27_AW_983 | ecosystem: Environmental > Aquatic > Marine > Oceanic | place: Canada: Western Arctic Ocean | collected... | reverse complement strand
AATCAAAGGAGAAACCGAAAAAAAAGATTAATTTGAGCGACGAAGAGCGACAAATACGTATGAATAGATTAAAAAAAGGAAGAGAAACGGTAGCACGTAATCGTGCATTAAAAAAAGAAGCAAAGGCAAACACCAAGGAAAATGAAAAACAAGGGGAAAAGGTAGAAGAAGTAAAGGAAGAAATACCCAAAGAAGAACCCAAAGTAATAAAGGAGGAAGCCCCCAAAGAAGAACCCAAAGTAATAAAGGAGGAAGCCCCCAAAGAAAAACCCCAAGAAATAAAGGAAGAAAAAGCAAAAAAAGTTAAATGTGATTGTAATAAAAAAATGTTAAATCATCAAAAGGAACGATTAAATATACCAAAAAAGGTAGATTTTGAAATAGGAGGACAACCCTTACCAAGAAAAAAAACACACATTAGATTTAATATTAATAATCCATTTTAATCTAATTTAATATACTCATCAAAATTTTTCATATACCGTTTATCGTAATCATTACTATAATTGATGGTAAAAAATGAATGTTTTTCTTTAGTTGCTTTTTGAAATTCTTTAATAAATATCTTTTTTCTACTAGATGTGTTGTGTTCGTTAACGATGAATTCCAATTGATTATAGGAACACGAAAAGCATATTAATCCAGTTAGTGCCTCACGGTAACAATTGCTTAATTGCGTATACTTTTGAACCAAAACAATGCTATTTATTAAAAAATGTCGCCCATTACATGCGAGTAAATCAATAAAACCATTATTTATTTTTCTAAGATTACCACTATATCCAACATCATCAAAAATTATCAGTTTTTGACTTGGTTTTTTATTTTCTTCTACATCTTCAAGGTATTGTTTTTTTAAAGTATCATACAACTCCATTAGTATCTCTTCATCATATTCATTAAATAAATTATCTTCAGGTATCTGTTTATATTTTATAAGATTTTTCATTTTTATTGTGTTTATTGATGGACTTACTATGTAAATATTTTTACCAGCGAAATCCTTATTATATCCATTATTAAAGCATAAAAGACTACATAAAACTGTCGTTTTACCCGAAAGATGACTTTTTCCAATAATTGCTAATTTCAGTGGTAAATCAAATAAATTATCTTTTTTAATACTATAACTATCACTTTTATCAATCATTGGAATAATTTTCAATTTTTCATTACTCATCTTTACTATTATTATTATTATATAAAATATAACATATTAATATATAAAATGAATTCTTATTATGATTATCAGAACAGCTTAAACCAATACACCAATCTATTAGATGCTTATAATGATACAGCAAGTAATCAATTATCAAGTAATCAATTAAAAGACTTGAATAAACAAATGAAGGAACAAGTTAGTCAATCAATTGGGATAGGTGTCGGAATTCCTCTATCTTTATCAGTTGCTAAGGCATTTTTGAAAACTAGAGGAACAAAAGCACTAGTTCGTGCATTGGGTAAAAAATTGGGTATGAATGATGAGGATATTGAAGCACTTGTAAAAGATCCCAAACAAGGAATGGCAGATTTAATAGAAAGATATGGTAGCAAAAAAATTAATCAATTATTAGGAAGACATAAACCAACAGCAACAACAGAAGAAGAAGAACCAACATTATCAATAGAAGATGAACCGTTAGACGTAGAAACGTTTGGTGTAGATTTTCCTCTAGGACACATACAACAAACTAGAACATTTCAAGGAGGTCTTACTAATTTAGTAGAAAGTCATTTTGAACCTAGAGAAGAAGTTGCGGGTGAAAACGATTTATTTGACGCTCAGGAAGAATTTGGAGAAGATACTGGAGATTTATTAGAAGAATCAAATGCTCCCATATCACACGAAGTTGTCCACACACCTCAACAAGAGGGTATGGAAATGAGAGATATTTCTGATGTTGGTGCTGATGTTGGCGATGTCGGAGAAGAAGTTGCAGAAACTACTGCTGGAGTTGCAGGTGATATTGCTGGTGATGTTGCTGGTGGTGTTGCTGGAGAAACCGCTATTGAGGGTATTGGTGGAATTTTAGACGCCACGCCCCTTGCCCCTCTAGGAATATTTTTGGGAATTCTTGGGGCGATCTTCAGTTTCCTACCATTTTTCGGGGGACATCATCACCACCCCAAACCACCACCACCACCTAATTTTTCATTACCAACTCCTCAATTTGGAACATAAATATTAAATATTTTATTTTTATATTTTTTATCTCATTTATTATTATAAAAATAATGTCTGTAGTTTCTAGAATTTTGAAAACTCAATCAAGCACTGCTCCTCCTTTTAGTAAATCAAGGAATAATTTTAAAGTTGAAATAGAAGATGGTGCTATTTATGATATGCAAAAATCATATTTACTGTTAAATACTGATTTGACAACCTCAGGTGATAATGGAGTTCACAAAGTATTTTTGGGAACTAGTGTATACAGTTATGCCCCCGATTGTTTGATAAAGACAGCACGATTATCATGCACTAAAAACGGAATTCTTGAAGAAGTCCATCAAGTAAATGTGCTAAATCAAAATTTAGATTTAGTAAAGCGTGGTTTTGAACGTAATTTTAATATTAATACAGAATTCGGTCAAGGTCTAGAATATGACTTAGAACTTCCAACAATTACAAGAACCGCCTTTAGAAATCTAAATTTAGCAAGTGCAAGTAGTAATAGAAAAGTTGATTTACGAATTCCTCTAAAAAAAATGTTTGGGTTAGGCTGGTCGCCTTCATTAAATACATCAAAAACAGGTAAACTTACGATGGCTATTGAACTAGAAGATGTACTAGATGTTTCAACTGAATATATACAATATGAAGGCGTAAATAATCTAGCGTTAGATGATGCTAATGCCCCAGCAGGTGGAGCCCAAATTACAGAATTAGAAACCACAGGAGTAACATTTACTGATGATGAAAGACTCACATTGTGGGTGAATTCTTACGTTAAAGTAACATATACTCCAACTGCTGGAGCTCCAACAACTGTAGATAGATATGTCACCGCAGTTTCAAAAAACGTAGGGGGGAAAATGCTTATCACTCTAGGTGTTGGTTTAGGTGTTGTTGATATTACAGCAGTTACATTAGTACAAAATCCAGCAACCGCTATAAACTACACAATAAACGACGTTCAATGTGTGCTTTATCAAAAATCTGGAAAACAAGAAGAAACTGATATCGTATATAATACATGGAAATTAGAAATGGTAAACAAACCCGCAGGTACTACACATTATGAAAGGAATTTTGACGTTGAGGGTAATTGTTCTACAGCAATTGTTATGACACCTCTAGGAAATTCTTTAACATCTCAAACAGATTCGTGTGGACTTTATAGATTTTCAATAAACGGTGTGGATACTACCGACCAAAGCATTGTACCGCATGATATGCTATATAATGATAGACTTATGATGACATTTGAAAATGCCTCAATGCCTCCAGCGTCATTAAAGTCAACCAATACCCTATTTTGTAATCCAATCCCACTAGTTCAACAAAATCAAGTATTACATCTAAAAATGACACATACCGCACCCAGTGCATCACCTATAACTTACCTTTACAAGTTGATGGAAAGAGAAATATAATTTAATATTATTTTTATTAATTTTTAATCTGTTTAATTATCTATTTAATTATTATAAAAAGTATAATGTCAGTTAAGCAAATATATCCAAATTCTCAAAGGGACAGTTATAGCGAAAATGATAGTGTTGATTTTCTCTTATCATTTGAAGGTGAAAAACTTAAAAGAAACACGGTTCGTCTATCAGGGTATCTTACGGTTGTAAAAGCAGATGATACCCCAATAAATGGAGATGTTAAGTATGATGGTATGCTTGGAATTCATGCATTTTGTGATTCATTTAATACGCAAATTGATGGGGTCTTTATTGAAAATCAACAAGCTTATGCAAGAGCAGTTAAAACCGCAGTTCAAGCAAATCAATCAGGATCTTCACAAGGGGCAGAAACCAGTAAATCCATAGAATTAAGGTGTGGAAATGATGAAATGACAAAAGAGATATTAAAGGGACTTGATGGGAATAAACCTTTACCATTTTCAATGCAACCACATATTTGTTTAAATAATGTTCTTAGTGGAGATTTACAATATAATGGAGGTGTTATGGTTAATGTTAGATTAGCACCAGTTCTTGATGTATTTTATGGCGCAGATGCTGTTGGTGTGAAGTATTCTATTACTGATTTAAAAATGAGTTATGAAACTGTCGTAGATGACGGTAAAAAAGAGGAGGTTGTAATGCTAACAAAAACAATGGTAAGAAATAATCTCGTTTCAAGTAATCATCAACTTTCTACTAAAGTACCTGTTTTAGCTCTGAGTGTTAGTGGGACTTTCATTAAAACTAATAATCTTTCTAAATCAACTACTAACAATACAGCCTGTGAGGTTTTAGATGTAACTAGGTTAGAATTTGAGATGAATGATGGGACAGGTTACCAGAGTTATGCGCTAGAAAGTAGAAACGAAATATTATATAATTATATTCTAGCAAATGGCAATAGCCAACACAACGATTTCTCTCTAAAAAAATTATCTCAAGGTATCGGATACGGAATTGGACTTAATTTTAATGATAGTACCATAGATTTTCACGAGAAAAAGTTTGGCTTATCCGTTATATCATCAGCAAGTAATGTAGATCCATATACTCTATTTATGTATTTCACAGGAGTTATTAAAGTTTAATTTTTATTCATTTTTTTTATATATCTAATTATTATAAAAATAATGTCGTTGTATTCAGATAAACAAATCCAAACCAAACTCGTAAGAGTTGCATATCATTCAAATTCACGAAGTGAATTTAGATTACCAAATGCTAATCCATGTTTAAGTAACATTCGGATTATTAATGTTGGGGCGGCTCAAACAGGCGGGACACACGTATTTTATCCAGTGACTAGTGGAGTATGTAGTTTAATCAATCAAATTTCATTATACTGTGATAATCAACTCGTATCACAGGTTAGGGACGCACATAAACTTTATGCTTTCCTCAATTGTAGACAAACAAATAATGAAGAGTTATCTAGAACATCAGAACTGAAACATACAGGTCTAGGGTATTTAGTGCTTGAGAACGAACAAACCCGCATAGTAGGACAAACTCCATTAACTAATGATGTTAATACAACTCCTAGGGGTTGGGTTGCATTAGATAATGCATTACGTTTTTTACAAGGAACTACCCAAGTACCAACTGATGTAGAAAATTGGCGTGTTGTGATTGAATGGTCTAAAGATTTAACTAATTTTAATGCTGGAACGGCAGGGCATGTCAACCCTACATCTATTGAAATTTGTGAACCTGTTCTAATTTTAGATGGTGTTGTTGGTACAAAATCTCCTAATGAAATTGAAGTTCGTTATTGGGACTTAGAAAGCGATCGTATTGTTATTACTGATGTTCCTGCACCTCAAGCAGGAGTAGTACAATCTGTCAATGCAAAAATGGACGGATTTAATAAGAAATTTGTTGGAAGAATGCTCCTCCAAAATGATATGGCAGAACATTTAAACTTATTTATGGGAAATGATAGATCAATTCCTCAACTAGCAGAACGGATAAATTTGACTGTCAATGGTATGAAAATGCTTTCATTTGATGGTATTTCAGTTAATAATAAGACTCAGATGCTTAATGATACATGGGGGGCTATGTGCTGTGCTTTTTTCAACGATAAAACTGAATTAGAAGGTTCTGCTGATATATATGGAGCGAATACTAACATGGACGGCTTTGGTTATGGAGGTATTTCATTATCTCAAAGGGTCAATGATTTACAGTGGCAATATGAACGCACTGGTGATGCGAATGTTTCACATAATAGTGCTTTTAATTTTATGGTATATGCGGAAGTTGCCAAACAATTTTCTTATAAATCAGGTAAAGTAATTGTTGCAAATGCTTAAGTAATTATATTTTAACTTTTTTCTAATTTTACTATAATAGTTATTAATGTCAAGTATAATTTTAGAATGTTCTAAATCAAAAGATGAAAATAGTGTTAATAATGCTAATTGGAATAATACATTTTCCAATCCAGTACAAATTAATGATGGTGATGTTGTTAGCATGAAAATAGGATTTATTGATAATTTAAATCCAAATCCTGAAAATATTATCGTAAATGACCCTGTTGAAATTACGATGAAATATGGCTATTATAATTTTGTGTGGGATATGTCAAATACTACACAATTAGATGATATGTATTTTAACCCAAATAATAAGGCACAAAGTTATTTACTAAACGATTTCCATAAACCCAATTATAGTGCATTTGGTAAGCATTATATAGCGTGGGCTTGGAATGATACTCCGTTTAACTATGAAATAGACACTAGTAATTGCTACCCATTACAAAATGAAACATCTATGACTATTCCAAGTGGAAATTACGCACCCGACGAGGTGGCAAAATTTATTACTGATAATTTGAGTGAATTGCATTTAAAAACCGAATTACCAAGTGGATATTTTCGTCCTACTAGAGATTTTTTAATAACAAGTAACGTATCCTTGACACCTCATAACAATCCTATTCATTTTTGGGAATTAAAGAATTCTCAAAATGCACCACTCAATCAAATAGATAATGCGTATGTGTATAGTTCTTATACTACAAATGTAATGGTAGATGCTAACCAATTAGCATTCGTTGATAAATGTGAAGACTATTTTATTGGAGCAGAACAAGTAGCATTAGAATTTGACGAATTACGAGAACGTTTCAAGTGGAGTTATATACATAGCCCTATCTATAATGATGCAGGTGGAAAAGTTATTATGAGTAATGCAATTATAAATTTGGATAGCGATAGTTACATATATTTACAAGCAGATCTCTTTTACAATCAAAACGTACAGCCTCATGGTTCTCCAGAATTAATGGCAAATGTTGATGAAAAAATTACAATTAATATTGTTGAATCGTTAGAAGCAGGAACTCATTTAGATATTGTATACCCCGATGGAACAACCCAAGCTAATACAATAGATGCTGTTTATGCAGATGTGGTTCAAGATCCTCCACGTTGGTTATATTTTACTACAGTAACCCCCTTTTTGAATACTGTAGAAGGAACAAAACTTTCATTAAAACTACCAAATTCTAAACATACAGAATTGAATTATTGGCGAGAAGCAACACATACAAGTGGAATTTATCTAACTGATTTGACTAGTAATACATCTAGCAACTTTTGGAAACAAATAGGTTTTACTCCTTCTAAAATAACAGCACCTATAACATCAAATATAAATCCAAAAATAGAAGAATTTAGAAATGCTACAACATCTAACTTTTTAGGTATTTCAAGCATGATGAGTAAAACAGGACAATTGAAAGTAAATCCAAATAAACCCACTATCATTACGGGTAATCATGGCACTGATCCTCTATATTTATCAGCAGATGCTAGTTCTACAAATGCTATTATTGGCGATAATTATGAAAGTGATAGTAAAATATCAACACCTTATTATTTAGTAGAGTGCAACACTATATTTAAACCTAGTATGTATGAGAACGATGATAATGTTAATCATAATACATTAGCAATAGTTTCTAAACAGTGGTCTAGTAATCGGTTTATCACTGGTTTTGGTGGCGAAAGTTCAATGATTTATCAACATAAAGGAGAACCTGTTTTATTATCTTCGGCACATATTAGAATTTTAGATGGTGATAAAAATGAAGCACACACATTAGGAGAAAATAATGTTATCTTTTTACAAATAGATAAAACTACTACGACTTAATTTTTTTTTTTATTTTAAATATTTGTTTTAATGTAGGTTTTCTATCTTTCTTGGGTTCTTTTTTTTCTTCTAATCGTGATTGTATAATTTCAATTGTTTTCATTATATTATTATAATAGTATATTATAAATATGTCTATAAATGGTTCAAGTCAGATACTTTACGGATATGATGATTCTATAAGTAAATTATCACATGTTGGAATTTCCAATAATTCATTAAAAGTTGATAATACTAGCGTTGTTGGTGAATTGCAAAATACTTTAACAAAATTGTCTAGCATTGACACTCGTCTCGATAATTGTGATAGTAGTTTGAATACTATAGAGAGTGCAAGTGGTTTTATCAAATCTAGATTGTATGATGCAGGGGTCAATCTAGGGGCTGGTGAACTCCTTGCTGTAGGTAATACAAAATTATCTAGCATTGACACCCGTCTCGATAATTGTGACTCTAGTCTCAATTCTATAGAAGCAGACACGCCGTTCATAAAATCCCGCCTATATGATAGTGGAACTAATAAGGGGGCGGGGGAAATTTTAAATCTAATATTATCTCAAGTAATAGCAATGGGAGCAGTGCCAACAAAAACTATTTTGGATTTTGAAACAGACTATGTTTCAATACATAGTGGAACAATTACTTTAGAAAATCACAAGACAGGTCAATATCATGTTGTCGGCTCGGATGCTACAATAAAACAATTTAAATTTATCCAAATGGGAGAAATGGGAAGCCCAACGTACACAGTGGTTATCAAGGTGTATTCAGTGGGTGGGGGAGGTGTTCTTACAACGCAAAGCACAAATACTTACACAGGAATAGCACCTCAAAGCATACTCGGAATGAATGCTATAAATTATTACACCGTCATGCCGACAACAACAGGATTAGTTTTCCATTTCCCTTTAGACTATTCTGTCGACTGTGTTAAGAATTCGGGAATTACGCTTAATGGAGGGTCATTAGTAAAAAATCCAAAAATAGGATTTAGAAGTTATAGTTCTAACTCTAGAGAGGGCGTATATACATCACCTTTTGATTTAGGAAGCTATGGAAGCACTTATACATTTGCTTGGTGGGCTAAGGTTATAAATCAGAATCCTATTTCAGCGTTTATGAAGATATTTTCTAATTGGGATACTACTAGCGATGTTGCTGGAAATATTTTTCAAAGTGGTTTTGGTATAGAAATGAGGAATAAGACTGTTTATAATTCAAAACCATACATAGATTATCGTATTTTTTGTCATAATTCTGCTGGTGCTCTAATTAACCTTACATCAGCTCAAGACGATTATGGTGGTAGTGGAACAACTAGCACCTATTTTAACCACGCCACAGGTAAATTATTTGGTGTATATACTCATTTTGCTTTCGTAAAAATAGACGCAAGTAACTACAAATTTTATGCTGATGGAGTGCTAATAGCCGACATTCTAACCTCATCTGTAATAACTGCTCCTGCATCTACAGGAGTACAATTTGGTGGTTCTCAGTACCAATGGTATCACCCTCAAGGAGTACTATGTGATGATATTCGTTTCTACTCAACGGCTTTAGATGCATCAGAAATAGCGAAATTTGCTGGTGTTTCACTATCAACAGCATCAGGCGGTATTGTCCTTAAAGATTTATCACCTAATGAAATATCGGTAAGCAAGGGGCAACTAGTTAGCGTTGAAGTAACCGAAACGACAGCAGGAGCTGCCGATACAGGTACTGAAAAGGTTAGTATCCAACTGATAGCGAGTGCATAAAATTAAAAATATCAGAATATTTTAAATGCCATACAAAATTATAAAAGTTAAAAATAAAAACTGTTATATGGTTAAAAATAAAATTTCTGGAAAAATATTTTCTTATTGTACTACTAAAAAAAATGCCCTAAAACAAGTTAAATTACTTGGAATGCTTGACGCTGGGCGGAAGACTAAATATTAGTAATATGTATATAGATATTTTCTTTTAAAATATTAGGATGGATAAACCTATTATTTTTGAAATGGACTCTAAAAATAAATTAGATTATTTAAAAGAAGAGATCAGAATAGCGAGAATTGAAATGTTAAATTTAAAACACAAAAAGAAATTAAAAATGCCTACATTTATTATACACAAAAAGGTAGTTGTTAAATTTGATTAAAATATTTGATAATTATAAAAATGATGAAGACAAAAATAAAAAATTGTTATCTTTGT
>Ga0310120_10004300_pt1 | contig 10008 bp, 9 predicted proteins | sample CB27_AW_983_MG_FD_203506 | JGI IMG/M metagenome (GOLD analysis project Ga0310120, IMG submission 203506) | Marine microbial communities from Western Arctic Ocean, Canada - CB27_AW_983 | ecosystem: Environmental > Aquatic > Marine > Oceanic | place: Canada: Western Arctic Ocean | collected... | reverse complement strand
TTTTGATTTAATTTATCTCCAGTAACACTAATTTTACTTGCATTAACAACAACTATGTAATCACCTAAATCTGCATTGGGAGTATATTCAGGTCTATGCTTGCCTCTCAGCCTTGAAGCTAAAGAACTTGCCAATCTACCTAACGTCTTATCTTCAGCATCAACTAAAATCCAAGATTCTTTTATATCTGTCTGTTTAAAACTCTGGGTTTTCATAGAAATTCTTACCTTAGGAAAAGCGCGCGCATTTTAATCTACTACATAGGGTACATACAATAGGCAGTTTAAAAATTTAATTTATTTTGAGTAAGAAAATTGTTTTTCTTTTTTATCTTCTATCATTATATTACTCTTTGAATGTGAATATCTTTAGTTTCAAAAAATATCTTCCTTATATAACAGCAATTGCCTTAGGGGCAATAATGGGTATTCTTATATTTAACCTTATTGCTCAAGACTATTATGTTACTGATAGCAAGGATGCCTCTAAGAACTTAATCCCTAGCTCTTTTAGCGAAGCAGTAAATAAGGCATCTCCTTCAGTAGTTAATATATATAGCGATGTACTTGTAAATGATAGGAGATCTCAACTTCCCTTTTCTGATAGGTTTAATTCTATTTTTGGTCTTAATAAATCTAGAATCCAATCAAGTTTAGGCTCTGGGGTTATTTTTTATTCAAATGGTTACATTATTACCAATCAGCATGTAATAGGAGATAAGAGTATAGGAATTACTGTAGAACTCTCAAATGGTCGAAAGGAAGAGGCAAAAATAATAGGGACAGATAAAGGAACTGATTTAGCTGTATTGAAAATAAATCAAAATGAAGAATTATCTTCTATCGAGATTGCAAATTCTGACAATCTAAAAATTGGTGATATTGTTTTGGCTATAGGAAATCCATATGGTGTAGGACAGTCAGTAAGCATGGGTATAGTTAGTGCAACAGGAAGAGAATTTAATAATCCTTATTCAGATTACATTCAAACAGACGCTGCTATTAATAGAGGCAATTCTGGAGGTGCCTTGATAGACACCTCAGGGAGATTAGTGGGTATTAATACCTTGATAAGAAGTAGTTCTGGTGGATCAGAAGGTATAGGGCTAGCCATCCCTTCGGTCAGAGTGATGGGAATAATCAATGACCTTATTCAGTTTGGGGAGGTTAGAAGGGGTTGGCTAGGATTTGGTATAGATAGACGAACTCTCGCAACTAAAAAATTACTTAAGATAAGTTACATCTATCCAAATGGTCCTGCTAAAGAAGCTAATTTAGAAGAAGGTGACTTAATTATTGAAATAAACGGACAAAAATCTTCTTACCCTCTTTTATTTCAAGAATTTGCAAGATCAAAGCCTGGGACTCTTATTAAATTTAAAATTTTAAGAGGGGAAGACTATTTAGATATAAGCCTTCTAACTTCTCTAGCCTCTAGCTAAAGTTCTTTCTTTCTAATCTAATAAGGAAAAAAGTAGGCTGATAAGTTTTTCATTTTTAAGAGATCCTTTCTATATCTGCACCAAGGATACGCAACTTCTCTTCTATTCTTTCATAACCCCTGTCTAAGTGATAAATCCTATCTATTTGAGTAGTACCTTTAGCTACCAAACCAGCCAAAACTAAACTAGCTGAGGCCCTTAAATCAGTAGCCATCACCGGAGCACCTACTAGAGATTTAATGCCTTCGATAATGGCTGTATTACCTTTTAAAGAAATCTTCCCACCCATTCTTGCTATTTCTTGTACATGCATAAATCTATTATCAAAAACATTTTCTGTGACTGTGGCTGTTCCTCTAGCTATAGAGTTAAGAGCTATAAATTGAGCTTGCATATCAGTCGGAAAAGAGGGATAAGGTCCTGTGCTTAGACTTGTTGCTTTGGGTCTACTTTTTTCCATTTTTAAAGAAAGCCAATCTTCACCTGATTCAATAACAGCACCTGCTTCTCTTAATTTGTTTAGAACAGAATCTACTGATTCTGGTCTAGTTCGTTTTATTTTTATACTGCCTCCAGTCATAGCTACAGCGGTTAGATAAGTTGCAGTCTCAACTCGGTCAGGTATCACTGAGAAATCACACCCTTCTAAAGTTTTAACTCCTCTAATAACTACCGTGTCAGTGCCCTGCCCTTTAATCTTAGCTCCCATTTTGTTAAGACAATCAGCTAAATCTACTACTTCAGGCTCTTTTGCAGCATTATTAATAATCGTTTTGCCTTCCGCTAATGAAGCAGCCATTAATACATTTTCGGTTGCAGTGACACTAACTGGATCAAAATCTATTGTGCTGCCTTTGAGCCTACCTTCTGATTTAGCGTTTATATAACCCCCTTCTAAAGAAATATTTGCACCCATTCTTCTCATGGCTTCTATGTGTAGATTTACTGGCCTGCTTCCAATGGCACACCCACCAGGAAGAGCAACTCTGGCTTTATTGAATTTAGCTAATAAGGGTCCTAAGACCAAAATTGAAGCTCTCATGGTTTTTACTAATTCATATCTTGCATTTAAGTTTTTAATTGAAGAGGGATCGACATAAACATCCATATCCTCATTAAGCGTGATATCTATACCCATAGATCCCAATAACTCAATCATAGTAGTCACATCATTTAGGTGAGGTAAGTTACCCACTTTCATTGGAGAATCAGCCAATAAAGAAGCTGCCAATATAGGCAGGGCAGAGTTTTTTGCTCCTGAAGCTGTAATTTCTCCATTTAGCTCATTTTTTCCTTTTATCAATAGTTTATCCATTAAAGATTATTTCCTAAATTGAAGTAGCCCATTTCTCTATAACTAAATCTAAGTCATTAGATTCGTTTTTCATAAGAGAATAAAATTGATTTCTAAAAGTTAGTCCAAGATTAACGCCATTTATCACAATGTTAATTAACTTCCATTGTCCTTCGTCATTTAGATACATATCGTAAGCGGCGGGATAGATTTTCGTAGAAGTGACTATTTGTAAAGAAACTTTTTCTCTATTCCCTTTAGACGATTTCTTAATTTCTTGTGAAACTATTATCTTTTCATCTTTAAATTCAGCTAAAGTTTTTGAGTAAGATTTAAGAAGAGTTGATTTAAATGCCTTATTAAATTTTTCAATTTGTCTCTTATTTGCATCTTTATAATATTTACCCATAACATTTCTAGAAATTCTTTTAAAATCTACTAATGGTTGTAAAGATATAGAAATCGCATTGATAAATTCTTCTGGATCTTCTTTATATTGCCCCTGTTTTGCAATTACAACTGCAACGATATCATCATGTATTTTTTCGACATACTCTGAAGAAGATACAGAGTAAGCTTCACTTGAAAAAATTAAAACTGAAAAAAAAAGTAAACTAAAATAGAAAAATAGTGGTCTCATAAGTGTTAAGAGATAATTAGAGCTATATGAAATTTGAAGTTATTATAACATCTGCATTAAACAACCCTGATGAATTAAAGTTCATTCTTTAAGAGCCTTTGAAGTGACTACTCTAACTTTTGTATATATTTTTTTTGGTACTGCCTTTGTCTGGAAAAGCGCACAAAAATTAGAGAAATACTCTGTTTTATCTGCATCCAAGTACGGAATGTCACCTTTTCTTATTGGATCAACAGTGATTGCATTTGGAACATCTGCTCCTGAAATGTTAACAAGCCTTTTTGCTGCTTTGGACAACAAAGCCGTAATGGTAGTTGGTAATGTCATAGGCTCTAATGTGGCAAATATAGCTTTGGTTTTTGGAATAACTTTAGGAGTATTATTTTTTAAAAAGGAAGAATTTTTAGCAAAGCCAGAAATTTCCTTAAACTTGATTATTCTGATTCTATCAACGCTTTTGATTTGTATAATTTTAAACTTTGATCCTTTTAATCTTTACTCTTCAATAACTCTTCTTGCAGCATTGTTTGTAGTCATTGTTATCTGGTATAAAACTAATACAGGTAATGAATCAAAATTTGAGAGATCCAAAGAGAAATACTTATTACCTAAATTACTTTCATCTTTAGCTTTTTTGGCTATTGGTGCTTGGTTAATTACAAAAGGTGCCTTGAATATTTTAGATACTCTAGGATTGGGGGAGCTGTTTGTAGGCTTTACTGTCTTAGCAATTGGCACAAGTCTACCAGAAATTGCAGCTGCACTAGCCTTAGCATCAAAAGGAAGATACGAAGCTGTAGCCGGAACTCTTATTGGCTCAAATATTTTTAACGGTCTTTTTGTTTTGGCTATTCCTGGAATTATTGGATCTTCATATAGCCATAATTATGAATGGAACCCTTCATTGGTTTTACTTCTTTTTGTAACGGTCGTCTTTTGTTTATATATATTTTTAAGAACAAAAACACCAAAGAGGGCTAGTTTAGGAATATGTATTTTATTATTTATAAGTTATTTCTTATCGTTATTATTGGTATATTTATATTAGTTAAAAGAAGAAAGCATGAAAAAAACAAATCATATTAATTCAGCTAAAAGGACCCTAGATATTGAATCAAAGGCCCTTACCAAGCTTGCAGCCAATTTAGATCAAAAATTCTCTAATTTATGTGAAGTAATTTTAAGGAGTAAAGGAAAAATAATTACCTTGGGAGTTGGTAAATCAGGTCACATAGCTCAAAAAATATCATCTACGCTTTCAAGTACTGGTTCTCCCTCTTATTTTATACACGCTACTGAAGCCCTCCATGGGGACATAGGGGTAATCTCTAAAAATGATAGCGTGTTAATCTTTTCACATTCAGGAGAATCAAAAGAAATAATAGATCTAATTCCCTCTTTAAAAAACATTGGATGTAAGATCTTTTCTTTTACGGGACCTACTGAATCCACGATTGCTAAAAGCACTGATATCAATATTTCGACAGAAGTCGACAAAGAAGCCTGCCCTTTAGATCTAGCTCCAACTTCTAGCACAACAGCCGCTTTAGCTTTAGGAGATGCCTTGGCGATTGCTTTATTGGAAAGCCGAAAATTTAGTCCTCAAGATTTTGCTAAATCTCATCCCGGAGGAAAGCTTGGAAAGAAGTTAACTTTAAAGGTTGAGGATATTATGAGTAAGGGTAAAGACTTCCCTTTTATTAGTCCAAACACACTCCTCTCAAAAGCATTAGTAGAAATTTCTAACAAAGGACTTGGGATAGTTGCCATTGTTGATAAAAAGAAACTAACGGGAGTTTTTACAGATGGAGACCTAAGAAGAACTATTGGATCCAAAAAAGATATCCATAAAACAAAGATTTCTTTGGTTATGTCAAAAAATGTTAAAACAATACAACAATCTTCTTTGGCATCAAAAGCTATAGAGACAATGGAGAAAAACAATATTTACGTATTAATTGTTCTGGACTCTAAAAAAATTCCAGTTGGGGTTTTACGCATGCATGACTTGATGCAATCTGGTTTGGTATAAGTTTTAAGTGAAAAGAGTTAGCTTTCTTCTTTTTGGTTTTATTTCGATAGGGCTCTACCTATTTATCTATGATCCGAACTCTTCTTTTAAAGAACACGAAATTACGCAAACACAGTTTTTTTCTGTCATAAAGCCTATCTGGAAAATACAAGTTCAAAATACAAAAGATTCTTATGAATTAAATTCTCTAAAAGCATTGCAAGAAGAAAATAAAGAGGTTTTTTTATTAGATGAGCCTATTTTTAAAACTTATTGGGAGGATCAATCAAAAAACTCTGCTTCATCGGTAAGCGCTGTATTTGATTTAGGTAATGAAATGTTAATGATGACAAATAATGTTCATCTAACCATTTCAGTAAAGAATGAAAAGATTGATCTGTTTACCAAAAAACTTAATTTCGATTTTAAGAAAAGGTCCGTAACTTCAAAGAATGAAGTAGAACTAAAGAATTCTTTCTTAAAATTAGAAGGCAAAGGATTTGAGCTTAATCAAGATAAAAATGGACAAAGTGAGTTAACTTTAACCGAAGTTTATTTTATGCAAGACAATGACACAGGAAATAATTTATATGGAAAAGCCGATCTCATAATTTATAAGAGCTCCTCCGATATTTTTACTATGATAGGTTCAGCTCAAATAAAAGATGAATCTTCAGTAATTAATGCTGAAGAAATAGAGTTCAACTTTAAAACTAAAAATATAGTGAGTTCAAAGAAATCTAAAATAACTAAGTCTTAATATGAAGTTGCAGGCTAAAAATCTAACAAAAAAATATCAGGGCAAGGCTGTGGTTGACCAACTCAACATTACTTTAAAGCCTGGAGAAATTTTAGGATTGCTTGGTCCTAATGGAGCAGGTAAAACCACTTTTTTTTATATGATTGCAGGATTAATAAGATCTGATTCTGGAAAAATATTAATTGATGAAGAAGATGTTACTGATAAAACTGTTTCAGTGAGAGCAAGCATGGGTTTAGCCTATTTACCACAAGAACCTTCTGTCTTTGGACGACTAACTGTGGAAGAAAATATTTTAGCTGCCTTAGAGCAAAGAAGAGATATAAATAAAGAACAAAAAAAGCGTGAATTAGAAAAACTAGTTGAAGAGTTTCAGCTAAAAAAATTCTTAAAAACTAAATCAATTAAACTTTCAGGAGGTGAAAGAAGAAGGGTTGAAATTGCAAGATCATTAAGCTCAAACCCAAGCTTTATTTTGTTAGACGAACCTTTCGCTGGTATAGATCCTAAAGCAGTTTCAGAACTAAAGGAAACACTTAAAAAACTTAAAAATTTAAAACTAGGAATACTTATAAGTGACCACAACGTAAGAGAGACCATGCAAATTTGTGACAATGTTTTAATAATGAATGAAGGAAAAGTAATAGCAGAGGGGACTCCTGAAAAAGTATCTGCTAATGATTTAGTTAAAGAGATCTATTTAGGCCAAGACTTCTAGCTAGATTATGAAACAGGGGTTAAAACAACTACCTAAACAATCTCTAGCTCTAACTCCATTGCTTCAGAGTCAAATTAGACTTTTGTCTTTGCCTGGGAGAGAAATTCGCATGAGTCTAAATGAACTTATCAAAGAGTTCTGTGAAGAAGAAAAAAGCAAAGAGTTTTTTCTTTTTAAAGATATAGTTTTAGGAGATCAATACAACTATCTGTTACAAAAAAGAAATGAACCCCAAGAGTATGAATATCTACTTTCTAAAGAGAGAGATATAAAAAGTATTCTTTTAGATCAACTCTACTTGCTAAATATCAAAGAACATGAAATTTCTATTGGGGAGTATCTAATTGATTCGATAAATAATGATGGAAGACTAGATATTAATTTAGATTTTGATGATATTTCTTTATTTGTTCATGAATCTTTTAATCTCCAAATTGGAAAAAAAGAGATTGAAAAAGTCCTCTTAGTAATTCAAAACTTAGAACCTGTAGGGTGTGGCTACAGAAATATACTCGAATCATTGATGATTCAAACAGATAGCTTAGAAATAGAGGATAAAGAAAAGTTAATTATTAAGAAATTTCTTAAGGAATTTTCTGCTGAGGACAAAGGCCAAACTAATTTAGATCCGAAAATAGAAAGCATTTTAAAACAACTAAATTTCAACCCCTGTAACCAAACTGATTCAAATGAAGTGAGCTATATTCGCCCAGATTTAATAATAATTGAAAATGTAGGTAAATTGGAAGTAACTCTAAATGATACTTTTTTAATTGAATCTCTCACACATAAACTTAAAACTTCAGTTAAAAAGACTTCTTCAATAAAAAAAAATGAAGCCCTTTCCTTTATTAATGGGCTTGAGAGACGTCAGAAAACCCTCCTAGAAGTAGCTAAATGTATAGTTTCAAAACAAGAAAAATTTTTGCTCAGTTCTGAAGAACTTTTGCCTTTATCATTAAAGCAAATTGCAAGGTCTACGGGAGTAAGTGAATCAACTGTTTCTAGGATAGTAAGATTTAAGTATCTACAATTACCTAATAGGAATATCCCCTTATCTTCTCTATTAGAAAAAAAGGTAACTTTAAGATCTTCTGGAGGTAAAGAAATTTCTCCCAATCAATTAACCAAACTTATAATAAAAATTATTAAAACCGAAAAAAAATCAGAACCTCTTAGTGATCAAAAAATTAAAAAATATCTACAAGAAAAATACAAGGTAAGCATAGCAAGGCGAACGGTAGCTAAATATCGTCAACAAGCTCAATTACTACCCTCTAGACTAAGAAATTAGAAACAACTTTAAAAATAAAAGATTATTCTTCCTGATAAAATTGCTTTATGAGCCAAGACAATTTGTCAGAGAACAACTTAGTTTTAATAAAAGAAAAGTTGTCTTCTGGGACCTACTCTCAAATAAGTAGGATGTTAAATAAATTACATCCTAATGATATTGCTCGTTTTATTGAATCAAGCCCTCCTTCGGATAGAGAATTTGTTTGGCAGATATTAGATAAGGAAATTGAGGGCGAAGTCCTGAATCAGTTACCTAACAGTCTCCAAGAAGATTTTCTAGAAGACATGGAAGCTTCAGAAGTATTAGAAATAACTGAAACTCTTGAACCAGATGAAATTGCAGACATAATTCAAAGACTTCCTGAAGCTGTTATAGAAGAGGTGCTTTCTGCTATGTCTGCTCAAAATAGAGAAAGATTAGAGCAAATACTCTCTTACCCTGAAGACTCTGCTGGCGGATTAATGAATACTGATGTTATCGTTGTTAGAAGAAGTCCTACCCTAGATGTTGTTCTTAGATATTTAAGGATACAAGGTAATTTCCCAAGCACTACAAATAAAATATTTGTTGTCAGTAGAAAAAATGAATACAAAGGTTTTATACATCTAAATCAGCTTTTAATTTCTGATCCAAGTCTCCATGTAGAAGATATTTATACAAAAGATTCTGAAGCAATTAAAGTAATTACCTCAGCTAATGATGTAGCCAGAATATTTGAAAAGGACGATTTGATTTCGGCTCCGGTTGTTGATTCAGCTAATCAACTTCTTGGAAGAATAACTATTGATGATGTAGTTGATGTTATAAGAGAAGATGCTGATGAATCTCTGAGGCAACTCACAGGGCTGGGCCAGGATACATTTGTTAAAACATCAACTGCAATATACCGAAGAGCAATATGGTTGGGGTTGAATTTAATAACAGCTTTTATAGCAGCGTCTGTTATAGATATGTTTAAAGATACTATTGACAAGGTTGTTACTTTGGCTGTCTTAATGCCCATAGTTGCTAGCATGGGAGGTGTTGCCGCCACTCAAACCTTAACAATAGTTGTTAGAGGTCTTGCGCTAGGTCAAATAAATAAAACTAACTTGAGATGGCTAATTACCAGAGAAACAATTGTCGGTTTAGGAAATGGCCTGATATGGGCATTAGTAGTTTCTGCAGTAACCACTTGGTGGTTTCAAGATTTTATTATTGCTCAAATTATTGCTATAGCCATGATCATAAATCTTCTTGTAGCTGTACTGAGTGGAGTTTCAGTTCCACTTTTACTAAGGTATTTTAGATTAGATCCTGGTATTGGGGGAATTGTTATTGTAACTACAATTACTGATGTGGTTGGTTTTATGTCCTTTCTTGGACTTGCTAGTATTTACCTTAGATAAGGATTTACTCAAACCATTCAAGAAACTCAGTCTTAGGGTCTTCCATTGGGCCTGATATTTTCCACTTACTGCTACTTAGCTTGTTAAGAGGTTTTTTTAAAGCTTTTCCAGCAATGTAAACCGTGGCAGCAGTTAGAGGTCCTCCCAGTATTAAGGCGTAAGCCGGTAAATACTCCCTTAAAGGCAAGGTAATTACAATGTCAAAATCTAGGTTCTTTAATTCACCTTTATTTGTTTTCTCAATAGATCCATCCCATTTAAATTTACCAGAACCACTATTGAAGACTATGGGACCCAAAGTTTTAATTGAATCTCTATCAATTATTAAAGCTCCTTCTACCCTGTCGGCTTGGAATCCTGAATTAAATTTCTCTTTGAAATTAAAATTGGTTAAATTTCCAAAAGTATTTGAGACATTAAATAAACTTATTAATCTTAAGAAATCTGATGAGGCCAAGA
>Ga0310120_10004299_pt1 | contig 10010 bp, 11 predicted proteins | sample CB27_AW_983_MG_FD_203506 | JGI IMG/M metagenome (GOLD analysis project Ga0310120, IMG submission 203506) | Marine microbial communities from Western Arctic Ocean, Canada - CB27_AW_983 | ecosystem: Environmental > Aquatic > Marine > Oceanic | place: Canada: Western Arctic Ocean | collected... | reverse complement strand
AGAACAAAATTTGCTCTCCTTGGCGGGATAGGCAACACCACAGAGGAACTCCTGGAGTTCACCGACGTGATCCCAACCCTCACGGCTATGTGGGCCTAAAAATACGGGGTCAAGGGCAAAGAAAGCCTTGAAGAGCACCGAAAGAAGGTCAAGGAACAGCATGACTCCATCGATAAGTTTTTCAAATGAAACGCGGGGACATGATGTGATACGTGAGCCTTTCTACTGATCACCACACCCGCACTTTCTCCAATTTCGCCCTGCTGTTCACCACCAGCCTGAAGCCGTTCTCAAACTCCACCAGCACCCATGGCTCCGCAGTGGTGGTTCACGTTTATGCATAGCAATCTCTCCAATCTTTGCCAGGAGTGAAAACTGGTAGCTCTAAGGTGTCTCCCACATGTCTCCCACTGCGACTCCTAATCTTTCCTAATCTTTCGGCTTTTTGGTTGGCGGAAAACCCGGTTAAGTGTTTGTATTTCCTAACGTTTCCTAACGATTTGGTACCCTCGAAGTCTGGTCTACGAAACCAGAGGTCGCCGGTTCGAGCCCGGCCGGGCGCGCTTTTTTTCAACAGGTTACCCGAATCGCCTTCTACTCGCGAAGGGGCCTGTCTCCCACATGTCTCGGAGACCTCGAACTGGCGGAAGGCCAACTCGTAGGTGTAACCGGCCTCGAAGTCCTCGGAGGTCGTGGCAATCAAACAACCAACGCGCGATGTGGCTTACTATCAGGTACAGAATAGAGACCAAGCTTACGCGGTATACAGTGATTTGAGGTACGCGAAGAAGACATCTATGGATCCCTTCGAGATGCATGAGCAAGCGACTGCGCTCGGGCAGGGTGGAAGCTGGGCCAAGGCCCTGAAACTCGAGGCACGAGCCCTTGCCAAGCTGCGGAAGAAGCTCGACAAGAACGATCCCAATCTCGCAATCGGTCTGACCAACCTTGCAACCTATCACGCCGAGGTAGGCCAGTGGAAAGAAGCCCTTCCCCTCTATGAAGAAGGGCTTGCCATCAAGGTGGCCACGGCGGGTTCTGCCGATCCGTCCCTAACGGGCACGATCTTCCGACTCGCGCGCTGCCAGAAGATGCTGGGCGACGGACTGAAAGCGGTTGATCTCTACTTCCAATGCATCGAGATCTTCGATGCGCATCCCCACGCCAACCCATCCCTGCAGCTCACGGCCTTGGAAGAACTCGCCGTCCTCCTTCAGGAAGAAGGTCGTTCACCAGAGTCGGTTGGGGTACTTCTCCAGACGATTCGGCTGACCGCGCCGCGGGTGTGGAAGGGCGAGCGGGAGTTGTACACCAACCTTCGAAATGCTTGCCTTGGCTGTATTTCGGAACAGGATTCGGAGGGCGCCGCCGATGCCCTTTCGGAAGCTTTCGGCCTCGAGAACGCTTGGCGGCTTCTCGGGGACCTCGCTCACGACCTCATCGAGCAGGCGCGACCGCAGCACACAAATGTTCCAGACCCTCCGGACGATGTGCTCTGGCGAGCGGAGCACGACGAGGCGATGAAACTCCTCGGCCGCGCCCCCCCCGGCTCTTGCGAAGGCTAGCGCCGAGCGCGTCGTCGAGACGGCGCGCGCGCGTTTGGGGCCTCTATCGTTGGCAGCTTCGCTGTCGTTGAATGTGCTGGCAGTGAGTCATCAGGATCTCGGAGACGAGAACGCTGCGCTCGAGAGCTTCGCTGCTTCGCGTGACGCGGTGCGGGAGAGTCTCGGCGCAGATCATCCGACATATCCGGTGTCTGTCTCGAACGTTGAGAATTCGCTGGCAAAGCTGGGTCGCTATCCGGAAGCGAAGGAGGCGCTTCGGGAGGTGCTTGCCGACCGACGCAAACTCGTGCCACCCGATCCGAGGGCCATCGCAATCACGCTGAGCGATATCGCCGAGCTCTACGAAAAAGGTGAGCAGTTCGCGACAGCGGCGGCGAGGTTCGCGGAGGCCGCCGAGGGGCTGTCCCCCGGCGATCGGCTGCGCGATCTGATGAAGGTGCGCGGCGGGCGTCAAGCATGCGCGCGAAACCCGGGGAGGTCGCTGAACTTCGTGCCGATGAGCCTATTGGCCTGGATGCGCTCCGTCCGGAACATCGTGAATTAGTCGAGCGGCTGGGCAAGGCTCTGAAGGACGGCGAACCTGAGCCTCTTCGCGAGGAAGCGGGGCGCCTCTATACGGAGACCCGCGAGTATCTTGCCGAGGAGTCGTTTGCGAACGTCCTCGTTCTTTGCTCTATCGGGAAGTTCTGGATCGGCATCGGCGAGGTCCGGGAGGCCACGAAGCTGCTCGAACACGCGATGGAGATCGCTCGGGCCCACCATTCTGCGCCAGGGGACCCGACGCAAGGCATGGTCGCGCAGCACCTTGCGGGTTTGTATACCGAGCAGGGCCGTTTCGAGGACGCACGGCCGCTCTTCGAGAAGGCGCTCGAACTCTCGCAAAGCACCGAAGGGAAATCGTCGCCATCGACGCTCGCCCTGCAGAACGGGCCAGGGGATCAACCTCCTTGAGCTTGGTGAGTACGCGACTGCGGAATCCGTGCTTTCCAAATGCGGCGACGCAATGCGAAAGCATTACCCGGATGACCGAAGGATGATCATCGCGGCCGCGAATCTCGCGGTTCTGGACCGAAAGATGGGGCGTTATAATGCAGCTGCGCCACTCTATGACGAGGTGGCCGACCGCGCAGCCGCAACGCTTGCGTCGGATTCAACCGAAAACCTGTGCGCCTTGAACAACGCGGGCCTGTTCTTCGACGAACTCGGTCAGCGCGCCCGGGCTCGGGACTTGTTCGAACGTGCACTCTCGGGTATCGAGGCGAAGCGGGGGCTCCGTCATCACGATTACATGCGGGGCAACGAGTCCCTTGCCCAACGGAACGAAGATCGAACTGGACAATGTGAGCGAGGAACAGGTCGCTAAGCTCATCGCCGGGGCGGTGGCGAGGCAGGGTGATGTTCTCTTCCGCGAAAACAGAGGGCACCGCGCTCGTCATGTGAAGCACCAGCCTCAGTCCCTCTGTTCGCTTGCCTTTGCCAGGTCACGAAACACCTCTGGTCTCAGATCCGGCAAATAGACCGCACGCCCTTCTTTCACCAGCTGTTTGCGGAGTCTGACCAGGATGATCTCGTCCTTGCCGGCGCCGTACGCAATCTGCTCACCGCGAGGATCGACGGCGACGCTGCCACCGCCGGCGTCGGTCGAAACCGGCAATAGCACATACAACCCGTTGTCCAGCGCCCGAGCCGGACAGACTTTCATGAACCCGTCCAAATTGAACTTGGGCTTCCACCACTTGGGATGTACTTGCTTGGCTGGGATCCCCGTACCCCCTGTCGGCACCAGATAGACTTCGGCTCCCTTCAGCGCATACATCCTGGCGACCTCGGGAAAGTTGATGTCGTAGCAGACACCAACGCCGAAACGCCAGTTGAACATCTCGAAAATTGGTGTGGCCCGGCCGTGGACCATGACCTCCCGCTCGCCGGGAGCCAGAAAGAGTTTGCGGAATTTCCCCTGGTAACCAGCCGGCGTCACCACGAACGCCGTGTTGTATAGCTTGCGGTCCTCACCCGCCTCGACGGTGCACATCACGATGCCCAGATCCAGCTTGACCGCGAGCCGCGCCAGCCTCTCCGTCTCCGGCCCAGGCACGGTCACAGCCCGCTCGACCAGATCCGTGCCCGCGGGAAGGTAGTGCAACGAACCGGTCAGTGCCCCTTCGGGAAAGACAACTACCCGGGCACCCTTTTCGGCAGCCTCCGCACAAATCGCCTCCGCCTTGGCGGCGTTGGATGATACGTCGTCGAGCTTGAACGCATACTGGACCATGGCGACAATCAGCTCTTCATCGGGCGCAGTCCGCGCACACACAATTGAATGACCCGCGCACAGCAGCACAACCACAATTCTGCCTAACATCATCTATTCGCCCTTTCTGGGTTCTTGTCTTGCCATCATTTTCGCTCTATGCAGCGTTGTTATTCTGAGGGGAGCGTCAGCCACCCGAAAAATCGGTCGCACTCCACAACCAGGTCGGCCTTGCTCCATCCTCCTTTTCGAGGGCAGTCATCGTTGCCATTCGTTGAGTGCCATCATGGGGCCTCCCTTCTGGCTAGTCTATACTCCGCCGGTCCAATGCCTACTCCGCCCTGTCGGCACCTTTATGCAGAGCCTGGCGAACTGCTCGCCGAGTGTCTCGTTGTCCTCCGCGCATTGCGAATCGGGCCCGAATGTGACCGAACCACCACCTCTGCGTGTCCCTAGAAAAACGACCAAGAGTTAGAAAACCCGCATAAACAAAGGCGAAAATGTGAATGACACAATCGTCGCGTGCCATGCACGGTCCGAGACTCACGATTGCCGGCCTGGCGCTCTCGGTCGCGTGTAGCTCTCCCCCTCCCTACGACGAGGCTCTGCTCCTCAGCATGGCCGCTTTGGGCGAGAACGAAGACGGCTCACCGAAACCGCTTCCCGGCCGCGTGGGCATTCTTTCCTTCAATGGCCGCGCATGGGGCTACCGCTACCTCGAAGACGCCGACAGCAACGTCGTTCACAAGGCGATGGCTTACGGCGACTCCGGCGTCCTAACGTTCGCGGGCACCAAAGCCATCGTCAAGCTGTGGTCACCTTCCGGGAGTGCGGAGACGCTCTGGGAAGCCGACTTCGGCGGTAAGTTCAGCCGCATGCGAGATGCCGAAGTCGGCGACATCTACGGCGACGGCACCGCCGCCATCGCCGTTGCCACTCACGACCAGGGTGTCGTGGCGCTATTGAAGCCCGACGGTGGCGGTGGATTCTCGGTGGAAGAGCTCGATCGGGAGGAGAACACCGTAGTTCACGAGATCGAGCTCGGCGGCGGCGATGGTGACGGCACCCTGGAGATCTACGCGACGCCCACCGCACCCAACAAGCTCGACGGTACGCCGCAGCCTGGGCGGGTCGTGCGTTACACTCCTGCAACGGGCGAAGGGCGCGTCGAGGTCGCCGACCTCGGCAACCGTCACGCGAAGGAGATCCTCGTCGACGATGTCGACGGAGACGGTCGCGATGAGCTCTATGTTTCCGTCGAAGGTGTATCCGGAGGGGATGTCGAGATCCGGCGCTACGATGCGGATACCGATCCGAGAGCTCAAAACGTCATCGCGACGTTCAACGATCGGCTGTGCCGATTCTTGACCGCGGGCGATGCCGACGGTGACGACTCCAAGGAGATCGTGGCCGCCACGAACAAGAAAGGGCTGTGGCTTCTCCGCCCCCGGTCGGCCGGGGGTTGGACGAAACAGCTCATCGCCTCGGATTCTTCCGGTTTCGAGCACGCCGCCATCCTCGTCGACCTCGATGACGATGGGCGTGACGAGCTCTACGTTTCCAGCGACGATCAACGAGAGGTCCGGCGTTACCGGCTCGGCGACGGCGGCAGGTGGGAAAGTGAAACGTTGTGGAAACACGAGGACGAGCTCAGCCGGTTCACTTGGAACGTGATGCCGGTGCCCGTCGCACTGATACCGGAAGGATCAAAGTGACACGATGATAGAGAGAAGGTATTGGATCGGCATCTGCTGCCTGCTCGCAGCACTCGGCTGCAGCAGCTCTACTCCCGAGCCCGTCGAGAACGCTGTCGACGTGCGTCCGAGCGGTGTCATCATCCGCGAAGCGGGGGTGACGCCGGGTTATGTGTTGCACACGCCGCTCATGTCCGACACAACTTACCTGGTCGACAACGACGGCCTCGTCGTGCACACGTGGAAGAGTCCCTACACACCTCAAGCCTTCGTGTACCTCCGCGACAACGGGCATCTTCTGCGCGGCGCTCACTTGGAGTCGCCGATCTTCAAAGGTGGCGGCTCCGGCGGTCGACTCGAAGAATACACCTGGGACGGCGAGCTCTACTGGAGCTTCCAGTTCCCGGCGGACGAGCGATGGACGCATCACGACGTCGAGATCTTGCCCAACGGGAACATCCTCGCGATTGCCTGGGAGCGGAAGGCCTCGGAAGAAGCCCGTAATGTAGGGCGCCGGCCCGAGGTGGTTCCCGAGCAAGGGATTTGGCCCGGCATAATCGCCGAGATCGAGCCGACACCTCCCGAGGGTGGGAACGTGGTGTGGGAGTGGCACCTGTGGGATCACTTGATCCAAAACGTCGACGAAGAGCTTCCGAACTACGGGGATCCCAAGGCGAATCCGCACCGAATCGACATCAACGGAGATTCCCCCACGGAGACGCTGATGGACGCGGAGGCGCTCGAGCAGCTCAAAGCCCTCGGGTATGTTTCGGACGATACGACGCAGGAAGACTTAACCTCGGATCTCATGCACATCAACTCCGTCGCCTACAACGCCGAGCTCGATCAGATCGTGTTGAGCACGCCAAGGTTCAGCGAGATCTGGATCATCGACCACAGCACCACAACCGCGGAAGCGAAGGGTTCGACTGGCGGGCGTTGGAGACGCGGCGGCAACTTGCTCTATCGCTGGGGCAACCCGAGCACCTACGGTCGCCACGAGGACACGCCGCGCCAGCTCTTTGCGCAGCACGATGCTCTCTGGGTTCCGGAAGGCTATCCCGTGCCGGCCACATTACCATTTTCAACAACAGCATCCCCGGCCCCGGTGATGATCAGACCCATTCGACGGTCGTCGAGATCGCTCCGCCCGTCGACGCCGATGGAGCCTATATCGTTCCGGCAACAGAACCGTTCGGTCCGAGAGAGCCCCTGGGAGTGTATCGGGCCCCCGATCCCGAATCGTTTTCTTCCGTCTTCATTTCCGGATCGCAGCGCCTCCCCAACGGCAACACTCTCATCGGCGAAGGTGACGACGGACGCTTTTTCGAAGTCACCGCCCAGGGCGAGATCGTGTGGGAGTATTGGAGCCCGTATTCCGGTAACGTCAAAAACGCCGACGGTACCCCACCTCATCCAGTGTCCGGCAAGTACAACGCGTCCTTCCGGGCAACGAGGATCTTGCCCGACGATCCGGCGCTTTCCGGTCGCGACCTAACACCTCTCGACCCGCAACCTCCCGCGGTCGTGCGTGAGGAAGGAGAGCAATAAATTGAGCGCAAAACAGATTAAGGATTCTTGTCGCGCGGAGCGGCGACAAGAATCAAGAGTTGAAGTAAATCCGGGGTTCAGTGGGCTTTGGATTCCCAATGGGTTTTTTGGAGAAAGGGAGGGGCTATCCAAAGGAGGGACGAGAGGATTCGAGGGTCAGCAGAGGGGGGATGAAGGGTTGGAGGGGCTTCGCTGGGGCCAAGGAGGGGTGGTGAAAGCTGAGGCCAGACACAAGAGTGGTGGACCGCTGTGCGAAGGGCACAGCAGGAGGAGAGGGGGAAGCCGGGAAAGACAAGAGGTGGGAGGCCAAAGGTAGCTTGTGGTTCAAGGGCCATAGCGCAAGGGTTTCACGGAGCCAGCCTCCTCCTCTGGGGTTGCCGTTGCGGTCCCGGGACAGCGTGTAGGTGTGGGGTCTGGGGTGAAGCAATACCTGATACACGTTAGAGGCCACGTAAAGCGATCCGCCGGCGGGCTGATTCAGGCAAATGGGAGTGGTGCCGACGATCCCTCGGACATGGATGATCTTTTCCCAGCCACGGCCAGCGTCTTGCGACCGCAGATGCGGACATCATTGTTGTCGGGCTCACGTCCTTCTCTCACACAGAAGAGGAGCGATCCGTCTCGGTCCCGTACCACGCTAGGCTCGAAGGAGTTGTCGAGGGGGGAAACAGGGGTGATATTGATCGCAGCCCAGCGTCCCTCTTGACGCCGCCATCGGACCAGAACGGCACCACTAATCAGCTCTTTCTCAGACGCTCCCCTCGCCAGATTGCTGGCCTCTGATAATCTGCTCCCCACCATGCCCATGATCAAGTCTTCGCCATCGGCAATGGCCGGGCCCAGGCCTCGGTTCCCAATCTGCCACCCGGCAGCAGCTCGGTTTCAGCAATCTTACGTGTTTCGGTGACTTTGAACTCCTTCCCATCGTATTGATACTGCTGTACTTCAAAGTAGTTATGGTACTCGTCTCCCATAAAGGGCCCGATACCACGCGGGTCGGTGGTCCACCACACATCACCTCGGATCTGGTCCCCCACGGCCGCCAGCCAGGATAGCGCGCTGGCCACTCCAAAACCGGTGCCGGCGTGCGGATGGGGAGCTCCGTCCTTCCCCAATGCCCCCAAGAGGACGAACCCCGGCTGGACGGGATACTTGACCATGATAGATGGCTTCCCGGAAGGCTTCGAGTTGGGATTGGGCTCCTTGTGATTTCGGGAGACGACCACGGCCCTCTTTGCGCTGATGTCGGAAAGGTCATCGAAGAGGATCACATCGGTTCCGATCTCGAAGTCGATTCCAGGCCCGTACTCCCGGCGGATATGGCAGAACAGTCCTGCCTCAGTGGGTCCGATCTGGAGGGAAAAACCAAGACCATATCTCCAGGTTCGGTCCTTCGGCTGGCTGGGAGGAACCTTGAAATCGGCACCGTCCCGGTTAATCCCGATGATGCTAACTCGTCCTACCGACGATCCTGATTGCGCATGTCCGATTCCAGCCAACAGGACGATTAGTCCCGAGCTGCAAGCTAGGACTCCTCTCAGCTTCTGCATCTTGATACCCTTCTTGCCTGCGATCTCATCCTCGTCAGAGCTCCTTCCTGGAGCTGGATCAGATAGGATCTGCACTTCACTTCAGCAGGAACTTGGAAACGCGCCAGTTGTGGATCTCCGAGACGTAGAGTTCCCCCTCCGTTCCCAGAGCGATATGGTGCGCATAGCGGAACTCACCCGCTGCGCTGCCGGCGCGACCGAAGGTGGCCAGCACTCGTCCTTCCAAATCCAACTTGGAGAGACGTTCGTTGTGCCCATCCGTCATGTAGAAGTGCCCCTCCTTGCTCAAGACAAGGCCCCAGGGAGATCCTGCCCCGGCCCACTGGGTGAGGAACTTCCCTTCCCTATCGAAGATCTGAATCCGGTAGTTCTCGCGATCACCTACAATGATTCGTTCCTGGTCGTCCACCAACACGGTATGAGGGGTGTCGAACTGTCCGGGTCCCGTGCCCTTGGTTCCCCAGGCCTTCAGGTAGTGCCCATCCTTGGAGAACTTGACAATCCGGGAGTTCCCATAGCCGTCGGCTACGTAGACCTCCCCGCCGGAACCGAAGGCTACGTGGGTCGGTCGGTCGAACTGGGTCTCGGTCTCGCCCGGCGCATCCTTCTGGCCCAGGACCATCAAGACCCTCCCTTTGGGGCTGAACTTGATCACCACATGGGCGCCCATGTCGGTTACCCAGACATTGTCGTCCGCGTCCACCGTCAGACCATGGGAAGTCTTGATCGTCCCGTCTCCCCAGGAGCGCACAAATTTTCCGTCGGCCTCGAAGCACATGATGGGATGGGGTCCCCGGTGGAAGATGTAGACCCGGTTCTGCGAGTCCACATCCACGCCCGAAATCTGGCCGAAATTCCACCCCTCAGGCAGATCTGGCCAGTTAGGCACGTGTTGAATCTTCAGCTGGGAAGGATCGGTTGGTGCGCTCAGGCCCAGGACCAGGAGTCCGGCCAACGTCACCATGAGTAGGGCCTTCTGGGATCGATGCATGAGATCCTCCTTCCGGTACTGGAGACGCCGGTACCATGAAAACCATCCGATGTACTGGTCCGGTATCGTAGCACGCCGAAGGCTCCTTTTCAGTGGGTACAACCGAAGTGGGAATTCGTAAGGACCGTAGGTCCCGGGCCAAGGGTTGAGGGCGGGGCTCTCAGAAACCGTGCTGCTGCATCCAGTCCAGGTAGCGGCGAGCACACAGGTCCAGGTTCTCGAGGGACCCACCGCCTCTCAGAGGTGAGCATATTTCATAGCTGGTAATACCGTTGAAGCCCCCTTCCAGAAGCCCCCGGAAGAAGCCCTTGTAGTCGATGAAACCCTCTCCGAAAGGAACGGCCCGGACCAGATCCGGCTCCTGGGAACGATAGTTGACCAGCTGAGGTTCGTAGCGAAAGCGGGGCA
>Ga0310120_10004297_pt1 | contig 10011 bp, 11 predicted proteins | sample CB27_AW_983_MG_FD_203506 | JGI IMG/M metagenome (GOLD analysis project Ga0310120, IMG submission 203506) | Marine microbial communities from Western Arctic Ocean, Canada - CB27_AW_983 | ecosystem: Environmental > Aquatic > Marine > Oceanic | place: Canada: Western Arctic Ocean | collected... | reverse complement strand
TCTGGTCGTTGTTCGGCTGGAAGCGAAAGGCCGATGGATTCCGACGCTATCGGAAGGCGTATATCAGCCTGGGTAGGAAAAACGGGAAATCTGTGCTTGCCGCTGGAGTCGCTTTATTCCTGCTAGTTGCGGACGGCGAGCACGGCGCCCAGGTCTTCGTTGGTGCGACGAAACATGAGCAGGCGTGCATCGTGTACGGCGAGGCTGAGCGTATGGTGCGTGCCTCACCGGGATTGAAAAAGCATTGCCAGATTCACAAGAACAACATCAGCTTGCCTGCCACAAACTCTTTCTTTCGGCCAGTGAGTTCTGACAAGCCTTACGACGGTACTGGCCCGCACGGTGTCATCTTCGACGAGTTGCATGCGTACCGCGAGGTGCATCGGCCGTTTTACGAAACGATGATTTCAGGTTCGGCATCCAGGCGGCAGCCGCTGCAACTGATTATCACGACGGCCGGTAACGACAAATCGCTGCTCTGGAAAGAGGAGAATGATTTCGTCGCGAACGTTGTCACTGGCGTACTAGAAGACGATTCGGTCTTTGGCTATATCGCGTGCCTGGACAAGGATGACGATCCGTTCGACGAGGCACACTGGCCAAAAGCAAATCCGAATTTAGGAATCTCCGTCAAGCTCGACTACCTCAGGGAGCGAGCACGGGACGCGGTGCACAAGCCGACCAGCAAATCCATCCTAGTTCGCTACCATTGCAACCAGGAGGTGAGCAGCGTTGAGGATGCGGTGACGAAAGAGCTGTGGGATTCGGCGGAGGGCGAGCTGTCCGACTGGAAGACAGCAGATTGTATTGGAGCTGGCGTTGACTTAGGCGGCCGAGACGACCTGGCCGGATCAGCTCTCTGTGCTCGGTTTGTCCACAGTGAGACGGACGAGGGGATCGTTTGGCGATACGAATTAAGGACGCGTGGATACTTGGCGAGCGGCACGAACCGAGACCTGAAGCAGCAACCGTGGAGCCAGTGGATTCACGACGAAAGAATAACCATCTCGGATAATCTCATCGGGCAGCTTAGGGACGAACTGCTGGACGATGCCAAGGTGTTTGGCGTGCCGACGGTTGCATTCGATCCTTACAACGCTCGACAGCTGGGCGACGACTTGGAAGCGGCCGGGATGGACGCGGCGACAATGCCGCAGAACCACGGGCAGTTCAACGAGCCGATTCGTGAGTTCCTGTCCGCTTTGAAGGATGGCCGGATGCGACACAACGGCGATCCGGTGCTGAGGTGGTGTATGCTGAACATGGCGATCAATCAGAGCCCCCGCGGTCAGTGGATGGCGGACAAGGGCCACAGCAAGGAAAAGATCGACATCGCCGTGGCGTCGTTGATGGCGTTTCGCGAGGCGATGTTCGGCACGTCGCGACCCAAGAGCAAGCCGTACAGTTCGGCAGGAACTGGGGTATGGTGATGGTGCGATTGACTCGTCGCGAATCATGGCTGGCAGCTCTCGGGACGTGGATCGGAATTACGCCGACTGATTCGGGCGAGATTGGTCGGACTTGGCGGCGGACTTACCGGATGAGTGTCGCCCGTCAGTCCTGCAAAGCGTGCGACGGCAGCGGCGTGGAACCAGTGCGTTGTAAAGTGGATTGTCCCAAGTGCAAAGGGAGTGGTCTTGCAAGCCTTTAATCGAAACCTGAAGGCCAATTCAAACTTAGTCCTGTTCGCCGCCGGCCTTGCGTTGGTTGCGTATGGTGCGTGGCAGTTGTCTCCGTACAAAGCGTGCATCGTCTGCGGCTCAATCGTGATGGGCGGCGTTGCGATCGACGCAGCGGTAAAGATTGCATTCAATTTGAAGGAGCGGAAGTGAGTCTACTCGACCTGCTCAAGGGCAATTACGAGCGGCACGTTGCCGACTGGACGCCTCGTCGTCCTGGTGCCAGTAGCTGGCATAACGATCGTGCGACCAATGCGGCCGGGATCAAGGTGACGACAGAGACGGCATTGAACAGCGGAACCGCGATGGCATGCACGCGTGCTATTAGCGAAACGCTCGCAAGTTTGCCGGCCGCTGTCATCGAGCAAGTGAGCCCGACAGAGCGTCGGAAGGCCCGCGAGAATTCAATGTGGGCATTGCTTCACGACCAGCCGAACCCTGAAATGGATTCGATGATCTGGTACGAGGTGAACTGTAACCGAGTTGTGAACCGTGGCAATGCGGTCAGCGTGATCGAGTCTAACGGTCGCGGTATTCCGCGTGCCCTGTGGCCGGTCCATAATAGCCGGTTTGAGATATTCAGGAGACGAAGCCCGCAGATAGCCAATGGCCGTTTCTACCCTGGTGATGTGTACTATCGCATCTGGCCCGATGAAACCGAACGACATTTCGACGTGCCATCCGAGGAGGTATTGAACGTCGTCAGCTGGGACACAGAGGACGGGCTGATCGGTCGTGGCGTGGTGAATCGAGCGAGACAGGAAATCGGACTGGACATTGCAGAGCAGGAGTTCACTGCGTCGATGTTCAAAAACGGAACGCTGCCGCTGGGGCTCGTAAAGCATCCGTGGATCGACGACCCGGAGCAGCGTGAAAACTTGCGGGCCGATCTGAACAGCGTCAACTCTGGCCGCGACAACTGGAACAAGTTGGGCATCCTCTGGGACAAGGACGCAGACTGGATCAAACTGGGGTATTCGCCAGCGGACGTTGAATCGATCGCAAGCCGAACGTTCACGGCCAAGGCGTTGTGTCGATACTACAATGTTCCGCCGGCCATCGTTCAGATCTTCGACGACTACAAGTTTTCGACGATCGAGGCGATGCTGAAGCACTTCATCATGCTGACGATCAGGCCTTACGCGGTACGGTTCGAGCGGGCGATCAATTCGCAGATCCTGAACAGCCTGCCGGACCCTTCGCTGTTTCTGGAGTTTGCGCTGGAAGGGTTGCTGCGTGGCGATCCAGAGACGCAGGCCAAGACAAATCAGATCTACCGAACGATGGGCGCGATGAATGTCGACGAGATTCGCCAGCGTGATCTGGGAATGAATCCTTTGCCCAACGGCCTTGGCCAAGTCTTATTGGCACCGCTTAACCACGGACCGCTCGACCGGATCGCCGCGGGTGAGAATATGCGGAACAGTTCTGGCGGCGGATCTACGTCGAACGCGGGCGGCGATGGGGCGGAAACCGCGGTCCCGCACTTTGATAAAGCCTGGTTGGCGGCATTGCTTCAGCATGTGAAAAACGGATCCAAGGCACCGACGCCAGCACCGACTGACAAGCCAAAGTCGCCACCACCGCCGAATACAGGAACGGAATTCGCTGTCCGTATTGTCGAGCACACATTTGCCAAGATCATTGCCAACGAAGTGAATTCCATTCGCTCGCGGGCATCCAAGGGGTCAAAAGGATTCATGGGTCGAGTCGACGAATACCACAAGAACGCAAGAGGACTGTGGATCGGTGACCTGACTGTGGCGTGTGAAGGTCTCAGTGATTCGTTCGAGGACATGGCGATTGGGTTGGTTGATCGTCACGTGGCGGAAAGTCGTGAGCGATTACTAACCGCGTGCGAGTGTTCACCAGCAGAGTTTAGCGATTCAATCGAAGCGTGCCTGTCTGACTGGCAGGACCGCAAACCACATATCGAGGAGATGGCAATATGACACCACTATTATTGGCAAACTGGGGCGTCCATAAATTTGTTGAACTGCAATCCGAACGGCTGGTAGTCAGTGACTCGGAGCCGCGTGTTCTAGATATCGACTTCCGTTCGCGTGCCGACATCGTTGGAAGCGTCGCCGTGATTCCGGTTCACGGTGTGATTGATTACCGTGCGACGTTCATGTCAGATTACGGCTATTGCTGCAGCGGCGAGGCTATCCGGCAGGACTTCAACCGATTGGTAGCCGACGAGACGATCGAGAAGATCGTGTTCGACATCAGCTCACCAGGTGGTGTCTACAGCGGCATGCCGGAGCTGGCTGCGGATGTTTTCGCATCACGTGGTAAGAAGACGACAATTGCCGTTGCCAATCCACAGGCGGCCTCCGGGGCACTGTGGCTGGGTGCTGCAGCGGAGCAGTTCTTCGTGCTTGGCAGCGGCCAGGTGGGATCACTGGGTGCCTTGATGCTTCATACCGACATGAGCAAGTTTTACGAAGCTGGCGGCATCGAGCATACGATTCTACGAAGCCCGGAAGGCAAGGCTGACTTCAACCCGATCGAACCACTGAGTCCTGAAAGCCGGGAGCACCATCAACAGCAGATCGATGCCATCGCGGCCGAGTTCACCGCGGCCGTGGCGAAGTACCGTGGCGTCAATAAGAAAGTCGCTGCGGAAAGTTTCGGTGAAGGCCGCATGTTGGACGGACCCAAGGCCATAGATGCTGGATTGGTCGATGGGATCGTGTCGTCGCTGAGTGCCGTCCTGGGAAGCAAGGCGAAGACGACGAAGAGGGCGCGGCTGCACCCGCGAATGCAGCTGGCAAAAGTGAAGGGCGATATGGCCAGGAGTCGGGTTGCCACCGGCTAACGCCGTGGCTGCAGGTCAAGCTCCAAATACTTCGCGATCTTACTCGCTCGGCTAAGCCGCATATCGGTACCGTGCAGGAACCGCGAGATTGTCGATTGAGGCACGCCGGTCTTTTTCGCCAAGGCTAGGGCCGTCTCGCCGCTACTGCGAATGGCATCTCGCAGCTTGTCTGCAATGTCTTTTTCCATTATCCCTGCTTGCATATTAGAAGGTGAATACGCATACTAATTTATCTGGTCGCCGGACATCGAGCAACTTTCGCGGCTGCTTTCCTGGAAGGTTTGGCGACCAGACAGGAGGGTAGCCGTTTTTTGTGCGCGGCTGGGCTGGGCATGGCGCGGCATGGCACGGCCGGGCGCGGCTTGGCAAGGCTTGGCAAGGCGTGGGAGCCAATGGCTCATTTACAAATCAATATGATCTTCGGCGGGGCGAGGCTCGGCAAGGCGAGGCTTGGCATGGCACGGCATGGCCGGGCAAGGTAAGGCGAGGGGACAATGTCCATTTAACAAAGGGAGACACAGATGAGATTTTCGTTTCAGGTCACAGGATTGACGCCGCTTCTATTGCACAACGATGACGTCGACTGGGCGGACCTTCTCACGGTATGGCGAAAGGATCCGAAAAACCGGAACCTCAGCAAGCCAGGCGACGACAGGTCACCACCGTGGACATGGCAAACGTACCTGTACCGCGATGGGACGCACGTTTGCTTGCCGGGCGATAACTTGTGGACGTGTTTCCGAGACGCGTCAACATCGATTTCGATGAAGGGCATGAAGTCGTTCAAGGAGTCAGCAGCGGCCGGGATCTATATCGAGCAGGACTTCCTACCCGTGCTGGTCGGCCAGGATAAGAGGAAAGTCCTCCTGTCGGACATTGAGGCTATTAGAGAGAAGTCATTCAACGACCAGATGGCCGCCGTTAAGGATCTTGGATTCGAGCTATTCAGCAAGCGGGCGAGAGTCGGAACGAGTAAACACATCCGCGTCCGTCCACGGTTTTCGTCGTGGACGCTGGAAGGCACGGTCCTCGTAACGGCCGATGAGTTGACTCTGGAAGTGTTGCGATCCATCGGCGACATTGCTGGACGATACAAAGGAGTTGGCGACGGGCGGCCAAGTGCAAAGAAGCCGTGGCCGTATGGCAAGTTTCAGATTGATTTTCAGGCAGCTTAGGTCGTGGTCGGGCAGGGCAAGGCGAGGCATGGCAGGGCTGGGCTTGGCCTGGCAAGGCAAGGGGACAATGTCCATTTACGAATCAATACGATCTTCGGCGGGGCTTGGCAGGGCTTGGCAGGGCCGGGCGCGGCTAGGCACGGCAAGGTAAGGCGTGGGGACGATGTCCATTTAACAAAGGGAGACACAGATGGAAAAAATGATCGCAGTACGACAGGAAAAAGAGCTGACTCGTGATTCGATCAAAGTTATTGAATCGCGGCACCCTAAGCTCAAAACACTGAACGACGAGACAATGGAGAAGCCGCGTGGCTACACGATCACCAAGGAAGAGATTCAGAGGATAACCGGAATCTCCGAAGATCGTGAAATGTCCAAGCTGCTGGCCAACTGGAAGCGTTGCATCTTGTGGCTCCGGGGGATCGACGTGATCTACTCGCACAAGATTGCCGGTTACGAATTCGTAAGCGTCCAGAAGCACGTGTCGGTCCTGTTCGACAATCGCATGGCGTCAGCTGAACGTAAGCTGCGGAAAGAGGGGCAGAAGCTTCTCATGATTCGCGATGATGATTTTGAAAGCGACCACCAGAGGTCGTTGCGTATTCACCTTGCCCAACAGGCCCATGACTCTGCCGGCAAGATTAACAGCCAGAGGTCGATGTCGTTGATGTGGAATTCTAAGCCTGAGACGTTGCCGAAACTTAGTTGACGCGGCTGGGCTGGGCATGGCGTGGCGTGGCTTGGCGGGGCAGGGCCGGGCGCGGCTAGGCAAGGTAAGGCGTGGGGACAATGTCCATTTACGAATCAATACGATCTTCATTGCGATGGGGCCAGGCATGGCCGGGCCAGGCATGGCGTGGCGTGGCTTGGCGGGGCATGGCGCGGTCTGGCCAGGCAAGGCGAGGCAAGGCGTGGGAGCCAATGGCTCATTTACAAATCAATACGATCTTCGGCCAGGCGCGGCTGGGCGCGGTTAGGCAGGGCGGGGCAAGGCTCGGCGGGGCACGGCAAGGTAAGGCGTGGGGACAATGTCCAACAAGTTGATCGACAAGTTCCTTGACTGGCTCCTCTATCAGGACCCCTGGATTTGGCTGGCGGTAGCTGCCTTTTTTGGCCTGCAGGTATATTACCCTTCAGTCCCGAACCTGGTCCTGTTTATTGTCGGGTTGATCGTGGGTCTTTGGGGCCGTGAGTGAGACACTGTTGACAAATTCGAGTGACCCGGTATAGGATTAAAAACTGACGGCGGATGTCGTCCCAAATAACCTGAACTATTCAAGACCGCGGATGCGATCTTTGGTGAAAGCCAGCGATCGCATCTGCGGTTTTTTTATTGGGCAATCACCAACGATTGAGTATGCGGTTTGTCGTTTCCCAAGGAACGCAAACCATGGCAAAGCTAAACGAGTTACGACAAAACCGGGCCAAATTGCATGATCGCAACAAAGAGCTGATTGAGATCATGGAGAAGCCGCTGGATGAGCGGCCCGGCAAAATCACCGACGAGCAGGTCAGTGACGAATACGAAACGAACGAAGCCGCAATTGCGAAGCTCGACCCGGAAATCGTCAGCCTCGAAAAGTGGGGCGTGAGGCGACAAGAGGTTGAGGCACGCGACAAGACACTTGCCGCATCAGCCGGTATTGCTGCTCCGCCACACGGAGAGACTCCAGCCGCCGACGGCACTCCCTCCCCATTGGATGGCGACGACGTTCGTCACGGTGTCCACACCGATCAGCAATCGCCGAAGTATCTCAGCCATATGAAGCGGCAATACTACGGCTCGCTCGCGAATATCCGCGGCATCCGAAATGGACAGGAGCCGGCAGAGCGGGCATATCGCCTCGGGATGTGGGGCCTGTACTGCGCCAGCAAGTCGCTCCCCAATCGATACAATTTCGCCAACGCTGTCAATTTCGTGAACGAGCAGGGAATGATCGTCCACGGCGAAGGGGCAGGCGACACGAGCGGTGCTCACGTCACGGTGCCCGATGAATTCTCGGCCGATCTGATTGACCTGAAAGAGCAGCGTGGTGTGGTGCGTCAACTGTTCGGGCGTGAAGCCATGATGCGCGAAACGAAGACAGTGCCTCGCAGAACTGGCGGGCTGACTGCTTACGCGGTTGGCGAAAGTGCCGCTGGTACTGAGAGCGATATGACGCTGGACGACATCATGTTGATCGCCAGGAAGTGGATGGTCGTCACTCGGATGTCAAAGGAACTGGACGAAGATAACGCGATCAACTTCGGCGACAAGCTGGCCGGTGAGATCTCGTACGCATTTGCGGACAAGGAAGATGAGGCGGGTTTCAATGGAGATGGAACCAGCACTTATCACGGCATCCTCGGAGCGAGAGTTCGCATGCAGGATGTTGACTTGTCCGGCACTAACAGTGCCGGGCTCATCACTGGTGCCGGAAACGCTTACAGCGAATTGACGCTGGCCGATTTCGAGTCTGTTTGCGGCACGCTGCCGGACTACGCGGACAACGATAACACGTCGTGGGTGGTTCACCGATTGGTTTACTATACGGTGCTTAAGCGACTCGAACTGGCTGCTGGTGGTGCGACTGCCAGCGAGATAGCGGAAGGCACCCGCCGCCCTCGGCCGTTGTTCCTCGGCTACCCTGTCGTATTCAGTCAGGTAATGCCGAGCGCCGCCGGCAACAGCCAAGTCTGTGCATTGCTCGGTGATTTCAACACCGGCGCAAAGTTCGGCGATCGCCGTGATGAGTCGATCGAATTCGACGATACGGTTGTAGTCGGTGGCCAGAGCGTCTGGGAACGCGACCAGATCGCCGTCAAGGGAACCGAGCGGATGGATATCAACGTACACGAGTTCGGATCGTCCAGTGTGTCCGGTGCCATCGTAGGACTCGAAACGGCTGCAGCGTAGTAAATCCTTGACAACAAAAAAGGACTTCTAGTCCGGAGGAATACAAATGTTATCACAACGAAACTGGACGAAGATCATTATGCTCGCACCGCAGGCCATGACGAATTCGGCAACGGTGACCGCAAATCTGGATTGCCTAAGTGCTGACTATGCAACTATTGTTGTTGCGTTGGCCAGCGAGATCAACACTAACGCGGTAGGTCCCACGATCTCACTGCTGACTTCGGACGATACGGTCGTCACGAACTTTGCGACGATCACTGCCGATCGTGCCGCGGAGGATATCACGACTGCCCAGCCGGTAGAATACGGCGTCGACATGCGAGGCCAGAAGCGTTACTTACGCCTCAGCATTAGCTCCGACACTACGACAAACGATGATTTGACAGTTGAGGCAACAGCATTCCTGAACCGCAAGGACATCGGCCCGGCAGGCACTACAGACGCCGGTGGCGTTACTGTTTATGTCTGATTTGCACGTGCCTGGAACGATCCAATACACCGCACTGGACACAGCTCTCGAAGGGGCTGGATTCAACACTTACACGCAGTTCGGTGAAGACGGATTGATTGGGGCAGTGTTTGACAAGATTGGCGTCGCCAACTTTTGGTGCTTTGAAGTTGGTGCCGCGGATGGGTTTTTTTACAGCAATACGTTACGGCTGCGAGAGCACGGCTGGTCGTCGGTACTCATGGAGAGTGGCGACGACCAGTATCGCAGTCTTGAATCTCAGTACGCTTCGGATGAAGTGCACTGCGTTCACGAGACTGTTACCGATCTTGATTGTGTGTTGAGCAGGTTTGTCGATTGCCCGGTAGACTTGGATTTAGGGGTGATCGACATAGACGGACAGGACTACTGGCTGTGGAACGACATGGAAGCTTACCGGCCCCGGGTGATGTTGGTCGAATTCCACTGGGCTGACGGTGAGTCTTTCGTGCCTCCTCGTGGCGCCGGGCGACACCAGGCCGGCAGACAATCGTTAATCCAGCTGGGACTGGCCAAGGGTTACATAGCGGTTGCTCAAACGCATGTCAATTTACTATTCGTACAGGAGTCTTTGTGGCTGTCAAACTGAACATAGGTGCGGGTCCCACGGAAATAGATGGTTGGATTCCAGTTGATCGCAAAGTCGGGCTAGAAGCCTACCCGCTGCCAATGTCGATCAATACTTCAAGCGGCGAGTCAGTCACGCTGGGAGAAAACAGCGTCGATGAGATTCGCGCAAGCCACATTCTCGAACACTTCACGTTTTCCGACGCACAGGCAGCATTGAAGGATTGGGCTAGAGTTCTAAAGCCTGGCGGCCGGATGAGAATTGCGGTTCCGGATGTCGACAAGGTGCTATCTCTTCAGAGCGATCCGTTGCGATTGTTCTATTTGATGGGTGGCCAGACTGATCCGAACGACATCCACAAATCTGCGTATGACGAGAACCG
>Ga0310120_10004291_pt1 | contig 10022 bp, 6 predicted proteins | sample CB27_AW_983_MG_FD_203506 | JGI IMG/M metagenome (GOLD analysis project Ga0310120, IMG submission 203506) | Marine microbial communities from Western Arctic Ocean, Canada - CB27_AW_983 | ecosystem: Environmental > Aquatic > Marine > Oceanic | place: Canada: Western Arctic Ocean | collected... | reverse complement strand
TGAGAAATAGACTGCCGAAAAGGCAGTGGCAAGGATCAGTGGGATGGCCAATAACGTGCGGGTTTCGAGGTGTAGAAACAGCATTAACACGCTCATCGTCAGGGCCCCCCCGATGAAGATGTTCTGCCGAACTAAATCAATCGCGGAATAAATGTAGTCGGTCTCGTCATAGACTTGTGTCAGTTGCAAGCCCTGATTTTTTAACAGCCCCTGGTCCAATTCATTTCGGACCTGGCGCAAACCTTTCATAACATCAAGAACATTAGCTCCTGTTTCACGTTGGACATTGATCGCGATGCTGGATTCGCCGAAACGGCGCACCAAGCCGGTGGGTTTTTTGAATCCCAAGCGGACCGTAGCCACGTCGCGAATGTAGATGGGGTGGCCATCTTGTATGGCAAGCAGTTGATTTTCTATTTGCTCAGGACTACGGAATTGTCCCAGTGTGCGGACGACCCAACGACGTTTCCCCTCCCAGAAATCGCCGGCTGAAGTGTCTTTGTTTTGTCCACGCAAGACTTGCCGAACATCGATGATGGTAAGCTGCCTGACGGCCAGACGTTCGGGATCGACGACGACCTGTAATTCATCTTCCAAACCACCAATCACGTTCGACTGAGAAACACCAGAGACTCGTTCAAAACGAGCCTCGATTTCGTCTTCGGCGAACCTCCGTAAATGAGTCACATCCTGATCGGGCGGGGGAAGCAGTTGTTGGACTTCAGGGTGTTCGTCGGCTAACAGTCGAAGGCGAAGCATGGCAAGGCCTTCATTGTGGGTGTTGCGGACTCGTTCGATAGGTTTTGTCAACTTAGGATGTTTCTGCTGAAACTCCACGAATTGATCGTTATTGGGACGGCGCGAACTGAGAATGAACCAGGCGATCGGACGGTCGGATGCATTGGAGGTGCTGATGACAGGTTGATCGGCGTCTTCTGGATATTCCGGAACCTGTTGAAGCCGACTGTTGACTTTCAGCAATGCTTCGTCCATGTCGGTGCCAACGTGAAACTCGAGCGTAATGGAGCCGGATGAGTCAGCGCTTTCAGAGCTCATTTTGTGGATTCCCTCAACGCTTTTGAGGTGCTCTTCCTGCTCTAAAACGATTTCCTGTTCAACTTCCTGAGGGCTTGCACCGGGCCACCGTGTTTGGATCGTGATCGAGGGTATTTGTACCTCGGGGGTGAGCTGCATCGGCATTTGTACTAGCGACACGCATCCAAACAATCCAATCAGCAGGACAGCAACCGTAACTTTCACCGGGCTATGAACGAAGGTATTGAGCATTTATGTTGAAGGCTTACACCGGAATGAACCCGGTAGCGTCATGGATGGCAGGAAGATAAGGACAGATTGGATAACAAAGGGTTTGCACTTTGTTAGCACTTTCATTTTAGACACGTCAATTGTCGTTTGGTTCTTATTTGTCGTCAGAAGTGGTGTCAGGCACCGTGATATGTCGCGAGACAAAGACTTCCTGTTGTGGTCGCAGACGCTCGTTGCCTTGAACGATGACACGTTGTCCTTCTTTCAGATCGCCATGCACCTGGATCCAGCCATCGTCGGCGACGCCGAGTGATACTTCTAAACGATGTACCTTGCCACGTTTGGGATCCGTAGGATTGGGATCAAATATGTAGATCACTGGATGTTCACCACCGAACACTAACGCGTCTTTCGAAATCAAGAATGCCTTTTGCTGCGTACCGGTTGGCAGAGCCACGCGAGCCAACATTCCAGCCTTTAACAATGGGCCGTCGGCCCGGATTGTATTCTTGACTCGAATTTTGACTGGAAATGTACGTGCGCGTTCGTCCGCCTGAGGAACCACCAAAGCAACGCGTCCGACAAAGACATGACCGGCAAGTGCCGGAATAACGACACTTACCTCCATACCTGTATGGATATGGAAAACGTCCTTGGCGAGGACGGCTACCAGGACGTCTACCTCGTCCAATGCGATCACCTCCGCAACCGGATCTCCTCGACTGACCCAAGCTCCAATTTCTGTGAATTCCCGTACAACGTAGCCAGCAAATCGTGAGACAATCGTATGCTTCTGGATCTGATCGGTGAGTTTATCAACGATTGCTTTTTGTGCGGCAAGGCGTGCTTTGGCTTGAGCGATCTTTTCCTGTCGTGGTCCCGCCATGACAAGTGCAAAGGAGGCTTTGTTTTCGAGATATTTTTCTTGAGCACTACGTCGCTCAGCTAATGCTTCTTCAAGTTGATCTCGTGTGACAGCCCCGCTCTGTTCAAACAGGGATTCCCAACGTGCATATTTTGATTTGGCATAACTCAGAAACGCTTCGGCACCTTGCATGCGAGCGCGAGCCTGTTCGATTTCCTGCGGGCGGGCACCATTGAGTAATTCGGTGAGTTCTTGTTGCCGCAGTTCCAACTCGGCTTTCGCAGCTTGCGATTCGAGTTGAATCGTTGCTGTCAATAGTTTTCCGACCGGCTGTCCTGTTGTGACCCGGTCTCCTTCATTGACTGTGAATTCAATGACACGACCGTCAACGGCACTGCCAAGCACGGCTCGTTTGATGGGTTCGATGATACCAACGTATGAATCGGCAGCGGCAATTTCACGTTGGATCACCGACGACGTGACCACCCGAGAGAGGCGAGGTTGCGCCACAAGTTTCAGCGGACACTGGTACAGCCAAAGAAAAAAAACACATCCAGTAATTGCGATTTGATGAAAACGATTGTACATTCTTTTGTTGAAGCTCAATCCAGGAAAACCTTAAGGGGAATGTGCCAGAAAACTAAAAGTAGGAAACGTGAAAGAAAATAGCAAACGCCGAAGACTTGGGTGTTTCTCGCTTCGGCGATTGGATATCAGACGGGATCGTTGGCAAAGGGCCGTTTTTCACATAATGCTCCGTTTCTACTGAAGGTGGTTGTTTGTCGGGAACCAATTGTTGACGCAATGCCAAAACTATGCCTATCACACTCACCAGGTAAATGCCAGCGCGAGACGGGTTGACTTATATTGTTGTTTGAAGTGACGGACGAAACTACAGTTTTTGGATGACTTAACGGAGTTGAAACAACACGATACAGGATAAACCGTGCGCTTAAATCGAAGGCAGTTGGTAACCCTCACGTCGTTGGTAAGGATAATTTTTCCAGCGGTTGGCGGCGGAGTAATCGCCAATAAAATTCCAGGTTTTGGGATCCCACTTGAGAGTTTTTCCGGCCAGTTCTTCCGCATGCAGGTAGGCAAGATTGCCCAGGTGACAAACAGCCACGGTTCGTGCCCCAATTTCAATCGGACAATTTGGCTGCCGCCGTTGTTTCAGACAATTTACCCAGTCTTGACGATGGCCGGCGTGACTGTTGCCAGGTGACCGGTACAAATGAATCTCGTCTTCACCAATTGTGGATTGAATGATACTTTCCGGCTTGCTTTCAAGCCGCCCTCGATTGACAAAGATCTTACCATCGCTGCCATAAAATGTAATGCCCTCTCGCCCACCATGGATCAGCTCGGCACCATTGTCGTAGATGAATTTCACTCCCGTTCTCGACTTGGCATCATGCGGAGGGACAATTTCTACTGGCCCCGATTTGTCCATTCCAAGTCCCCATTGAGCAATGTCGAAATGATGGGCACCCCAATCGGTCATTCCTCCACCGGCATATTCCTTGAAACTGCGCCAATTTGGAAAATGATCATGCATTCCGCGCGGACTGAGCTCTGAATTGTAAGGACGCATTGGGGCTGGCCCCAACCAACGGTCCCAATCCAAACCAGGCTCGGCATCTTCTCCGGGTAGGTCGCATGTTCGAGGCGGACCACCCACACCAACTTCCACTCGTATAACCTTGCCGATATAACCGTTGCGCACCAATTCACAGGCGTAACGAAAATTTGTGTTGGCGCGCTGTTGGCTACCTGTTTGAAAGATGATTTCCGAAGCATTTACCGCGTCCAAAACCATTTTGGCTTCTGCCAGATTATTGGTCAGCGGTTTTTCGCAATACATGTCCTTGCCAGCCTGACACGTATCAAGAATGATATTGGCGTGCCAGTGGTCGGGAGTGGCACAAACCACGGCGTCCAGATCGTTACGTTGGAGAAGGTCACGGTAGTCAACGTACGAGGCACAATGGTGATTGCCGTAGGCATCATCGACTCGTTTTTTGCCTGCATTGCGCCGAGTCGTATCCACATCGCAAACGGCCACAACTTTGACGTCGGGCATCTTCACAAAATGCGGCAAGTGGAAATCGTACATCATTTTGCCGACACCGATCGCCGCCAAAGAAATCTTCTCATTAGCGGCGGCATTGTTCTGGTCACCGAGAATATGCCGGGAAACCAACAGGGGAGCTATCGACGTTGCACCTGTAGAGAAAGCTCGTCTCGTGATGCGTACAGGTTTACCCTTCATGGATTCATTCCTGGATTTCTGGTTTTCAGTAAATGGAAACGGGTGCCAAGGGACAGCAACGAAGGCCGGGTGTTTTCAAGGAGTTGCCAACCAAAATAAGTTTATCAAAATTAACTTTTGATGCAATTGCTTGTCAAAACTAGAGTTACGGGTTTTCTGTAATGGTGATTCAAAAGGAAATGTTTGAAATGAAAACAGATTTCCCACCATATTGACCGTCGGTCGAATTTTTTTTTCTCGTTTCAATCGCTGATATGCTTATTTCTCGGAGGTTATCGAGAGGTTTTTGAATCACCTGAGAAAATTCTTTCGGGAAACCGCTAGGCCCGTTTGACAACACCGCTAGCAGGCTTAGAATCGGCGACTTGGACGTGAGACATCATTCCCAATTGGTGCTGCCGTCTGGCTGGCAGCCTGATTAAGAATAACCTCTGGATATCCCTTTTAAACCATAGGCTTTCCTTGCGTGGATTGCGCGCAGAGGACGCAGAGGACGGGGACAGGAAGTGACCGGCCAGGATATGGAAATCACTGATGATTTGCGTTTACTGTTGGCCGATAAGGTCGGGCAGGAACGTTTTGATCTTTGGTTTGGCAACACCACGCTGTTGGAATTACAGGGTGATGTATTGTCCATTCATTTGCCGGACCAGTTTTCGCTGGATTGGGTCCGGAAAAATTTTCGACGTCAAATTGAGGATGCCTGTGAAGAATTAACAGGCACGGCTCCAGCGTTGGAGTTTCGAATTGATTCGAAGCTCAAGCGTCGACGTAACGTTGAGTTGTCCAAGGTTACGTCGTCCAACCTTCGCGATTCCAGCGTTCGGGATGTTGTTAGTCGTTCTGAATCACCTTCACCTGAACGGACTCGTTCACGTGGGCGTCAATTTGCCAAGCTTGACCAGTTTGTCGTTTCGGACCAGTGCCGGGTTGCTTATACCGCTGCGACCATGGTGACTCGTCAACCTGGGGCGATTAACCCGCTCTTTATATATGGCCCCCATGGAGTTGGAAAAACCCATTTGCTTGAGGGAATTTGGAGTTGGGCACGCCGGTCGTCCTCGATGCGACGTGTGATTTACCTGTCGGCCGAACAATTTACCAGTTATTTTCTAGCCGCACTTCATGGCAGTGGATTGCCCAGTTTCCGAACCAAATATCGAGATGCTGATTTACTGATAATCGATGATGTACAATTTTTTGTCAGAAAACAGGCAACGATTATCGAACTCTTGCATACAACCGATTCTCTGCTTCGCGAAGGTCGTCAGCTTGCCTTTGCTGCCGATCGGTCACCAGCAGAACTCAACGATTTAGGTCCTGAATTAATGGGGCGGCTTGTCGGCGGGCTCGTTTGTGGTATGGACTACCCCAACCGTGACGAACGGGTTGAACTTGCCAGCCTGTTAGCACGTCAGTGTGAAGCGAAATTACCTCGATCAGTGATCGAATTTTTGGCTGATCATCTTTCAGGGGATGCACGGATGATACGGGGTGCGATCCACCGTTTGGTGGCAACGGGCAGCGCCATGCAACAGGAAATCACTCTGGCGCTGGCCCAAAACGCCATGGCAGATGTTTTTGCGTCGATTCATCGTGTGGTTGACCTTGGTTCCATTGAACATGCTGTATGTGAGGCATTTGGTTTGGATAAACACACCTTACACTCGAATTGTAAGGCTCGCTCGGTTCATCACCCCCGTATGCTGGCGATGTGGCTGGCTCGTAAACACACACGGGCAGCACTTTCTGAAATCAGCCATCATTTTGGACGCCGCAGCCACAGTACTGTAATCACGGCCCAAAAGCGAATTGATCGCTGGCGTGCAGATGGTCAATCACTCCAGGTCGCTGATATGACCTGGTCGGTGGATGAGGCGATTCGCAAAGTCGAATCACGGCTTTCGGCCGGTTAGGAGCGGGAACATGGCACCATCCGGAAATTTCCGATCTCACCCGGAAATTCACTAAGATGGTTCATTGTCGATCAGGCGGTGTGTTGTTGCTGGTTTGCCTAATTGCCATTCGTTGCTGTTGCTGCTGAATGTGAGCGAGTAAATTGAGACTCGAGGAATGCGTCGCATCGATTGCCAGTGCACTGTGAACGGCTTGCTCGGCTTGCTCGGCTTGGCCCTGTTTCCACCGCAATTGGGCGATTTGAAAAAATAAATCGGGCGAGGAAGGGCCGACAAGAAGTGCCTCATCCAGTCGGTTAACGGCTTCATCGAAGCGGCCTAGGGCTTTGTAGCAAACACCCTCCAACAAGAGTAAATCCTGAGGCAATCCGGTTTCCACCATGGGTTCGGCCATATTTTGAGCAACTGCGAGAGCGGCAGCTGGTCGATTTTGGTGAAAGTACAGCCAAGCCAAAGCAATTTGTATCTCAGGGTAATGGGGGCGAAGACTGAGTGATCGATGATAATTGCTGAGCGCGTCTTCCAGGTTGCCTAAGCGGCGGTTGATGTCTCCTCGCAGGGCCCACGCCTCGGGGGAATTTGGATTTTGAGTAATCGCGACACGAGAATGCCGGGACGCTTCGTGAACATCGCCGCGAAATAGGTGCATCTGGCCGAGCCGAATTCGTGTTTCGGGATCATGGCTGGCCAGGCGAACGGCCTGGTGCATTTGGGACAATGCCTGGTCCTGGTTGCCGCTCTTCCAAAGGGAATCGGCCAGACAGCGCCTGGCACGCTCATTCGTAGGGCAGGCTTGCACCGCATCGCCGAAGTGGTCGACTGCTGAAGATAATTCTCCACGTTCGATTGCATCCAGACCTAGCTGGCACTGCTGTCGGCAGGCCAAGACATCAGCATCGATTCTCTTTTTTCCGCCAACTGAGTGACATCCGTTGAGGATCAGCAATGTCAGGAGGCTGACATTTAGCCACCGGGGGATTTCCGTGTTAGCCGGTTTGAAATGTAGTGGATGGAGATGATTCATCGACATGTAATCTTGTAACAACGAAGAGCAGGAAACGGTCTGCGACGAGAGAAAAATAGCAAGTGCTTCGGTACGTGGCAAGTTGACCCCTGGGTTTTCCTGGATTTCGGTCGGTTACCACCGAAATGGTAAAACGCTATGATGATAGCAAATTAGGAGTAATTTTAATGACGGCCTTGTATGAGCAGGACGAAATCCGATTTCTTTATCCTGAGAATTGGGAACTGGATAATCGGAAAGATGAGAGTACTCCCTGGTCGGTGTCGGTTCATAGCCCTAGCGGAGCCTTCTGGTCCATCGTGGTTCACGGCAAGGGTTCCAGTTTGTCCGATCTTGCTGTCGCTAGCCTTGATGCATTGCGCCAGGAATATCCGGAAAGCTTTTTTGAATCTGAGAGCGTTCATGATCAATTCGGCGGCCAGGGTGTTGTGGGTTATGATGCTCAATTTTTTTACTTGGACTTTCTGATATCCGCCAAAATTAGGGCGATGGCCGTTGAAGACCATCCCTGCATTGTTCTTTTTCAGAGTGAATTATGTGACTTTGAAAAACTCGAACTTGTTTTTCGGGCCATTACTGAAAGCCTCTATCAGGCAAAGATCAAGTAGCTGAAAGTAGTATTCGCTATCTTTTTCCAATCCTTGTTTCGATTAGCCTGGGAGCGCAGGTATCGAGCAACGTGCTAGCAGGGGTGACTTCGTTTGACTTGAAATCAGTCTGTAGAATTTACAATTTTTTGTGTGAGTGAGATCTCACTTTGATTTTGCGACAAGAAAATTTTTAGAGTTTCTTAGCGAAATTTGAAAGATCCTTGCAAGCTGGCAAACGACTCGATGAAAATTGGCACACCGAATGCGTAAGGAATTCAGTACCAGGCCAAACACACCCGCTGTTCTAAGACCCTACAGGTCCTGGGGAGCCCGCACCCCAGGGTCTGTAGGCGGCCGATGGGTGTCAGATTTGGCAGACTGTGGAACCAGCAGCTTTTCGTCGAGGTGTCGACGACATTTGGCCCATTACGGGAGCGAATCTTCCACAGTTGAGGGCCCAACTTATTTGATGTAAGTTGGGCCCTTTTTTGTTTTATTTTGCTTACCGTTCTTCAACTATGAAAAATCAGTAAGATCGTTATACTCACCAGAATCGGCTGTGAAAAAGTTGTTTTTTGTTCCTCTTGCCAATTGATACGACACCGCCGAGATATGGAAAAGTCATATTGTAAAAGAGCAGAATACTTCTTGATTTAGGAGTCAAAAGCGATGGCAACGGTAACCGTGCCGTGTGTGGAACAGATCGGAGAGACAGCTGGAATCGTGTGGCATGTTTTGGAAGACCAAGGACCACTTTCCATGGCCAAGCTTGTGAAGGCAGCGGGTCAGCATCGGGATTTTGTGATGCAGGCGGTTGGCTGGTTAGCTCGTGAAGACAAGGTTATCATCGAAGAGAACAGCCGCGGTCGAGTTGTCTCGTTGGTGTGAAACCCAGTTGGCGGTAACACTGCTTTCAGGAAGACAAAATGCCTAATTGCTTTGGGGGGATCTGGGGTCGAGCTGCTGGTTGTTCATAATATCAATCTTTGTTTGATACGTTTCTCTGTCCATGCACAGATGCTTGTCAGGCGACTGTTTATTAAAGTAGAAGAGTTTTGGTGAAGAGACTTTTTGGCAAAATTTGCTTGCTGGCTCGGTAGGCAAATTTTCAGTGACGCTGACGGGATCGAATCGCTGGCGATGTTCCAGACATCGTAAAAATATCAGATTTCCAAACGGGGCAACTCGTTTTGATTCTCTGGAAATCCTCAGATCTGATCGAGCAAAGGTTGGAGTACGACTTCTACAGTCAGCTTTTCTCCATTGCGCATAAGTACAACTGGACGAGTCGATCCAACAGGTTGTTGTTCAACAATGTCTTGCAACTCTCTGGGAACCCGCACCGGTCGGCCCGCAAATTCCACGATCACATCATCCTTCTTGACACCTGCTGTCTCTGCAGGCGAACTTGAGGTTACGCCGTCGACCAGGACACCGGCGCGGACACGAACCTTTAATCTCTGTGCAACCGAAGGTGTTACTTCTTGAATTTTGATTCCCAGGAAGGCCCGTTTGACAACACCATCTTGTTTTAGCTGTTGTACGATCCATTTCGCACGATTTATAGGGATTGCGAAACCGATGCCTTGATACCCTCCAGTGTTTGAAGCGATCGCCGTGTTGATGCCCACGACTTCGCCGTCAATATTGACTAGCGGACCTCCCGAATTGCCTGGATTGATTGCGGCATCCGTTTGCAGTAATCGCCCTCGTTTGATTTGTGAGATGCCTCGTCCTTTTCCACTAATGATCCCGGCACTGACGGTTGTATCCAGTTCGAAGGGGCTGCCAATGGCGATCACCCAATCGCCGATGGCCAGTTGATCTGAGTCACCGAGACGAGCGGCCTGGAGTTCTGACTGCACCGGAACTCGTAAAATTGCCAGGTCGCTTTTTGAATCGGACTTGATTTCTGTTGGTTTTACTTCCCTTCCATCGGAAAACCGTACAATGATTTCGTCGGCATCTACAACAACATGACTATTGGTCAATATCGTGCCTTCTTCATCAATGATGATGCCTGAGCCGACACTTCGCGACTCTGGAAGCTGGATTCCCTCTGGCAATTCGAACCCTTCGGGTAAAAGTC
>Ga0310120_10004289_pt1 | contig 10023 bp, 10 predicted proteins | sample CB27_AW_983_MG_FD_203506 | JGI IMG/M metagenome (GOLD analysis project Ga0310120, IMG submission 203506) | Marine microbial communities from Western Arctic Ocean, Canada - CB27_AW_983 | ecosystem: Environmental > Aquatic > Marine > Oceanic | place: Canada: Western Arctic Ocean | collected... | reverse complement strand
TCCAGCCGCGGCGGTAGTCGTCCAGGAAGCGTTGGCTGACGGGAATGAACTTGGGGTCGGCCGTGGTTCCACTGCTGAGCGTGAACATCAGCAGCGGGTTGTCGGGACCCAGCAACGCTGCCTGGTGGCCTTCCTTGAGCCGCTCGATGAAGGGCTGGTAGACCTCGTAGTCGGTCACCGGGAGGCTGCGGCGGAATTGTTGCGAGTCGGGCACCCGCTGTAGGCCATGTGCCTTGCCGAATTCGCTGCCGCCGTTGAGTTCCAGCAATTCGCGGAGTACGCGGTGCTGGGTGCCTCGACAATCGGAGGTGGCGGCCAGGAACTGCCGCCCGAGACGCCTCATCCGCTTCCGCGGCAGTGCGCCCGCCAACGATTGCAGGGTGGAGCGGATGTCCATGGGCGCGGAGAAGTGGAAACAGGAGACGGGCCAGGCGGTGGCAACCGGTCTACTCTTCGTCCTCGGTCGCCTCCATCCCTTCTTCGGCCAGTTCCTCTTCCTCTTCCTTCTTCTTTTTCTTCTTCCGCCCGAGCGAACTCTTGACGACCCGGACCTTGGGCAGTCCGAAGGGGCTCTGACCATCCTGCCATCGGTCCTCGAACTCGAGCTTCTCGATGCGCTCGCTTCGCTTCAGCACGTTGCGTGCCCGCGTCAGGTGCCCCCTGCGTCGCAGGCTCTTGTCGATCGTCACCGTGGCATCTCCCCGGGTCGGCGCGTTAGAGTCGTTCCGAGATCCAGAATGGGACTCTCGGCAGGACTCGTATCGAGTGTTCGAACTCCAATCGTAGGACGAGTTTGTTCCGAATGCAACCGCGGCATTTGGGGCTCCGGTGAGCTGTCATGGGGCTGTTTCATACCGAATTCGGGACCATCGACTGGATCATCGTCGCGGTGTACCTCGCCGGTTCGATCCTGATCGGAGTCTGGGCCAACCGCTATGTGGGTGGTCTGAGTGACTACCTGGTCGCCGGCCGCACGCTGCGGATTCGGCTGGCCCTGGCGACGATGACCGGCACCGAGCTGGGCCTGGTGACGGTGATGTATGTTGCCCAGTTGGGCTACACCAAGCAGTTTGCCTCGTTGTACCTGGCGGTGATCGAGGTGGCTGGGCTGGCTGTGATCGGGATCACCGGGCTGGTCGTGTTCCGCCTGCGGCAGGAAGCGGTGCTGACGGTGCCCGAGTATTACCAGCGGCGATACACGCAGACGGTGAGAGTGGTGGGCGCGGTGATGATGGTGTTGGCCGGAGTGCTCAATATGGGCGTCTTCCTGAAGGCCGGCTCCCTGTTCCTGGTCGGCGTAACCGGTCTCGAAGATCCGATGGCCATGAAGTTGATCATGTCGGGACTGCTGCTGCTGGTCCTGTTCTACACCGTACTGGGAGGCATGGTCTCGGTGGTGATTACCGACCTGATCCAGTTCCTGGTGCTGGGGGTCGGTTCGCTGGTGGTCAGTTACTATGTGCTCAGTGAGTTGGGCGGTGTGGGCGGCCTGTGGGAGCTGAGCACATCGACCTACGTCAATCCTCTGCTGATCGACAACCCGGTGACGGAGGCGGCCGCCGACGGAGTGGGTCCGTGGATGCTGACGGCTCAGTGGCTGACACTGTCGATCGCCGTGATGCTCTGGCCGGCAACACTCTCGAGGACCCTGGCGGTCAAGACTCCGACGGTCGCCCGTCGCCTGTATCTCTTCAGTACCATCCCGTTCCTGGCCCGCCGCACGCTGCCGGCGTTGTGGGGCATCGGGGCCTTCGCCTTCTTCACCCTGAATACGGAGCTCGGCAGCGAGTTCCAGCAGTCGATCGATTCGAAGCAACTGTCCACTCTCTCGGCCATGCCACTGTACCTGGCCAAGATCATCCCCAGCGGGCTGCTGGGCCTGGTGACCGCGGCGATGCTGGCGGCCTTCATGTCGACTCACGACAGCTATCTGTTGTGTTGGAGCGGCGTGGTGGCCCAGGACATCGTCGCTCCCTTGTGCGGAGGTCTCAGCGACCGCCGCCGCGTGCTGGTGACGCGAATCAGTATCGTGGTGATCGGGGCCTTCCTGCTGTTCTGGGGCCTGTGGTACGAGGTGGGACAGGAATTGTGGGACTACCTGGCCATCACCGGAACCGTGTATCTCTCGGGAGCACTCCCGGTCATTGTCGGCGGTCTGTACTGGCGAAGAGCCAGTTCGGCGGGCGCCCTGGCGGCGCTGGTCTGCGGGGTGATGGGAGTCTGCGGCCTGGCCCAGGTCATCGACGCCATCAACTCGACCTTCTTCCCCGACCCCAGGGGGTTCCAGGTCTTTCCTGCGATGATGATGCTGCTGACGATGGTGACGCCGACGCTGGTCTTCATCCCCGTGTCGTTGCTGCTGCCCGATCGACCTCGCACGGATCAGCCTGGTGACAGGGAGGCGGTGTCATGAGCGACTTTGCGTGGAGGCTTCTCTGGATGGTGATCCTGGGTGGAGGCCTGCTCGGGATGGCAGGCTTGCTGCTCGCCGTCGGGGTCGGCTCGGTGCGTGAACTGAAAATGTCACTCGAGGAGCTACGACACGGCAGCGACGACAAGGCGGCCGATGATGATGCCGGTGCTGAGTCCGGTGCTGGGTCCGGTGATGGGTCCGGTGATGAGATGGGCCCATCCCGGTGAGTCAGTCTGTTGGCCAGGCTCCAAGTGGTCTTTGCGGTTTCGGCTCGCTCGGGTACCGTAGCCGTCGCGCTGGCACGCAACGGTTCGGCAACGCGTTTCGGGGAGTCTTGCAGCGATGCAGTGCCCGTTTTGTCATTTCGAAGAGACCAGGGTGGTCGATTCGCGAGCCAGTCAGCCTCATGCGATCCGCCGCCGCCGCGAGTGCCTGGGTTGCGAGCGGCGATTCACGACGTATGAGAAGATCGAGGAATCTCCGCTGCGGGTGATCAAGAAGGATGGCTCGCGGGTTCCGTTCGACCGCGAGCGGATCCGGTTGGGGCTCGAGAAGGCCTGTTACAAGCGACCGGTCAGCGACGACGAGATCGAGGGGATCATCAACGCGGTCGAGCAGGAGGTCTACCGGGGCTTCGAGCGTGAGATTCCGTCGCGTGAAATCGGCGAGCTGGTATTTGGTCGCCTGCGTGATGTGGACCAGGTGGCATTCGTGCGGTTTGCCTCGGTGTACCGCGAGTTCAAGGACGTCAACGACTTCGTCGAAGAACTCGAACCGATGCTCAGGGATGTCGATAGCGAGTCGGATTGACTTGCCCGGGGGATCGGGTCAGCGATTCAAGAGACATTGACTCGACCGCGGTCGATCGAGATGATCCCCGGTCCATGTCGTACGAGTTGGTCGAGATTCTCCGGGGGGCCGGTCATCCGCGGCTGTTGGTCGTGGGAGATCTGGTCCTGGACCGATACACCTGGGCTGACGCCGAGCGGATCAGCCAGGAGGCTCCCGTGATGCTCCTGCGGGAGGATCATCGCGAGGTACGTCTGGGCGGTGCGGCCAACGTGGCCAACATGCTGCGGGGTCTCGAGGCCGAGGTGTTGATGGCCGGGGTGGTCGGCGACGACGAAGACGGCCGCGAGATGCGTCACCACCTGGTACGGGCCGGGATCGGGACCGAGCTGGTTGTCACCGACGAGGCGCGTCCGACGACGGTCAAGACACGAGTCATGGGCCGTGCCCAGCACCGGCACCCTCACCAGGTACTCCGCATCGATCGCGAATCGCGTGATCGGTTGTGCCCGGCCATCGCCGACGAGTTGATCCAGGCACTCGAGGCCTCGATATCGCCCAGGGCCAAGCGTCAAGTTGATGCGGTGCTGGTCTCGGATTACGCCAAGGGAGTCTGCACGCCGGAGTTGTTGTCGGCGGTGATCTCGGCCGCTGCCAAGGCGGGGGTCCCGGTCATCGTGGATCCGGCCTCGAGTGGAGACTACCGGGTCTACCGCGGTGCGACGGCGATCACTCCCAACCGCCTCGAAACGTCCCGGGCGACGGGACGTGTGATTGCGACGGTGGAGGACGGCCTGGCCGCCGCGTCGCTGCTCTGCGGAGATCTCGAACTCGACACCGCCTTCGTCACGCTCGACAGCGACGGCATCGTGCTGGCCCATTCCGACGACACCACCCGTCACGTGCCCACGCGTCGCCGCGAGGTCTACGACATCACCGGCGCCGGGGACATGGTGCTGGCCACCCTCGGTCTCGCGGCCGCCGCCGGTTGTGATCCCGAGACCATGGCGCGGCTGGCCAACACGGCCGGCGGCCTGGAGGTGGAGCAGATCGGGGTGGTGACTGTGACACGCGGTGAGATGATCGCAGACCTGCTGAAGGGGCCTCGAGCCGCGGGCGAGAAGATTCGTGATCGAGCGGCGCTGTCCGAGTTGCTGGCGGCCCGCCGCGAGTCGGGGCAGCAGATCGTGATGACCAACGGCTGCTTCGACCTGTTGCACGCCGGTCACCTGGCCAGTCTCGAGCAGGCTGCCGCCGAGGGGGACTGCCTGGTGGTGGCCGTCAACAGCGACAGCAGCGTGAGGGGGCTCGAAAAGGGACCGGGGCGACCGATCATTGCTCAACAGCAGCGAGCCGCGATGCTGGCGGGGTTGGAGGTGGTCGACTACGTGGTGATCTTCGACGAAGCCACCCCCGAAGCACTCATCCAGACACTCCGACCCGACGTGCTGGTCAAGGGCGGGACCTACGCGGTCGAGGAAATCGTGGGACGCGAGCTGGTCGAGTCCTACGGGGGAGTCGCCAAGGGCCTGGGGCTGGTGCCGGGGCTCTCGACCAGCGAGATCGTGGCCCGGATTCGCGAGGCAGATCAACAACAACTGCGGCGGGCCGGTTAGCGTGGCCTGGGTCGGTCCGAGTCGGTCGGGGGATGGCATGAAGACCGCCGTGTTTCTGCCCAACTGGGTTGGTGATGCCGTGATGGCCACTCCGGCCCTGGCCTCGATCCGCAGCCAGTGGCCCGATGGCGAAGTGGTGGGTGTGCTGCGTCCCTACGTGGGTGATGTCCTGGAAGGGACCGGCCTGGTTGACAGGTCGATCGAGTGGGACCCGGGTGGCGGGTCGCGCGAGAGTTCCGGCTGGGGGCTGGCGCGGCGTCTGAGAGCCGAGCGGTTCGACGTGGCAGTGCTGTTTCCCAATTCGCTGCGATCGGCCTTCATGGCGTGGTTGTCGGGAGCCCGCCGCCGGATCGGGTTGGCTCGAGACGGCCGCCGGCTGCTCTTGACCGATCCGGTCCCGCCCCGGTCTCGCAAGATTCCTCACCCGGTGTTGGATGAATACCTGAGATTGGTCAAGACGCTCGGTTGCGAGTCGACCGATCGTCGGATGCACCTGTCGGTTTCGAAGTCAGACGAATCGGCCTGGCGTGCGATTCGGGCACGTCGGGGCGATGTGCTGGGTCCGCGGCCCTACGTGTGTTTCAATCCCGGTGGCGCCTTCGGAGCAGCCAAGCACTGGCCCAGCGGCCTGTTCGCAGAACTGGCACGGAAGATCGTGACGTCGACCGAACTGGCGGTGGTTGTGGTCTGTGGACCTTCGGAGCGTGAGGAGGCCCGACAGATTGCCGCGGTCGCCGATGACTCTCGGGTCGTGTCGTTGGCTGAAGAGCCCCAGAGCCTGGGGTTGACCAAGGCGGTGGTCCGGCACGCCACCGCAATGGTCACGACCGACTCGGGGCCGAGGCACTTTGCGGCCCCGTTCGATGTTCCGGTGGTGACGCTGTTTGGCCCGACCCACATCGCCTGGAGCGAAACGTTCTCCGACAACGCGGTCCACATGCAACAGGATCTCGATTGCGGACCGTGCCAGCAGCGAACCTGTCCGTTGGGCCATCACCGCTGCATGACCGAGCTGGCTCCCGAGCGGGTCTTCGCCGAATTGAACGGGCTTCTGAAGCGGGCACACGCCGCGTGACTCGAACCCAGGTGACCTCGTGAGTGACCCGACGCCGGCATTGTCTTCGTTCCTGCCGACGGCCGTTCGTGGCCGTGGAGTGGTGGGACGGGCCGGCGACGGCGAACTGGGCGAGTGCCTGGAGACGTATGCCGAGCGGATTCTCGACGGAGAGGTGTCGGGCATCCTGAAGCAGACCGACCGCAGGCTGGTCTTCCGCGATGGTGATCACGTGGTGAAGGTCGTCTTCCTGGGTACGCTGCATCGCAAACGCAAGTGGCGGCGATACGGTTTCAGCGAAGCCAGGAATCTGCAGCATGCCGCCAGGCTGGGCCTGGTCGTCCCTGGGGTCTTTGCCCAGGGCCGAGTCCGCCGCCGATTCGATCCGCTGGTGGCCAGTCTGCTGGTGATCGAACACCTGGCCGGGCGTTCGAGCCTGTCAGCGCAACTGGCGATCGCCGGAGATCATGTGCAGCGGCGTCGCGCATTGGACCGGGTCGCCGGTGTTCTGGTTGACCTGCTGCGGACCGGTTGTTTTCACGTCGATGTCGGCCCCGACAACGTGTTCCTGCCGTGTCACGGCAGCCGGGTGATCTCTCCGGCGGTGATCGACCTGGAGTACGCCGAGTTTGTCGTGCCCGGCCAGGTCTCTCAACTGGCCCGCCAGTCCTCGAGATTGGCCCGGTACTGCCGTCGCGATTGGCCCGAGTTGGACTACTGTCGGTGGTTTGATGGCGTTCTCGAAAGTGCCCGCGTGGTCTGCGGCTTCGACGCGTCGATGTGCGAGCGGGCGAGAAGCGAGTTTACGAGCCAACTCGAGAGCTCCTCTTTGAGCCGCGAATCGGCGGACCTCTTTCGAGCAGCATGAGGCGGCGGTGTGTGGCTGTTCTGTGGCTGTGTGAGGCGGATGGGAATTGGTGGAATCTGAAGTCGGGAAAACCGATCCCGTCGCTCGACTTTCTCTCGCCGATCGGCTCTAACTCGTCACAGGCGGTGACCCGTTGGGGGCCGCACCGCTGCGGATTCCCGTTCGGCTCGGCGTGACCCCGATGACGACGCCCGTCTACATGGTGATCGCGTGCGTGGTGGCCTACCTGGTGGGTGGGATCCCGTTTGGATACATCATCGGCCGCGTGGTGGGCGGAATCGACATTCGCACCCAGGGCAGTGGCAACATCGGAGCCACCAACGTGGCCCGGGTGATGGGCCTCAGGTGGGGCGTGGCGGTCCTGGTGCCGGACGCTGCGAAGGGACTGCTGCCGGTCCTGGTGGTTTCAGAGACGATGGCCGGTTGGGTCGCTACGCTTGAACCAGGTAGCGTTACCATCGTGCACGCGCAGGTGCTGGTGGGGCTGATTGCGATCCTGGGGCACATGTACCCCTGCTGGATTGGCCTGCGAGGGGGCAAGGGGGTGGCCACCGCGTTGGGCGTGGCGGTGATGCTGGGGCCGTGGGCGACGCTGGTGGCCGTGGGCGTGTACCTGTTGAGCCTGGCGACGAGTCGCATGGGGAGCCTGGGTTCGCTGTTGGCATCGCTGGCGTTTGCCATTGTGCAAACGGTGTTGATGGTGATGGAGGATCGCTGGATCCCGCACTGGAGTCTCTCGGCGTTCACGCTCGCGGTGCCGTTGTTGATCATCTACCGGCACCGCGGCAACATCGGCCGCATGATTCGCGGCGAGGAGGCGCGGCTGGGTCAGCGAGAGGAGTCGGTTCAGGCCGAGTCCGACTCGGGTTCGGCCGAGCAGGTCACTGGGGACCGGGGTGAACCATGATCAGCCGGTCTTCGTGCGGCCGGTAGAAGCCGTCGACGCGGCTGCGGATGGTAAAGCCGAAATTCTGGTAAAGCGAGACAGCGGCGTCGTTGCCGGGGTCTACGGTCAGGAAGACCGGGGCGGTCGCCATGGCGAGCCCGGCCTGCATCAACTCGCTGCCAATTCCTTCTCCCCGGCACTGGGAATGAACCATGATCTTGTGCAGGCAGAGTTCAGCGGTGTTGGTGGGAAACATCACCAGCGCGCCGGCGATCTCGCCGGATTCCGGGAGTGGCTCTGATCCCCTGGGTCGGCGGGCCACCAGCAGAGTCGCCGCGTCGCACCAGATCCTCCAGATGTGTTCTCCATCGGGGATGAACAGGTCCGGAGCGATGGGCCAGGAAATGCGGTCGAGTGCGGCGACGCCCAGGTAGTCGCGGTCGGTCGCCGTTTCGATGGAACAGGACACGGTGGATCTTCCCGGGACTGGCTCGAGAGCGAAGGCGGAGCGGAGAATAGGTGCTCTCAGGTAGCAGGTAAAGTGGAGGACACCTCCGGGAATTGACAATTTCGGTTCAATGGGGCACTGTGTCGCCGTCGAGGAAGAATCGGACGTGCCAGGGGGGAGTGAGATGCAGGAGTGGCGGTCGGGGCCTGGTGGCCGAGGTGTCCCTGGGCGTGTGCTCGCCTGTGTGCTGATGCTGCTGGCGGGTGTCGGAGTCGCTCGGCTGCATGCGGCTCAACGACCGAACATCATCCTGGTGATCACCGACGACCAGAGGTTTGATGCCCTGGGTTGCATGGGCAACCCGGTCCTGAAGACGCCTCACATCGACGCACTGGCCGGTCACGGTGCCATTTTCACTCACACCTTCTGCACGACCTCGATCTGTGCCACCAGCCGAGCCAGTTTTCTGACGGGCCAGTACGCGATGCGTCACGGGATCCGCAGTTTCCGGCAGCCTCTGAGCGAGATGCAATGGAAGGATGCGTTTCCGGTGCTGTTGCGTAAGTCGGGATATCACACGGCGATGATTGGCAAGTGGGGCCTGGGCGGGCGGTTGCCAGTGGACCGCTACGACGTCTTCCAGGGTTTTAGCGGCCAGGGTCGCTACTACCCCAAGCCCAACGGCCAGGGGCCTCACCTGACTCACCGCCTGGGCCAGCAGGTTCTCGATTTCCTGAACACCTGCGACGGCGAGAAGCCGTTCTTGCTGCAGTACTACACCAAGGCGGCTCATTGTCAGGACGGTGATCCCTGGCCCTTCCAGCCCGATCACCGCTACAAGACGGTCCTGGCCGACACGCAGATCCCACGTCCAGCGACGGCCACCGCCGCGCATTTCGCTCGTTTGCCGAAATTCCTGCAGACGTCCGAGGCACGTCGGCGCTGGAAGATCCGCTTCGCCGACCCGGCGATGTTCCAGAAATCGGTCAAGGACTACTACCGGTTGGTGATGGGAGTCGATGATGTGATCGGCCGGATGGTGGGGCTGTTGAAGTCGAAGAGGCTGTTTGAGAACACGGTGATCATCTTCACTTCCGACAACGGCTTCTACCTGGGCGAGCATGGCCTGGCGGGGAAGTGGTTCATGCACGAGGAGTCGATCAGGTTGCCGCTGGTGATCTGTGATCCTCGGCTGCCGTCGGGCCGCAAGGGCAGCCGGATTTCCGCTCCGGCCCTGAACATCGACATCGCCCCCACGATTCTCGACCTGGCCGGGCTGGGCGTGCCCGGGTCGGTGCAGGGGCGATCTCTGCTGCCCTTGCTGCGGGGTCGTCGAGCGAAGTGGCGGACCGAGTTCTTTTACGAGCATCCCTTCCGGCACCCTCGGATTCCGATGACCGAGGGAGTTCGTGGTCCGCGATTCAAGTACGTCCGCTACACGTCCCTGGACCCGGTCGTCGAGGAACTCTACGACCTGAAGCTTGATCCTCGCGAGGAAAAGAACCTGGCTGGAGATTCGGGCATGTCCGAGCGATTGAGCGAGTTGCGGGCCAGCTGGCGTGCTTGGCGAGAGCGGGTGAAGTAGTCGGGCGACGCTGCGTTGATGACCGTGAAACCGAGGCGAGTGCATGTCACAGTACGTGTTGGCGTTGGACCAGGGTACCACCTCCAGCCGCGCGATCGTGTTCGATGAATCGGCCCGGGCGGTGGGCATGGCCCAGGCCGAGTTCGAGCAGATCTACCCCGAGCCGGGCCATGTCGAGCACGACGCCGAGGCGATCTGGGAGTCGCAGTTGTCGACGGCGCGCAGGGCGTTGGTCGAGGCGGAGGTCGACTCGAGTCAGCTTGTGGCGGTGGGGATCGCCAACCAGCGTGAGACGACGGTGGTGTGGGAGCGAGACAGCGGGCGGCCGGTCGCCAACGCGATCGTGTGGCAGAGCCGCGTGACC
>Ga0310120_10004283_pt1 | contig 10026 bp, 10 predicted proteins | sample CB27_AW_983_MG_FD_203506 | JGI IMG/M metagenome (GOLD analysis project Ga0310120, IMG submission 203506) | Marine microbial communities from Western Arctic Ocean, Canada - CB27_AW_983 | ecosystem: Environmental > Aquatic > Marine > Oceanic | place: Canada: Western Arctic Ocean | collected... | reverse complement strand
GCTGGAGTGATCCGACCACCGCGGCCAGGAAGGCGCTCATTGATTCGTTGATCTGCGCGTCGAGCTGGGCAAGGTCGGGCTCGGTCTCCTGATGGTGCCCAGCCTGCTGGAACAACTGGATCGCTTCCGGGTGCGTCTGATGCCAGGCGCGAATCGCCTCCAACATGCCACGCAAGAGCTGGGCGGCGCTGGACGCCTCTGTCATCGCCCGCGCAACCGCTGGCACGAGCCCCTCCATCTGCTGTCGCTGGATCACCGCGAGATAGAGTTCGCGCATGCCGTGATAGTCTAGAAAGAGACCGCTGCGGCTAGTATCGGCCGCCTCTTCCAATTCGCGCACGGTCGTCGCCTGATAGCCCTGCCGCGCGAAGACCTTGTCGGCAGCGTCCAGGATGGCCTCCCGGCGGCCGGCCGATTCGGACGGCGCGTCGTCACGCATCGAGAGTCATCACGCCAAAGCGGCGGCGGAGTCCGCGTATCCGCCTCCGTCCCCACCGATCTTACGGAGGTCCGGACGCCGAACCGGGCACGGTGATGGAACGGAGATCGATTCGTGATCAGCCTGAGGCGCGGACTTCCCGCGGAGCCAGCCCCTTGACGACGAGCTGCAGGATCGGACTGACCAACGCCTCCGCCTCCGCATCGTCCAGAGGCATCGCCTCTTCGATCAGGTGGTCTAACAAGTGGTGGAGGACCTCGGTGATCGTGTCCGCGTCGACGTCCGGGTTGAAGATCCCCTGCTCCTGCAGCTCGTGATTGATGGCTGTGATGAAGGACTCCATCGACTCGTTGATCAGGGCGTCCAGATCCGCGATATCGGGCTCATCTGCCTTGTGTAATGCGATCTGATTGAAGAAGGCCATCGCCTCCGGGTGCTCACGATGCCATGCCCGGACTGCCCAAAACATCGCGAGCACAGCCTCCGCTGCGCTGTCAGCCGCCCTCATCGCTCGGCTGACCGGCGGCCCTCCGGACGTTGTACTGCGACGGAGCGCCGCGAAATAGAGAGCGCGCTTGCTCGGAAAGTGGAAAAAGATGCCGCCCCGCGTCAGGCCCGTCGCCTCTTCCAGCTCACGGACGGTGGTCGCTTCGTAACCCTTGCGTGCGAACACCGTGGCGGCGTTGGCCAAGATCTCGTCTTGGCGATCGGCGGTCTCCCGCTGGGAAAACTTGGCGGGCACTGACTAGAGCCCCTCTTGGGCGCCCACGGCGCACAAATCCGCGCACCAGCGCGCGTTCTTCATCCCAATGTACCGAACGTTCGTTACGCAGGCAACAAGACCACCCTATCGCCCCAGAATTGCGTTTCCGCTGATGCATACCACGCCTATGGTACCGACGTTCTCAATACCGGACGAACGTTCGGTATGCAGATTCGGAGGACCAAATATCGATCGCAAACTTCGCCGCGAATCCGGCTGGGCCGAGTACAAGCTCCGGCCTCAATCCACAACGTTGGTGGATCTTGGCCGTGATGTCGCTGACGACGTTCATGGTCTTCCTCGACAACACGATCGTGAACACTGCGTTGCCCTCGATCGCACGCGACCTCAACGCCTCCACCGCCACCTTGCAGTGGGTGATCGACGGCTACACGCTGGTTCTGGCGGGCCTCCTGCTGCTGGGCGGCACCGTTGGCGACCGCTTCGGCCGTCGACGTTTCCTCACGCTGGGCATGATCGTCTTCGGGGCTGCCTCCGTCGGTGCCGCCTTCTCTGAGAGCTCCGGCACATTGATCGCCTTCCGCGGCCTGCAAGGGATCGGCGCTGCGTTCGTCCTGCCAGCCACGCTCTCAATCGTGACCGACGTCTTCCCACGCCAGGAGCGCGCCAAAGCGATCGGGATCTGGACCGGCGCGGGCGGCATGGCCATCGCGGTCGGGCCCTTGGCCGGTGGGTTCATCGTCGACCAGATCAGCTGGTCCGCCGTCTTCTGGATGCACCTGCCCGTGGTGCTGCTAGCGCTGATCGGGCTGCGCATCGTCCCAGAGTCTCGCGACAGCCGCTTTCTCGGCCTCGACTTGGGCGGCGCGCTGCTGGCCACGGGCGGACTGCTCACGCTCGTCTTCGGCATCATTCAGGGCAACGAATCCGGCTGGGGTTCCACCCAGATCGTGGGCGCCTTCGCCGTCGCCGGCGTTCTGCTCAGCGCCTTCGCGGTCGTCGAACTACGCAGCCGCGCGCCCATGCTGCCAATGCGCTTCTTCCGCCAGCGCGACTTCAACGGCGCCTTGGTCATCATCGGCTTAATCTTCTTCTCGATGATGGTGACCTTCTTCTTCCTGACCCAGTACTTCCAGATCGTGCAAGGCAAGAGCGCGTTCACGGCCGGGCTCTACATCCTGCCGGTGGCCGGAATGATGATGGTGGGAGCGCCCACATCCGGCTTGCTCAGCAGGCGCGTGGGACCGCGCGTCCTGGTCGCGGCCGCGGTTGTCGCGGTCGTCTTCGGGATGGCTTGGCTGTCCCAGATCGACGCCGACACCAGCTATCCCATCATCGCCGTGGGGCTGCTCTCGTTCGGCTTCGGCGGTGGGATGGCGCTGACGCCGCTGACCGACACCGTGATGGCCGCCGTGCCGGTCAACGACGCCGGGATCGGTTCCGCAATCAACGACGTCAGCCGTGAATTGGGCGCGGCGTTGGGCATCGCCATCGTCGGCTCCCTCGTCAGCAACCTCTATCGCAGCGATGTCGAATCTGGCCTTGAGGGGCTGGTCCCTGAAGCCTTCGCTGAGACAGCGGGCGAGGGCATCGGGGTGGCCAGCGTGGCGGCACAGTCGCTCCCGGCCGAGGCGGCCGCTGCGGTCCTGGACATCGCCAACGCCGCCTTCATCGATGCCTTCACGACAGGACTGCTCATCACCGCGGGCGTGATGGGGTTGGCCGCGGTCGCTGCGCTGACTCTGCTTCCTTCGCGAATGCGGACCAATCAGGCCGATGACGAGCTCGCGGACCAGGCCAGCGACCGCCGCATCGAGTTTGAGCGGACCACGGTTGGCGGCGGGGCCGCGGCAGCGCCGGCGGCGGTCCGGAGCAACGACACCGCCTGACCTCCACGATCAAGCCGATTCGAGCGGCACGGGGCTGGAGCCCGCGCCGCTTCGCGTTGTGCGGACACAGAAGCGCAGATCGACGCGTGTTAAACTGCCCACTGCAGCGCTGGAGGAGTGCATGGCCGGCCCGTCGTACAACGTGGGATCGTTGCGGTTGACGGTCGTCTCGGACGGGACGGCCTGGCTCGACGCGGGCGCAGTCTTCGGTCTCATACCAAAGCTGATGTGGTCGCGCGTCACGGGCGAGACCAACGAACGCAATCAGGTCCCGCTGGCGCTCAACTGCGTGCTGCTTGAGTCGGATGGCAAGACCGTCCTGATCGAGACCGGGCAAGGCAACAAGGACTTCGAAACCCTGCGCAAGCGGGGCGACGAGCCCCACCACGGCCAGCTGCTAGAGAGCCTCGCCGCGAGCGGTGTGCGTCCCGACGACATCGACATCGTGATCAACACCCACCTCCACGCCGACCACTGCGGTTGGAACACGTGTATGGAGGGGGAAACGCTGCGCCCGACCTTCCCCAACGCGCGCTACTACATCCAGCGTGGCGAGTGGGAACAGGCCCAACAGCCCAACGAGCGGACACGTGCCACCTATCTCGCCGAAAACCTCGACGCCGTCTTCGCGACCGGCCAAATCGAGTTCGTGGAGGGCGAGCTGCAGATCACGCCCGACATCACGATGATCGAGACACCCGGGCACACGGCGGATCATGCTTCGATCGTGATCGCTAACGGCGGCGAGACCGCCCTCTACTTGGGCGATGTCGTTCAGCACGAAGTCCAACTTGAGCGCGTGGCCTGGATTTCCGCGTTCGATATTCTGCCTCTAGTCTCGTTGGAGACGAAGAAGCGGTTAGTGCACGAGGCCATCACGACAGGCCAACTCGTCGTCTGCGTGCACAGCACCTTTCCTGGCGTCGGCCGACTGATCAGTGTCGACGGACGTACAAAATTCGATCCCGAAGCGCCCCACGGCTAGCAGCCGCGGTGCGAGACGAGCCAGCAGCCCCGGTGCGGAACGAGGAAACCCCATGACCAACCCCAGTGAATCGGAAATGCAGACCATGATGGCCTCGGCGGAAGCCAAAGCTGCGCTGGTTGCGAAGCGGATCAAGAACTGGACGCTGGAGAAGCGCTTCGACGACAACGAGTACCTCACCCGCAACGAGATCACGGACGAACTGCCGCCGCTAAACCAGATCTGGCGCCTCTACTTGCTGACCTGGCGCAAGGACGGGCGCCCACTCGTCGTCCGCCAAGACGGTTCGGACCAGCCCTGGGCCATCCCACTGCTGGAGCAAGAACTGGACGACCCGGATCAGGCCGGCAAGCCCGCTACGAAGAAGCAAATGAACGCCTGGATCACGCCCACGGCCAAGGAGCGCTGGGGCATCACGCTCAAGGACTGGTACCAGGCCGCCCGGCTGCAACTCACCGCTACGACGCAGGCCGTCAGCGTCGAGCCCGGCACCGAGCGCTTCTTCGTCTTCCTCTGCGCCAACGCTTCCAAACTGGATGACATCGGAGCCGACGCGGGCTGGGCTCGTCGCGCGATCGAGACGAAGGACTTCGTCGCCCTCTTGCGTGACCAGTACCCCGAATTCGACGAGATCCTCGATCAGGTGCACGACACCTACCTGGTCCGACAGGCGCAGTCCTAGGGTCGAGTCCTCCGCCCCCGTGCTGCGCTAGTCTGCGCCTTCAGCGAGCGTTGGGAGAGGGTCATGACCCAATCAGCCACCGGTACCTACCCAGTTCAGGCGAGCTTCGCCAAGCCCGAGCACTTTGAGCGGATCCAGCTGCTCGTACGGATCGGGGTCTGGATCGTGCTGGGCTGGGTGATGAACGCCGTGCTTTGGATCGTCTTCCTCGGCGGGCCACGAGTCTCAGCCGTGCGCTCGTCTCGCGACGCGGTGGCGACGGCTTCCACGAGACGCACGGCGCGGCCTACACGAAGCTGCTGGCGTTCTGGAACGACCTCCAGGCCTACCTCTTTCTCGGCACGGACCAGTTTCCCAGTTGGGGCACCGACGGTGCGGCGCAGTATCGCTGCCAGCCAAGCGGCAGCCCCACGGTGGGGTCCGCCTTGCTGCGCATCGTCCTGATCCTGCCCCACGCCCTGCTCGCTTGGCTGCTGGGCATCGTCGTGCTGGCAGCAGTCCTCGTTGCCGCCGTCTCGGTGCTCGTCAACGAGTCCGTGCCCGACCAAATCTGGGGCTTTCTGATGGGTGTCGCGGCCTGGGAGGCCCGCGTGCTGGCATACTTCTTCTCGATCGTCGAGGAGTATCTGCCCTTCAGCCTCGAGAAGGCGCTGCGCCCCGCCGCATGAGGCACCTAGCGGGTGAGGTGCGCATACCCCCGCACGGAGGCCGGCAGCGGATCGAGCTCCCGGGCCCGCAGAGCGATCAGCCCGAACGCGACTAGAATGCGGCGGGTGCGCGACGGTCGTGGCTGACCGCGGCGCGGGCGGATCCAGGGTTCATACGCCATTCGAATTTCGCGGACCTGCAGCATCGCGGCGGCGATCAGTTCGGCATCGGAATTCAGCACGCCTCCTCCTCCACGACTTCATCGGGTGTCGGGCTGCCATCGCCCGAGCGCCTGATCACGACGAGTTCGCCGCCGCTGCTCGGCCGAGCGGGGCGGCGATTCGCGGCGCCCCGACTGATGCGCGCGCTGGGGCCCAGACGGTCCGCCGGCGCGCGCGTTCGAAAGAATCTCGGAACACTCATCCCTAACCTTGCTCCTCGGAATCGGTCGGTCGCTCCGTCTGAAGAACGTCTCACGTTCGAGGCCGGTTCCCGGAATCTCGTAAGCCGCGCGTAAAGGCGCGACGCAGTTATCATTGCTCGCGGTTCACGCGCCGCGACCGACCGTGGCCAAGTTCATGCAGGAGGCAAGAGATGGGCAAGCTCGAAGGCAAAGTCGCGATCGTGACCGGCGCGAGCCGCGGAATTGGCGCGGAGATCGCGCGGCTGTTCGCCGCCGAGGGTGGCAAGGTGATCGCGACAGCCCGCACCGTAGAAGAAGGCTCGCACCCCCTGCCGGGCTCGCTCAACGCGACGCTGGCCGACATCAAGGAGCAGGGCGGGGAAGCCACGGCCGTAGCTGGCGACGTCTCCGACTACGAATCCTGCGAAGCGATCGTCGATGCGGCGATCGACACCTACGGGCCGGTCGACGTGCTCATCAACAACGCCGCACTGACCTACTTCATCCCGGTCGCGGAGTTCCCGATCAACCGCTGGCTGCGGTCGACGGCAGTCAACTTCCACGGGCCGTTCTACATGAGCCAACTCTGCTTGCAGAAGTGCATGTTGGAGCGCGGCAGCGGCTCCATCGTCAACGTCTCCAGCGGCGCCGCGATCGGACCGGGCCGCGGTCCCTACCCCGGCCCGCCCCAACGCGGCGGCACGCTCTACGGCGCCGAAAAGGCGGCGCTGGAGCGCTTCACCCAGGGCCTCGCCCAAGAGGTGTATGGCGCCGGCATCAGCGTCACCTGCTTCAGCCCCTCGCAGATCGTGCCCACGCCGGGCGTCGTCTTCCACAAGCTGATGGAGGGCCGTGACCCGGCCGAGGCCGAGAGCGAAGCGACGATGGCACAGGCGGCGCTGCTGCTCGCCACCGAACCGCTCGACAAGGTCACCGGACGCGTCACCTACAGCCAGGAAGTCCTGCAGGAGTTCGGCTGGATCGAACAAGGCCACGGCACCGGCATCGACACCAAGGGCTCAGGCTACTCTCAGATCTAGGCGCGATCGAGGCACGGGACGGTATGCGAACCACGCTCCGCTACGGCAGTGGGACCCTGGACGCCGAGCTTCCCGATGACTCGACTATCGTCGCGCCGCGATACGCCCCGCCGCTGCCCGCCCCGGGCGCGGCCTTCCGGGAGGCTCTGGCGAGCGCCGCCCCGCTTGCCAGCCTGGACGGCAACGACGACGTCGCCATCGTCTTCAGCCCCCGCTTGCCGGCGCGGCTGAGTGCCGTGGCCGCGGCGGAACTGCTCGCCGCCATCGAAGGACGCGGCGCCTCCCGTTCCCGCATCAGCCTGATCATCGGGCGCGACCTCGAGTTCGCCAGCGCCGAGTCCGACCCCATCCGCATGCTCGGCCGCGGCTATCGCGTCATCGTCCACGACCCGCGCGACCCCGATAGCCTACTGTTCCAGCAGCGCTACCCCGGCGAACGCCGGGCAGGGATCTACCTCTCGGAGGCGTTCCAGAGCGCGAGCGCACGCATCGTCGTCGGTGAGGCGGCGCCGCACTTCGCCGCCGGCTGGACGCAGGCGCTGGCGGTGCTGCCCGGCATAGCCGCCGCGCACAACGTCGCCCGGACGTTCAGCGTCGCCAATCTGCTCCACCCCGAGGCCCGCTCGGGCGTGAGCGACGGAAACCCGATCTTCGACGACACCGTCGCGCTCGCCGCCGCGACGGACGTGCGCCTCGCCCTCTGGCTCGGCACCGACTTCGACGGGGAGGCAACGCACGTCTTCACGGGCGGCCTGGAGGAGTCGATCCGAGACTCAATCGAGACGCTGCGACCGCTGCACACTGCCACCGTCGACGGCGCCTTCGACGTGGTCGTAGCCGGTAGTGCTGCGTCGACGCTGGCCGCCACCGCTCCCGCGCTCGCAGCCGCAGCCGCGTTAATCAAGCCGGGCGGCGCAATCGTGCTCGCCGCGCCCTGCCGCGACGGACTCGGCGACGATGACTTCCGGCAGACGCTGGCCGAGGCGCCCACAATCGACGGCGTCTGGAACCGGCTGATCGCCCCCGACTTTCAGCGCGAAGGACAGTGGTTTGCGCTGCACCTCTTCGCGGCTCGCCGCCGCGCCGGCACGGTTCATTTACAGTCCACCTTACCGAGCGACGAACTCCACTCAGCGCACCTTGCGCCCACCAAGAGCATCGAGACCACACTCGGCGAGCTCGCCATGTCGCATCAGTTCTTGCACGGCGAGGCACCCCGCGTCGCGGTCCTGCCGGACGGCGCGTCGATCATCGCGCCGCGGGACGCCGTTCGGAACTAGCGCTCGGGACTAGGCGCGGGGCAGCCCCAGGCCGCGCGTGGCAACGATGTTGCGCTGAATCTCGCTGGTGCCGCCTTCGATCGTGTTGGCCACGGTGCGCATGTAGCCGTAGTTGTAGCGCCCGTGTCGCGCGGCATACTCGTCGCCGCCGCCGATCTGGCCGTACAAGCCCAGCACATGCATCGACGTCGTGGCGATGCGCTGATTCAGCTCCATCGAGTAGAGCTTCGACATGGACGCCTCGTAGTTCGGGATCAGGTCCTGCGCCTGCATCGTGATGATGCGGTAGGACATCATCAGGGCGCCTTGCGCCTCGATGTAGCGGTCGGCCAGCTCCCAGCGCAGGCTGCTGCCGCGACCGTCGTCGCCGGCCAGCTGCGACTTCTCGCTCGTCTTAGCGTAGTTGATCAGCTCTTCCACACCCTGCCGGATGCCGACCGCCGAGCCGATGCTGCTGCGCTCGAAATCCAGCGTCGTGACCGCCCCGTACCAGCCGCGATGCTCCTCGCCCAGGATGTTCTTGGCGGGGATGCGGACGTCCTCGAAGAAGACCTCGTTGAACTCGTGCGTGCCCGCCATGTTGACCAATGGCTGTACCTGGACCCCCGGCGCGTGCATGTCCAACATAAAATAGGTGATGCCCTTGTGCTTCGGCGCATCGGGGTCGGTGCGGGCCAGCAGGATCATCCAGTCGGCACGATGCGCGCCGCTGGTCCAAATCTTTTGCCCGTTGACCACGTAGTCATCGCCGTCCTTGACCGCCCGCGTCTGCAACGACGCAAGGTCGGATCCCGCGCCCGGCTCCGAGTAGCCCTGACACCACACCGTCTCGCCGCTCAGGATCGGCGGCAGGTGCTCGGCTTTCTGGTCGTCGGTGCCGATCGTGATCAACGTCGGGCCGGCCATCCCGATCGCGATGCCCCCCGGACGCGTCGCCCGCGCCTCCGCAGTCTCCTCGTTGAAGATGAACTGGTTCGTTACGCTCATCCCAGCCCCGCCGTATTGCTCAGGCCAGGCGGGAGCCACCCAGCCATGATCGGCCAGCCTGCGGAACCACTGACGTCGAGTCGGTGACAGCGCGAAGGGATCCTCGCGCACCTCCTCCCGGATCGATCCGCGCAGCGGCTCGTACTCCTGCTTCAGGAACTCGCGCACCTCGCTGCGGAACGCCGCCTCTTCGGGACTGTCGTGAAAGTCGACCATCGGGTTCCCCCAGTTCGACGGACCACGTTTGGTCGCGGCCCACCGGCGAAATTGAGCGATTCTCGCCGATTGTAATGGACGGCCAAGCCACGAGCTGGCTCAGCTGCAGCCCCAGCCGAGTCGCTACCCCGCAGCCCAACCGTCGACGTACACTCGCTACAGAGGATGCCGCATGGCCCGAAAGAAATTGGAAGAGATGGATGCGCGACGCCTATTGGGCGGCGCGCCCGTGGTGATTGTCACCTCGGCCTGGCGCACGGTACCCAATGCGATGCCGGTTGCCTGGTCCATGCCGGTCAGCGTCGATCCCCCCCTGATCGCGATCGCGGTCCACTCCTCGCGCCAGAGCCACGACATGATCAAGTTCGGCGAGGAGTTCGCGATCAATATCCCCAGCAAGGTGATCGTCAACCACACGCAGTGGCTGGGCATGGTCAGCGGCCTGCAGGGCGACAAGCTCGAGGCCTCGAACTTGCCCTTCTTCCGGGGGCGAGTCGTCGACGCCCCCCTGCTCGAAGGCTGCATCGGCTGGATGGAGTGCACCCTGCACGACCACTACACGATGGGCGACCACACTCTCTTCGTCGGCCGTGTCGTGGCGGCGCAGGCCGACACCGAGGCCTTCGATTTCGACGATGGCCAGTGGTCGCTAACGGACGATCAGTACAAACCCCTGCAACACCTTGGGGGCAACAACTACTCCCTGCTCGGCGCGGCCTTCGCCGCGGAGATC
>Ga0310120_10004279_pt1 | contig 10029 bp, 9 predicted proteins | sample CB27_AW_983_MG_FD_203506 | JGI IMG/M metagenome (GOLD analysis project Ga0310120, IMG submission 203506) | Marine microbial communities from Western Arctic Ocean, Canada - CB27_AW_983 | ecosystem: Environmental > Aquatic > Marine > Oceanic | place: Canada: Western Arctic Ocean | collected... | reverse complement strand
CCAGACAGCGATGTCTCGGCATGGTCTTCTCATGATTCCTCCCGGGATTCTTCCGGCTTCCAATTTAAGCACTCCCAGCCGGCAAAGGTCATGGTCTTTTTGGAGGTCGGGGCATTTCTCCTAGTACCACGCGCAGATCACGACTTTCCTCGATTGTCCCGTTTCCCCATGGCTCTCGGGAGATGTCCGCAGCATAGGGCTTGGAGGCTGAATTCAGGTTCTGGGCTTACCGGAACATAGCGGGACAGATTCGGTGTTTCGGTTGGCCTGACACCCCGGCACCCCCTCGAAGTGGGGAGTGGCAGTGGAAAGAGGTAGCGGGGATTGGCGCAGACAGAGATCAGCTTCCGAGGCAGAAGCCTCCATCTCGAAGCGGACATACAACGCGGAAGCGTATTATCTGATGCGGCAGCGCGGAATCACCAACGTGATCGTAATGGGAGTCCACACCAACATGTGCGTGCTCGGCCGGCCCTTTGGCATTCGACAGATGGTGTACCAGGGCCAGAATGCGGTGCTGGTGCGCGACCTGACCGATTCGATGTATAGCCCCAGGCAGGAACCGTTCGTCAATCACTTTACGGGCAACGATCTGGTCAACGAACACGTCGAGCGTCATTGGTGCCCCACGATCACCAGCGCCGACATTCTCGGTGGCGAACCGTTCCGCTTTCCGCTCGACCAGCGTAGACACGTGGTCATTGTGATGGCGGAAGACGAGTACAAGACCGATGAAACACTGCCTCCATTAGCCCTGAAACATCTGGGCAAGGACTTCAAGATTTCACTGGTCTACACCAGCGCCGAGGACCGAAACGACATTCCCGGAATCGACGTGTTGAATAATGCCGACGTGGCGATCTGATCAATCCGGAGACGAACTCTGCCGAAAGCCCAGCTGGACATTTTTCGAAAATACCTCGATGCGGGTAAACCGTTGGTCGCCGTTCGCACCACCAGCCACGCTTTTTTTGCGCTCCGAGTCACTGGCCAAGGGCTTGAGGGACTGGCCTGAGTTTGACGGCGAAGTTCTCGGCGGCAACTATCATGGCTACCGTGGCAAGAAATCGAAGACTTTCGTCAGGGCGGCAGAAGGCGCGTGCGAGCGGCCAATCATGACCGGAGTGGGCACTGACGAATTCCGCGTCTTCGGTTCGCTGTACGAAACCCTTCCGCTGGCCGAATCGACCACGACTCTCTTGTATGGACGCACCGAAGATCTCAAGCCACACGAGCCGGTTGCCTGGACGAACAGGCGAGCGAACGGCGGCAAGGTGTTTTACACTTCGCTGGGTCATCCCGGCGACTTTGATCTTCCCGATTTTCAGAAACTGCTCCGCAACGCAGTGTATTGGGCTGCGGACCTAACGATTCCGGTTGGGCAGAAGCTGGGACTGCTTCCAAAGAAAACCGCGTTGGCCCCCGCGCCGTCCGGCCGGTGACGCTACCGATCACGGATCTCGCCCTGGAGTAGCGGGCCGTGGCTCTGGATGCTGAACCCTTGGATGACGACGACCAACGCAGAGATCGTCAGCAACCCCCATCTGCAAACGTTACCGTATTTACGTTCCAGTGTACTAAGCGCTGTTATGATTGGACCCGATGCGAAGGCGAACCTTTCTCCAATCTGGTCTGGCGGCCTCGCTGGGAGGCCCGCTCCTGGCCGCAGTCAAGCAGGAGAAGTTAGACGCTGCGGCAGCGCTCCTGGCAAAGGCGGCGAGGAACGGACAGTTGGGGGCGGCGGCACTCTATGTCCGACACGGAAAGCATGTGTTTGCCCGGTCTTTCGGGGCTTCCAGGTCGGCGGACGACATGTTCCTACTGGCCTCGATCTCCAAACCGATGTCCGCGGCGGCGCTGATGACACTCTACGATCAGGGCAAGTTCCGTCTGGACGACGCGGTCAAGAAGTTTATTCCGGAGTTCTCTGGAGCATCGAGGGACACGATCACGATCCGGCAGCTGCTCACGCACGTTTCCGGCCTTCCTGATCAGCTGCCGGAAAACCAGGTGCTTCGCAAGCGTCACGCCGGGTTGTCGGAGTTCGTCGATCGGGTGATTCGCACTCCTCTCCTGTTTGAGCCAGGCTCTCGCTACCGGTACTCTAGCATGGCGATTCTGCTGGCTTCCGAAGTGGCGCACCGGATCAGCGGAAAGGGATTTCTCCGCTTCATCGACGAAGTGCTCTTCCAGCCCTTGAAGATGAATCGTTCCGTATTGGGCCTGGGGAAATTCAAGCTCGAAGAAATGATGCCTTCTCAAGTCGAGGCGGCGGCGAGGGAATCCGGTTCCGGCGACCCGATGGCTAGGGACTGGGACTGGAACAGTTCCTACTGGCGTGTCTTCGGGGCCCCCTGGGGGGGGCGTGCACGCCTCGGCAGCGGACGTGGCTCGCTTCTTCAGCGAGTTCCTTCACCCCGAAGGCAAGTTGATGCAGTCCGAGACGGCTCGCCTGATGCGACGCAATCACAACCCTGAAGAGGTGAGACCGAGCGGGCTGGGCTTCAAGATCGGTAGCGGCTCCGCTAGTCCGGGCTGCTCCGAGCAGACCTTCGGACACGACGGGTCTACGGGAACGCTGGCCTGGGCCGACCCGGCTACAGATACGATTTGCATCGTGCTCACGACGCTGCCCGCAGCGGCGGCCGACCCGCACCCCCGTGGGCGGACGTCAGACCTTGTCGCACAGGCCATCTCCTGAGAGGCGGGGTTGTCCTGGGAGCGTGAGGCAACCCTGCTCAGTCTCCGATTTCTGGAGCGGATGTTGGTTCTGGGAGCTGCCAGCGAACCGACTCCACGTGGGTCATGTCGTCGCTGCCGCGATAACTGTAGACCGAGACTAACGCCTTGTCCGGAAGCTGCACCGTGTTTCCGAAGCCACCGCCGCTGGCTCCGTGGTTTACATCGCTGATCACCATCCGGTCGTGACGGAAGTCCCAGGTCCGTCCCTGGTCGTTGCTGAGGATGGCCCGCAGGCCCAGGCCGTGTCCGTCGGTCGAATTACTGCGGACTGTGAAGGTCAGCAGTAGGCGGCCGTCGTCCAGCGTCAGGAAACGGGGATACATCTCTCCATAGGTTCCGAACCTGCCGTCGGTGCGGTTCCTGGTCCAGGTCTGGCCATCATCGCTGGACTCCCACAGCATCATGCGGTCTCCCTGATCTCCCCGTTCTTTATCGAGCAGCCTGGGGGATCCGGGGATGTGCCAGTGGGGTCCGGTCCGGTCGACTCGGACCGGATGCAGCAGTCGCCCCGACGCAGTTCGGAAGGTCACGGTCTGGGAAAAGAAACCATCCACGTCGATCCAGCCGGCCGTTTCCGGGTGCAGCGATTTGTCCCACGTCTTGCCGCTGTCGGGGGATCGCCACAACCGAACGACTCGGGGAGCATCCCGGTTACCGTGCTGCATGCTGACCCCTAGATAGGTCACCAGCTTTCCGGGACGCCCCCCATCAGGATTCTGGAAAGCCGTCCAGTCGGCTACCGTCTGGGCGCCATCGGGAAAACCATCCGGCCCGATGCGGATCTCCGTCCAGCTCTCGCCTTCGTCGGTGGAGCGGAGGATCTTGCTGTGGGTCTGCCGGGACGGGTTGAACACGTCACGGGCCAGCCAATGACAGGTCATCATCAGCGTGCCATCGTGAAGGGCGGTCAAGCCGAACTCCCGTCCCCGGATGTCGAGCCGCTCCTCTCGCCCTTCCCACGTCCTGCCTCCGTCTCTGGAACGAAAGAACACCGCCCTTTCCGCATAGCCATCGACGCCGTCAATGGCCCCGAAACAGAAGGCCACAACCAGCAGGTCTCCGGTCTTGAGCTGAGCCAGAAAGGGCTTGTAGTCATCGGCGATGCCCAGCGGCAGACGGAGCGCCGGAACATCACCGCCGTCCAGCAGCCTCGGATTCACGATCTGTATCGGCTTCGCCGACGAGGCATCAATCTCATTGGAGGGAATAGAGGCAAGAGTGATCAGGAGTGGGAGAAACTTCATGGCTTCTTTTCGCGGCTCTTTTCGGCCAACCATCTCTGGAGCCTCTGGGGATCCGCTTCGCCGGGCTCAATTTTGCCAGGATCAGGCCATCTTGGCGACCCGGGCGGCAAACGTCCAAACCGAACCGGTATCGAAAGTGGTCTCGGATTGACAATCCATCCGGCGTTAGCGTACGCTATCACGTACGATTACGACGCTGAACGCAACCCAGGCAAGGTCTCGTCTTTATCAGCTCTTGGATGAGGTTACGCAGGGGCACGAGCCGATTGAGATCACGTCCAAGCGGGGAAATGCGGTTCTGGTTTCCGCAGAGGATTGGCGTGCCATCCAGGAGACGCTCTTCCTTCTTTCGGTTCCGGGTATGCGTGAGTCGATCCGCCAGGGCCTTGAGACCCCATTGGAGGAGTGTTCCAAGGACCCCGGTTGGTGAAATGGAGGGTTGTCTATACTCGTCAGGCACGGCCGGACGCCAAGAAGCTGAAAGCGGCGGGACTGAAAGCCCAGGCTGAGCGACTCTTGGCCCTCCTCCGAGAGGATCCATATCGGAGACCTCCCCCTTTCGAGAAATTGATCGGAGATCTGTCGGGAGCGTACTTGCGCCGGATCAATATTCAGCACCGACTCGTGTACCAGGTCCTCGAGGAAACCGGCATCGTGAAGGTACTGCGACTTTGGACTCACTACGAGTAGGCTCACACTCTTGCGAGACTCCGCTGGGCATTGTCAACGGTTTCGCTCGTACTTCTCGCGTCAGTCCACCCGAGATTCTCAGATCGGCCATATAGACGGTGGTAATCTCTCGGGCTCTTTGGTCACCGGGCCCTTAGCTCTTCGGCAATCGAAGGATGCCGTCCTGGCCCGTAAAGGACCTTTCCAGGTAGAGCTTCGGTCTGCTCCCCGTCTGCGACCACCAACCGGCCATTGACCACCACAAAACTGATACCGTCCGGAAAATGATCGGGCTGCTCGAACGTGGCCCGGTCATTCACGCTCTCCGGATCGAAGATGACCAGATCGGCTGCCATTCCCGGCTTCAGGAGACCCCGGTCTGGAAGACCGACGATCTGGGCTGGCAGTGATGTCATCTTTCGCACCGCATCGGCCAGGCTCAGAACTCCCTTCTCCCGGACGTAGTGTCCCAGAATCCGGGGATAGGTGCCGTAGAAGCGAGGATGGGCTCGGCCCAGGGATCTCAGAGAGGGACTGACGGCAATGCCGTCGCTTCCCACGGCCACCCAGGGTTGTTTCATGGCCAGGCGGACATCTTCTTCGCTCATGTGAAAGAACAGGGCCGGGGTATACTTGCCCTCTTCGCTCACCAGGAGATCCAGAAGCGCATCGACCGGGTCTTTCTTCGTCAAGGAAGCCACTTGGTGTAGTGTCCGGCCCTCGTAGATCTTGTTCTCCGGTTTGCGGACCGAGGCCAGGACAATCCCCTCGAAGCCACCAGTCAGAGCCACTACATTGCTCTCCCAGCCGGGCTCACCGTTCTCGATGGCCTGGCGAATCTGTTCCCGGACCCGGTCTTGCCCCAGCAGATTGGCCAGATCCGTCGCCGTCCCTTGCTGGAAACGAGGCGGGATGCATTTCTGTAGGGGGCCCATGCCCGCCAGATAGGGGTATTGGTAGGCCGTCAGCTCCACGCCCCGGCTCCGGGCTCGACTGATGTGTTCTATCACGATGCCCATCCGTCCCCACATGTTTCTCCCCGTCACCTTTAGATGAGCGATGTGAACGGGCAGACCCGCCTCCTCTCCGACACTGATTGCCTCGTCCAGGGCCTCCAGGATACGGCTCCCTTCGCTTCGCATGTGGGTCGCATAGATGCCTCCGTAACGTGCCGCCACCCGGGCCAGAAGGATCGTCTCCCGCCTGCTGGCATAGGAATTTGGAGGATAGGGCAGCCCCGAGGAGAGCCCGAGGGCACCCTCCTCCATGGCTTGGGCCAGTAGTGACTCCATGCGCTCCATCTCCTGGTCGGTTGGCGGGCGGTCCACGTTTCCCATCACCGAGAGGCGGAGCTGGCCGACACCTACATAGGAGGCGATATTGAGCGCCGTCCCCTGTCGCTGGATGCGTCGGAAGTAGCCGTCCAGGGTGCTCCAGTCGACCTGGATGCCTGTCGGGTCCAGATAGTCCTGCATCGGCGCCACGGCCGGACCCAGGACCGGGCCCGCGGAACCCGATTCTCCGAACACTTCGGTTGTCACTCCCTGGCGGACCTTGCTCTCGGCCCGGCCATCCACCAGGACACCGAAGGGCGAGCCCTGGAGGTCGATGAAGCCTGGGGTCACGACCTGTCCGGCTGCATCGATGATCCGGACAGCCGTACCCTGCAGCCCTCGGCCCACAGCCGCGATGCGGTCGCCGCGAACGGCGACGTCCGCCCGAAAAGCCGGATTGCCCGAGCCGTCGATGACCTGTCCGCCCTTGATCAGCAAATCGTACGGTTGAGTTGCGGCGCCCAGCCAGGATTCCGGGGGCACGGTTAGCCAGGCAAGGAGGAGAAGAAAAGCGCTCAAGGCGAGATGGCTCATGTCAACACTCAGATACGAATCGGTTCTATTCTTGCTGTTGGTGTCAAGAGGTATCAGTTCTCCTGGGTGGCGTCAACTCGTCTCTGGTGGTCGGATCCTCCTTTTGCGGCCCCCGGTTGCCGACCCTCGTGTTGACGGCTACACTCGACGTGACCACGCGGCGGCAGAGAGATTGGTGGGGATGGCCAGAAAATTCGACATCACGCAGGTCCGGGGCGCTCAGTCGTACGCTCGAAAAGTGACTCTTGTAAAGGCGGAGTGAGTTCTTGAGGCACCAGAAATGGGGTGTTCCCCCAAGCGCCGGACTCCAAGCGAAGAAAAGAGAAGAGTAGCCGCAAGTGAAACGCGAACTTTCACCACCGGATCGCCGGGGATTCTTACGAACCGCAGCAATCGGGTTCATGGCCGGCTACTGCCTCGGCGGATGTAGCAGCAGGCAGCATCGCACCGCTGACGGAAGGGTTTCTGTCAGTGTGGAGAAGCGCTTTTCCGTGGCGTCCGGACCCGTGCGCCAACGTGCATTTCCGGGCCTGACCCGTCTTGGCGACGGGACGCTCCTGGTTCTCTACCGCGAGGGGAACAATCACTGGAAGACCGATGACTCTGTGGTGAAGGTGACGCACTCCTCCGACGAGGGGACGACCTGGTCCGAGCCTGAAACGATCCTCCAGGAGCCAGGCTGGGGAGCCGGAGCCCACCACGGGCCGTTGCAACTCCCCGACGGCAGAGTTCTGGCCCCGGCGCAGTGTGTACGCCATGTGGAAAAGGGTCAGCGTGGCAACCTCGAGTTCCGCGTCTTCAATTTGCGAAGCGACGATCGAGGGCGCACTTGGACGAGGCGGGAAATCCGCCCTCAAACAGGTTGGGTGTGGCAGAATCAATACGGGCGCCTGGTCGAAATCGACGGGATGCTCTGGCAGGGCGGTGGTGCACGGAAAGAAGGGGAGGATTATTGGCGCGTCGGATACTTCGTCTCCCACGACAATGGAGAAACGTGGCCCGAGTGGTGTATGATCGCCCAGCACCTGCAAGACGAACGGGACATCGGAGAGCTCCGAAACGGTCGACTGCTCAGCATGATCCGCAGCGGCGAGGAGACCTACCGCAGTTACTCGACTGACCGGGGCAAGACCTGGAGCCCTGCAGAAAAGCTCGACCTCTTCGGCCAGTGCCCGAGCTTATTGATGCTAGCGTCGGGGCACATTCTTTTCGCCTACCGGCAGGTGCGACCGAACGCTCAGGTGGGCATCGGAATGGCCCTCTCGGGTGACGACGGAACGACCTGGACAGAGACCGAGCCGCTCTACGTCTCCCCGACAAACTCACGGGACTGCGCCTATCCGAGCATGATTCTCGATGGTGAAGACCATGTTCTGGCGGCCTACTACACGACCTTCGTCGATGGAAACTCGGACATCGAGCTCGCCCGCCTGCGAGTGGAGACCGGACTCTGATAAGGGGCTTCAGCCGATGGTGCGGATCGACGCAGTCCAGACCACCCGAAGCGTAACTGAGGAGATAGGTTAATCATGATGTCCAATTCCGCAAGACTCATCGTGGCATTGATGCTCATCGGTACTCCGGTGCTCTCAGAAGCATTCGCAGCCAGCACGATCGACCTGGGTTCTCGGCGTGAGTTGATGGTCGACGATTATTTAATCGACTCGCTGTCGGGGGCTGCAACGCAGCGCCTTCATCATCCTGTTCGCCGGGAGATCGCTCTCGTGCATGATGCGCCCTGGGAAGGGAATATGGGCAGCTACCATACCGTGTTCCATGATCCGGATTACAAAGACGGCGGACGGTATCGCATGTATTACCATGGCTGGCAAACCGCCCTTGGTGACAACAAGGGCCATCCGCTCGTCATCTGCTATGCCGAAAGCAAGGACGGTATCAGCTGGGAGAAACCAGAGTTGGGACTCGTGGAGTACGAAGGGTCGAAGGCCAACAACATCGTGCTCGGGGAGATGAACGGCAGCGAATGTCATGAATTTTCGGTCTTCAAGGACACGAATCCGAAGGCTCGGGACGGCGAGAAATACAAAGGCCTGGGGTTTGGTCGCAATCCACCTGGCCTCTACGTGCTCAAGTCTCCCGACGGGATTCGCTGGTCCTTCTACAACGACCAGAAACCCGTCATGACGGGTCATCCGTTCGATACCCAGAACACAGCATTCTGGGATCCGAACATCGGCAAGTACCGTGCCTACATCCGTGATTTCGATGAAGGCCGCCGCGACATCATGCTGTCCACGTCAGATGACTACATCCATTGGAGCGAGCGCGAGTGGCTCCAGTATCCGGGGTCACCCGAGGAGGCGCTCTACACGAATCAGATCAAACCGTACTACCGAGCCGAGCACATTCTCATCGGTTTCCCATCTCGCTACGTCGATCGCGGTTGGATTCATGCGACAGGTCTTCTGCCATCTCGCAGTCTTCGCGAGGAACGCGCCAAGATGGTCCCTCGTTACGGTAGTGTCGTCACCGACGCATTGTTCATGGCGAGTCGAGACGGATTGAATTTCAAGCGTTGGAACGAGGCGTTTATTCGCCCCGGGCTGCGAACCCGACACAACTGGTCGTACGGAGACAACTACATCGCCTGGCAGGTAGTGGAGACGGACTCGACCGACGACGATTCGCCGCGGGAACTTTCTTTGTATGCGACAGAAAGCTACTTTACCGGCGTGACATCGCGGCTGCGGCGATACACCCTGCGCATCGATGGCTTCGCCTCAGTATTCGCTCCGCTGGAGGGAGGCGAGTTTGTCACGAAACCTCTCACTTTCAGTGGGGATACACTCAGTCTCAACGTCGCAACCTCCGCTGGAGGATCCGTCCACGTCGAGATTCAAAACGCCGAGGGCGCGCCCATCGAAGGGTACTCGCTGGCTGATTGTAAGGAGATCTTTGGCGACTCACTCGAGTATGCAGTGCGCTGGCGAGAGAAGGGCACGGACGTTGGGAAACTTGCAGGGAGGCCGGTTCGCTTGCGATTCGTGATCCGTGATGCAGATCTCTATTCCTTGCGTTTCATATCGAGGTGAGCAGAGTCGCAGAGACCACCCCCAATTCCTCCTGCCCCTCGTCTCACGAAATCTCATATGAGGCCCTTCGTTTCCATTCTCCATCGCCGGGTGTGACGCTTTCTCTCCTCTGCGTCCCGATGGTAAGTACACACCATGAGTGATACTGTCCAACCAGAGTCGAGACAGCGAACTTTAGTCGGAAAAAGACGAGGGAACGACACATGAACAACGGAAAACAGGCTGTAGCCGTCCTCTGCCTCTTCGGGCTGGCCGCAGGCACCGTCTTCGCCCAGGACGGGGAATCCATCGATGGGGCTCTTATCTACGACCATGATCCTTCGACGAAACTGGGTGATGATGTTTTCGGGACAATCGTCTCCGATCTCGAACACGATTTTCCCGGTAGAAATTCTCACGGCGGACCCGTCTGCCTGGAGTATCCCAACGGTCAAATAGTTGCGTTCAATACGA
>Ga0310120_10004278_pt1 | contig 10031 bp, 7 predicted proteins | sample CB27_AW_983_MG_FD_203506 | JGI IMG/M metagenome (GOLD analysis project Ga0310120, IMG submission 203506) | Marine microbial communities from Western Arctic Ocean, Canada - CB27_AW_983 | ecosystem: Environmental > Aquatic > Marine > Oceanic | place: Canada: Western Arctic Ocean | collected... | reverse complement strand
GGGTTTTCCTTAGAAAAAAGCAAAATTTAGTCAAAATTTCTAGTTTCGTCTACCGTTGTTGCACGAGCCCGCTGTTGCACGAGCCTGCGATTCAAGGGCCCGTATTTCAACGGGTAGCCCTGAGGATACCGGGAGCGAAAGTTGGCTACTAGCCCCCTTTGCATGGGGCCCTCTTCGCATGCGGGCTAGTCTTTCGCCGTGACTTCGTGGGCCATGAGGTAGGCCTTGAGACTGCTGACCAGCCCACGAGCTGTATCGGTCGGCTTATGACGCCGATCACGGCTACGGATCGGTTTGACGATAGCACGCACGTGCGTGCCCCGCGATTCCTTCCGCTCAGCGTTTGGATGGCTGAATTCCAAATGCAGGACAAAGCGCACGGGTCGGTCGCACTGACGGCCATGGCGTCCGGAGGGCCAGCCATCGATTCTCATGATCAGCTGGTGTTCGTCGACCTGAACGATTTCCGCGTCATGGTCGGAAACGAATCCCCGCAGTTTATCGGCAACCAGGTTGAGTGGCACGTTGGTTTCCATCGCGCACTCCAAAATGCTTTGGTCCGCACTCGGCGTGAGCCAGGCAGCCCACCAGGGATCTTTCGTCACGGTTTGGGTATGATCGATTCCCGACCCTAGTTGAACGACTCGATTGCGTCCCGCGTTTTTGGCCCGGAGTAAACCGCGATCAGCTCGGCGCAACATGGTCTCGGCGGTATCACCGGGTTGCAACTCGGTCACACCAAAGCTGGCAGTAACACTTTTGTTGTTCAGCTCGGACAGACGCAGCGATTCAAGTTGGCTGCGGATGTCCTCCGCCAACGTCGTGGCTTCGGCCGCGCCGCAATGCGGGCAAATGATCACGAATTCTTCGCCGCCATACCGACCAACTAAATCGCCCTGTCTGGAGGTTCGTTGTAGCAGGGCGGCAAATGAGATCAACGCCTGATCGCCCGCCTGGTGGCCATGGACGTCATTGACTTTTTTGAAGTTGTCAATGTCACAAATAATCAAGCTGCACGGGTGCAGCTCTTTCAGGTGCTTGCGGACGGATCGGCTTAGTCCGCGATCGAATTCGGCACGATTGGCGACGCCCGTGAGCGGGTCCAATATAGTTTTTTCGTGAAGCGTTTGGACACGTTCTTCGAGCAACGCTTCCGACGACGCATCACGGATCAATACCGTAGCGCCGCAACGACAGCCGTCGACGCCGATCACCGGGACGACTTGCAGGTCGACCATCGTATCACCGCTGTCTGAAGATTGGATTAGTACGCGACACAGGTACTGGGTCCCGGATTGGAGCGAATACTTGATCGGGCATTGGTCGTCGTGAATGCGATTGCCGTCCAGATCACGCAGCCGGACGATGTCTGTCGACCAAACTCGCTGCCGGACACTGTTCCGCTTGAGCCCGGTCAGGCGTTCGGCGCCATGGTTCCAGTTCAATATGCACGCGTCGGAATCGACGAAGAACAATCCATCGTGCATGCTGTTCCACAACCGTTCGAAGAACAGGTTTCCACCTTCTTGTTCAGCCGGCAACTCGCCGACTCGTTCGTTCAGCTTCCAGAGTTCATCGGCGGTGGCGGGCACCAGATCGGTTAGCCAGCGGTGCGAAACGTAGTGGCTTAATTTGGCGTGGCTGTGGATTTGAAGTTCGGCGAACTGCGAAACCAGCCGCGGGTCAAACTGGGTTCCAGCAAACTCAAACAATTCTGCAATCGCGCGGTCTCGAGGTGAGGCTTGCCGATAGATCTGGTCCGTCGTCATTGAATCGAAGGCATCGACGATGGCAATCATGCGTGCCAAAAGTGGAATTTCCTCTCCGGACCAACGAAATCCAGGCTTGCTGCCGTCGTACCAGGCACCTGTTTGCCCAACGATATCGGGAATTGTGTCCGTTTTACAAAGCGCCTGGAGGATTTCGCGGCTGCATTGGCCCGTCAATTGCATGACCGTTCGTTGTTCGCCAGTCAGCGCTCCGGTTGATTTGAGAATGCTGTCGGGAACACCGATTTTGCCGATATCATGCAGTAGGGCGGCGATTTCGATGGCGTCATGGTCTTCTTTGGATAGCTCGGCCGCCAAGGCCCAAGCCGAACAGCTCATCGCTACGCGGAGGGAATGTTCCGCCGTGGGGGTATGTCGAATCTTCAAGGCCACAAAAAGGCTGCTAGCCAGTCCTAATCGCACCTGGACGAGGCGATTTTGATGATCGGCATGTTCCGCGACCGGGGCCAGAATCGAGGGTTCGACCTGCGATAAAAGACGATTGATGGCCATCAGATCCTGTTGGGTCTTGGCCTCTTGGTCGTTTTGGCTGGTCGGCTGCTCTGAGGCCGGCGGTTGGTGTTTTTGGATCATCGCGTTGGCGTTGATTGGTATGTAAGTAATGCGTAGGCTCCAGCGCGCAGAACGCCCTGACAGCTGTCATCCATTTAGGAAAACGTAGGACGGGCTTGGCGCAGCGTCAAAAATCCCTGCGATTCGGAGGTTATTTCGTCAGGCTGGGGCAAACCCCGGTGCCGATTGGGGCCTTTGATCGGCTGGCGTCGATTGCGCCAGTTCCGAGGGTCGCGACAAGGGCTCCAGTGGGTTGGATTGCGCAGGGAAGATCGTTGAGAAGAGCGTTGTACGGTAAGTCCGCTAGCACCCCGGCATGGGGGTCACGCGGCACTCGAATCGTTGCGATGTACGGAGTTGGATTGACAGGAGACGTTATCCCAATCGGAATTACTGGATGAGTTGCGAACCGGATTTTAGAAATTGCCTTTAATTGCCGACGTAAAAGACTGCTAATAGGCGGCTTGCACGGGGAAGTTGTGGGCCCGCAAAATGCAGCTATCAGGCAAAGGACAATCGATGGAACGACGTCGCCGGCTGCTTCGTGAGGATCGCTCTTCTCGCGACCCCGACACGACCACGTCGCGACGAACCGAGGCAAAAACCCCGGGGATGGACGGCCGCGCCTACTCAGAGGTGGCATTGGCAGACGTGGAAACTCGCATTACTGATTTCATTCCGACCCGTCGTTGGGTTTTGTTCGCATATCTACTGGCCGGTCTCGCGTCTGTGGCTGCGGTGATCGGAACCTATTTGGGCCGGAATTATGCCATGAAATGGTTGCCCGAGGAGGCCTTGGCCAGCTTCCGTCTGCAGGGAGTGGGTACCATCGCATGTTGGCTGGGTTCGATGATGCTCATGGCCGCGGCCGTCGTCTGCCTGGCTATCTATCGTATTCGTCGTCATAAGACCGACGATTATCGCGGCCGGTATCGATTGTGGCTGTGGGCATGGGCCCTGTGTGTGCTGGCCAGCCTCGATGCGGTGACCAGTTGGCATCGTCTGCTACAGATCGTGATGATTAAAGTGGCGGATACACACCTCTGGAGAGATGGTTCCGTCTGGTGGATCGGTTTATTTGCGCTGGTAGGTCTGGTCACCAGCATCCGCCTGCTGCTGGAAATGCGGCGCAGTTTAGGTAGTGTGTTCTGCGCGCTGATATCGGTCGGACTCTACGCCTTTGCCGCCGTGCTCCATTTCGGATTAGTCGACCTGGCCGATTTCGACACCAACAAGATTGCGCACGCCGGGTCCCTTCTGCTCGGCCACGGGATGCTGCTTTATTCGCTGTTGGTGTTTGCGCGTTTTGTACACTTGGCAGCAGCTGGTGAGATTGTCGTCAAGAAACGGACGAGCAAATCGACAGCGGACAAGCCTCGCCGCGGTCTGACGCGGCGGAGATCATCGCAAGAGAATGAGAAAGCTGGCGCCCCCTCCCAGCTGGCTCGTAATTCCACCGCAGCCAAGAAGCCGGCCGCCATCGCATCGTTTGATCCGGATGACGACGACGACGTGGATCTGCCGGACGACGTTGACGAAATGGATATCATGACGGATCCCAATCTGTCCAAAGCCGAACGACGACGGCTGAGGAAGCAACTCAAGCGTTCAAACCGCCGCGCGGCGTAGGGTTTCGGTTCTACCAACCCTGCGTTGCAACTCAGTACCCGGCGGCGTAGAACCGAGAGCCTTTTTTTAGACAGGATGAACATGATTTACAGGATGCTCCGCATCCCGTTATCATGTCGATCATGTTCATCTTGTCTTGCTTCTTTTCTTCCCCTTTTACCAGCCGAGAACCGAGAACCCTATGCCGGTCCGCACGCGATTCGCTCCCAGCCCGACCGGTTATCTGCACATGGGCGGGGTCCGCACGGCTTTATTCAATTGGTTGTATGCACGACGCCATGGCGGTCAGTTCATTCTGAGAATCGATGACACGGACCAAAAGCGGAATGTGGATGAGGCCCTGGCGCCGATCCTGCACGGTTTTCGCTGGTTGGGGTTGGATTGGGATGAAGGACCTGAGGTTGGCGGTCCGCACGAGCCGTACTATCAATCGCAACGCGCCGGTCGATATGCCGAAGCGGTCCAGCAGCTGGTGGAACAAGGGGCTGCCTACCACGACTACGCGACGACCGAGGAAATCGCCGCGGAACGCGCAGCGGCTGAAAAGGAAAAACGGCCGTTTGTTTACAGTCGAAAATTCGCCGGGGAAACGTCGGCCGAGCGCGACACGTTTGAAAGTGCAGGACGCCAATCGGTTGTCAGATTAAAAATGCCTCGCGAAGGGTCCTTGGTTCTCCAGGATCACATACGTGGTGACGTCAAATTTGATTGGGGCCAGGAGCAAGACCACGTCATTCAACGAGCTGACGGTACGTGTCTGTATCATCTGGCTACCGTTGTGGACGATCGTGACTTCGAGATCACGCATGTCATTCGCGCTGAAGAACACTTGTCCAACACGCCCCGGCAGGTTTTTATTGCCCAGCAGCTGGGCTTCGCGCTTCCGGAATTCGCGCACATTCCCTTCGTGGCAGAGCCAGGCAGTAAGGTGAAACTCAGCAAACGCAAGCTGGACAAGTATCTCAAAAATCGCGACTTTAGGGCGCTGGCAGATCTCGGCACGCAGATTGCCCAGCGCACCGCGATGGACGTCTCAGGGGAGACCTTCAATCCGGTGATTGTCGACTTCTACGAAAAAATAGGTTTTCTGCCCGACGCCGTCGTGAACTATCTGCTGCTGCTCGGTTGGTCATTGGACGATAAAACGGAGGAATTCTCTCGTGAGGAGATGATTTCTCATTTCAATTTGGAGAGCGTCAATACGAGTCCGGCCAGTTTCGATTCGCAGAAACTGCTGGCATTCCAACAGCGCTATATGCAACGATTGGATATCAAGAAGAAGGGGGCGCTTGTTCTGCCGTACTTGCAGCAGGCTGGGTTAGTCGAGTCGCCGCCCCCTTGCGATACCGGTCCGAGACTAACGAAAATCCTCAACGCGGTCGGTGATCGTCTCACGATTGCAGGTGATATTCTCCAGTTCGACGACTTCTTCCAATCGCCGGACAATCTGCAGTTCGACGAAAAAGCCTTTGAGAAACGGATTACCAAACCAGACGACGCGGTGAACCTGCTGCGTGAATTTCGTGAGGAATTGGCGCGGGTTGAACCTTTCGAAGCGGCCGAGTTGGAGGCAAGCCTGAAAGGCTTTGTTGAGCAAAAGGGGATGAAGATCGGCCAGATCATCCATGCCCTCCGCGTCGCGACGACGGGAAAAGCGGTCGGCTTCGGCATGTTCGAGACGCTGGAGATTCTCGGCCCAGAGGCGTCCTTGGCTCGTATCGATCGGGCGCTGGCGCTCGCGGAGCAGTAATATCTGTTTTGACTGGGTCTGTTTTGACTGGGTCTGTTTTGACTGGGTCTGTTTTGACTGGGTCTGTTTTGATCTGGTCCCGTCTGTTTTGGTCGATAGACTTAACGGGCAAGTAACGGCCCTGCCTGGCCCGTTCGGTGCCCGATTATCCAGGCAGTTTTTGGCTCTTATCCATTGACCCAGTATGTTTGCGTTTATTACGAAGCCGACACGACCATGACTGACGACACCACCAACAGCGATCTGACGACCGGCGACGCCGAGCAGCGCTCCCTCCACTTCATCGAACAAATCATCACGGTGGACCGAGAAAATGGCAAGCACGGTGGACGAGTCCACACTCGATTTCCTCCCGAGCCCAATGGCTATTTGCACATCGGCCATGCCAAGAGCATCTGCATTAACTTTGGTCTGGCCGAGCAATACGGTGGACTCTGCAACTTGCGGTTCGACGACACCAACCCTACGAAGGAAGATGTTGAATACGTGCATGCCATCCAGGAGGATATCCGTTGGCTCGGATTCGACTGGGGTGATCGGTGTTATTTCGCTTCCGATTATTTTCAACAGCTCTACGAGTGGGCAGTGAAAATGATCGAGGACGGACACGCGTTCGTCTGTGACCTGACGGCCGACGAGGTTCGCCAGCTTCGTGGTTCGCTTAGCGAGCCGGGGCAGGACAGCCCTTGCCGCGATCGCGGCGTGGAGGAGAATCTGCGACTATTCCATTCAATGAAGGAGGGCGAGTTTCCGGACGGCACGAAAACGTTGCGCGCCAAGGTTGACATGGCGTCGCCGAATCTGAATCTGCGTGATCCCGTTATGTACCGTATTCTCCACGCCCATCATCATCGCACTGGCGACCAATGGTGCATCTACCCGATGTATGACTTTGCGCATGGGCAGTCCGATTCCATTGAAGCGATCACCCACTCGATCTGCACGCTCGAATTTGAAGATCACCGACCCCTTTACGATTGGTACATCGAACAACTCGATATCCATCACCCTCAGCAAATCGAGTTTGCCCGCTTGAATCTCACCTACACGATGATGAGCAAGCGTAAGTTATTGCGAATGGTTGTCGAAGGCCACGTGAGTGGCTGGGACGATCCTCGCATGCCAACGATTCATGGTCTGCGGCGGCGCGGTTATACGCCGGAATCGATTCGGAATTTTTGCAAGACCATTGGCGTTTCCAAATTTAACAGTACGATCGACATGCATGTGCTGGAGAATAGTCTTCGCGAGGATTTGAACCAGCGCGCCAATCGGGTGATGGGTGTGCTGCGGCCATTGAAGGTCGTCATCGAAAACTATCCGGAGGAAGAGGTAGAGGAGCTTCAGGCGGTGAACAATCCGGAAGATCCGAACGCCGGAGTCCGCACCGTGCCGTTCGGGCGAGAATTGTACATCGAACGCGACGACTTCATGGAGGATCCGCCTCGCAAGTTCTTTCGCCTGGCGCCCGGCAAGGAAGTTCGCTTGAGGTACGCCTATTTCGTGACTTGTCAGGAGGTCATCAAAGACCCGGCCACAGGCGAGGTGATTGAGCTGCGCTGCACCTACGATCCAGAAACGCTCGGTGGAAAGGCGCCCGATGGTCGCAAGGTGAAAGGAACAATTCATTGGGTCTCCGCGGCGCATGCGATCACGGCGGAAGTCCGCTTGTATGATCACCTGTTCAACCAGCCGAATCCGGATGACGTGTCCGCAGGAAAGGACTTTCTGACGAACTTGAATCCCAACTCTTTGGAGACGCTTACGAACTGTCGATTGGAACCGGGCCTGGCTCAATCCAAGTCAGGTGATCGTTTCCAATTCGAACGGCTTGGCTATTTCTGTGCTGATTCGGTCGATTCCCAGCCGGGCCGGCCTGTTTTCAATCGCACCGTCTCACTGCGCGATACCTGGGCCAAGCTGCAAAAACGTGGGTAAAACGTTCTCCGTTCCACGTTGGATGGGAAATGCGGGTTGCGAAGCGCGAGATCGTTGCTTGCCGCCCGAAGCTTGCCACCTGTCACCTGAAAACCAAGAATCGAGAACCTTTTTTTAGACAGGATGAACATGATTTACAGGATTAGCAGGATGCTCCGCATCCCGTTATCATGTCGATCATGTTCATCCTGTCTTGCTTCTTTTCTTCCCCATTTACCAGCCGAGAACCGAAAACCGAAAACCCATTGCACGCTAACCGTGCGTATGCCACTATTGACGAGTCCATAAGTCAACGGATTTGTGCGAGGGAGGAGTTTATGTCATTACTTGTTGTCGGTTCGGTCGCGTTTGACAGTGTGGAAACGCCCGCGGAATCTCGTGAAAACATCCTCGGCGGTTCGGCAGTGTTTTTTTCCTATGCAGCCAGTTTTTTCACCCCAGTTCGTTTGGTCGGGGTGGTGGGGGAAGATTGGCCTGTGGAACATACCCGCTTACTTCAGGAGCGGAAGATCGACACCAGTGGGCTGAAAATCGAACCGGACAAACAGACTTTCCGTTGGCATGGCCGCTACATGCCCAACATGAACGATCGTGAGACGCTCGAAGTCCAACTGAATGTCTTTGGTGAGTTCGATCCGGTCTTGCCCGAGTCGTATCGCGACTCAGATTACGTTTTCTTAGCCAACGGCGTGCCGGCGGTGCAGCTCAAGGTGCTCGAGCAAGTCCGCGCTCCGAAATTGGTGATGGCCGATACCATGGATCTGTGGATTCGTGAGCACCGGCACGCACTCATGGAGGTTCTCGAGCGCATTAACGGACTGGTCCTCAACGACAGCGAGGCCATTCTGCTGACCGAAGATGAAAACCTCGTGCGGGCTGGTCGCAAAGTCCTCGAAATGGGTCCAAAATTTGTGGTGATCAAAAAAGGCGAACACGGCGCCATGTTCTTTTCGGAAGACGAGACGTATGTGCTACCAGCCTATCCCACGGAAGAAGTGGTGGATCCCACAGGCGCCGGTGATACCTTTGCGGGTGGCATGATGGGGTACATCACTGAAAAAGGGGACTTCACTCCCAATTCGCTCAAGGAGGCGATGGCCTACGGGATTCTCGTGGCCAGCTTTGCCGTGGAGGATTTCAGCCTGGACCGCATGCGACAGATCCAACGTTCTGATTTAGACGACCGTTTGGCTGATTTTAAACGAATGCTGACTTTCTAGAACTTTCTCGTACGAAACGCCCACCCTTCAAGATTACCCAATTTTCCAAAAAGGGAAGCCTCCCCTTTTTGGCGATTTAGATAAGAGATGGTGGTTCAAGCTTGAAAATCCGTGCCTTTCTCGCCGTTGAGCTGGAGGATGGGGTTCGCAGCCGGGTTGCTGGTTGTATCGACCGGATGGCTCCACAAGTTTCCGGCATCAAGTGGGTGGAACCGGAGAATATCCATCTCACGATGAAGTTCTTTGGTGACGTCGACCAATTAGAAATCCCAGAGATTTGTGAGACCGTCCAGAATTCGATCGCTGGCCATGAGCCGTTTTCGATGACTTGCCACGGGATGGGAGCATTTCCAAAGCTGGCTCGAGCCCGCACGCTCTGGGTTGGGGTTACCGAGGGCCTGGAGGAAATGTGTAGCTTGCAATCTGATATCGATCAGCAGCTCAAGCAGGTCGGATTTCGAGGTGAAAGCCGCCGATTTCACCCCCATATCACCATTGGACGGGTGAGGGACGGGAAAAGCCAAAAATTGATCGAGGATCTGCTGCAAAGCCAGGTCGAGGCCGAATTCGGCATCTCGGCCGTAGTGGCTGTGACTCTTTTTTCCAGCCAGCTTTCCAAAGCGGGGCCGGAATACAGCGTTTTGGCGCGATTCGACCTGTAGGTTCTGCCGCCCACCAGGTGAGACGATGGGAGGGCCAGGCTCCCGCCGAGCCTATTTGGGCGTGAAAGCCGTGAAGCGGCTCGGCGGGAGCCTCGCCCTCCTGGGAATTGGGTTTTGAAATACGCTTTCGCCAGAATTTGGCCAATTTAGCGTTGTTTTTCAATAATCGGCGCCCCATAGGCCTCCGTCGCCGGTTTTCTTTGACCAAACGTGTCACGGGCACCACGGATATTAATGTGGCAGGCGGGATTGAATCGATTAATGAACGCTAGTATACTAGCCAGGCGTTCAGTTATTGGCGGCCCGAATTGTGGTCAACCGGTGCGGGTGCCGGTTGCAGATATTGAGGAACTAGACAATAAAAAGGAGAACGTTCATGGTCACTGCAGAGAAAAACAGCGTTGCCAACACCAACAACACCAACAAAAGCAACACCGGTAGCACGACGAGTCCTGTTGAAAAGACGAGTCCTGTTGAAAAGACGAGTCCT
>Ga0310120_10004275_pt1 | contig 10035 bp, 7 predicted proteins | sample CB27_AW_983_MG_FD_203506 | JGI IMG/M metagenome (GOLD analysis project Ga0310120, IMG submission 203506) | Marine microbial communities from Western Arctic Ocean, Canada - CB27_AW_983 | ecosystem: Environmental > Aquatic > Marine > Oceanic | place: Canada: Western Arctic Ocean | collected... | reverse complement strand
AAACGAATCAGCATCGCGAGAAACATGTCCACCTCAACCTATATCCTTCGTTTCTTACGTGTCTTGACCGTGGTCAGCGTGACGGCGCTATTCAGCGGAAGTGTCTTGACAAGCGGGGCGGCGGGCCAGGACTCGCCGTTCGGCGGCGACGAAATCACGGAGCCGTCACCTTCAGTTCCGGCGGGCTCGGTGTCCAGCGTGTTGAGCGCGGTACGAGACGGCGGACTCATGCTGCTTCCAATGGCGGTCTGTTCGTTTCTGTTATCCGTCTTTATCTTTGAGCGTGCCATGAGTTTGCGACGAGGTCGCGTCATTCCGCGTCCGTTCGCCAAGCGATTCATTCGGCAGCTGGAGGAAAACGAACTGGATCAACACGAGGCGCTCGCCCGCTGCCGAGAAAATCGCAGCCCCGTTGCGCGCGTCTTCGCCGCGGGTGTCATGAAGTGGGGTCGCACATCCGTCGAAGTAGAGCAATCGATCTTGGATACGGGAGAGCGAGTCGCCAACGGTTTGCGTCGATATCTCAGGTTGTTCAACGGGATTGCGACGGTCAGCCCCTTATTGGGGTTGCTGGGTACGGTAGTGGGAATGATTCGGGCGTTCAACTCGATCGCCACCTCAGACGCGATGGGCCGACCTGAGCTCCTCGCCTCGGGTATCAGCCAGGCCCTGTTGACAACGGCCGCTGGCCTTACGGTCGCCATTCCCGCCATTATTGCTTTCTTGTTTTTCTCCAGTCGCGTGGATGGTTTGGTCATGGACATTGATACGTTGGGCCAGCGGGTGGTGAATGCAGTGGCCTCGGACGGTTGGAAGGAGCTCGCGCCGCGGAAATCCAAACGAAAGGCGGCGTGATGCCACTCAAAACCACTCAAGACGAACAGCCGGTATTGAACCTGACACCAATGATCGATGTGGTGTTTCTATTGATCATCTTTTTCATGGTCGGCACCAAGTTCGCGGAGGAGGAACGAAATCTGGAGCTAAAGCTGCCTGCGGTCGGGCAGGCCGGCATGTCCACCGTCACTCCACATAAGAAGGTCATCCATGTCTTCCGCGACGGGAGCATTTCGTTAGATGGGCAACTGACCACCGTCCCCGAGCTGGTTGACTTGCTTCGTTTGGAACAGTCCCAATCTCGGCTGGCCGGCGTGACGGTCCGCGGCGATGCGGAAGGGTCTTTCCAGAATGTCGCCAGTGTCCTAGCTGCCTGCCGAACAGCTGGTATTGAGGACATGGCCCTATCCGTCAAAGTCGACGGGGGAGTACGGCGGTGACGTATTGGTGGGATTTACCCGGACCGGTTGCCAGCCTGCGAGTTTGCCTCGATGCAGCGGTGTTCGCAACGAGACGGAACGCCGCGTAACCTTCCCGCCAACCATCGCCAATTGTGGGCCCATCGGCCGCAACACCATGTTCCTAGCCAAATTCAGCATGCTCAACATCGATCCTGACCGGGGGCGGTGGTGGATCGCCGTTGCGGTGGGCACGGTATTGCTGCTCTTGGCTGTATTGATATTGGCCCGCACGCGTTGGGCTCAGCGGCGGCCGATCGCGACCTGCGTGGTCCTCTCCGTCTTTGCACATGCTCTGTTGATCGGCTGCCTGGGACTCATGCAGCTTTTCGACGGGCCTCCTCCCCTGCCCGGCGCCGACACCATTTATGTGACGTTGTCCGAAGGAGACGATCTCTTCTTCGACGAACCCGCACCGGAGTCGATGGCTCCGGAAGCGACGAAAGCTCCAGATCTGATCGAAACGGATATCCGGTCGGACGAAATATTTCCCGATGAGGAAAGCCCCGCTCCAGAGGAGTTCGCGGAATTACCACCTGAACCAGCGTTGGTCCCACCGGAATTGACCCAGGTAGCGGCCGAGCCAATACCCGATATTGCGCCCCTTGAGTTAATCGAGTCTCCCGTGCCGGAGGAACCGCGCTCACCCGCCCCGGAAGAGCGGTTTTCGGAATTGACCGAGCCCGCCGAGGAAGTGTTTGAGCAACCTCAATTGGCGGAAGATCTGCTGACTGACCATCAGGTGGACCCGGATCCGACCACCACCCCCGCGCCAATCGAGCCTGCGCCGATCGAGCCAGCCCCGATGGAGGATCCTCTCCCCATTGATTCAGACGCCGACACAATCGATCTCGATGAACCGCCACTAGTGGAAACGTTAGAGGACCAGTCGACGAGCGAAATCCTGTCATCGGAAACAGGTGATCCAACTCCACCGCCGAAAATGGAGTTTCCTGAACTGGACGAGGTTAATAAGCCGGACGAAATAGACACCGAGACTGATTCTCTAGACGAGCCGTTGCTGGCGCGGGATATGGTTCCCGTCGCACCGTCTGTCGCACCGTCTATTGAAGCGGCTCCGCCTAGTGACGAAGTTGCTGAGCGCTCGACGCTGCCAGCGGGCGATCAAGACTTGACCGATTCCAGCTGGGATCCGCACCGAGACACGGAGTCCGCCAAGACCGACACGGGGCACGTGATTCCTGAGCGATACCGTTTGCGGACCGCGGAAGGTCGTCGCGACGCGGCCCGACGGTTGGGTGGCAGCGCGGAGTCCGAGGCGGCCGTCGAAGCGGCGTTGGCGTGGTTGGTCGGCAATCAATCCTCAGACGGCCGCTGGGACGCATCCGATACTGGGGCGGGACGGGTCTCTGCCAAGGATGGGCAGATCCGTGGACGCGCCGGACTCCAAGCAGACACCGGTATTACGGGACTGGCGCTACTGGCACTGTTGGGCACGGGGCACACGCATCAACAGGGTTCGTACGCATCTTTCGTGGGCGCCGGCCTGAACTACCTTGTCGGCAACCAACATCCCTCAGGTCATCTTGGAGGCGCCGCTGGAAAATACGCACGCATGTACTGCCACGGCTTCGCAACGTTGGCGCTCAGTGAGGCATTGGCGATGAGTGGCGACCAGCGATTGAAGCCGTCGCTGCGCCGGGCAATCCAGTACACGTTGAATTGTCAGGACCAGCAAAGTGGCGGCTGGCGATACGGTCGGCAAGAGCCGGGCGACCTTAGCCAATTCGGATGGCAGCTGATGGCTTTGACCAGTGCCCACGATTCCGGGGTGTTGATCCCATCGCGGAGCCGGATGTTGATGGGCCGATTCCTGCAGAGCACGTTGCTGGGCGACGGTGCGCTGGCATGTTACCGTCCGAACGAGCAGCCCACGGTTTCGATGACGGCTGAGGCGATGGTCTGTCGCGCACTGTTGGATCATCCGTTGCACTCGTCGAGCATGGACCTGGCGGCGGCGTATGTCATGAAGCGTCGACCAGGGACAGGGGGTGTGGGGGCCGGGAGATTAAATCTCTATTTTTGGTACTATGCATCGATGGCGCTCAGCCAGCGGAACGACGGTGACTGGCGACGCTGGAACGACGCTTTGCATGCGACGCTCCTACCGCTCCAGAAAAAAGAGGGGCCTTTGGCCGGCAGTTGGGATCCCGCCACGGTTTGGGGAGGCCACGGAGGTCGGGTCTACTCCACCGCGATGGCGGCTTTATGTTTGGAAGTCTACTACCGGTATTTACCGCTCTACGAGCGCAATGCACGTAAATAGCTCAATCGCGCCGATCTATGACGGTTTCCAGTTCAGTACGGTTTCCAGAATGCGTCCGTCCTGTCACTCGTGCCGAACACGTGGTGCCCGGGCAAGCCCGACGTGTGCCAATCGGTCGCTAGGAACCAATCGGTCGCTAGGAAACTGACCAGCCACCTCAAATTCGCGTATTTTGACTTTGGATGCCTAACCGCGGCAATAAACCCCGTGGTTGCGTTTGACAGCCGAACTCTCTCAGGTAGAATGGCGGCAGGCTATGGGTTCTAGGAGCCCCGCCCCCTTTGGTGGCGTTGCCAGTCGGTTCTGGTCCAGTCTCTACTTTGGCTGAGGCCCGCTTTCACCGGCGGTCATGCGAACTTTCGCTTTCTTCGATGGCGATATGGCTGTGGTCGCGGGCCCACCCCCAGTTGGCTTGTTGCTGGCTTGTTGGGTTGGTCCACCCTGATACGACGAAGGCGATGCGAACTTGTCCAGCCAGCACATACGAATGCTTGGAGGAAAATCTGATGTCTCCACTGTTAGCTTTTGGGCTTGGGATGCCAGGACCACTGGAACTCGTGATTCTTGGCTTGATAGTTTTATTGTTCTTCGGAAACCGTCTGCCGAGCGTGATGCGTTCGCTCGGTCAAGGGATCACTGAGTTCAAGCACGGAATGAAGGGCGGCGAGGACGACGTTGACTCCTCTGCGAAAAACAAGGATATCACCTAGTGCCGTCCTCAGCCGACTCACGCGGAAAGTCAAAGTCCTGTCGTCCATCGGTTGTCGTCCATCGGTTGTCGTCCATCGGTTGTCGTCCATCGGTTTGGCGCGGAATTCCGCCATCCAAGCGAATGACCCCCTCTAATTGGTGCATGTGATATGGGTGCCTTAGGTCCCACTGAGATTATCGTCGTCGGCATCGTGGCGATCTTGCTGTTTGGGAAAAACTTGCCAGACGTAGCACGTAAGCTTGGAAACAGCTACGAACAGTTTCGTAAGGGACTGCAAGAAATCAAGAATGACGTGAACCAAGCGGCCAACGCCGATACGGGTGTGGACCATCGTTCTTACAAGAGGTCGGCTTCGTCGTCGTCAAACATCTCGGAAGCGGAGGACGATTTTGAACAGCCACGCGCGCCGCGGTTTCCCGAGCCCAAGGTGTGACGACGCTTGCGTTCCCATTTCTCTCCGGTCACGCCTCAGCGATCCTGTCCTGGGATGGCGTCCTGCTACTCGGCAATCCCGGGCTGTAGTGCGCCGCCGGACTCCAGTCACCTGGCGTTTTTCCCGAGTTTCGGTGGTCTTTGCGACACGAATCTTCAACCGTTCGGCCTGGCTCGACCCATCCTTCCGAATTGCTTTGCCACTTAATCCGTGGCTAAAATAGACCACCGGACCGTCGCCAGGCGGAAATATCGTACACCTCCGTTACAACGCGATCGCCGCCACGCCCCTTCAACTCATCAACTTGACCGATGAATTCCTTCCGTAGACAACAATTACCGCTGGTCCACCAGGTCATCATGACGGCCGTCTACGGTTTCCTGGCCCTCGGCTCGATGACCACGGTCTGCCGATCCACTGCCCACGCGGAATCTGCGCCGCCCAGTCACGAACATTGGGCGTTTCAGCCAATTACTCGACCGGTAGTTCCAGATGTCCTGTCCACCGAATGGGTTCGCACGCCTGTCGACTCATTCGTGTTGGCACAACTCGAGCAGGTTGGATTGGCACCCTCCCCCCCTTCCCCGCGGCATGTGCTTATGCGACGGCTGTCCGCGAATTTGCTCGGCATCATGCCATCGGCTGAGTTGGTCGATTCATTCATTGGGGACAACGCGCCTGGCGCGTACGAACGATATGTCGAAGAGCTGCTCCAATCGCCCCATTACGGAGAACGTTGGGGACGCCATTGGTTAGACGTGGCCCGCTATGCCGAATCAGGCGGCTACGTGGAGAATCGCGACTGGGCTCATGTTTGGCGTTACCGTGACTGGGTCGTGAACTGTTTCAACAAAGATCAGCCCTACGATCTATTCATCCAGCAACAGATTGCTGGCGACGAATTACTGCCTTACGACGACGACAATCTCGTTGCCACCGGTTTTCTTGCCTCCGCACGTCTGGCAACTGAAGAGCTCAGCTGCGTGCGTCAAGAAAATGACATGTATGTCGACATTGTCAACGCCACATCTTCTGCCGTACTCGGCCTGACGATGGCTTGCTGCCAATGCCATGACCACATGTTCGATCCGATCACGCAGGAAGACTACTATCGGATGCAAGCCTTTTTTCTTCGCGGTTACCCAGGCAACCTGGTTCTCCAGGATTCCGTGGGCGACCCAGGCCTGCACGAGACGGCCAGTGACCTCAAGGAGTTTGATTTGCAGGTCCGTGGTCGGGTGTTGGCGGAAGGGATCGACGAATTCGACGAGCCATTGGCATCGATTCTGCGAGTCGCGCCAGCGGACCGGACGCCGGAACAAGAAAGCCAGGTGCGGGTGGCCAGGGCGCAGCTCAACATTCGTATCGCTGGATGCAATGGATTTCGCATCAACGAGGACGAAAAAAAACGACTGGATGAGCTGCGCGGTCGGTTGAGCGGCCAAGCGGCGGCGGCCCAGCAAACTCGGGGATTCTATTCGCCGGTCACCAGTCCCCATCGAGTGAGCGTGCTTCCCATGTCGGGCAACTTTCCGTTGATTCACGACACTGGTGAGCTCTCCTCGCGAGTCCCCTATCTGCTCACCCGAGGGGATCCTTACCGAGCTGAATATCCAGTCACTCCCGGCTTCCCAGCGGTCCTTGATCCCGAGGCAGCCGATCGCGAAATCGGTGAGCGACCGCGAACCGAATTAGCGAGATGGCTGACCAGTCGCCAGAATCCGCTCACCGCGCGGGTCTGGGTCAATCGGATCTGGTCGTATCACTTCGGCGGTGGGTTGGTCGCCACCGTCGGGAATTTCGGGTTGCGCGGTGCCCAACCGACCCACCCAGGTCTATTGGATTACCTCGCCATGGAGTTGATTGATAGTGGTTGGAGCACAAAACACATTCAACGGCTGATTGTTAAATCCAACACCTATCGCCAGTCGGCCAAGTTTGACCCTGCCCGTGCCGAGGTCGATCCCGACAACCAGCTTTATTGGCGCTGGCCGCGACGCCGATTGGAGGCCGAGGCGATCCGTGACATGATGTTGTCATCCAGTGGCCGGTTGGATTCACGGGTGGGCGGTCCCAACATTCCGCATGGCCAGCCCTCGGATCGACGGAGTCTTTATCTGTCTCATCGGCGAGACCAACCGGACGAGATGCGCGCCCTATTCGACGGTCCGACTCTGATCTCGGCCAGTTGCGCGATGCGGTCGGTCTCGACCTCCGCAATCCAACCATTGTACCTGCTCAACAGCCCCCAGGCAGTGAACCTCGCACACGCCTTCGCCGCCCGACTGATCCAGGAGGCACCAGATGACCTGCCTCGTCAAGTTGATTTGGCGTTCCGGTACACGTTGGGGCGACCGCCGGATGAAGAAGAAGTGAGCCAATCCACCGGCTTGATCGACCATGCCCGGGAACACCTTGTCCCCACGGAGTGGGACCGCCAAGCCAAGATTGCCGCCGTGGATGTGGCGGAGGGAGCCAGTGACGCGAATGCGCCCGACGCACGTCATCCCAGTGGGGCGATGGTTCTTTCCACGTCGCCAGTCCCAACGTACATCTTGCATTTAAACGGATTTGAGAAATACAGCCCGCCCGCGGATCGGGCGATGATCACCTACGAATTTGACCGGCCGGAATCGGTGACCGAATTGGAGTGCCTGGTTCACGTCAATGGTATTGTTCGCATGGAAGGGTTTGCCGGCGACTCACTCGATGAGCTGGTCTCAATCGGCGAAGCCACGGTTGAATCGGCCGCGCGTGACAAACCCTTTCCCAACGAACGGGGTGCCGAGATTTTCAAGTTCCCCGCGGACCAGGTTCAAGCTGGTCGATTCTTCCGTTTTGTCGTCCGCGAAACAGTGTTGGCCGATGGATATGCGAATTTCCAGGCTTTTCCGCGGGTGGCTGGCAATCGCCGCATGGACCCGACGCCGGAGTTGGTACCCTCGGTTGTCCGTCCATTGACCCCGTTGGCCAAGTTTTCCCAAGCGATGTTGAATCTGAATGAATACTTTTACGTGCCTTGACCCATTCATGGAGAGTGTAGAATCGTCGCGGGCGATGGCACTGGAGGACGGTTGGCTCTCGCTCCATACATCCATATCGTCGTTCTCCTGAACCGACTTGCATAACACGGAATCACCAACATGAGACACCGGCAACGGCGCGACGAACAACATTGCGGACAATTCGGCCCGCGTCCTGGGACACGTCGTGAAATGCTCCAGCGGACTGGATTGGGGTTTGGCGCTTTGGCTTTGGGCGGATTGTTGTCACACGATCAATCGCTCATGGCAGCGGCCGACATCGAACCAGAGCACCTAAATGCACCCCATCTCGCGCCACGGGCTCGGAGTGTTATCTTTTTGTTTATGGGGGGTGGTCCCAGTCAGGTGGACACGTTTGATCCGAAGCCGGAACTGGACAAGTACGACGGTCAGGATGCGCCGGAGCATATTCGCCAATACTTTAAGCGAACCGCCGCGATGGGGAACGGCACGCGGACGTTGATGGCCAGTCCCTTCAAGTTTCGTCAACATGGTGAATCAGGGTTGCCGGTATCCAGTCTTCTCCCGGCGGTAGCGGAGCACGTGGACGACCTTTGCATCATACGCAGCATGCAACATGACACGGTCATCCACATGCCCGGTGAACACATCATGACCACTGGTACGATTATCGGTGACCGGCCGAGTCTGGGGGCGTGGGTCACGTACGGATTGGGCAGCGAATGCCAGGACCTGCCGGAATACATGGTTTTCGGTTCGCCCGCATTGCCGACCTACTCCAACGGTTTTTTGCCATCGCGTTACCAGGGGACTCGCGTCAGTGCCCAGGGGATTGCGCATTTGAAATTGCCAGCGGGCGTGGACCGGACCGGGCGACGGCGCCAGCTAGACTTTATTGCCGCGATGAACAACAAGCACCGCCAAGAGCTGAATGCGGTGGATACGGAATTGGAAGCGAGGATCCGTTCCTATGAGTTAGCTTTTCGCATGCAAGTCACGGCGCCCGCGGCGTTTGACGTGACGCGGGAGACGGAGGCGACCAAGCGGATGTACGGAATCGAGGCGCCCGACTCGGCCGAGGTAGGGACCCAGTGCCTATTGGCACGGCGCATGGTCGAGCGGGGTGTGCGATTCATCCAGGTTTACGTCGGCGGATGGGACTCGCACGCGGATTTGAAGGGCGGACACGAGGGCTGCGCGAAGCGGAGTGATCGTCCGGTAGCCGGATTGTTGGCGGATCTAAAACAGCGTGGTTTGTTGGATTCAACGTTGGTTTTATGGGGTGGCGAATTCGGCCGGACCCCTGGCGCGGAAGGTGGTGACGGGCGGGATCATTCGCCGGGCGGATTTACTGTTTGGTTGGCTGGCGGTGGTGTTCGGGGCGGCCAGATAATCGGGGAGACCGACCCGGTGGGTTACACCGCGGTGGCTCGTCCAGTGAACCCCAATTCGCTGCACGCCACGGTTTTACATTCATTGGGGCTGAAGCAGACCGCCGTCACCTACCTACACAACGGCCGCGATGAGATTCCAACGTTCGTCGAAAGTGAGGTCGTGGAAGAAGTCTTCGCCTAAGTGCTGAGCGAGCAGAGTTGGCCGCGGCTTGAGCTTGCCTAGGTGGAACTTTGCAGGCCACCAGACAAAGGGACGCATTATTGGCACTACGATAGAATGATGGGTGACCACACCGATCGTGCTCCCTTAACTGCCCTGCCTACCTGCCTTGTTGGTCGAATCCATAAACAGGCGGTGGCTGGAGACTTTACCACCCGTTCTTTTCAAAGCTGGCTTGGTCAGCTAGAATCGCTTTTTCGCGAGGGGCGATTAGCTCAGTTGGTTAGAGCGCCGTGTTCACACCGCGGAGGTCACTGGTTCGAATCCAGCATCGCCCACTGCCGTTGCGGCGTCATGCGAAAACCTGCTGGATTGTGCGTCTTTCTCGTTTTCGGAAATCTCATTTGCGACCGTTTGCGGCGCCTTGCTGGTAGCGCATCGGGCGCGCGACGCTTTTTCGAAGTGGTCGTCCGTCACCTGCAGGTAGTGCTTGGCAGCCACCTTCTGGCTGTTGCCAATCCAAGCACAGACGACGTGGCCGGGAAAGACTTCTTCCAGTTCGGTCTGGCGGGTCGATCGTAGGTTCTGGAATAGCTTTGGCCACGGCTCCAATCCGGCCCGCCGGATGATCTTTTGCAGCTGCGTTCTCCGGTTCTGTTTGGGGTCTCTCAATCGAGTGACAAAGTATTTCTGACCCGGCTGCGCCGCTTCCCAGCATTCTTCCAGGAACGGCTTCAGCTCTGGAAACA
>Ga0310120_10004271_pt1 | contig 10040 bp, 7 predicted proteins | sample CB27_AW_983_MG_FD_203506 | JGI IMG/M metagenome (GOLD analysis project Ga0310120, IMG submission 203506) | Marine microbial communities from Western Arctic Ocean, Canada - CB27_AW_983 | ecosystem: Environmental > Aquatic > Marine > Oceanic | place: Canada: Western Arctic Ocean | collected... | reverse complement strand
ACGAGTTGTGTATCACAGTGATGCCATGGCCGAGTATCAGCATGCTCATCACCAGGGAATAATCTCCGAACCCGCGCCACTGGTTCCTGTCTGGGACCGGGATCGTCAGGAATTGCGCCTAGGTAAGACGATCATCAAGCAGTTCAAGGTGCCGGCTCCCAACCAGGAGTTGGTGCTGGCTTCGTTTCAGGAAGATGCCTGGCCTGTCCGGATCGATGATCCACTTCCTCCGAATGTGGAAATTGATCCTAAGCGGCGTTTGCACGACACGATTAATTCGTTGAATCGCAATCAAAAACAGAATTTGATTCGTTTCATGGGTGACGGTCGAGGTCAGGGTGTTCGCTGGGGGTTGGTGCGAACGGACAGCTGATTTTCTGGAACGTCACGTGACTTCACCAGAGCATCGCCATTGCTCGTGTATTTTCCCACCATGATTATCGGTAAGAATCGGTATAAAGGGACACGTGCCTTTACGTATCCCGAATTTTCATGCACGATCGGGACTCGGTGACACTGTGTTGCCAGGACCGCGTGGGATGCCTGCCGAGACGAAAGCCGATGTCTCTTTTCGTTCCAAGGGGAATGGGATGGTCACGTGACGTGCCTGATCCGCGCGATGTCACATCGCGTGATGACGAGGTCGTGCGTTTGCTGAGACAGTTGCGGGTCCATGATAGGTCACCCGATCGTATTGACTGGCGGGAATTTTGTGCGCCAGTGCAAGATCAGGGCCAGCTCGGGTCAAGTTCAGCCCATGCCATCGTCAGTCTTATCCAATATTTCCAACGTCGGGCGACGGGACGATTGTACGAACCGTCAGTTTTGTTTGTTTACCAAACAGCGCTGCGTTTGTTGAAACGACATGGAGATAGTGGCATCACTCTTAGATCGGCGCTACGGTCGATCATTCACTATGGATTTCCTTCGGAAGACACCTGGCCGTATTGTGCAGAACGGCTGGATGATATTGCAGATGCCTTTGTGTATGCCTCAGCAGAAAATATTTCCGGTTTGCGTTTTGTGCGTTTGGACGAGCGTCACGCGAGTGGTGAAGAGACACTCAAGCAGGTTCGCTCTTTTTTGGCAGCCGGATTTGCCTGTGCTTTTGGTTTTCCGGTGTGCAAAACACTGACCACCGATGGCGACATTCATTTTCCGACGGTATACGATGACATCCGTGGTGGCCAGGCGGTGGCAGCAGTTGGGTTCGACGATAACCGGAGAATTCGTTCAGACAAAGGGGCACTGTTGGTTCGTAGTTCGTGGGGCAGCCATTGGGGACGAAATGGTTATGGATGGCTACCCTATGCCTATGTTCGCGAATGTTTGGCGGGCGATTTTTGGACAGCGATCGCACCCCAATGGATCAAGTCTGGAGAGTTTTACCAGCCGACACCCTTGGAACCTGCCTAGGTGCTGCCAGGTTCACTACCCGATGCCAATTGGTTTTTGCGCAACATCACTCGGCGGGCGTTGGCCATTTTCGAAAAGATCGTTACGACGATTCCGATTCCTTGTCGTCGCTGTCTTCCTTGGACTCTCCCGAGACGGTAGCCACCGTCGGTTCGGGTTCGTCCGGTTGAACCTTTTCACCGGTAAATCGTAGCCGGCGTATTTTTCCGGCGTCGTTCTTGTGTCCTTCTACAATGATCGTGTCCATTCCCTGGAAGGTGCCTTGTAACAGTTCTTCCGAGAGGGGATCTTCGACGTAGTTCTCAATAGCCCGTCGTAGCGGACGAGCGCCATAGTCAAGGTTTGAACCTTTCTTGATCAGGAACTCTTTCGCCTCGTCATTGAGTGTCATCTTCAAGCCGCGTTCTTCCAGTCGATCGCGAACTTTTCCTAACTCAAGATCGATCACTTCCTTGAGATCTTCATCGGTGAGGTGTCGGAAAATGATGATTTCATCCAGCCGGTTGAGGAATTCGGGGCGGAATACTTTTTCGATGCGTTCGTTGACACGTTCCCGCATGCTGTCGTAGGTCGCATCAGCATTGGGTTTCTGAAATCCGAAGGCAGATTCATTTTTAATCGCTTCGGCACCCGCATTGGTTGTCATGATCAAGATCACATTGCGGAAGTCGACGTTGCGTCCAAAGCTGTCGGTCAAGCGGCCTTCTTCCATGACTTGCAACAGCATGTTGAATACGTCGGGATGTGCTTTTTCAATTTCATCCAAAAGCACGACTGCGTAGGGACGTCGTCGGATTTTTTCAGTGAGTTGGCCACCTTCTTCATAACCGACGTAACCTGGAGGCGCACCAATCAGGCGACTGACGTTATGTTTTTCCATGTACTCACTCATGTCGAACTGAATCAAGGCATCGTCGTCACCGAACATGAATTCGGCTAGAGCTTTAGCCAGCAATGTCTTGCCAACACCCGTTGGTCCGGCAAACACGAAGCAGCCGGTAGGTCGTTTGGGATCCTTCAAGCCGCTACGGCTACGACGGACTGCTTTGGAAACAGCTTTGATGGCCTCGCTTTGACTGATGACCCTCCGATGTAGATCATCTTCCATGCGCATCAGCCGAACACTGTCCTCGGTGGACATGCGAGTGAGTGGGATACCTGTCATTTTAGAGACCACCTCTGCAATGACCTCTTCATCCACTACCCCATCGGTCGCACGGGACTTTTCCCGCCACTCGCGAGTAATCGACTCTTTCTTTTTCTTGAGCTTATCTGCCTGATCCCGTAGAGATGCGGCTCTTTCGAAATCTTGATTGGCGACTGCTTCTTCCTTTTCTTTATTAAGTCGTTCCACTTCTTCATCGATCTCTTTAAGATCGGGCGGTCGCGTCATGGCTCGTAGTCGCACTCGAGCACCCGCCTCATCGATCACATCGATGGCTTTGTCAGGCAAACAGCGTCCTGTGATGTAACGCCCGGAAAATTCGACAGCCGCATCAATAGCGTCATCGGTGATCTGGACGCGGTGGTGTTCTTCATATCGCTCACGGAGTCCTTTTAAAATCGCAATCGTTTCCACTTTTGGAGTTGGCTCTACCAGGATTTCCTGGAACCTGCGTGCCAGCGCACTGTCTTTTTCGATGTACTTGCGATACTCATCCAGGGTGGTTGCTCCGATACATTGAATTTCACCGCGAGCCAGTGCAGGTTTGAGTACGTTAGCAGCATCAATGGCCCCTTCAGCTCCACCGGCACCGACCAATGTGTGTAATTCGTCGATGAAAAGAATTGTGTTTTTGGCACGACGCACTTCGTTCATGACCGCCTTGATGCGCTCTTCGAACTGACCCCGATACTTGGTACCTGCGACCATCATCGCAAGATCAAGCACTACGATTCGTTTATCGGCCAACAATTCGGGTATGTTTCCTTCGATTACACGTTGGGCAAAACCCTCGACGATCGCCGTCTTTCCTACGCCCGCTTCACCCAGTAGAACCGGATTGTTCTTAGTTCGCCGACACAAAACCTGAATGGCTCGCTCAATTTCCTGTTGGCGACCAATCACCGGATCAAGTTTATTCTGTTTGGCCAGGTCGGTCAGGTCGCGTCCAAAGCTGTCCAATGCAGGAGTTTTACTCTTGCTGCTCTTGGGGGGACTTGATTCTCCGCTTCCTGCCTCACGACCACCGCGTTCGCTACCTTCGCTACCTTCGCCGCCATGGCCCAAAAGGTTTAAAACTTCCTCTCGAACCTCTTCCAGCTTCAAGCCAAGATTCATTAAGACTTGCGCCGCGACACCTTCTTGTTCACGTAGAAGGCCGAGCAGAATGTGCTCTGTTCCGACGTAATTGTGATTCAGGTTGCGAGCCTCTTCCATCGAATATTCGATGACTTTTTTGGCACGGGGTGTTTGAGGCAACTTGCCCATGGTGACCATCTCAGGACCACTTTGAACCAACTTTTCAACTTCGAGACGGATCTTGCGTAGATCAACATCCAGGTTTTTCAAGACATTGGCCGCGACACCACTGCCTTCCTTCACCAGGCCCAAAAGGATGTGCTCGGTGCCGATATACTCATGGTTAAAACGCTGTGCTTCCTGATTCGCCAGCTGCATTACCTTTCGAGCGCGGTCAGTAAATCTCTCGTACATGATTCTCTTTCTTCAATCTCTTTTGGTTACAGTCAGGCTCGCGTTTTCGGGTTTAGCTTACACTTTGTAAAATGCTAATCAACACGTTAGATTTCAGGCGGCTTTGGAAGCAGTAGAAGGTGGTATTTGAGCTGTCACTGCAGTCAATCGTTCCAATAATTCGTGTTCCCTGCCAATTTCCTCTTGCCATTTCTCAGCTGAGTCCAATCGCTCCATATTTTTCAAGACCAGCCGTGAATCCTCCGATCGACCAGCACGACGGTACACACCCGAAAGCATGATCATGGCATCGGCATCTTTCGGGCTACGATGCAATATGGATTTCAGTAGGACTTCTGCCTCATGCCAGTTTCCCCTTAAGTATTCCCTTTGCGCCTGCCGAAACAAGTCCTCCACTGTCGAATCGATCCTTTGGAAACGATAACTCTCGTGCCACGACCAGACGAATCCGACCAACCACATGGTTGCGGTCGTGAGCCAGACACCATGACGGGCCGTATTTCCTACCCATTCAGGCCAAATAAAGGCGATTATCAGCGATAAATTAAGAACGAGGGCGAATCCTGAGGCAATCGCCAGTCCGTTCCAATCACCGCGCCACCAAAGCGACGGCAACCCAGGCCAAAGATACGTTACTCTTGTGACCAACGACATTTGCGACCATTCCAACGTGCGAGGTTATTGCGCGCGACCGGAAAACGGTCCGCTTGCCAAGGAATTGTAACTCGCAGAACGATGTGAATCAAGGCAAATCACTATGAGAACTGAAGTTAGGCAAACCTATGCTGAATTTCTGGGGGTGCTCAGAGTGACTGTCAAGAACGTGAAATTCGGAACCAGTGACACAATGCTCAAAACGTCTGGACACTTGTGCTGCTTTTGTGATTAATGGCAATTTGCTAGTCTGCCGAATGGAAAGCGAATCGGCAAAAGCTGCCGGGAAATCGTTAAAAAACACTGTTATTTTTGATGTGATCCCTTTGAGTGCGAATTTCAGATCGACCCTCACCCCAATGGACAAAGCTGATCAAAATCTGCGATCGCGGCTCTTCACGACACAGTTATATGTCGTGCTTGACGGTGGTGAGTCTCGTGACGATTTCACTCGTCGAGCCCAGGCAATCGTGGATGCTGGTGCGGGAGCGGTGCAACTTCGGGAAAAACGGTTGGCAGACCGGTGTCTCTTGGAGCGGGCTCGGATTCTTCGTGATATCACACGATCGACAAAGACTTTGTTGATCATCAACGATCGGCCGGACATTGCCCGATTGAGCGATGCTGATGGTGTGCATTTGGGACAGGACGATTTATTGGCGTCGGCCGCACGTCAGTTGCTGCCGCATGGAAGATTGATAGGTATATCAACGCATGATGCCAAGCAGGCCCATGAAGCGGTTCATACCCAGCAGGCTGATTACATCGGCGTGGGGCCGACTTTCCCTTCATTGACCAAGAGCTTCCACCATTTTCCGGGACTTTCGCTGCTCGAACAGGTGGCCCAATACGAAACGGTTCCCAGTTTTGCAATTGGGGGAATTCATTTGGAAAATTTGGACAAGGTCCTGAGAACAGGCATTCATCGTGTGGCGGTGAGCAGTGCAATACAAGCGGCTGTGGATTCCGGAGTGGAGGTCAAAAAATTTCTTTCACAACTGCAGCGATATGAGATTTCCAAGGCTCCCAATCCCGCCACATAAGTGAGGAGTGCTGGCACGAATTTTGTTGGCAAAGCGACCTTTGATTGACACGAGATGTGAAGTAGGGGGTAAACGCGGTAACCATTGTTGTTGACCTAGGATACGGTCTGGCTTGTGCCTTTTCCTGACGCGTCGTGGACCGGGCATTGCAGCAACAGGAAAGTGCATTGGTGTTGCTGGACAAGAAGCGGCGGTATTTGCTAGCCAAAGTGGATGATGGTTCGGCGGCTGCTTGGGAAATTCAAAAGTCTGAATTTGGTCTTCCCAGGTTTCGGTGGATTTTAGGTGTGATTCTGCCTATGATTGGTTGCCATGATGAGGAACTCGTGTATTGCCAATCTGTACTTTCTGTTGATTATCGCCGCCAGCGCTGAATTTGTACTCGGCGCAACGGCAGAGCCCTACCCTTACAAATCGGGGCGGAAACTGGGGCTATTGGAAAATAAACAGATTAAAGAAAGTAGCGGTTTGGCCTGCTCACGACTCGAGGCAGGATTGTTTTGGACTCATAATGATTCGAGTGACATACCGCGGTTGTTTGCGTTTGACAGGGATGGGAAGCATCGAGGGACTTTCCATATCGAGGATGCCGAGGCACTTGATTGGGAAGACATGGCGTCGGTGGTGATGGATCATCGAGCATTGCTGATCATCGGCGATGTGGGTGATAACAAAACAGATCGCCATGTGAGGACGTTGTATGTAGTTCATGAACCTCGTCTCGACGGTCTTTCAAAAGACAATCCGATAGTAGGGAAGCTCATGCAAACCATTCATTTCTCATTCTCGGATGGACCACGCGATTGTGAGTCGCTAGCGGTGGACACTTCTACGAAGACAATCTTTCTCGTTTCCAAGGTCTTTGCGCTGAGGTGCGATGTGTTTCAGCTGCCGTGGCCAGGGCAATCAACGTCGCGAGCAAATCCACTGGTAGCGCGCCGAGTAGCTCGCATTAACGTACCCGTGGCTACTGCAATGGATATATCACCGGATGGTCGTCGCGCGATCATTGCAACTTACGATGAAACATTCGAGTTCGTCCGGGCAGGCGAGGAATCATGGCAAGAGGCTTTTGGGCGGCCCGGGCGTCCTGTTGCGATGCCAATTCGTTTACAAGGTGAAGCGATTTGTTACGGACAGGACGGATCCACGATTTATTTGACGAGTGAAAAATATCCGACACCGTTTTTCGAAGTTTCCAGGACGAGTAATCGCAGTGGCGACTCCAGATGATTGTTGATTTGTGGTACCTCCCTCTTTTGGGCTACTGCGCTGCGATCTTGGATCGTTGAGGTCTTCATGTCTGTGCGCGTGATCATTTGTGAGCGAAAGACGCACTGGGTGATTGCTTTGCGGCAACAGCTCAAGACAATGTCTATTCGTTTGTACCAGACTCGAAGTTTACAGGAGTGTTGGGATGACTTGGTGTCTTACCCGACCAGCCTACTTGTCCTGGAGCTCACGCTTGAAAACAAAACGGATCTTATCAACCGGTTGTGTCGCCTTTCCCAGGATTTTCCTGACGCTCGTGCGGTCGTTGTCGCCGAGCGACAGTTGCAGAATCACGAATCCTTATTGCGTGAAGCGGGAGCGATTGCCGTCTCGTTTTCACCACGTCATCTGGGGCCTGTGGCATCGTTAATCGGACGATACGTGGAGAATCATCCGGCGGGAACGGAAATGGAACAGATTCTGGGGCGTTACTCTTTGGACCATTAAAAAGTTTGTCCGTCGTCAGAATACAGTTGATAGATTGAAAACTGAAATTTTGCCAACCTCAACCCGTAGGCACACGATGATCTTTCGGTTGAATCCATGATGGCCACTTGTCGTATCAGAAAACTTCTGAAATGTCCGTTGTTTTTGGCCCCGCTGACTGTTTTGATTTGCTTGATTCAGAAGGATGTCGTAGCAGATGTTTCCATCAGGGTCGTTTTAGCCGATACGGCTGCACGCCATTCGCTGACGGGACGGCTGTATATTTTCGTTTCCCAACGTCCATCGGTCGAGCCTCGATTCGGCCCTGATTTATTTGCTCCGGAACCGTTTTTCGCATGTGACGTGGCTGAATGGCAACCGGGTGAAACGGTGATTGTCGATGATCGAACCGACCATTTTCCGGTTCCCTTGTCCGAATTGTCTGCGGGACGATATCGAGTGCAGGCCATACTCGACCATCAGATCGATGCGGCCCACCACGCTTTTGGGGTGGGGAATCTGTTTAGCGATGTACAGGAATTTAGCTTTGAAAAGGACCCGTCTTCCACCTGTGAATTGGTCTTGGACCGTGATGTGAAACCTCAATCGTTACCTGATCGAAAATGGATTCGTCCGGTAGTGATCGAAAGCCCGTTGTTAAGCCAATTTCACGGTCGGCGGGTAAATAACCATGCCGTTGTGATTCTGCCAGCAAACTACGAACAAGAGCGTGGTAATCGCTATCCGGTGATCTATTATATTAGCGGATTTGGAACACAGTTAGAACGGATGGCGCTGCAATATGCGGGCAGACCACCGGTTGCCCAAGAGGGTGAGACGGAATTTATTCGTGTGTTACTCACTGGGCAATGCCAATGGGGGCATCATGTTTATGCGAACAGTGCCAACACAGGGCCACGTAGCGATGCGTTAATTGGTGAAACAATTCCCTATGTTGATGCTCACTTCCGAACGATTGCGGCGTCTACCGCTCGCTTTGTGGCAGGGCACAGCAGTGGCGGATGGGCGAGCCTCTGGCTACAAGTTAATTATTCTGAAACTTTTGGCGGTGTATGGAGCACCTCTCCTGATCCAGTCGATTTCCGTGATTGGCAATGTGTTGATTTGTATGCTTGCCCAGCACCCAGTCTTTTCTTCGATGCTCACGGCAATCGGCGTCCTATCATCCGGCGTGGTGATCAGGTCATCCATTGGTATGAAGATTTCAGCAAGATGGATGATTGCCTTGGTCGGGGCGGGCAGTTGCGATCTTTTGAAGCCGTGTTCAGCCAACGTGGAAAAAATGGCCAGCCCATGCGTTTATGGGATCGCACGACGGGAAAACTTGATCCCATGGTTGTTCAACAATGGCAGAAATATGACATCACTCGAATCGTAAAAAGTCGGTGGAGGGATCGAGGCCCACTGCTCCGCGGAAAAATTCATATCACAATTGGCGAAAAGGATAACTTTTACCTGGAGGGTGCGACAAGATTGTTGAAGGAAACGCTTGACCAGATCAACGCAGAAGCCGATGTTCAGATTCTCGCAGACCACGACCATTTCACTTTTTTGACCTCCGATTTTTTCAGGCAGCAGCGTCAACAAATGTCCGAGGTGTTCTTCAAATGTCATAAGACCGTTGATGGGAAGGAAGATTTGAGTCAGAAGTAGGGCTTAGGAGAAATTCTTGTGACATTGGCAAGGTTGCCAGCTAGTCCAGGTCATCGCACGGTCAGCAGGTACGTGATCAGGTCGGCCATGGACTGTGGGTCAATGTGTTTTTCGAGGCCTTCTGGCATCAAAGATACGCCGGTACTGCGAAGTTCGTCGATGTCGATGCGCAGCACCGTTTCGCTTTTGTTTTCTTCCCGCTTGAGAGTGACGCTCGTAGCTGTTTCAGCGACGATCATACCGGTGAACGTTCTGCCATCGGTCGTGATTGCTTGATAATTCAGAAACTGAGGATTTGTTTCCAGATTCGGGGCTAGAACATTGGTGAGAATCGACTCTGGGCCGCGATTTCTCATGGCGGCAAGGTTAGGACCGATCGCATGTCCGACGCCTTCGACTTGATGACAGACGGCACAGACTTTTTTGAAAACTTTTTTCCCATTGGCTGGATCTCCTGACAGCTTGAGTGTCACTTGGTAATCCTTGAGAATGTCAGCCCGACGACCGATGTTTAATGATGCGAGTAATTTCGAAGCTCGTTCGCGAATCTGTTGGTCGTGGTGGTTGGCAAGCAGCTGGAGTCGGCTGGAGCCGATGTCGCTGGGAGCAATGTTTCCTGACGACATTGAATCAAGTAAAGTCGGTAACCAGACTTCACGGGAAAACAGGACATCAGCTGCTCGAGCGCGGATTCGCGGGCTAAATGTTTTCCATCGTTCGGTGAGTAAAACGGCAACACGAGGCGAAACGAACGTTGCCAGGGTGGATAACACCGCTGTTTGCAGGTGGTCAGGTTGGGTGACTGCCAAAAGTTCAGAGAAAACAGTCGAAAAGTCCTCTAATTGTCCTAGTCGTAGCAGGTGCACTGCCTCGACACGGGAATCGATTTCTGCGGAAGA
>Ga0310120_10004270_pt1 | contig 10040 bp, 9 predicted proteins | sample CB27_AW_983_MG_FD_203506 | JGI IMG/M metagenome (GOLD analysis project Ga0310120, IMG submission 203506) | Marine microbial communities from Western Arctic Ocean, Canada - CB27_AW_983 | ecosystem: Environmental > Aquatic > Marine > Oceanic | place: Canada: Western Arctic Ocean | collected... | reverse complement strand
GCCTTCTCGCGGAAGTCGATCGCGGTGGTCTGGCCGTTCGGGAAGCGGACGACCATGAAGCCGCCGCCACCAATGTTGCCGGCGGTGGGATGGACCACCGCCAACGCGAAGCCCGTAGCGATAGCGGCGTCGATCGCGTTGCCTCCGGCCGCGAGCACATCGCGGCCCACCCCACTCGCCAGCCAGTGTTGCGAAACGACCATACCTGTGCTGGCACGCACCGGCTCCGCGGTCTGAGCCACTACGTCGATCGGCAGCACCGCCAGCGCCAGAGCGAAGGTCCACAGGGTTACGGCGCGCCAACGATGGGGACTACGCATCGGGACCTCGTAAGGGAGTGTCTGCGTGTGTGCGACGAGCCAGGAAGATCCGGTCTCGGTGCGAACGGCGCTAGCACCCTGCTGTACTTCTTCCCCGCACTGCTAGTGATTACTCGAGAGAGTCGTGCTACCGATTGCACGCCAGTGCGGCGCCGGTTACTTCATCGCGCTCACACCGAAGCTGCTCGCTCAAAGAAAACGAGGCTGTGCGGGATGACCATCAAGAGACGCGAATTCCTGAAGAAGGCGGGGGCCGGTGCCGGTGTTGTGGCTCTCGGCGCCTGCGCGGGAGACGAAACCAGTTCAGGGACCGGTGCAACCGGAGGCATCAGCGGGCCCCGCGTGAACTGGCGACTCACAGGGAGCTTCCCGCCGAGCACGGATATTCTGTACGGGTCGGGCGTGCGCCTGGCGGAGCGTGTCTCGGAGATGACGGGGGGCAACTTCAACATCCGCGTGTTCGCGGCGGGCGAGATCGTGCCACCGCTGCAGGTCATGGATGGCGTGATGCAGAGCACGATCCAATGCGGAATCACGCCAGGTTACTACTACACGGGCAAACACCCCGCGCTGGCTTTCGACACTGCGGTCCCCTTTGGGATGAGCAGCCGACATCAAATCGCGTGGATGTATCATGGTGGCGGCCTCGATCTTCTCAACGCGATCTACTCGGACTTCGGGCTGATCACCTTCCCGGTGTCGTCTACAGGCGCCCAAATGGGCGGGTGGTTCAGAGAGCCCATCGGCGGCCTCTCGGACCTGGCCGGCCTACGCATGCGAATTCCAGGCTTCGGTGGTGAGATCATGTCGCGCATGGGCGTGACCGTGCAGGTGATCGCGCCGGCAGAGGTCTATCCCGCGCTCGAACGCGGAGCGGTCGACGCGATCGAGTGGGTGGGTCCGCACGACGACGAAAGGCTCGGCTTCCATCAGATCGCTAAGAACTACTACTACCCGGGCTGGTGGGAGCCGGGCGTGACGATGAGCCTACTCGTCAACAGGGCTGCCTACGACGAGCTCCCCGCTGCCTACCAAGCCGTGTTGCGCACAGCCTGTGGCGAAACACTGTCGCACACGCTCTCGTCCTACGACGCGGCCAACCCCGTTGCGCTGCGACGCCTGGTGCAAGAGCACGGCGTCACGCTCCAAGAGTACCCCGAGGACGTTCTGGAGGCTGCTTGGACCGAGTCGAACGCCTACCTGGCTGAGCAGGCCGCAGACAACGCCGGTTTCAACGAGGTGTACCAGTCCTGGAAGACCTATCGCGACCTCTCCTTCCCGTACGCCGCAGGAAACGAGCTTTCGTACGCGCGATTCGCTTTTCCCAAAATCGGCAACATAGATATGGGCTGACGCCCATCGGGGCCTACTCCGACCTCAGCGCCTCTACCGGGTCCACCCGAGACGATGATCATGAACGATGTGAGAAAAGGAGTACCCCTGGGGAGCCTCGCGGCGATCGCCGTCTGCGCGCTCCTGGTGGTCGTGGCCTGCGAAGCACCGCCGCCGACCGCTGTGCAACAGGACGCTGAAGTGAGCACGGCAGCCGTAGCACCGAGTCAGGTGGCAGCCGAAGCGACCACAGCGGTTAGGGGGTCGGGCCGCATTACCTTAAGTGAGACACCCCTGATCTACCTGGACGGAGTCCGGGTGAACTCTGACCTGCTGGACGACTTGGACCAGGACCTGATCGAGCGCATCGAAGTCATCAAGGGCCAGCGGGCCTACGAGCTGTACGGAGACGCAGCCGCCGCGGGCGTCATCCAGATCTTCACGAAGCCCGGGGCGCCGCAGCTCGAAGGGGTTGAGAAGAAGAGGTACCGCTGACAGCGCCTGAGGCTGAGTGAGACGGTCATTGTTGATCATCACAGCGCCGGGCACACAGTCACGGGCGGAAACACCGCCCGTGGCTGTGAGTAGCTCAAGGCTCGGCGACCGCCTCCTCCACCGTAGCCACGTGGATCGAGACCGTGTCCTCCAGCTTGTGCGCGTACCCGCCCGCCATCAGCACGGCAATCGGAACTGACCGCTCCGCCGCGCGCTCGAGAACCATTCGGTCCCGCCGCCGCAGGCCCTTGAGCGTCAGGGAGAGTCCTCCGAGCTGGTCATGCACATACGGATCCGCGCCCGCGAGATAGACAATCAGCTCCGGCATGGACTCGCCCAGAACGTCCGTGAGCGCTGTCTCGAGCAGCCCCAGGTACTCACCGTCCGCGGTGCCGTCTTCTAACGCGATGTCGAGATCCGACGGCGGTTTCACGAACGGGTAGTTGTTCTGCTGGTGCATCGAAAACGTGAAGACCTCGTCGTCGTCCGCGAAGATCGCGGCAGTGCCGTTCCCGTGGTGTACGTCGAGATCCACGACCGCCACGCGTTCGATTGCACCCTCCGCCTGTAGCGCCCGCACCGCCACCGCGATGTCGTTGTACAAGCAGAATCCTTCCCCGTGGCCGGCATACGCATGGTGAAAACCACCGCCGAGGTGCACCGCCACGCCGCGCTCGAGGGCCCTCCGCGCGGCCAACAGCGTGCCGCCGCAAGAGAGCGCCATCGCTTCCCGTAGCTCCCCAGTGAGCGGCACCTCCAACCGCGCCCGTTCGCTGAACGACAGCGAGTCCGTCTCCACCTTGCTCAGAAATTCGTCGCTGTGAGCACCGGCCAGCTCATCCCGAGTTGCCGGGATGGGAGCGACAAAGTCGCCTTCGATCAGTGTGGTGTTCGCGAGTAGCTGCTCACGAGCGAGCCGGTACTTCGCGGTCACGAAGACGTGCGGACCGAGATCTACCTCGTAGATGGGAGACCAGACAACCGCAGGTGCAGACGCGTCGGGCCGCATGGTTCGTCTCAGCGCTTCCTCAGCGCTTCCTCGCCAGGGTCAGCCCGTCCCCGATGGGGACGAGACTCAAGCTCACGCGCTCGTCGTCCTTGAGCTTCTCGTTGAAGCGGCGAATGGCTTCGGTGTCCTCGTCGGTCACATCGGAGTCGGCGACCTTGCCCTCCCACAGCGTGTTGTCGATCGCGATGAGGCCACCACGTCGAACGAGCTGTAGGCAGCGCTCGAAGTACGCGGTGTACCCTTCCTTGTCGGCGTCGATGAACGCGAAGTCGAAGTCCCCCGCCCTGCCCTGCGCAATCAGTGCGTCGAGGCTGTCCAGCGCGGGCCCCAGTCGCGCTTCGATCTTGTGAGCCTGGGCCGCCTCCTCCCAATACCGCTTCCCGACCGCTGTCGAATCCTCGCTCAGGTCGCAGGTGATCACTCGGCCATCGAAGGGCAACGCCAACGACACCGCGAGCGCGCTGTACCCGGTGAAGGTGCCGACCTCGATCGAATACTTCGCGCCGATCAGCTCGACGAGCAGGCCCATGAACTGACCCTGTTCCGGGCCGATCTGCATGTTGGAGCCGGGCAGCGAGGCGGTCTCTTCCCGGAGGCGCCGCAACACGTCTGGTTCTCGAACCGACACGTCGAGCAGATAACGGTATAGGTCGTCCCCCAGATGGTTCGTGCGTCGCGTCACCGAGTCTCCTCGTGCCTTCTGCGTGTCGGTAAACTAAGGCAACTCAGTATCCAGCACCCGGTAGCAATACCACGCGGCCGCGCTGCGCCAAGGACTGTATGCGTCTCCAAGCGGCTCGAGCTCCTTCGCGGTGGGATACTCGTCGAGCGCGTGCGCCTTCGCATACCCTGCGCGTACGCCGAGGTCGCCGGTGGGCCACACGTCCGGCCTGTGCAGTCGAAAAATGAGGTACATCTGAGCGGTCCAGACACCAATGCCGCGCACAGTCACGAGCCGTTGGATGATCTCCTCGTCGGGCTGCTCGTCGAGATCGTGCACCTCCACTTCACCCGAGCGGATCTTGGTCGCGAGGTCCCGGACGGCGGCGAACTTGGCCGCGGACAGGCCCGCGCCGCGTAGGGTAGACTCTCTGACGCGCAGGGCCTTCTGCGGCGACACATCGCCCTTGAGCGCCTCGACGACTCGTCCGTGGATCGTCTGGGCCGCCTTGGTCGCCAACTGCTGATAGCAGATCGCGCGCACCAGGTAGTAAAACGGTGTCACCTCGGACACGGGCAGCCGAATCGTCCCGATGTGCTTGACCCAGGGGCCGAACACGGGGTCTTTCCCCAGCTTGCGCCGGCCGCCGGCCCAAACGGTGGTGAGCTTCGGCTCGTTCATGATCTATCTCGGTACCGCCACCCAGATCAGCCCCGCCAGCACCACGACCTGAATCGCGATGAACGGGATCACGCCACGATAGATGGACGTCGTCGAAATGTTCTCGGGCGTCACTCCACGCAGATAGAAGAGGCTGAATCCGAATGGTGGCGTAAGAAAAGATGTCTGCAAGTTCACCGCGAGCACGATGCCGAGCCAGGTGAGGTCGATGCCCAAAATAACCGCAGGCCCCACGATCAGCGGTACGATTATGAACGCGATCTCGAAGAAGTCGATGAAGAAGCCGAGCAGGAAGACGGCCAGGTTCACAACAATGAGGAAGCCGAGCGCACCACCCGGAATGCCCGTCAGCGCGCTCTCGATCCAGAGGTCGCCGTCGAGCCCACGGAACACCAGCGCAAACGCGGTCGACCCTATGAGCAAGAAGACCACCATGATGGTCAGCCTGCTCGTTTCCTCCATCGCCGCCTTGAGCGCGGCCAGTCCGAGCTGGCGATGCAGCGCCGCGAGCACCATCGCGCCGACGGCACCCAAAGCGCCCGCCTCGGTCGGCGTTGCGATGCCGGCGAAGATGCTGCCGAGTACGACGACGATCAGCGCCAGTGGCGGCAACAGCGAGATCACGACGCGCTTGGCGAGCTCGAATCCGGTATCGCGCAGCTCTTCAGGTATCGCGGGAGCGACCTCCTTGTTCACGGTCGCTAGCACCGCGATGTAAGCGGCATACCCTCCCGTCAGAACCAGTCCCGGAATGAGCGCCGCCCGGAAGAGGTCTCCGACGCTCACCCCCATCTGATCACCGAGCACGATCAAGACGATCGAGGGGGGGATGATTTGGCCCAACGTTCCGGACGCCGCAATCACACCGAGGCTCAGCTTCTCGTCGTAGCCGTTGCGCAGCATCACCGGCAGCGAGATGAGCCCCATCGCGGTTACGCTCGCACCGACCACGCCGGTCGCAGCTGCCAGCAGCGCACCGACGAAGATCACGCCGATCGCTAGCCCGCCGCGGAATCCCCCGAACAAGACCGCGATGGTCTCCAGCAACTGCTCGGCGAGTTTGCTCTTTTCGAGCACGGTGCCCATGAAGATGAAAAACGGCACCGCGAGCAGGACTTGGTTCGACATCGTGCCGAACGTGCGCTCCGGCAAGGCGTAGAGCAGGACCAGGTCGAAGGACCCGAACAGCGACGCCACGCCGGCCACGATCAAAGCGGTCCCGCCGAGCGCGAACGCCACCGGATAGCCGGTAAAGATCATCATCAGGACCAGCAGGAACATGCTGGGAGCCCACAGGTTCATGCGGGCGCCTCCGGCGGCGGGCCCGACGAACCCTCGGTCGTCCCGGACTCGTCGTCTCCGCCCCCCAGGATGTCGATCTGCTTAACGATCTGGCTCAAACCCTGAAGCATCAGAAGTACAAACGAGACCAGGATGACGATCTTGATCGGCCACCTCGGGAGGCCGCCGGGATCCGGCGACATCTCTCGGATCGAGAACGAGTTCGAGACCGCCGGCCACGACACGTACAGCATCACGAGCGAAAACGGAATCAAGAAAACCAGGGTCCCGATCAGGTCGATCAGCGCGCGTGCTTTCTTACTGGAGCGCTCGTACAACACATCGACGCGAACATGAACGTCGTGGTTGAGCCCGTACGCGGCGCCGAGCAAGAAGATCAGGCTGAAGAGGTACCACTGGAGTTCCCCCAACGGCGTCAAATTGAGGGACAGCTCCAGCCCACGGGCGGAGTACCGCAGAATCGCGGTTCCAGCGCCGACGAGGACCATCACCAACGCGAGCCATCGGATGCCCGCTCCCATCTTGTCGTTGACGGCGTCGACAAAAGCGGACACCGGCTTGCCGACGCGGGTGTTGGTGTCGAGGAGGGCTGCCCCGACCCGTTTCAGAAATGGCATGCGCGGATCATGGGCTGGTGCGAGTCCCCGGGCAACGCGGGGAGGCCGTTGTTGGGGCAGCTGGTGGAGGGGGCGGGCTCCACGCGTAAACGGACCTCGGCACTTCGTCGCTAGAGCAGGTATCCACCGTCTACGGGAATGGTGACACCCGTGATGTGCCGCGCCGATTCAGAACAGAGGAAAAGAACGACGCCCGCTACGTCCTGAGGATCGCCTAGCCTGCCGAGCGGCGAGCGGCGAGCGCTCCCGAGCCTGATCAAGGACCTCGGACGGCACTCCGTCCGTGAGCCGTGTCGTCCGGATGTATCCAGGCGCTAAGGCGTTGACGTTGATGTTCCTCGGCCCAAGCTCGTAGGTCGAACTCTTCGTCAGCCCGATGAGACCCGCCTTGGAAGAAGCATAATTGGCGATGCCGAACTCGCTTCGGATTCCGTGAACCGACGTGACATTCACGATCTTGCCGTGCTCCTGGGAGCGCATGAAGAGGGCGACAGCACGTGTGAAGTAAAAAGCACCGTCCAGATTCGTGCGCAGCACAGCCTCCCACTCCGCGATCAGCCCGCGCGGCAGATGGCCCGTACCTCTCCGTCGGTCAGTGAGTGATCCGTTTGCTTGGCGGCATTGAAAATCCGCTGGCACAGAGCCTCGTCGTTCGGGTCGTAACCGTGCTCCCTGAGCCAATGCTTCACGTTGGACAGTCCCGACATGGGCCCGACCTCGATGAGCTGCTTGCGACCGACCATCGCGGCAGGGATGCCCGAGTAGATGCGGTCGGCCAGCCAGGCGTCGCCCTTGGCTTCGGCCTTTACGATCGCTGCTGCGTGCACGCCTGTCCCGGTCCGAAACGCGTCACTACCGACAACCGGATAGGAGTGCACGAGCGGGATCTGGCATGCTTCGGCAGTCAATTCACAATACGCCGGCAAGCCCGTCAGGTCCGCGTCGTGCACCCCGAGCAGCTGCAGATTGACGAGTATCAGGTCCATCTCGGTATTGCCACACCGCTCGCCGATGCCCAGCGCGGTGCCGTGCACCCGCGTCACGCCCGCTTCGATCGCCGCGAACGTGTTGGCAAGGCCAAAGCCCCGATCGCGATGCCCATGCCAGTCGACGCCGATGTCCTCCCCTGACGGCTCCACGATCTGCTCGATCACGAACCGGACCAGCGCCCTCACGCCGTCCGGAGTGGCATGTCCGACGGTGTCCGCGAGGCAGATACGCTTGGCTCCCCACTCGATCGCGCCTCCGTAAAGGGCCTTCAAGACCTCCGGGCTGGCCCGCGTCGTATCCTCGGTTACCATCATGACCGGCAGGCCCTCGTTTACGGCGAAGGTGACGGCAGCCTCTGAGGTCGCGACCATCTTGTCGATGGTCCAATCCTCGGCGTATTGCCGAATGGGCGAGGACCCGATGAACGTGCACGCTTCGATGGGCAAGCCCACCTGCTGACTGATCTCGGCGATGGGACGTACATCGGCAATGACCGTGCGCGCCGCCGCGTTTGCTTGAATCGACAACCCAGAATCGACGATCTCCCGCGCGAGAGCAGTGACCGCCTTCACCGCTCTCGGACCGGCACCCGGCAGACCGACGTTCACGGTATCGATGCCGAGCTGATCCATCATGTGCAACAACTGGATCTTGTCCTCGATCGGCGGATCGACGACCGACGGATTCTGAAGCCCGTCGCGCAGCGTCTCGTCGTCCAGTTGTACCCTTGCGCTCGACCAGTCGAAGGTCGGCTGTGATTGATTCCAGTCGTGAATGAGTGCCCGTTCGTCCATATCCACCGGTGTCGGAGTACCTGTAGCTTCTTGGACAAGAAACATAGCCGAGCCAGGGAGCGACGGGGGTCAAACGGGCGGCCGATGGTCGTGCCCGCGAAAGATCCCCAAGTTGTCGTGAGGTGCGTGACCCGCTGACGGAAGGCCGATACCGAAGCATGCAGCAGACGCTCGAACAGCTGTTGAAGGATCCCGGCGTTCAAATCGCCGCCGAGCATGCGCGCTCGGCAGACGAGCGTACGCTCGAAGATCAGGCCGAGATCTCCCGAATCCCCGCACCACCCTTCGCGGAGGAGGAGCGCGCGCGGAGGATGGCCGAGCTGATGGCCGGCGCGGGCCTGGATCAGGTAAGGGCCGATGAGATCGGCAACGTGCTCGCGGACCTGCCGGGAGTTAGGGGCGGTGCACCGTTGGTCATCTCGGCTCACCTCGACACGGTGTTCCCCGCTGAAGTGGACGTAGCGGTCTCCCGCGAGGGTCAGCTCTTGCGTGGCCCCGGGATTTCGGACGATGCCCGGGGCCTCGCGGTGCTGCTCGCCGTGGCTCGCTGTCTCAGAGAGGGAGACGTCCGGTGCGTGACCCCGGTGCTCTTCGCCGCCACCGTGGGGGAGGAGGGCCTTGGCGACCTACGTGGGGTCAAGCACCTCTTTCGCAGGGGAGAGGGCCATAATGCGGCTGGCTTCATTTCGGTAGACGGAGCCGGTCTGGAGCGCCTGGTCGTGAGAGCGCTCGCTTCGCGACGCTTTCGCATCAGCGCGCGCGGACCTGGCGGCCACTCGTGGATCGACTGGGGTCTGGTCAATCCGATCCACGTGCTTGCGGAAGCCGTCGCGCGGCTCACGGAGCTCGAGCTACCCGCGGACCCCACAACCACACTCACCGTCGCCCGCTGGGGCGGCGGCAAGAGCATCAACGCCATCCCCCAGGACGCATGGATCGAGGTCGATACACGCTCAGAGTCGGACGACAATCTGGCGGATCTGGAACGAGGGATTCGCGAGGCGGTTCACGCCGCCACGGATGGCGCCGGTGCGCAACTCGAAGTGACGATCGATGTGCTGGGGCACCGTCCCGGCGGGCAGACGCCCTCCGAAGCCCCGCTCCTTCGTGCCGCCGTGGCGGCCACCCGACACCTGGGGGCCGAGCCGTTGCTTACGGCGTCCTCTACGGACGCCAACGTACCGATGTCGCTGGGAATACCGGCGGTCACCGTCGGCGGCGGCGGAGAGGCGGGGCAAGCTCACACTACGGACGAGTGGTACCGAAACGTCCGAGGTGTGGAGGGTGTGCAGCGCGCGTTGTATACCGTACTTCTCGCGGCCGGGGCGCAGCGATAGCCGCCTACGTGCGACCCTCCACCACGGAGTGATCGGTCACCAGCAACGATCCGGCGGCGTCGCAAACCCTCGAGTGCGCCCCCACGATCGAGTGATGGAGCCGAGACCGTTGCAACCTGGCGTCCGGTCCCACGACCGTATGTTCGAGCTCGCAGTTCAACGCGCTCGCGCCGGACTCGAGGGTAACGTTCGGTCCAATTCTGCCACCCCTGACCACCGCACCGGCCTCGATGCGCACCGGCTCCTGGATCTCGGCGTCCTCGACGGTGGCGCCCGGGTCCACGCCCCCATGACCGCTGAGTAACAAGTGCTCGTTCGTCTCGAGCAGCGTCTCGGGCTTGCCAGCGTCCCACCACCCTTCGACGGGAGCAGGAGGGATGCGAGAACCGTGATCGACCATGTACTGAAGAGCATCCGTGAGATAGAACTCGCCCGCCTTGCCGGGCTCCGAGATCATGGTGTGGCGTACGCCCTCGAAAAGCAGCGCGTGATCCCGGATGTA
>Ga0310120_10004269_pt1 | contig 10041 bp, 6 predicted proteins | sample CB27_AW_983_MG_FD_203506 | JGI IMG/M metagenome (GOLD analysis project Ga0310120, IMG submission 203506) | Marine microbial communities from Western Arctic Ocean, Canada - CB27_AW_983 | ecosystem: Environmental > Aquatic > Marine > Oceanic | place: Canada: Western Arctic Ocean | collected... | reverse complement strand
TGCCTCGACCACGTTGAGTAGTCGACCAAAGGCCTCTTCGACAGCCGCCCGAAGCTCTCCGGCCTTGGCCAGTTGCTCCTCTACCTGTTTCAAGATCGACTAGAGATCCGATGCGATCATGCTCTAATTCATAGACGAAAATCTGAAAAGGCAAGTGTCAGCACTGCTGGCGTTTGAGAGGATGCAACTCCTAAGCCTATTCGTCAGCAGCCGGGGTGCTGCAATCGAGCAGTGCTCTAGGGCCGTTTGGTCCAGGGGATCAGCAGCGGCGTTTGCTGGCGGTAGCGCCGATAGTCTTCGCCGAGAAGTTGCAGCAGGTCGCGCTCTTCGACGAAGGTGCCGAAGAAAACGTACGCCGTCGAAACCAGGGCAAAGAGAAGGTGGCCTTGCGACATGTCGGGCGTCGCCCAGAATGCCAGCATGAATCCAGCCATCAGTGGATGCCGGATCCACCGGTACAAAGATCGCACGACGAACTTTGACTGGGAACCTTCTTTTCCGAGAAAGTACAGCGTAACCTGTCGCAAGCCGAACAGATCGAAGTGGTCGATCAGAAACGAACTGTAAAAGACCATCGCCCAGCCGAGTCCGCAAACGCACCATAAGATAGTTCGCAAGGCCGGCGGGTCGATGCTCCATACGGTTTCCGGCAGCGGCCGCCACTGCCAGAAGAGGAGCATCAACAACAGGCTGGCAACGAGCACGAACGTGCTGCGCTCGATCGCGCGCGGAATGATGCGCGTCCACCAGGCTTTGAACGCGGGACGGGCCATGATTGTGTGCTGCACTGCAAAGACCAACAGCAGGAGTACGTTGACGATCACGGCCTCACCGAGCTGGGCCGGCGTGCCCGAGTCGATCGATTTCGACACGACGCAGTTACTCAGGAAACCGATGGCGTAGAGGATCGCCGCCAGGAAGGCGACGTAAGCTGCGAGGCCGTAGAGAAGAGCGGGCAGGCGTGAAATCATTTGCTTGGCTCCCGGTGAAATCGGTGGCTAGAGTAGCGACCCGGCGGCTGGGCACGGTACTTGGCCGACCGGCGGCGGGGCTCATTGTAGCGAGTATTCACGAAACCCGTGACACAGATCGGGTGGCTGGGGCTTGTAGGGAATGTGCCTCCGTGCCGTTCCGCGCCGCCGGGAACACGCGTTCCACACTCAGGTGCAACGGAATGCCACAGAGGGCATTCCCTACAGCCTTCAGTCATTCGGGCACACCAAGTTGCCTATCTTGACGTTCTTGGCCGGCCGCCGGCGGGGCGAATCCGCCAGGCGAGAACTGAGGCCTGCCGTATTGCTGTTCAGGCATTGCTTAACAACCGGGCAAGAAAGGGCCTTGGGAAGAGTTCATCGAACGTGGACAAATCCGCGCAACCCGATTGAAATCCAGCGATTATTGCCTATGATGCGGGCTCGGCAATTTTGTGTTTGGCATCGAGATTACTTTACGCACAAGGGAATATTCGACGGGTCTGCCCATGCGTGAGGCGCTGCCAAAGGTATCGCCGCTTGGGGACAGACATGTTCTGGCGATGGTGACAACGCCTCTTGTAAAACTTTGTTGTGGAAAGGTTGGAGACAGTGACTCCTAAGGAAGTACTCGCTCTGTGCCGCGAAAAGGACGTCAAGGCGATTGACCTCCGGTTTATGGATTTCCCCGGCATCTGGCAGCATTTTACGATTCCGGTCGACAAGCTTGCCGAAGACGTGTTTGAAGATGGCCTCGGTTTTGACGGATCGAGCATCCGCGGCTGGCAGGCGATCAACGAAAGCGACATGCTTCTGCTGCCACAGCCGGAGACGGCCGTCCTCGACCCGTTTATGAGTCTGACGACGCTGTCGATGATTTGTAACATTCAGGATCCGATCACGCGCGAGGATTACACGCGGGATCCGCGTAACGTGGCACGGAAGGCCGCCAATTATTTGAAAAGCTCGGGCATTGCCGATACGTGCTACATCGGTCCGGAATCGGAGTTCTTTATCTTCGATGATATTCGCTTCGATCAAACGCCGAACTCGGGCTTCTACCTGATCGACAGTATCGAGGGCGAATGGAATCGCGGCACCGATGAGGGGCCGAACTTGGGTTACAAGCTGCGGCATAAGGAAGGTTACTTCCCGGTTCCGCCGGCGGATCAGATGATGGAAATTCGCAACGAGATGATGCAGACGATGGTCGACTGTGGTCTGAGCGTTGAGGCTCAGCACCACGAGGTCGGTACGGCCGGCCAGTCGGAAATCGATCTCCGGTTCGGTGAACTGGTCAAAATGGCGGACGACATGTGCATGTATAAGTACATCGTCAAGAACGTTGCGACCCTGCATGGCAAGACGGTGACGTTCATGCCGAAGCCGATCTTTGGCGACAATGGCTCGGGGATGCACACGCATATCTCGCTATGGAAGGGCGACGAGCCGCTGTTTGCGGGTAGCGGGTATGCGGGCCTCTCTGATATGGCGATGCACGCCATCGGCGGTATTTTGCGTCACGCTCCGGCGCTGTTGGCGTTCACCAACCCGACGACCAACAGCTATAAGCGGTTGGTGCCGGGCTTCGAGGCGCCGGTCAACCTGGCGTATTCGCAACGGAATCGATCGGCCGCGTGCCGTATTCCGATGTACAGCGCCAGTCCGAAATCGAAGCGGGTCGAGTTCCGCTGCCCCGATCCGAGCTGCAACCCGTACCTGGCTTTCTCGGCGCTGATGATGGCCACGGTCGACGGGATCCAGAACAAGATCAATCCGGGCGATCCGCTCGACAAGGACATCTACGATCTGGCTCCGGAAGAGTTGGCCGAAGTGCCGAAGACCCCGGGCTCGCTCGACGAGGCCCTGGCGGCTTTGCAGCGTGATCACGAGTTCCTGCTGCGTGGCGACGTGTTCACCGAGGATGTGGTCAACACATGGATTAGTTACAAGACAGAGAATGAAGTTGATGCGTTGCGATTGCGACCGCATCCGTACGAATTCTGTCTGTATTACGATATTTAGTGAGATTCGATCCAAGCCGCGTCGGACCTCATCGGTGGTCGGGCGCGGCTTTTTTTGTTTTACTGGTTCCCAACGGGTGGCGGGGAAGGAGTCCTGACGACGGCCCCGAGACATAACCATGGGGCTTGTGCCGGCCACCACGAGTTGATGCCACCGTGCGGAGCGGGGCCGTCGCCTTAGCAGCCCGTTGATAAAGTCATTTGGGCTACGGTCGTGAGATTTGGCCGATTGCTGCGTTGTAAAACCTCGACGTATCTCCTGGATATGCCTGCGATTTTACGCCTTGCACTCGGCCAAATCTCACAACCTCGCTTCCAAAGCACTTTATCGACAGACTGCTAGGCTCCTTCCCCGGCACCCGCCGAGGTTTTTTTATCATGAGTGCAGCAGCCGAATCACAGAAACACGTCGTGGTGATCGGCGGCGGAATCACGGGGCTCGCGGCCGCACACCGGCTGTCGGAGCTCGATCGGTCGGTGAAGATCACGCTGCTCGAAGCAAGCAACCGATTGGGCGGCGTACTCGAGACGGTCCGCCACGATGGGTTTCTCATCGAGCGGAGTGCCGACAATTTTATCACCAACATTCCGTACGCCCTGGATTTGTGTCGCCGGCTGGGCATCGAAGAACAACTTTCGCAGACCAACGACGCCCACCGCCGGGCATTCGTCGTTTGTCGCGGTCGATTGGAAAGCATTCCCGAGGGGTTTCTGATCATGGCGCCGAGCCGGCTCTGGCCGGTGCTCACCACGCCGATCCTCAGTTGGCGCGGCAAGATGCGGTTGGCCGCTGAGTGGTTTGTCCGCACAGGTTCCGGCGCCGACGAAAGTTTGGCCTCCTTCGCCACGCGCCGTTTTGGCCGTGAAATGTACGAGCGACTGGCGCAGCCGCTGGTGGGCGGCATCTATACGGCCGACCCGGAAAAGCTGAGCGTACGGGCGGCCATGCCACGGTTCGTTAAAATGGAGCAGGAATATGGCAGCTTGATCCGCGGCGCGCGTCGCGGAGCGGCCAAGGCAACCAAGGCGAATAAACGTGAGAGCGCCGCCCGCTATTCCATGTTCACCACGCCGCGAGAAGGGATGTCGTCGCTGGTCGACGCCTTGGCCGACCGTCTGCCTGACGGTTCGGTTCGCCTGGACGCCGCCGTCAAGCAAATCACCCAACGCGAGCAGATCGTTCAGCACGAAGCGGGAAAATGGTCGATTGCGATTGCCGGTGACGAGCCGAGAACGATCGAGGCGGACGGCGTGATTGTGGCCACGCCCGCGCATCGGGCGGCGACGTTGCTCGGTCGTCTGGACCGCGAGTTGGCTGCCGAATTGGAGCAGATTTTCTGCGCGTCGTGTGCGATCGTTTCGCTCGGATACAGTCGCTCACAAATCGGACATCCGCTCGATGGTTTCGGATTTGTCGTGCCCCAGATCGAGCGGCGGCAGATTCTTTCGGCCAGCTTTTCCAGCGTCAAATATGCCGGTCGGGCACCCGAGGGGTGCGAACTGATTCGCGTCTTTATCGGCGGGGCATGTCAAGCCGATCTGGTCGATCTCGACGACGACGCATTGCGGACAATCGCCGTCGAGGAATTGGTCGACCTGCTGACCATCGATGGCGAGCCGATCTTCGCGCGGATCAGCCGCTGGCGAGGTGCGATGCCGCAATATCACCTGGGGCATATCGAGCGAATCGAGCGCATCCGATCCCGGGCCGCGTCGCACCACGGGCTGGCCCTGGCGGGAAACGCCTACGGAGGCGTGGGCGTGCCGCAGTGCATCCAGAGTGGCGAGCAAGCCGCCGCCACAGTTGTGGCCGAGTTGAAAAGCACGTAGGCCGGAACAAGCGGTGACGCAGTTCCGGCAAGAAGGCTGTAGGGAACGCCCTCCGCGGTGTTCCGTTAGCGCGTGTAGGGTGGGCCGAGCCCCGCGAGGCCCACGCGTCTCGCTCTTGTCTTCGGATGACTTGCACCCGATAATTGGGGACTGGGTCCGAGGTCAAGGCACGACCTTGTTACATGACCACACTTGACGACAATTAGGCGTCTGAAAACCCGCTGGACGGAGTGCGAGGCTGTGTGATTTTCGAAGCTACGGCTTTACCATGGGCTGAGGACGTTCAAGTTATTCGGAGGGATTCTCATGAGAACTCAAACAGTACGTGCAACTCTTTTGCTGCTTGTTGCGTTCTGTGTCCTCGTCGTCGGTTGTTCGGAGCGAGACTCTCGAGACGCGGCTGTCGACGCCGAGGCTGGCTCTGCCGCAAGCGGTGATGCTCTCCCGGTCGATGAGTTCAAGAAGATTCTGGATAAACGCGACGTGCCAATTGACAAAAGTACCAGAATCGCGGTACGTGAGTTTGCTGACAACTTGGACCCGGTACCACCTGAAGTTGCGACGATGGTCGAACAACTCAGCGATCAGCCGAACACCACTTCCTTTAGAATTCTGATTCCAGTGCTTGCTCACGAGAGCAGCCAGGCGGTATGTAGTACGATGACACGGCATCGCGACCCATTGGTGCGTTTTATTTCAAATAGTGCGTTAGCTGGAAGTGGTGACTCACAAGCTGCCAAAACAGTCCACACACTGATACACGATGAGTCTATTTCCCTCTTGGATCAACGACTTATCCGGACATGGTGCGATGGCGTTGGCATCCGAGAAAGTACCGATGACGCCGCCAAAATACTTGCACACCTGAGTGCGGCTATGAGCAGCGAGCCCAAGTTTAGAAAAGGAGATGTCGCGCCGGACATCGATGCCACCACGGTCTCTAGACGTCGGATTGTGTCCGGAGAATTAAAAGGCAAACTGATTGTGCTTCATTTCTGGTCCACTTGGTGCGGTCCATGTATAAGTCAAATGCCGTCCCACATAAGCGCGTTGTCGAAGTACGATGCGGGTGAGGTTGAGATATCGTTTGTACATCTCGACCATAACAAGGAATTGTTCAGGTCGACTGTCCAAGAATATCGAATACCCTTCAACAATGTCCGTGAGTCGGGTGGATGGGGCGGCGAACTTGTCCGCGTCTTTGGGGTAAACTCGCTGCCCTTTGACGTGGTCATTGGTCGCGGGGGCAAGGTGTTCTCTAACTCAATAAGCGATATCGGTGCGGCCTTGTCGGATGATTTGATTCGGTAGCCAATCTGAACGCGGTGCACTGGCGTTAAGATCGCCGTCCTTGGACCAGCGGATAGCACCGACACCTGTCCGCAATAGGTGTTGCCACCAGACAGACGAATTCGGACAGGTGTCGGTGTGCGCAGCGCGGGAGGTTTTCCGGCTCTGTTGCGTATCCGCTTCTTGTCGCCAGGGTGACACCGACACTCGTCCGATCATGCGAACAAATATTGCCAAGCGAACTGCCGGACGAGTGTCGGCGCTACCCGTTTCCGCCTACGGCTGATGCAGCGCTAGTCCCACCACCATTGGTCTTTGGGCAGTGACTTAATGTCGATCTTTTGACGCGCCTCGTCGACCAGGCCCTTTTCATCGACCAGGAGATTGTCGCCTATTAGCGCCTCTTCTGCCTGGATCGTGACGCCGCCGCCGATGGGCAACATCAGCGTATTGCCTTTCCAGAGACCGTTGACCGCGGTTGCCACGCGTTTGGGCGCATGGCCCGTTTCGACCGCATAGGCCGCCTCGCTGGCGAAGGTGTCCATCGCCCAGCCCGATTGCCCGTAGTAGTCTTGTTCTTGGATGAAGGCGGCCGCGACCAGCAGATCGATGAGGTTTCGCAGTTGGGCATAAACGGGCGACTGGGCCGCGAGCTTGGGGTATTTTCGTGTGAAGCCGGTGACGAACGCCTGGCTCGCTCGGCTCGCGCGATCGGCAGTATTTCGACGGCCGTCTTGGCCGACCACTTCATCAGCGCCGATCAGCTTGACCCCGTCGCCGACCAGCTCCATCGCCATCTCGTCGTCGCTGAGGCAAACGCACTGATAGTCTGGAACAAAGTACCACCGCAGCAACGCTTTGCGACTGACCGTCGCCGGATTGGCCAGGGCCACGTAACTTCGCAGCGAAACCGGCGGTATTTCCAAGCCGATGCCGATGAGCTTCATTCGATAGTCGGCCTCGACCATGATCTCGGCAAAATGCGTGTTGGGCGAAATTCCGGTAATCGTAATCTCCTGCATGCCCAGACTGCGCCGCATGCCGGCTACGATGGCCGCAGTATCGGTCGCGGGCGTAATGTGACCTCTGAATTGTCGTAAAAACTGTTGACAGCGGACAAGCCCTTCGGGCGTCGGATCGATGGAGCAGGAGACCTGCCCCGCTTTTTCGCCGCTCGGTGGATAGGCGCGAAGTGCGACGATCAAATCTTGCAGTTCGAGCACAGGCCGGCCACTTCGGATACCCAGTACGCGGCCCGACCAATCGTCGAACCAGCCCTCGGCAGGTCCGGCGAGGACAATGTCGCCCGTTTCGGGGTAGAAGAAGACGTATTGCAGGCGTAGGAGCCCGGCCAAATGGCGCATCACGTCGGTGGGGCCCTGTTGGTTTGCTAGGCGCTGGGCCAGTGCCGCTTCGAGTCGGTTGAGCGATATCTTGCGCAGCTTCGAGCTCGCGGTGAGATCACGGTCCAATTGGGCGCGAGCCTGCGCCTGACGCTGTCGTCGCAGCTCTCCGGTAGGATCGGTAAACGCCTGGCGGCGGAGAACACCTTCGGCATCGATCGACACGCCCGAGGTCGATCCGACGCCGATGGTACTGCCGTCGCCGTTGCCATCGCCGTTGCCATCGCCGTCTCCATCCCCATCGTCTTGGGCGACGACCGGGTTGGGCAACGTGACCACGAGCGATGTGGCCACGAAAATCAACAGAAAGGCAAGCGTAATATTCCGCCAAACCATGAAACGTGTCTCCTCACTGAACAAGTATCCGGTCGAAAAAAGGGGACAGGCACCCTCGTCGGTTTTTGGCTCCCGGGATTTCCGCGACAGTTCGGAAGCCAGTCCCCGTTTTTCGAGGGGATATCTTCGATAGTAATTGTTGCGGCCGGATTTAGCAAGAAAACGCCGAGGCGAGCCGCCCTGTGGCCCAGGGACTCAGTCGGTCACAAAACGGTATAAACCTGAAAATTAACTCATTTCACGGCTTCCGACGGGCTGCTCGGCCAGCCGAGTCGGGCTTGCGCGGACACATGTCCCATTTTCCCACCTCCATTTTTTTCCCCGCACTGGCCCAACCGTTGTCTCCGCGCGTTGTCATCGTTTCAGTTGCGATAATCGTCACCATCTGGGTCTTGAGTATTGGGGGCCTGGTATTGGCTCCGGCTGTCCAGAGTACAGAGAGGGCTGAAGCAGCGTCGATAGAGAGCAAGGGAAATCTCTCGACGGCAAAGAAGAAAATAGGAGCAGAGCAATGTGGCGTGCATTTTTTTTGGCGGCGGGCATCTACTGCTGCATTCTAGGAGCCGAGTGCCTGGCGATCGACAGAGCGATCCTCGTCACGAAGGCGGAGGACCATAACGTGGAAGCTGAGCACCGCGAAATCTTGCCTCCCGCCTGGGCGCCTTGGAGTTTGATCTCCGCCGGCGCGGTTGTTGTTCTCTACTCGTTCACCATTCCGAGACGAGCGAAGGATTAAGAGCGAGTTGCACGGACATTGAGAGTATCAGCACCCCGGCTGCTTCTGACGACAGGGGTGTAGGAATGTCGTGCTGGAAAGCAGCCGGGGTGCTTTCTACTGCTGAAGGACCTGTTACGCGCTCGCTTTGAAATCGACCTGATAGAGTCGGCGATAGAGTTCGCATCGATCGGTCAATTCATGGTGTGTCCCGACATCGAGAATCTTTCCGTGGTCCATCACCACGATGCGGTCGACCAGTGCCAGGGTCGATAGCCGGTGCGTGATGATCATGGTCGTGCGGCCACGGATGAACTCTTCGAGCACCTGATGCACAAGCTGCTCGCTCTCCAAATCGACCTGGCTCGTTGCTTCGTCGAGAATCAAGATCGACGGATCGCGGAGCATGGCACGCGCCAGCGCGATCCGCTGGCGTTGTCCGCCGGAGAGCTTGGCCCCGCCCGGTCCGGTCAGGGTGTGATAGCCGTCGTCGAGTTTGTCTTTGATGAAGCGATGGGCATGCGCGCGGCGGGCAGCGTCGACGACCTCGTCGAAGGTCGCCTGGGGCCGGCCGTAGCGAATGTTGGCAAGGATCGTATCGTCGAAGAGGAGTGTTTCTTGTGTGACCAGGCCGATTTGACGTCGGAGATCGCGGATGCGGACGTCGCGAACATCGACCTCGTCGATCCGCACGCTCCCCTCGACCGGATCGAAGAACCTGAGAACGAGATTCGCCAGCGTTGTCTTTCCGCAACCGTTGGGACCCACGATGGCGATCGTCTCGCCGTGGGCGATTTCCAGGTTGATGCCTTCGAGCACCGGGTTGTCCGGCTGGTAGCTGAAGTTGACATCCTTAAACACGAGCGACTTGCTGTGACGTGGCAGCGGCTGCGGAGATTCGGGATCGGTAATCGCGGGCAGCGTATACAGAACTTCATAGATGCGATCGCTGGCGGCCGCGGCAGCTTGCAAATTGCTAAAGACATCCGAAATTTTCCGGGCCGGATCGCTCACGCCGGCCAACATGCCGAAAAACGCTAACAACGTGGCGAGTTCGAGCGGACGGTCGCTCATGCGGATGCCCAGTAAATGGGTTTCTTGGTTGAGCGTAAGATAGCCGCCGGCCAAAATCGCCACGACCACAATCATGATGCCCATCACTTCGGTGAGCGGACTGACAAGCGAATTGTAGCGGACAATTCGCATCGCCTTTTGAAAATACTTCTTGGTGGTCGCGTGGAATCGCTGGCGTTCGTACGGTTCGGAGGTAAAGGCCTTGATGACCTTGATCCCGCCGAATGTTTCGGAAAGATTGTCGTAAATATGAGACAGCTCTTCCATGGCGCGACGGTTCGCCCGTTTGAGAGTTTTGGCAAGCCGGTTGACCAAATAGGCGGCCAACGGGGCAATGATCAGCGAGAGCAGCAGCAGACGCCAGCAAAACCAGGCCGCGCCGATAAGGCAGAAGATCG
>Ga0310120_10004268_pt1 | contig 10041 bp, 7 predicted proteins | sample CB27_AW_983_MG_FD_203506 | JGI IMG/M metagenome (GOLD analysis project Ga0310120, IMG submission 203506) | Marine microbial communities from Western Arctic Ocean, Canada - CB27_AW_983 | ecosystem: Environmental > Aquatic > Marine > Oceanic | place: Canada: Western Arctic Ocean | collected... | reverse complement strand
TGATCTGATCCTCCAAAAAAATCGAACCACTGAAAATTTCAAATTCAGTTGTCAGCAGGTCCTTCCTGTTGAAAGGCAAACACAATAAAGTCCTCCTTCGGCATCTTCTATCGCATCGGCTTCTATCTCATCGGCTTCTATCTCATCGACACCTGCTCCCACCGGGACAGAACCTGAACGGGATCAGCGACGCCGGTCGTCTCCAATTGTTGTACCGTCACGGAAGCCACCAGATTACCCACCACTGCCGCTTCCACTTCATTGGCCCCGGCCAGTCGTGACGCGACAATGCCGCTGGTAGCACTGTCCCCGGCCCCCACGGTATCAACGGATCCCGGCGGTGGGTAGCCGGGTACTTTCTCGTCGTTCTGTCCCGGGCGAGTCACCAGAATCCCCTCGCCCCCGAGCGTACAGTAAACCGTGTTACGGGTCCGCCGAGACAACTTTTGCGCAGCGTCAATCGCAGCATGGCGACCCGGATTTGTGATTCCAGCCGCCCTGGTGATTTCAGAACCATTTCCCTTGAGAACGCCGAAATCAAATCGTGACAAAAACTGGCGGCTGTCAATCATGATCAATTTGTCGGGATTCGACTTGAAAAGTTCCCCTAAACAACGGCGCACCGTACCGTTAACAACACCCCAATCCTCTTCGTTAACCTGATCGAGAACAATCAACCCGTCAGCCAATGCATGGACCTGTTTCAAACGCTGGCAAACCTGCTGGCCGGTTTTTTCGGACAGGGGTCCACGCGTTCTCACGTCAAGGCGGTTGAGTTCGCACCAGTTGCCAGCAGCGTCCTGTTTCAACGGTTTTGTGTAAGTCGGGGTCAAACGATTCGGATCGCATATGATGGAGGACGTATCCACGGCCAGTCGAGACAACTGCTGACGAAGATCGTATCCGTGTCCGTCGTCGCCCAACACTGTAACCGGCACAATCTGTCCTACGTCCAGAGCGGCCAAGTTACTGATCACCGTCCCCAGGGCGCCAGGTGCGTTTCGCACCCTGGACACTTGATAGGCTTCTAGTTGCGTTTCCACGGACAACTCGTGCAACCCCGGAGCAATCTCCAGGTACCGGTCCAAAAACAAATCTCCAACGACTCCGATAGTGAGGCCCGAAAACTGCCGCAGGAGATGTTCAAGTTTTTCTCGACAGATCAATGGTTCGTCTCGCATCTTTGACAATGGATGATGAAAATGCTTAATTCAGACCGAGCAACTCCAAAAGCTCTTCACAACGTTGGTAGCCACCGATAATGATATCGGCCCCCGCACGGATGAGGCGTTCGCGTTTCCATGGGTTGATCTCCCGACAAGTGTTCTCGTCACTGGCAACACCAATAGCCAGCCCACCTACTTTTTTCACTTCTTCAATTTCCACAAAACCATCGCCAAAACCCACCAGCTGGTTTCCAGCCAACCCCGTCTCGGAAATGATTCTCTCGATAATGATCGCTTTTGAAAAACGCTTGTAATCTTCCAGGGCGCCGTAGACGCGTGGGCCGAAAAAAGAGCGGAAACCCAGCAATTCGGCTTCCCGCTCCACATAATGAAGGTCCGTACCCGAGGCCAAATAGAGCGTGAGCCCACGTTGTTCCAAGGCCGCCAGCAGAGATCGGGATCCCGGGACTGCCATCTCGTCTTGTGTCGCGCGGCCGGATTGTAAAGCTTCGCGCCGCTCACTCACTTTGACCCACAACAAATCGTGATATTGGTTTTTGTAATCGAGAGCTGTCCGTGGCTGCCCACCCCGTTTCTCTACTTCTTCAGCAAGTTGCATCATTTGGTAAATCGTCTGCCGACCAGTCAATCTCATCACATAGTTTTCCACGAGGTCCTGCAACTGCTGATGTGTTTCCCCAGTGCCGGTGGAAGCGAGTATCTCCACCATCATGGGAATCATCACATCCTGCCAATTTCGACGAATCAGTGACAAAGTTCCGTCAAAGTCAAAAATGGCCGCCCGGAAATCGCCGCTGGGAAAATCCCGGCCAACGATCTCAATGGCATCCCAGTTGTCAGGTGTAGATTCAGGCATAGCACATATCACCACTTACAAAACTTCGGGCGATTGATCGTCCAACTCAGCCCAACGCACTGCATGGAAAAAATAGAAGACGTGGATCGGACCCGACGACCTCGAGTCACCGGCATTTTTCTAACGACGCTGACCAGCCATGAGTTCGTCCAATGAAATTCGCTCAAAGTGCAAGTCGGCCTGACTGCCTTCATAAACGATGCCCAGATGCTGACCGTCGATGCGACTGACACTCGGATAACCTCTGCCGCGACCCTCGTCCAACAACAGGTGATACTCTTGAGGCCAGGTGTTTCCCTCGTCCAAGCTGACCTGGATCGTGTGATGGGTGCGACCCGCTTGAGAATGCGGATTTGCAAAGACAAAAAGACTCTGTGTTTTGTCCTCCCGCTGCCAGTCGAAACGATAAAGACTGCCGTTACACCCCGGTTCAATCAGCGTGTGGTCGCTGGTCGGGTGTGACTGCCAGGTTTTTCCCAAGTCTGAGGTGACGATGACCGTACGGAATTTTTTCAAAGATTCGTTGCGGCAGTTGAGCATGATCGAACCGTTGTCAAGCCGCGCTGCCTGGCATTCCGTGTTGTTGTGTGGGTAAGGAGTCTGCACCGACCACGTCGTTCCATGGTCGCTGCTGAGCATGATGGTCGAAAAATGGCGATCCTGCCCGTCGCGACCCTGAACGGGCATCACCAGAGTCCCATCCTCTAAAGCGGTCCCTTGTTGTGGTGAGGGAACAAATAGAATCCACTCCTCCAATTTGAGTTTGCGCGTGAGATTCACCGGCTCGGTCCACGTTTTTCCGTCATCCTGAGAACGAACCATCATGAACTGAGAGGTCCTGCCCACCTCGAATCCAGGATCCGAACCACCAACAATCCATTGATGCGTGCCCGGTCGTCCCCAGGTCCAAACCGCAAACACAAAGATTTCTCCTGTGGCCGGGTCCACAATGATGCCCGGATCACTACAGCCATTTTGCTCCTGCGGCAGACCTCCGAATTCGTGCATGTCCATGATGATTCGCTGCGGTTCCCAGGTTTGTCCCCCATCCATGCTGCGCAGCAGGCCAATATCAATGTCCTCCTGCAAATCCTTGGACCGCCGACGACGCGCATCGTAGGCAACCAGCAGTGTTCCTTGAGTCGTCGTGGCCAGAACCGGAATGCGGTAAGTGTGAATGCCGTCATCGAAGTGTCGGCGTAGTGCCACTCCAATTCGATTTTGAAATCGGGGCTTCGCGTCGCGAGGAATGACCACTTCTTCCTGGGTTTCAATCCGCACACACGATGCGTCAATGCGGTGCTCGAGACTGGCTTTTTCATTGAGACGGCAGGAAAGCCAAAACAGGTTATCCCCCTGCCGCAGTCGAAAGCTGCCTCGAAACGTCACGTCCAAAGCCGGAGACTGTGCGTCACCAAAATATGACGTGGTTGAGAATTGTTCCTGGTCACCCGTCGAAAACATTTGCAAGCTGTCAATGTCCTTCAAGTCGTCGGTTCCTCGCAGTGAAAACTTCAAGGAGTGTAGAAACGTGTCTGTCTGCGAGGCACGGATCTTGATTTTCACCAGCGCATTGTAATCGTTGCGGATCAGGATCGGATGAATTGGTCGCTCCATTTCTACTTGCAGCGTTTCCGTAGACGACGGAGTTTCCGCATGTGAAGGGCTGATCGACCAGGTGCAGATCAAGGACAAAACCAAACCACTGAGAAACGGGAAACCGCTTCCGAAAGGCCGAAAATCAACCATGAAGACACTGCCCCCTACTCCATGTCGGAGCGGGAAAACTTGATCGTTTCGTAATGCGGACTTGAACAATCGATTCATTTCCAGTTCCTTCGCTCAAAACCTGACTGCAAAATTTCCTTCTTCTCAAAACCGCGGCCACCTCGCGTGATCACTTTGTAGGTCACGTCTTTCGAATCACGTTGACTCGTCGCCCTTGGTTAGAAACAAAACGTTTCTACACAGCCAGGCACAGTTCCCGACGCGCAGTCCCAGTGAGTTTCAGGTTCCCATTCGTGAATGTCAAGTGGCACACTACCGCACGCCAGACTCCGCTCTCAGCAGTGCAGCGATTGACGACGTGCCGCAGCAGGGCGCAACGGGTGCCACCCGAGCACATGTAAATCAGTTACTTTCAGCTTCATTTTTGGTCTTGGCGGTTGTATAACAGAAGTAGGCTGTAACAATTTCGAACAACATTCCAAGCAGGAACGAGGCCCGAAAAGGCCATTCACTCGGGTACTTCAACAAAACGTCGGTCGCAGCCAACTTTGACGCTTGCCGTTTCCGGAAAACCCGTACCGCGATTCGGCTTGTCATTTTCCCTCAGAACCTCAGATTGAATCGATGGCTGATCGGAACCACAGCTTTGGACCGACGCTCTTTCAACTTGGCGGGTTCGTTTGCCTGTGTTTAATCGCGGCAGGCGCAACAAAAGTCGCTGCCAACACATCGCTCAAGGAACTGGATTTCTTCGAGAAGCGTGTCCGCCCCATCCTGGCGGAACACTGTTTCGAGTGCCACAGCAGCGACGCCCCCGAAAGTGAACTGCAATTAGATTCATTGGCGGGAATGCTGCGTGGTGGCATTCGCGGTCCGTCAATCGTTCTCAGCAAGCCGGACGAAAGTCTGTTGGTACGTGCGATTCGACATGGCGAAATTCTGAAGATGCCTCCCAAAACAAAACTCTCTCCAACACACATTGCGGACATCGCGGCTTGGATCGAGATGGGGGCTCCCTGGCCCGATAGTGAACCGATTCTGCTGGACACCAGCAAATCGCGGGATGCTGAAGCCAATTTCAGCGCGGAGCAGCTTACCTTCTGGTCGCTGCAGAAGCCGCTTCGCCCCGTCACACCCGGGGTGCAAAACCGCTCATGGATTCGTGCACCGATTGACTCGTTCATTCTGCATCGCCTGGAGGCGGCCGGTTTCTCCCCTGCCCCACCCGCCAGTCGGCGCACGCTGATCCGGCGGGTCACGTTCGACCTGACCGGACTACCGCCAACCCCTGAAGAAATCCAGGCTTTCCTGGCCGATCAAAAGCCGGGCGCCTTTGCACGCGTCGTCGAGCGTTTACTGGCCTCAGCTCGCTATGGCGAGCGCTGGGGACGCCATTGGCTGGATGTGGCACGGTATGCCGACTCGAACGGACTCGACGAAAATCTGGCATTTGGAAATGCTTTTCAGTATCGAGATTACGTCGTAGCGGCATTCAACAACGACAAACCGTTCGACCGGTTTGTCCACGAACAGATCGCCGGGGACTTGTTGCCCGAATTCACAAACACGGCGGCACGCCTGGAAGCGATGGTGGCCACGGGGTTTCTTTCCCTGGGTGCCAAAATGCTCGCTGAAGACGATCCCGTGAAAATGCAAATGGACATTATCGACGAACAGATCGACACAATCGGTCGAGCGTTCATGGGACTGTCATTGGGTTGTGCACGCTGTCACGATCACAAGTTTGATCCCCTCTCGACCGCTGATTACTACGGGCTCGCGGGAATCTTTAAAAGCACCAAAACGATGGATCATTTCAATGTGGTCGCCCGCTGGCAGGAGAGGCCGCTGGCAAGCCCTGAAGAGGTGGAGGTTTTTGAGGCGCAGAAACAACAAATCTCTACCAACCAAGCCGAAATCGAAACCCTCCGAGATGCTGCAACCAAAGAAGTCTTACAGGACGCCCGTCAACACGTGGGCCAATATCTGCTCGCCACCTGGCAGCCTGAGCAAACGGACGGCTTGCCAGGGGATGATCACCAACCCAAAGCCGAGTTCGTACAGACATGGTTGGAATATCTCCAGCGGACCGGCCACGACGAGAACTCGCCGTTTGCTGCCTGGAACGCCATTGTTTCCGGACCCGAACTGTCCACGCTACCTGACTCCGTCAAAGGCATCCTCGACAAACTCGATTTCCCGCATTCCTCTTTTGCCGCAACCGCTGAAATGGAAACCGGTACATTGCTGCACGATTTGGCGCAACGCTATCAGGATCGTTGCGTGCAAATCGTATCCCCAGGAGAACCAACAAGAGACAACGCCTTCAACAAAGCATTAGCCACTGTCTTGAACGACCCGGACGGGCCATTCAAAGTACCGGAGACCATCGACAAATACTATGCGGAGAAAATCGCTGTCAAATTGACGCTCTTGAAGACGAAACAGGAATCTCTTGAAAAGGCGCTTCCACAAATCCCGCATGCCATGGCTGTTTCGGAAGGTCCGATCGAAGATGTCCGCATTCACATTCGGGGCAACCATCTCACGCTGGGGCCCACGGTTGCACGACAATTACCCGCGGTCCTACAACTGGCGAATGACCACACGATCGACAAACAACGCAGCGGCCGCCTGGAACTGGCGTCCTGGCTGGTCCATTCCGATCATCCGCTCACAGCCCGTGTCATGGTGAATCGCCTCTGGCTGTGGCACTTTGGCGCGGGACTGGTCCGTTCGCCCGACAATTTCGGTCAACTGGGAGAACGGCCAACCCATCCCGGATTGCTCGACTGGCTGGCGGTACAATTCATTGAATCCGGCTGGTCGATCAAACAAATGCACCGGCTACTGATGCTCTCGTCAACTTACCAAATGAGCACCACCTGGAACGAACAAGCTGCGTTATCCGACCCGGACAACCTCTTGTGGTGGCGATTCAATCGCCGGCGTCTGGAAGCTGAATCGATTCGCGATGCGTTGCTGGCAGCCAGCGGGAAACTCGACTTTTCAGCAGGCGGTTCTTTACTACGAACAGAAAATCGTGCCTACGTCACTGGCACGTCCAGTATCAATCCCGTCATCTACCAGTCCCAACGGCGTTCCATTTACTTGCCGATTGTGCGGAGTACCCTGTACGATATGTTTCAGGTGTTTGATTTTGCCGACCCCAGTGTCATGCACGGTCAGCGGCAATCAACAACGGTCGCTCCGCAAGCCTTGTTCATGATGAACAGCCAGTTCGTCTCCGAACAGGCACAGGCATTGGCTGACCGACTGTTGGGCCTCCGGGATCTGGAGGATCGGAGCCGCGTGGCAGTGGCTTATGAGCGAACGATCGGACGTCCGCCGAATGAAGCGGAAGTTTCAAGGGACCTGCAGTTTATCGAGCGATATCAAAACGCCACCACTTCGTCGGAAATTGGAACGGCTGAGGCCCGGCGTCGTGCCTGGCAAAGCCTCTGCCGTGCCATCGTGGCAACCAACGAGTTTATCTACATGGAGTAATCCCGGGATGAAGGGCGCCTGTAACCGATTCACGCCGATCTTGTCGCGTCGTGAAATGCTCCACACCTGCAGCGCTGGTTTCGGCGGCCTGGCCCTGGCTTCCCTACTGGCCGACGAATCGCCGGCAAATCCACTCGCATCAAAACCGCCTCATCGCGCACCCCGCGCGAAGCAGATAATTTTCCTGTTCATGCATGGTGGTCCGTCCCAGGTGGACACTTTCGACTACAAACCGCTGCTCGTACGAGATCACGGCAAGCCACTGCCGTTCGCCAAACCTCGCGTTGTTTCCGGAAAAACTGGAAACCTGCTCAAGTCGCCGTTCACGTTTCGTCAACACGGCCAGTGTGGAACCTGGGTGAGTGAACTCTTTCCGCACGTGGCAGGATGCGTTGACGATTTGTGTGTTATTAATTCGATGCACTGTTCCAATTCGCGGCATGGGGGCGCGTTGCTGGAATTGCACACAGGAAGTGACACATTCGTCCGCCCCAGCCTGGGTTCATGGATCACGTACGGCTTGGGCAGCGAGAACGAGAACTTACCCGGGTTTGTTACCATCTGCCCCACGTTGACCCATGGTGGAGCCAATGCGTACGGTTCCGCGTTCTTGCCGGCCGATTACGCGGGTGTGCGACTCGGGAATGCAAGCACTCCTTCGAGCCAGGCCAAAATTCCATTCATCGACAATGCGGACGACACCCCCACGAATCTGCAGCGCATGGAACTTGATCTTCTCCAACAAATGAATCGAGAGCGGTTATCCACCACCGGACCTGACGAGTCGCTGGAAGCCCGAATTAACTCGTTCGAATTGGCCTTCCGCATGCAGGCCGAGGCGCCCCAGTTACAGGATATCAGTGGTGAATCGCAAGCGGTCCAAGCTCTGTATGGACTCGACGACCCGAAGACTGAAAACTTCGGACGCCAATGCCTGATGGCTCGCCGGTTTGTGGAGCGGGGCGTCCGATTTGTGCAGTGCAGTCACAGCTATAAATGGGACCAACACACGGGACTGAAAAAAGGGCACTCCAACAACGCATTGGAAGTCGACCGACCCATCGCCGGATTGCTGACCGATTTAAAGGCCCACGGTTTGCTCGATGACACGTTGGTCATGTGGGGTGGTGAATTTGGACGTACTCCCGTGGCAGAACAGGACAACGGTCGCGACCACAATCCCCAAGGATTTTCGATGTGGTTGGCAGGTGGCGGTGTAAAACCCGGCATGGTCTATGGTGCGACAGATGATTACGGCTACTACGCTACGGAAGACAAAGTTCATGTTCACGACCTGCATGCCACGTTACTCCACCTGCTGGGTCTCGATCATCTACGGTTGACCTACAGTCACGGCGGCCGCCAGTTCCGCCTGACCGACATCTACGGAGAAATTGTCCGAGGCATTATTGGTTAAAGACGGCAGACGGCGCTGCTGTTGACCAACATCCTGAACCCATCATGACTTGGTTTCACTGGCAGCGCGCAACCACGGTGAGGTTCAGCACGGCTTCCTTGCCAGATTAGTCAGTGGTCGTGGCCGGAACGTTCGATCGTGTAACCGCGGATCGTCTTTCCCCTGCTCACGAAAAGAGCTAGCACACCGGTTTCATGATCTTGCTCCCATGGAACAGATGCTGTAGCTTCAGCCCCCGCTTTGTTCTTGTTCCGAGTGACCGCCAAATGGGCGAGGTATTTTCCGGCAAGGTGTGAAATTTGATGGCAGCTACAACAATCGTCGTCCCCTGTTATAACGAATCCAAACGGTTCCCCGTTGCGACATTTAATGAATTTATTGCCCGGCATCCGGAAATTCACTGGCTGTTTATCAACGACGGCAGCACCGACGACACCTTGGCCGTGCTCACGACCCTGCAACAAAAACATCCTCAACACGCCGCTGTATTCGATTTGTCTCGCAACTGCGGCAAAGCAGAAGCCGTTCGACAGGGCGTGGTGGCAGCGTCCCGGGGCACCTCGCAATACATTGGATTCTGGGATGCTGACTTGTCGACGCCACTGGAGGCCATTCCTGAATTCTGTCGTGTACTCGACCGCCGAGAGGACATCAATTTAGTCGTCGGCAGTCGCATACCTCTGCTTGGCAGAAAAATCGACCGGCACCCGACCCGTCAGCTGATAGGTCGCTGTTTCGCCAGGGTCGTTTCTTCCTTGTTCCGGTTGAGTATTCGCGACACACAATGCGGCGCGAAACTGTTCCGGCAAGCACCGGCGACTCGAGTCGCGTTTCGCAAACCATTCCTCTCGCGCTGGATCTTCGACGTCGAAATCCTCGTGCGGATGTCCCGTTTTTACCGCAACACGCAAAGCGTGAAAAACACCGTCTACGAATTCCCACTGGACCAGTGGCGTGAAGTGGCCGGTTCCAAACTGACCTCCTGGGACTTTGTAAGGGCCTTGCGCGAGTTAATTCAGATCTACAGCATCTATGTACTGGGATTTCGACCCAGGCCTCGGGTAGCCGCGGGATCTGAAACGGCCGTCATCTCACAACTGGCGCAGCCAGGACCGGACCCATCGCTGCGACGAGCCGCTTAAGTGTGATCTGCGATCCGCGCCTCCCTCGTGTTACCTAGCAGTCCAGCGTCGTGCCGGTCCCATGCGAATCCTTGACCAGTCTGCCAACTGAAGGTAGGCTGACGACGAATTGGCGAAACGAGAGCGCTGAGAACGAATTGCCCTTTACCAAAAGTTGTACGGCTTTCGATCTTGCTGCTTTCTATTCGTAGAAACATTTTCCCA
>Ga0310120_10004266_pt1 | contig 10044 bp, 10 predicted proteins | sample CB27_AW_983_MG_FD_203506 | JGI IMG/M metagenome (GOLD analysis project Ga0310120, IMG submission 203506) | Marine microbial communities from Western Arctic Ocean, Canada - CB27_AW_983 | ecosystem: Environmental > Aquatic > Marine > Oceanic | place: Canada: Western Arctic Ocean | collected... | reverse complement strand
GATATAAATCAACGATTACTAAATCTATATTAGGAATATTATATTTTTCGATATCAGCTATGTCATTTTCATTTTCACTTCTATTTAATATTCCGCCAAAAACTTTAGGGTGTAATGTTTTAACTCTTCCCCCTAAAATAGATGGATAGCTAGTAATATCTTCTACTTTAACAATAGGAATTTTAAGCTTATTTAAAAAATGTTCTGTTCCACCAGTTGAATAAATTTTAATTTCTAAAGAATGAAGTTTTTTTGCTATTGGTTCTAGTCCGTTTTTATCAAATACTGATATTAAAGCAGATTTTATTTGTAACATATTTAATGGATATAAAAATGAAGTATAAAAGTAGTTTTTTTTTAAAATAAATAAATTAGAAAATTATATTTATTTTAATAATTTTTCTGACACTAAACTGTTGATTCTAGTTAAAAATTCTAAATCAACTTTTGAAAATCTATTTGGGATATTTGAATCAATATCAATTTGACCAACATTTATATTTTTAAAAAAAATAGGAACAACAATTTCTGATTTTACATTTACGTTACAAGAAATATAATTAGATTCTTTTAAAACATCAGCAACTATCATATGCTTGTTTGATTCTGCTGTTTGTCCGCAAATGCCTTTACCATATGGAATTTTAGTGTGTTGTGTAGGTATTCCAGAATATGCTTTTAATTCAAGTTCTTTTTTTATTTCATTATGAAAATAAAATCCAACCCAATCGTATCCATTTATAGTGCTTTCCAAGTATGAGCAAATTGAATTTAGACTAGTTTCAAGATCTAGATTCTTTGTAATTCTTTTAATTTTATTAAAGTCTGAATTATACATAAAAAAACTGCCCTAATTTAATTATTAGGGCAGTTTAGTTTTTAATTTATGATTTTACATCATTCCTGGCATTCCACCACCACCACCCATTGGAGGCATTGCAGGCGTATCTTCTTTAATATCAACTAGAGCACACTCTGTTGTTAGAATCATTCCAGCAACTGAGGCTGCATTTTCAAGTGCAATTCTAGTAACTTTTTTAGGATCGATTATTCCTTGTTTTAACAGATCTACAAAAGTTTCAGATTTAGCATCGTATCCAAAATTACCTTTTCCTTCAAGAACTTTTGCAACAACAACAGATCCTTCCCCTCCAGCATTTTCAACAATTATTCTAAGTGGAGCTTCTATAGCTCGTGAAATAATTTGGATACCCGTAACTTCATCTAAATTATCACTTGTAAGTTTCTCAAGAACTTTTCTAGTTCTTAATAATGCAACTCCTCCACCAGCAACAACTCCTTCTTCAACTGCAGCTCTAGTAGAATGTAAAGCATCATCAACTCTATCCTTTTTCTCTTTCATTTCAATTTCTGAAGCAGCACCTACATATAAAACAGCGACTCCACCTGCTAATTTTGCAAGTCTTTCTTGAAGTTTTTCTTTATCATAATCCGATGTAGTAGTTTCTATTTGTGCTTTAATTTGACTAACTCTTGCTTTAATAGTTTCTTTGTCCCCAGCTCCATTTACAAGGGTAGTATTATCTTTGTCAATAGTAACTCTTTCAGCTGAACCTAGCATTTCAATAGTAGTATTTTCTAAAGTAAGCCCTCTATCTTCCGAAATTACAGTTCCTCCAGTTAGAATAGCGATATCTTCCAGCATTGCTTTTCTTCTGTCTCCAAATCCTGGAGCTTTAACAGCAGCAATTTTTAATGAACCTCTTAGTTTATTTACAACTAAAGTAGCTAAAGCCTCACCATCTACATCTTCAGCAATTACAAGTAATGGTTTACCACTTTGAGCAACGGGCTCCAATACAGGCAAAAGATCTTTCATAGCAGAAATCTTTTTATCATAAAGTAAAATATATGGAGATTCAAGATCAGATTCCATTTTTTCTGAATTTGTAACAAAGTAAGGAGATAGGTACCCTCTATCAAACTGCATCCCTTCAACAACATCAACATAAGTATCAGTCCCTTTCGCTTCTTCAACAGTAATCACACCTTCTTTACCAACCTTGTTAAATGCTTCTGTAATTAATGATCCGATAGCTTCATCATTATTTGCTGAAATTGAAGCAATTTGTTTGATTTTATCAGAAGAATTTCCTACTGTTTCTGAGTTCTTGTTTAGTTCAGCAACTACGGCTTCTACAGCATTATCTATACCTCTTTTTAAATCCATAGGATTTGCACCAGCTGTTACATTTTTTAAACCTTCTCTAACAATTGCTTGAGCTAATATGGTAGCTGTAGTAGTTCCATCTCCAGCAAGATCGTTTGTTTTAGAAGCAACTTCTTTAACCATTTGGGCTCCCATATTTTCAAGTGGATCTTCTAGTTCTATTTCTTTAGCAACTGTTACACCATCTTTAGTTATCTGAGGACCTCCAAAAGATTTTCCTACAATAACATTTCTACCTTTAGGACCTAACGTAACCTTAACAGCGTTAGCTAAAGCATCTACACCTTTTTTTAGTCCTTCTCTAGCTTCTACATCAAATTGAATTTTTTTTGCCATTTTATTTATTTTATAAGTTTAAACAATTGCAAGAATATCACTTTCTCGCATTATCAAATAATCTTTACCTTCTAGTTTAAGTTCAGTTCCAGAGTATTTTCCGTATAAAACAGAATTACCAACTTTAACTGTGACAGGATTTTCTTTTGTTCCAGGTCCAACTGCTACTACATTGCCTTTTTGAGGTTTTTCTTTAGCAGAATCGGGGATAATGATTCCAGAAGCAGTTTTTGTCTCTGCCTCTAAAGGTTCAACTAACACTCGGTCAGCTAATGGTTTAATGTTTAATTTACTCATTATTTTAAGATTTATTTTTAAATTATTTTACATCAATCGTGCCAAATTAATTAAACTGCCAAATTGATAATATTATACTTTACAAAATGACAGGGTGACATTGAAAATTAGCTTCAAGTCTTACTCTTTAACTGGAATCTCCAAAGGAATATCTTCAGGTAAAGCTTCAGGAATAGTCAATTCAATATCATTAGGGTTTAAAAGTTTTGAATCAATATTTTCTGTATTTTTTGTTACGGTAAGGTTTGATAATAATATCAGTATTAATAATATTCCAGCTAACACCCATGTGCTTTTATCAAGAAAATCAGTTGTTTTTTTTACACCACCCAATTGTTGAGAATCTCCTCCAAATGAAGATGACAGACCTCCTCCTTTAGGATTTTGGACCATAATTACTAAAATTAATAAAAATGATACTGAAAGTATTAAGACTATAAATATTGAAAAACTGCTCATAATTATTATTTATTTTTTTAAACTATTTTTTATGATTTTTATCTGATCTGCAAATAAACTGATTTTTTCTGGATATTTCAAGCAAAGAATTTCATAAGCCTTAATAGCTTCATTGAATTTTTTTTGTTCAAAATAAATTTTTGCCAGTGTTTCTGTCATGTACTCTTTTTTACTAAGCTTAAAATCATTTGCTAAATTATCATTAGACTTAGATGTATTTGGTGAAATCTTATGATTTATTTTTAAAAAATTACTTATCAAAGTCTCGTTGTTGTTTTTTGTTTTCTTTAAAACTGGTTTAGTAATCTTTAACCATTCTATAAAAGAATTTTTAGTTTTTTCAGAAGACAAAACATTTATAGTATCATACGATTTACTATTTAGATCAATCTCTTCACGCTCTATAATATCATACAAAACACTTCTATCAGTTGAATAAATAGCGCAATCTCTTAAAACTTTATTAAATCTAAGGCTATTATGTTTTTTAAGACCTATTAATTCAATTATTCTTGCAATTTGAAAATAAGGATATTGTTTTATGATTTTTTTTATAGAAATACTTTCATCCAAAGTAATTTTTTTTGGATTTTTCACTAAATCAGAAAAGTTGTTTTTGTTTAATGTTACCATTTTGCTAAAGAGGCATTAAAAATATCTTGAGTTATTCTTTCAAAAATAATATTATGTGCTTCAGATTTTACATTAAGTAATTGAACTTCAGCTGGATAATCATAATAAAAAGAGAATCTTCTTTCAAAGTTATCTTCTTCTTTTTTTATATTAATAAATCTAACATTTATCCCAACGCTTAGTCTATTTTGTGATGCAGTTAGATTAGAAGTAGCTGTCATAGGACTGACCCTATATTCAATAATTTCGCCTTCATATATAAGGTCTCCGTTTATAGAAACTAATTGTAAATTAGTTTGATTCTGTAAGATGTTTTGAAGAGCTAATGTAAAATTTCTGTCAAGTCCAGGTTCAAAGATTGATCCAATATTATTTCCAGCATCATTTTCAAAATAATTCACTTGAAAAGTTTCAGTACCTTCTGGAATTGAAGCTCCTGTAAATGAGTAACTTCCACAACCTAAAATAAGAAATGCACCTATAATATAGTAAATCTTAATTCTAATATTAAAGTTCAATGTCATGTTGTTTAATTTTTCTGTAAAGTGTTCTTTCAGAAATGCCTAGCTCAATTGCAGCAGCTTTTCTCTTACCATTGTTTCTTTCTAACGCTTTAATTATTAACTCTAATTCTTTATCGTGAATAGATAAGGTTTCCTCTTCATTTATTTCTTCTGCGAAATGATATTTATCTTCAGGCGAACTTGAAACATTAAAAGTAGATTCTTTTTCTTTAATTTCAATTAATTCAGCACCTTTATCGTCGTTACTTGACTTTTCTTTATGTAATTTTTCAAAAACATTAATTTCTTCCTCTTTATAATTGACAGATCTATTATCATTTTTTAAATGATTTGTAATTTTTTTTAAATCATTTAAATCTTTTTTCATGTCAAAGAGAATTTTATAAAGTATTTCTCTTTCATTTGAAAAATCACTTGATGAACTATTTTTGTTTATTACTGCAGGTAATGTTGAATTGAAATCAGGTAAATAAGTTTGAAGAAGAGAAATAGAAATATCTCTTTTTTCTTCAAGAACAGATAATTGCTCTGCTACATTTCTTAGTTGACGGATATTTCCATTCCAACGATATAGATTCAATAATTTTTGTGCATTATCATCTAGTCTGATGGTAGGCATATTATATTTTTTTGCAAAATCGCTTGCAAATTTTCTGAATAACAAATGAATATCTTCTTTTCTGTTTCTTAAAGGTGGAATTTTAATTTCTACAGTACTCAATCTATAATATAAATCTTCCCTAACTTTACCCTTTTGTATAGCCTCTTCCATATTTAAATTTGTAGCCGCTACAATTCTTACGTTAGTTTTTTGGACATCAGATGATCCAACTTTAATAAATTCTCCATTTTCTAATACTCTTAAAAGTCTCACTTGAGTAGCTAACGGTAACTCTCCAACTTCATCAAGAAAAATTGTACCTCCATCTGCTACCTCAAAATACCCTTTTCTACTATTAGCTGCACCAGTAAATGCTCCTTTTTCATGACCAAATAGTTCGGAGTCAATAGTTCCCTCTGGTATAGCTCCGCAGTTTACAGCAATGTATTTGTTATGTTTTCTATGAGAAAGTTGATGTATTATTTTAGGATAACTTTCTTTTCCTACCCCACTTTCTCCAGTAACAAGTACAGAAATATCAGTTGGAGCCACTCTCATTGCTTTTTCAATTGATCTATTTAAAATTGGATTATTTCCAATTATTCCAAAACGTTGTTTAATATTTATTGTTGAGGATTCCATAATTTATTTTTTTGAGTAATCTATAGCTAAACCAATCAATGTTGCTGAAGTACAGTCATTAATAATCACATCAACAAAATCTCCTATATTGTAAATTCCTTTTGGAAATACTACAACAGTATTTTGTTGATTTCTTCCACTCCATTGAATATTCGATTTTTTGGATTCTTTTTCAATTAAAACTTCTACAACTTTTCCAATATATTGCATAGTTCTGTAATTACTATGTTTTTGTTGTAAGTCAATTATTTCTTGTAACCTAGCTTTTTTTATTTCTTCAGCTACATTATCATCAAATTTTTTATCTGCATAAGTTCCGGGTCTTTCAGAGTATTTGAACATATAGCCAAAATCATATTTTATTTGTTTCATTAAATCTAGAGTAAGCTTATGGTCTTTTTCAGATTCATTAGGGAAACCAGTTATCATATCATGAGAAATTCCGCAATCAGGAATAGCTTTTCTAATTTCTTTAATTAGTGTCAAGTATTCTTCTCTAGTATGCTGTCTATTCATTGCTTTTAATACTTTATCACTGCCTGATTGAACTGGGAGATGAATGTAGTTGCAGATGTTTTCATAATTAGACATCGTCTTAATTACACTTAAACTCATGTCTTGAGGATTTGATGTAGAAAATCGTATTCTGAGTTTTGGAAAAGATTCAGCAACTAATTTCAATAATTTTGAAAAATCTATAGAAGTTTTTTTTCTTAAATCACTAATTTTTTTAAAATCCTTTTTTAAACCTCCGCCATACCATAGGTAACTATCTACATTTTGTCCTAATAAAGTAACTTCTTTATAATTAGAATCGACTAATTTCCGAATTTCTTTTAAAATACTTTTAGGATCTCTACTTCTTTCCCTTCCTCTTGTAAAAGGTACAACGCAAAAGGTACACATATTATCACACCCTCTTGTTATAGATACAAAAGCATTTACTCCATTTGATGATAAACGTACAGGACTAATGTCTCCATAAGTTTCTTCTTTTGACAAAAGAACATTTACTGCATTTCTTCCTTCATTTATTTCTTCAAGTAGGTTTGGAAGATCTTTGTAGGCATCAGGCCCGACAACTAAATCAACAATTTTTTCTTCGTCTAAAAATTTATTTTTTAAACGTTCAGCCATACATCCAAGAACGCCAACTTTTAAATTTTTATTATTTTTTTTTAATTTACTAAAACTCTCTAATCTTTTTCTGACAGTAAGCTCAGCTTTTTCTCTTATTGAACAAGTGTTTAATAATATTAAATCAGCATCATTTAAATTTGTTGTTGAATTATATCCATGGTTAGATACTATAGATGCCACTACTTCACTATCTGCAAAATTCATTTGACATCCGTAGCTCTCTATATAAAATTTTTTAGAAATATTCTTTTCTTTATCAGTTTTTAATATTTCATTTTTAGTTTCAAATCCAAAGTTCATAGATCTTTTTATTATAATCTGACGCAAATATAATATTAAAATCAAATTATGACAATATGTCAGTAATATTTTTAGTTACTAAGAATTGTTATTTGAGAGGATTAAAAGGGGTTATTGCTATTAGTTCAATTGTAATTTTAGTAAATACTTTAGTTAGTAATAAGTCAGTTTTAGTGTAATAAAAAAAGAAATAAAAAAAAATAATATACTTTTGTGATCTTAAATTTCAATACAAATGTCTAAAAACTTAGTAATTGTTGAATCTCCTGCCAAGGCAAAAACTATTGAAAAATATTTAGGAAGCGATTATAAAGTTTTTTCAAGTTATGGGCACATTTCTGATTTGCCGTCAAAAGAATTAGGAGTTGACGTAGATAATGATTTTAAACCTAAATATATAATACCTAAAGACAAAAAAGATGTTGTTAGGGAATTAAAGAAGAAGGCATTAGCTGCTGATTTTGTATGGTTGGCAAGTGATGAAGATCGAGAAGGTGAGGCTATAGCTTGGCATTTGTTTGAAAGCTTAAAGCTTGATAAAGATAAAACTAAACGAATAGTTTTTCGTGAAATAACAAAGAGTGCTATTTTAAAAGCAATTGACAATCCTAGAGAAATAAATTACAATTTAGTTAATGCCCAGCAAGCTAGAAGAGTCATTGATAGGCTCGTTGGATTTGAAATCTCACCAATATTATGGAGAAAAGTTAAAGGTGGGCTCTCAGCTGGAAGGGTACAGTCTGTTGCTGTAAGACTTTTAGTTGATAGAGAAAAAGAAATTAATGATTTCATACCAATTTCATCATTTAAAGTTTTAGCTAGGTTTAGGAATTCAAACAATGTAGAATTTACCGCTCAGCATGTTGGTAATTTTTCTTCATTGGAAGAGGTTAATCGTTTTTTAGATAAAAGTATTAATTCAAATTTCAGCATTTTATCTATTGAGAAAACTCCTTTTAAAAAATCAGCATCTGCTCCTTTTACTACTTCAACCTTACAGCAGGAAGCTTCAAGAAAGTTAGGTTTTAATGTTAGTAGGACTATGTTAGCTGCTCAAAGGTTGTACGAGTCAGGGAATATTACTTATATGAGAACTGATAGTGTTAATTTATCAGATGATGCATTAAAATCTATTGAGGCTGTAATTAAAAATAATTATGGAGAGCAATATTCAAGAAGAAAAAATTTTCAAAACAAGAATAAAGGAGCTCAAGAAGCTCACGAGGCTATAAGACCAACTAATTTTGAGAATAAGGAAGTTAATATGGAATTTGACCAGTCTAAACTGTATAAGTTAATATGGTTAAGAACTGTTGCTTCTCAAATGAGTGATGCTATTCTTGAAAGAACAACTTTTAAAATAGCATCAAATAATTATAATAATGAATTTAGCGCTAAAGGTGAAGTAATAAAATTTGACGGCTTTTTAAAACTATATATTGATGGAGTAGATAACAATGATGATGAAGAAAATAGCGGAATACTACCTGCTCTTTCACAAGGTGAAAGTTTAAATAATATAAAAATGATTGCTTCTGAAAAATTTTCTCGTCCTCTATATAGATATTCTGAGGCAGCACTTGTAAAAAAATTAGAAGAACTAGGAATTGGAAGACCATCTACTTATGCACCAACAATTACAACTATTCAAAATAGAAAATATGTTGTTAAAGGTTCATTTGAAGGAAATGAAAGAGAGTATAGGGAGCTTGTTTTGCAAAATGGATCTATTCAGTCCAAAACAAGTAAAGAAATTACAGGATCTGATAAAGGAAAATTAGTTCCTACTGAAGTCGGAATTATAGTTACAGAATTTTTAGTCAATAATTTTCAAAACATATTGAATTATAATTTTACTGCTAGTGTGGAAGAAGATTTTGACAAAATTGCAAATGGAGAAAGAGAGTGGACTAATATGTTAAAAGATTTTTATTCTTCTTTTCATCCAACAGTTGAAGATGTTATAAAGAATGCTTCTAGAGAATCTGGAGAAAGAATATTAGGTACTGATCCTGTTTCGGGAAGAAAAGTCAGTGTTCGATTAGGTAAATTTGGACCTATGGCTCAGATTGGAAGTGTCGATGAAGAAGATAAGCCAATTTTTGCTGGACTTTTGCCAGAACAAAAAATAAGTAAAATTACTTTAGAAGAAACTTTAGAACTTTTTAAGTTACCATGTTATTTAGGTGATTTTGAAAATGAAAAAATAGAATCAAATACCGGCAGGTATGGACCATATATTAAACATAATAACCTTTTTGTTTCTTTACCTAAAGGTTTAAATCCTTTGCAAATCTCATTAGATCAGGCAATAGAATTAATTTTAGAAAAAAGAAAAGTAGATGCTCCGATAAGTAATTATGAAGGTCATGATGTTAGTAAAGGTAAAGGAAGATTTGGACCATTTATAAAATGGAAAGGATTATTTATTAATGTTAATAAGAGCTATGATTTCGATAATTTATCTCAAGAAGATTGCGTCAATTTAATTGAAGATAAAAAGAAAAAAGAAGCAGAAAAACTTGTTAGAATATGGGAAGATGAAGGAATTAGAATTGAGAAAGCTAGATGGGGAAGATTCAAAGTTATTAAAGGAAAATTTAAAGTAGAACTACCTAAAGGAACGGATGTAGATAAGTTTACTATAGATGATGTCAAAATTTTATTTCAAAAGAAGAAAAAAAAGAAATCTTCTTTTAAATCTAAAAAATAAAAATGATAGCTGAGTATCTTTTACCAGTTAATCAATCTATAATAGATTTTAATAAAAAATTATCTCCTTTAGCAATAGGTAAAAGTATTTCTTTTTATAATTCTAAAGCATCAAATTTAAATAATATTGATATTGCTATTATTGGTTTAAAAGAATCTCGCAAATCAAAAGAAAAAAAGTATATAGATCTTAATTCATTTAGAAGGGA
>Ga0310120_10004260_pt1 | contig 10063 bp, 14 predicted proteins | sample CB27_AW_983_MG_FD_203506 | JGI IMG/M metagenome (GOLD analysis project Ga0310120, IMG submission 203506) | Marine microbial communities from Western Arctic Ocean, Canada - CB27_AW_983 | ecosystem: Environmental > Aquatic > Marine > Oceanic | place: Canada: Western Arctic Ocean | collected... | reverse complement strand
AAGAAAGGTGGATGTGTGAAAACATGTTCATACAATGTTCTGCTTATGCCATTATGTTTGAAGAAAGAACAGGGATTCCTGTAGATCAAACGGTAATTTTAATGGTTCAAGAAGATGAAGGTCCTGTTGTTTTTGTTGAAAAGAGAGATAATTATGTATCTAAGCTAATGGAAGCCAGGGATAAATACGAGGTACATGAAACAGTTTATTGAACATCATCAGCATAACACCCGTGAGGGAAAGACAAACATATTCGACAAGCTTCTTAACGGTGAGTGGGCAGAAGATGACGTTACAATATTAAATCCATATGAAATGGAATTCTACAGTGGCCTCTCTTTTGATTACAATAAAATAATAGCAAAGACATATAGAGAATTAAATAGCGGGGCTTGTAATACAAGATACCCAGACTTAAAACCAGGCCATGAAATTATACAGTGGCCTCATTTTTGGTTATTCCAAACATTTTCCCTGGAACAAAATAGTATCAGAATGCCTGATCACTATCCTTCGAAATTATTTTGTTCAATGAACGGCCGGATAAGACCACACAGAGACGCCCTCTGGGGACAGCTGGCTCACAAGCAAATATTAAATTTGTATTGTTCTTATATAGGTAAAGGAGTTACCATTGATCTTGCAGAGATAGAAAACATCTCAGACGCCGACACGGTTAGATCACATTCCTTTCCACCTTTTTACAAAGACATTTTAATAGATCTTGTATGTGAAACACACACTAGCAATCTGTTCTTTACTGAGAAAACTTGGAAGCCCTTTTTAGCTGAAAGAATTCCTTTACTTATTACTGCTCCAGGAGCATACAAAAAATTAAAAGATTGGGGGTTTGAAGACTATACAGAAATATTTGATTATAGTTTTGATACTCTACTTAATTTTGAAGATCGAGTTGAGTCCATTGTAGAACAATTAAAGGTTCGGCTAGAGGTTGATGATCCTAAACAACTCTATCTATTGACTAAAGAAAAAAGAGCACACAACAGAGAAGTCTGTTTGAAAATAATAAAAGAAGGAATCGCTCCCAAATTGGCCTTTGAGGATAAGGTTTGTTTAACTGCTCTTAGACGTGCTCAAGAACTCATTTAAAAAAAAGCCTGAATACACTCGAGAATATATCCAGGCCCTTAAAGTATACTAGCTAGATTATTCTTTCAGTTCTCCTGTTGGAAAATCTGGTTCTTCAACTCCACTTGCCAATTCATCAGTTTCCTCTTCTACTTTATCAGCAGCGTCTTGAACGACTTCTGCTGTAGTATTTACGATAAAACTACCTGTATCAACAACATCTTCAGCAACCGCTGAAACGATGTTTGCTGCGCCCCTTACAGTAGTATCTATTGCTGTTGCTGCAACGTCTCTAACTGTGTCTATGGCTGCACCTATTGAGGCACATCCACTGGCAGTGAACATGAATAAAAGAAAAACAGCTGTTATTATTCTTTTCATTTTTTCTCCTTGTGGCAATAAACTATCTGCCACTCAACATATTTATAATAACAGAGTCTTTTAAAGGGTTATTTATTTGGGATTGTTTGGCAAATCATGAGGATGTTGATGCATTTCATTTGTATTAAAAAATGATCCATTCCCTCTATGAAACATGATGTCATAGGCTATTTCTAAAGTATGAACGGCTAACATTATAGCGAGTAGAAGGGCACAGACCTTAAGCCACTTAATCATATGTCTCATATATTATATATGTATCTCAGATCTGAGACAAAGAGAAAAGGGTAATCCAAAATTACCCTTCACTCGACCTCGAAATTTATGAGCTTATAACTGCCCCTAATAGCCAACCGCAAAAGAAAAATGCTGCTGCCCATCCAGGATATTGTTTACAAAACTCCCATATTTGTTGTATGAACATTTTTAATCTCCCGTCATTTGGAGATACATTAATATAAAAGGTAACAGTACCGGAGCTATCATGTAAGTTACTAGCTGAACCGCATCGCTGATTTTCCGATACCCTCGTTTGGGATATCTAGGATCTTCACTTAGTCTGTCAATTTTGGCTTTCATGCGCTTCGCTACTGTACCTATAGTAGCTGTGGTCATGAAAAACCTCCTATGTGTTCTGTTATGGTGTACTATAACACCAACACTATATTTATACACACAGAGTTTTTGGTACTTTGGGGCTTGATTTATGCCTCAGAGTAGTCTATAATATACAATATAAATAACAGTTAATAAAGGAGGACATGACTATGAGTAAATGGCCATTGTTACCAATATTATTTTTTGGAATGTTACTAGGATTTTACACAGGACCTGTTAAGTCAGAGTCTAATGATGAAGTCTTATGTTTGGCAGAGAATATATATTTTGAAGCTAGAAGTGAATCAACTGCTGGAAGAATTGCAGTTGCTCTAGTAACACTCAATAGAGTAGAACACCCCAATTTTCCTGACACGGTTTGTGGTGTTGTTAAACAGACTAAATACTATCCTAGCGGTAGAATAGATCTTCATTCGTGTCAGTTCAGTTGGTATTGTGATGGTAAATCAGATGCAATAACTGAAGATTGTTTTGATGATATATTATTGTTAGCATCTGTAATGTTAGGTTGGGAATCAATTGATGTAACAGATGGTGCTTTGTGGTATCACAGTAAAACGGTTAATCCTAAGTGGGCATCACATTATGTTCAAACAGTTAGTATAGACAACCATATCTTCTATAAACCTCTTGATTAATAGTTCTAAAGAAACTATAATTACACTATGTTAACGGATATGCCTAATATTATAGTTACAGGGGGTTGCGGATTTATTGGATCGCATCTTGTAGCGAACTTACTTGAACAAGGATTTTTTGTTACAGTAATAGATGATAATAGAGTAGGAAATGTTTATTACAAACATGACAACGTCGAGTATCACAAAACGGAAGTATCAACTTTTAATCCACATCACGCAACAATAGAACCCCCTTCTTGTATATTTCATTTAGCAAATAGTCCAAGGGTGAGGCGTTCTTTAGAATATCCTTCAGAAACAATTACCAATAATATTGCTACAACTGCAAGGGTAGCTGACTGGGCTAGAATATTTAATTGTAAATTATTTTTTGCTACTTCTTCGAGTACACAATATCAAGAAGCACAAGAAAATCCTTACACGTTTAGCAAAATAATGTGTGAACAGCTGTTATATTTGTATAGGAAATTATATTCTTTAGATTATGTTTTGATGTATTTTTATAATGTATATGGACCTGGCGAGGCTGACTATGGAGAATATAGTACAGTCGTTAGGAAATTTAAACAAGACTACTTAAAAGGCGACGCGTTGACAATTTATGGAACAGGGAAAAAGGAAAGAGACTTTACTCATGTTCATGATGTGGTACAAGGAATGTTACAGCTTATGGCTGATCCAGATGTTCCTGGTGTAGCCCATTTTGGAAGGGGTGATCCTAGAACAATCTTATCTATAGCGAAAAGTTTTGATCATCCTGTGGTACATACATTTGATAGAAAGGGAGAAGCAAAGCGCACCTGTTGCACAACACCTTATATAGAATGCCCTAATGATGTCCACAATTATATTAAACAATGGGTGAAGGAGAATAAACGTAATGATACCAAAAGTAGTAGTAGACAACACGATAAAAATGACTGAAGAAAAAGTTAGTGATGTCTTTCTCGTTACAAAGGAGTTTCATACCTCTACGGAGTTTTCACAACATATCGAAAGGCTGGCTTTTAATTCCAACTCGCCGTGCATGGATATGGTTTGTGATTATTGTGAGAAGAGAAATATTGAAATTGAAAGTATTAGTAAGTTCTTAACAGCTTCTATCAAAGCAAAGATAAAAGAAGAAGCATTAGATCTTAATTTACTTAAAGAAAAGAGAAAGTCTAGCTTACCTATATGACAAAACCATCCAACACAAAGGAAGGAAAACGGTTTCAAAAATATTTAGACTGGGCAGAGTTTGAGTATTTTCATATAGCGAACGGTAAAACTGTTTTAGAACTTGGTCCCTTATCAGGCCTACAAACAGAAATAATACTAAAAAATAAACCTCTCGCCTATATGGGTGTAGAGCCTAATACAGATGCTTCGTTTGATGCACTCGTTGAAACAGTTAAATACCATTATTGGGGACCAACCAAAGGCGAAGGCAAGGGGGTGGTATTCCCAGGAACCGCAAATGATTTTTACAAAGAACAGAAAGAGCATTATGATGTAGTTTTTTGTTGTGGTTTATTATATCATTTACTTAGTCCACAAGACTTATTAGAAAAAATAGTTAATTACAATACTCCTGAATTTATAGTAATATCAAGTACGCATATTGATACAGACACGTTTCAAGAATATGAAAGCAAGTATTTAGAAAATTCATTTGGAAGAGTAGTAGAAAATGATATTCCAAAGCCTATAAGACTTAGTTTATTATTGTCCTCAGAAACAGTAAAACAAATGATGAAGTCAATGGGGTTCTTATGTATAAAAGAACATACAGCAGAAGAGGTGTCTAAAATCTGGACAACAGATGCGGGTGTTCCTTATTATTGGCAGATGTATCGTGGACCCGTTTGACGTTTATAAAATTTATTTATCTCTTAAATTACACTTTACAACAGAGTCCTACGACATAACTAAGTACAAATACGCAGCTAAAGGAAGAAGAGAAACATTTTTAAAACGTAAGGACTTACCTGTTCTTCGTAAGTTGGCAAGGGATTTTAAAAGGCAAGAAATAATAGATATCCTTGTTGCCAATTTTGTAACAGGAGATCGTTGGGGAGGCATGTTTGATGTCGAAGCAATGGAAACACATAAAAGGTGGAAAGCTAATAAAGAAAAATTAGCATATACATTTGAACAAGATTTAAATACCATTCAATTTGAAATGGAAAAGAATAATATAGAAGATGCTACAACAGGTGAACAGCATCCTCTAATATTAAGATTGTTATTAGGTAGAATAATAACACTTGAAACTGTGGTTATATTAAACAAAGGATTAGATTTTATTGATGATTATAAAGATGATTTGATATTAAAAGATACATGTTTATTGGTTAAAAAGTATGGTCCGTTTATAACGAAAAATACCATAACACTATTGAATAAGCATCGAACCCTTATAAATATAATTGCTAGGACTAGAAATAGTTCTAATACAAAAAATATAACGTAATACAACGCAATACAAAGGAGAACTAATATGTCGTTTAATACACTTTCAGACCTCAGAAAACAAAGAGGCAACTTCGACAACTTAATGAAGGAAGTCGAGAAAATCTCAAACCCCCAATCTTTTAAAAAACAAGATGAGCGGGAATGGAAACCAACAGTAGACAAGGTAGGTAACGGTTATGCCGTTATTAGATTCTTGCCTGCACCTCAAGGCGAAGATATGCCCTGGGTTAGAATGTGGAATCATGGATTCCAAGGACCAACCGGGAAATGGTATATCGAAAACTCACTTACAACTTTGAACAAACAAGACCCTGCTTCGGAATTAAATTCGGAACTTTGGAATTCTGGTGTTGAAGCAAATAAGGATATTGCTCGTAAGCAAAAGAGGCGCCTTAATTATTGGGCTAACATTCAAGTCATTGAAGACAAATCCAATCCGGACACAGTAGGTAATGTATATTACTACAAGTTTGGCAAGAAGATCTTCGATAAGATTAAAGATGTTATGCAACCACAATTTGAAGACGAGAACCCAGTCAATCCTTTTGACTTTTGGGAAGGAGCAAACTTCAAATTAAAAATTCGACAGGTAGAAGGCTATCGTAATTATGATAAGAGTGAATTTGATAAAGCCTCACCTATTGATAGTAGTGATGAGAAAATTGAAGAACTCTGGGCAAAACAACATTCTTTACAAGAGAAAGTTGGACCAGGTGAATTCAAAACCTATGAAGAACTTAAAGCTAAATTAGATTTAGTTCTTTCGGGTGGTCCTAAGGTCGCAACGGCCGAGCAGATCTCTCAAGTTACGAATGATGCAGCAGACGATCATTTTATGGAAACAGTGAAAAGCGTTCAAGCAGCACCAGAACCTTCAACCAACAATGACGACGAAGATGAAACTTTGTCTTATTTTAAATCCCTGGCTGAAGACTAAACTTTCAAAGTTTTGGAGCCCTCTTAGGAGGGCTTCTTTTTGCACATAAATAGTGGTATGAAGTTTAGTGATTGGACAGCTATTAGGGTTACAACATTGTTTATTATAACTATACTGGGCGTTCCTTATGCTATAGTTACATTACCTATATGGCAAATCATATTAGGTTTTATACTGGCAATCTTAATTGCAAGGATTGGCAACATAGGATATCATCGTTGGTTAACACATAATCAATTTACACCTTCACTTTTTGGAAGAGAGTTAATGCTTTCTTGTATGACCTTATCTGGGTTAACGCCGCCTGGGCATTATGTACATGCACACTTGAACCACCATAAATATAGTGACATAAAAGGAGATCCTCATAACCCTAAGGAAATAGGCTTTGTAAGATTTTTCTTTGGCCAGTATGAGACTCCACGACCTATCTTTATGAGGAATTACGCAACGAATAAAGATGCCGTTTATTTAACAAAACATTATTGGAACCTATACATAGTAACTTTAATAATATTAGGGATAATCAGCCCTTGGTTGATAGTGTGGTTAGCATTTATGTTTAGCTGGAGCTGGATACTTACAATGCACTTAAATTGGAACGGCCACAAAGAAGGTAAACCAACAAACTTAGGTTGGATATCTAACATATTTTTAGGAGGAGAGGATTACCATAAGAACCATCATGAGAACCCAAGTAAATTAATTATGGGTCCAAAAGATATCTCAGGTAAATATATAATCCCTTTATTACAATGATACATAGATTTGATTTTGGAGCAAACAAAGAACGTCTTTTAAAAGAACTAAAGAGCGAAGACTTTATGCCTTTTGTTGATCCTAAAACAAAAATTCAATTAGACTTTTTATCAATCCAGTTTACAAAGAAAAGATATGCAAATCTAATAGCTGATATTTTTAGACATAATTTAGGCCTAGGCCCTTCGGACGCACGACCAATATTTTACATACAAAGAGCAGGGTATCGTTTTCCATTTCATCAAGACAGAAAAACAGAGTGCTCTGTTAATGTTTTATTAGATGAAAATCCAGACCCTATAACGTTTCGTGTAGAAGAACATAATAATAATATGGAAGGAATAGATTCAGACATTGATGAGTATTATGAAACTGCACTAATAAACACACAACATTGGCATGGTGTTATGCCACCAACAACTACAAGACATCTTTTTAAGGTATCAATATTTGATAAACCTTATGAAGAATGTTTAGAAATAATAAAGAAAAGATATGATGAAAAAGGAAAATAGAGATAACGTTTACGAACAATTAAAAATTGATGAGGGCGTTATATATGGTGTATACAAAGATCCTTTAGGACATTTAACGTTTGGAATAGGGCATTTAATTACAAGAGATGATGATGAAGATGGTTTGCCTGAAGGGTATGATGTGTCAGAAGAAAGAATTTATGAAGCCTTTCAAGATGATTTGGATACCGCTATAAATGAATGTGAAATATTGTTTGCTGTTAATTGGAATACTTTTCCAGCTGAACTACAAGAAGTTCTTGTTAATATGATGTTTAATTTAGGAAGGCCTAACTTAGGCAAATTTAAAAAGTTTATTGTTCACTTGCATAATGAACATTACGCTCTCGCTGCTTTGGAAATGTTAGATAGTAGATGGGCTACGCAAGTAGGTAATAGAGCAATACGATTGTCAGACAGAGTAGCAAAACTATAGCAAAACTTTTAAATTCAATAGGGAATGTGATCTTTTTTCTAAGACGCTCTGCATATTCCATATGAGACTCGTCAACACCTTTCATTAGACTCTAAAACGTTTGTCCTGGTATCTTTGGATTACACTATCTGAGGTCCTAACTCTAGCAGGCATAACAACAATATTGGGTCCGTCGTCAGTTGGTAATACTGGAGCTGGGGGTGCTGGTTGATTGGCCACTACTACGGTTGGCGGGTTCTCTTCTGTTGTTTGAGCTGCTATATCTTGCATGTTTTCAATAGCATCACTTGTGGGTAATGTTGCTGCCTCAATAGCACCCGTTAAATCATCCATCACTTGACCTTCAGGAACAATAGTTCCGTCTTGAGTTCTTTCTAATGTTCCACCAAACCCTTCTGTTCTTCCTGATTCAGCCCATTCCCTAGCGGCCTTTGTGCCCGCCATTCTATCGCCTCTATATTTCTTTTTAATTTGTTGAAATTCTTTATAAGCCTCTGGATCATTTTTGGCCAGATTCATTTCTGAAAAGCTTCCACTTATTTTTTGAGTTCTTGTTGCTGTTCCATCTACCACTGCGGCTGCTGTTCCATCTGCCCCTGGTATGCCAGCTTCTCCTGCGGCAGTTTCTATTTCGGCATCGCCTTGTTTTGTTGCTTCAATTCCTGCTGCTACATCTGCTCTTTTCTGTTCGAGCGTTTTTTCTACGGCTACTCTATCTTCATTATTTAAATCATCATCTGCTAAAATAGCTTTCAATTCATTAATACTAGCTGCTTCTAATTTGCTTTGATCAATACTACTTTTGCCAAACATTCCAACTTTTTCATATAAGCCAGATTCTTTAGCAGTCTCCATTGCAGCTGCTGAAGTAGCTTCTTCTTCTGTGGTTGTGGCCCAATCCATTAAACCTTCGCCGGCTTGTTTAGCCCAGCCTAAAGGTGATGTTGTATCTAATACTTTCTCTGCTGTAGACCTTGTATCTACTCCGACGTCTTTAATTTGATCTTCGTTGTCTGCTATGGCCTCTTCTAATGGTACGCCGGCATCAACGGATGCTTGTATTTTAGCAGCCAGTTCAGGATCTTTTTCGGCAACTTCTGCCATTGTATCCTCAGCACTTTTACCTGAGAATGTTTTATGGATACCTTTGGCCATTTTTTCGCCATCAGCTAATCCAAATGTAAGTGCTGATAACGCACCACCTACACCAGCGGCTGTTTTTTGTCCTGCTGTGGCTTCTTCACCTTCTTTTAATCCAAAGGTTTCGCCTGCTTTTCTAGCTCCAATGAAGCCGCCAGCCAAAGCCGTTGCACCTGCTACTGCTAATCCAACTCCTGGTATAAACTTAGCAAACCTAGATGCTTTGCCAAGCATTCCTGCTGCTTTGCCAAGTCCTTTTTTTCCACCTTTGCCTCTTCTTCCGCCTTTGCCTTTTTTACCGCGCCGGCCCATAGGCATCATACTGCTACCACCGCCGTCATCTCCACCGCCGGCAGTTTGTTCTAATATATCTCTAATCTCTTCTAAAGTTTCTAATTGTTTCTCTTGAACTGATTCTGTGTCTTGTCCTGTTCTAGTATCTTTTTTCTCTTCTTTAGTTTCCGCCTTTGCCTCAGTTACTTCTTCCTTAGCTTCTTCAACTTCTGCACTAGCTTTCTCAACAGCCACAGCTTGTTGAGCTTCTGTTTTTACAAACTGGCCTGTTTCGGGATCTACCCAGCGCTCTGCTTGTTCATTATAATCTTTATCTTCAACAGCCACAGCTTGTTCTGCTTCTATTTTCTCAACAGCTGCCTCAGTTACTTCCTCTACTTTCTTCTTACTGTCTTCAACTTCTGCACTAGCTTTCTCAGCTGCCTCTGTTTTTTCAATTCCTAGATCCTTGTCTTTTAATATGTCTAACTGACCTTCACCTAAAGCAGCCACAACACCTGCCTGTTGATCTTCAACAGCAATCTGTTGTTTTGCTTTTGCTTCTGCTACTCGATTTTCAACTCTTTGTCCACCACCACCAAATAAGCTGGCTAGTTTACTATCTTTTCCAAACATTCTTTCTGCCGTAAAGGCCTGTTTCAGTCCTTTACCAAAGCCCGCATCCGAATCAACTCCAGCAAAGTTTTTAATTGCCGTTGTAACTCCTCTTTCACTACTAAGGTCATCCCTTACAGCAGACATACCAAGCAGTTTATTCATTTCCGTGCCTTGATCTGTCGTTCCCATGATTTGTTCT
>Ga0310120_10004258_pt1 | contig 10071 bp, 5 predicted proteins | sample CB27_AW_983_MG_FD_203506 | JGI IMG/M metagenome (GOLD analysis project Ga0310120, IMG submission 203506) | Marine microbial communities from Western Arctic Ocean, Canada - CB27_AW_983 | ecosystem: Environmental > Aquatic > Marine > Oceanic | place: Canada: Western Arctic Ocean | collected... | reverse complement strand
GAGTTCGGGGATCACGGTCGTGTTGCGAATATCCTGCAGCACATTCGCTTCTTCAGTGCGCTGCTCGGGGATCTTACACCCTACCATCGCCACCAGCACCACGATCAGCAAGGAACTCAGCAGGCCGGCGGCGATGTGAATACAGCTGGTTGTCATCGATTTCATCACAGGCCTCTCACGGGTCGTAATGGAGAACTATTCAGGAATTCCCACCGCTCATCGAGAGTCTGCAAACGATCTCCCAGTTCGTCGAGAGTCACCGTCCGTGTCTTGAATGCCACGAGGTCGTCTTCGAGTACGCCCACGGCAATCTCACCCTCTGAAACTGCAGCCTGGAGTCGAACCGTCAGATAGGTCGCGATGGAGATGAAATTGAGTCCCTTGTCATCGAGATCCTGGATCAGTTCGAAGTAATCCAGTTCTGAAGCATCACCAGCATCAGGGAACAGGGCCAGCCGTTGTTCTTCCAGCAATCTGCGGAAATCATGATGTTGCTCCTCGGTGCGCCCCTGCAATTCCAGGAAAGTGGCGAACTCTGCCAGCGTGCGCTTCAAAAGTCCACGCATCGCCTCGATCGTCTGCTCCGACAGATGGGTCTCGCCGCGGAACACGACGATGTCTCCCTTCTCGTAAAATGTCTTCAACTTGTCGAAGGAAAGGCTGACATGGTACGGGCTCGTCGGCACCACGATCTCCCTGCGAGGAGAGACTAAATCCTCGTATGTCAGGTCTGGATTGAGGCTCTTGATGTTCTCGACCAGGATCGCAGCAGCCTGGAAGAAAAGTTGACGTTCCTCCACGCTCCAGGTCTGGATCGACTTCTCAGGATGCTTCTTCTTGAAGAAACTCAATTTGGCTGCAGCTTCAGGCAGGTAGTCGTCAAAAATCTTCAATCGACTGACCAGTTCGCGCTTCTTGACGATGTTCAACAGCGTCAGATCCACTACCTCAGTGCGGGTGAATCCCTCCACCGGGGATCTGCTGATCGGATCGAGTCCGACCAGATCCCTGCCCTTGAGGATGTACCGGTCATTGAAGAGCACACTGTTGTAGGTGTCGAAGTGTCGGCTCTCCTTGGGTGTGGAGATCGGATCGATACCGTCTTCACTCAGGATGTGTGGAGTGAGTACGATGATGATCTCTGATCGAATCTGCTGCGAGTTCTTGCGGCCAAACAGTCCTCCCAGGAATGGAATATCCCCCAGCCAAGGAATCTTGTTTCTGGTTTCGAACTCGCTCTCCTTGATCAGCCCCCCGAGGATCAGCGGACGGTGGTTTTTCACTCGTGCCTGACCACGGAAGTTACGTGTAGCCACCTCGGGAATGCCGAGCAGATCCTCGGCAAAGACCCGCTGTCTGCCCTGAAGGTTGTTGACTGTGATGTCGATGAGCATCGACACCTCGTTCTCATCCGGACCGCTGATGCGCGGCTTGACGACCAGAGTCGTACCGATGTGCTCGGTTCCCACCTTGTTGATGTTTGCGATGTATGTGTTGCCCACATCGGTCTGGGACACCTCGGTAGAGATGAAGGTGGGTATCTTCTCTCCCAGGTGCAACTGGCTCTGGCGATCGTCCAGCGCATATAATTTTGGCCTCGCCTTGATGATGGCGTCGCCTTTTCGGACCAGAGCATGTACTCCTGCCAGGAACTGAGCAGAGAGCCTCTCGGTGGTATCATCGAAGAGGAAGGACAGGCCCGCTTGCTCGATGGGATTGAAGTTTTCGCCGGGCTGTGGGATCTCCTCCCCGGGAATCGGGGACGCAAAGCCGATCACGGCATGTCGTTTCTCATAGGCGAGCAAATCGATTCCAAGATCGGACAGAGCATCCGCTTCCAGTTCGATGATCTGGACCTCGATCATGATCTGGCGCGCAGGAACATCGATCTGATCGATGAAGAGCTGGATCCTCTCGATATCCTTCTCTGTTCCCACCACCAGCAATCGGTTTCGTGCTTCCGTCGATGGCGAATCCTTGAAGGTCAGTGACAATGCTGCAGCATCGATGCCACTGCCCAGATTCACAGGGGGCAACTCGACCGGATCGACATGAGGGATCTCAAGGATGTAGGGAAATTCCGGCAGATTCCAGGATGGTAAGACGGTGTCACTGGCTGCTTCATATCGAGAGTAGAGTGCCTTCTTGTAGGTATGCGTGATGGTTCGATTCCCCTGCTTGGTCGAGTCGGTGGTCACTTCCTCGGTGCGGTGAAAGACCTGACAGACCTTGGCGGCAGCGAGCGACTCCAGGACCACCTGGATACTGGCATACCGGATGGAGATCGCTTGCTGGACCAGGCGATCTCGAACCTCGAGGTTCTCGAACTCCCGGATGGTCCTCACCAGTGCTTCGGTGGCGGCCGGATCGGCGCTCACGAGAAGTGACTGGGGCCTGTTGGCGATCGGCTGGACCGTCCCGTTCTCGACCAATGCCTCGAGTGCGGGGATCCCGCGCAGGAACTGGATCACTTCCTCCGCATCGACATGAAACAACTCCACGAAGGTCAAATTCGGCACCTGGCCGAGCAATCGACCCGCTGCTCGATCCTCGAGGACGATTCCCGGCCCCGGGCTGAGCACCAGCACCATCAGTAATAGAATCTGAAACCCGAGGCTCCTGGCTCGATGATCGATCGCGATACCTCTCATTTCCCGCTCCCGGGCAATCGTCGTCCCGAAAAATCTCCCGGGAGTAAGCGTTCGAAACTTGTGTCCGGTTCCCCGTTCAGGATCCCAGCTCTCAATTTTCGCATCGATCCGGGCCCTTCACCTGGCCCTCCTCTGCCGACCGACCCTGCGCATCGGTGTGCGCGAGAGCGCCGGGCGCAATCCAGGATTATCGACTCTTCACCAGCCATTCTCAACCAGAACCCAACCACTCCAGGCAGATGGGTCCCGATCCCTGGGATCCGCTCTGCGATCGCTACATGCTTCTCTGAGCACCTCTGCAGGCCCTTTTCGGCCATCGGTAGCATCCACGAGGGATGCCACCAGACGCCCCGCTGAGGAATCTTCGACGGGCCAGAGTGTGCCCAGGATCGCCTGACACCCCGCCTCGAACGCGGCGCGGGGGAATCCCGCCAGATCATCGGCGCCGGCAGCAGCGCCGATGGCGGTCTCGCATCCAGTCAGTGCCAGCATCCGGCAGTTCGAAAGGTCTTGCTTCGCCAGTGCCGCTGCGCTCAGTACACCGTCAGAGCCAGCCTCCGGAGTCAGCAGCAATTGAGATGAAGTCGGCTGGTAGGGGTGAAACTCACCATGGCATGCGATGTGAAGCACACGAGCTTCACGCGTAGCTTCGATGACCGCAGTTCGGGTCGCCTCTGCTCCTGCCCTGAACACCACCTGCGGAAGTCGATCCACGATACGCTGGCCCTCCACCCGAGATCCTTGCAACGCGGGTTGCTGTGGAACCTGCGGATCCACCAGCGTCCACCACCCTTCACGCGGAAGCGGACCCAACGCGCGCCTGGCCGCACTCACACTCGGCAGCAAACTCCAGCTGCAGCGATCGACGAGAGTCGACCCATCGATGTTCAGAATCCCCCATGGGATCCTTCTCATACCACCGATGGGTGCCAGTAGTAGCCGATCACTGGAAGGAAAATCAGACCCGAAGATCTTTTTGGAAAGCCATTTCACGGCGGCTATATCACTCCCGCGAGACCGATGAAGGTCGAAACCTCGCCTCGTCGCCTCACCCGGGTTCTGATCGACTCGGCGCAGTTCCCATGCACCGTCGCGAGAGGTCCAGACCAGCAGCACGCCTCCGGCATCGAGGGTGACGATCACTACCGCCAGTCCCTGGACCCTTCGGGCCACCTCCTCGAGGTCGGCCCTCTCGGGAGCAGTTTCTCGCGAGCCCCGCACACGGATGTGTTCCGCAGCCAGTAACGAGGCCAGTGCATCTCCCCTGCGGGACTCGATATCCGCCAGTAACATCGCAGGATCTCGTCGAGGCGACAACGCCGCCGCATCATCCCCTCGCTGCGACCGGATCCGTTCCACGGTGGCCAGCGCGTCGCTGGCCTCGATCCTCGCCAGGTCGAGTTTTCCCGAGATCATCAGGACCCGAGCCCGGGCCACGGCGCACTTCCAGGCGGTATCCGGGTCTCCGACCAGATCGAGCGCAGCCGCTGTCGCGGTTCGGGTCTCCTGAACCCATCCCCTGTACGACGCCGCCGAAGCGATCTCCACCAGAGCCGCTGCAGCATTGCTTCGGTCTCCCCTGGCCTGCGCCTGAGCGAGTGCAGATCTTGCACGGGCCAGTGCAGATGTCAGTTCTGTTCGCCACTCCTCACGATCAGAAGAGTAACTGGCATTGCGAATGTTCTGAGTTGCTTGATCGATGAGCACACGTTCTCGCACAGCGGTTTGATCAGGCGCGCGGTCGGCTGCCTCCTCGAGAAACTGCTCTGCTGTGCGCGCGTGAATTGAACTGACATTCGCATAGGCCTGCTGAACCGAGGCCGTCAATCGCATCCATTCCGATGACAATGTCGGCTCCATTTTCTGACCGCGAAGCGAATCGAGTTCCGTTGCCGCATCCGTGGTCAGGCCCTCTCGCAACTTTCTCCCGGCACGCTCAAGCACGTCTTCCGGAGTACCCCCCGCGGGATACCAGGGAGCGACATCGATGACCGAGGCGATGCGCGAGCGACGCGTCTCCTGACCCTGCTCGATCACCGAGACCAGCAGGTCCCCTTCCAGCAATCGCGTCGGATCAGGCCCGAACAGTTCAGCATCCGAGAGCAGTATCCGGGCTTGCTCGGCGTCCACTTCGAGGGTCGTCAATGGAATCGTCACCGCGCCACTGACGAGCGCCACCTCTACTCGTCTCCAGCCTTGCGAGGCAGGTAATGAGATCACCAGCACTTCGGTTTGCTGCAGTGGTCGGCTTATCGACCACTTCCCATCGGGAAGAGTGAGCTCAAGATCGCTGGCCAGGGCTGTTTCAGAGATGAAGCCACAACAGCAACCGAGCAAGAATACGAGTATCCCGAACGGAGGAGATGGGGAACCGAAGCATGCCACTGGAGGGCACTGGTCATCCAACCCGGAGGCGGCAAGGGTAGCCGACCGCTGACTGCAGCACACGACACTCATCAAAGATGACTCCGAACCCGGATCCCGGAGCGGCAGGCCGGGACACACGAACTATGCCGGATCTGCACTAAAACTTCAATCCTCGAGTTGAAGGCACCCATCATCGTCCCAGGTCATCGGCTCTTTCGGGATGCTGGAGAGATCGAATCGATCCAGAAGATCTTGCGGTCGACAGGGTGTGCCGTCAGCACCCCAGCCGAGGCTACTGGCGAGAGCCCCGATGATCTGCTGCGGCGCCACTCCCTGGCGTCGATAGCGAGCGAGGCTGGTGTCCCCATGGCGCTTCGCAAGTCGCCGCTGATCCGGCCCGACGACCAGAGGCACATGCGCAAAGTCGGGAGCGACCGCTCCCAGATGACGATACAGCAGCAACTGACGCGGCGTGGATGGTAACAGGTCATCCGCACGCAGCACTTCCGTGACCCAGGAATCCGCATCATCGACGACCACCGCCAACTGGTAGGCGGGGGTTCCATCGCGTTTTCGAATCACGAAGTCACCGTCGATGATGCCGGAACAGTGTCCGACGAAGAGATCCTCGAAGGGAACCGCTGGCTCGCTCACTGCGAGGCGGATGGCGCTGTCTCTGCCCGTCTCCTCCCTCGCCTGCTGCTCGCTGCTCCAACGACCTCGGCAGGTACCGGGATAGACCGGGACGTCTCCGACGGAACTCTCATGGGGAGCGCTGGCCGCCTCTTTCACCTCTTTTCGGGTACACACGCATGGATACGCGAGACCGGCACCGATCAGGTCTGCCAGCACCTGATCGTGGCGGGCCCTTTGACTGCTCTGGAGTTGTATCTCGCCATCCCAGTCGAGTCCGAGCCACTGAAGATCCTCGATGCTGCTCTCGATGGCACCGCTTCGAACTCGAGGTGCATCGATATCCTCGATGCGAAGCAACAACCTGCCGCCTCGACTACGTATCGATAACCAGGCCAGCAGAAATGAGCGCGCGTTTCCCAGGTGCAGAACTCCGGTCGGGCTGGGTGCAAGCCTTCCGATCAGCGCGCGCGCCTGCCCCATCGTTACCTCCTCTGATCGACAGACCGTCATCGAGTGGCGTGATATTGCCGATTTTCAGGCAATACCACCTCGATCGAGAGCGACCATTCTCAGTTGGCCACGAAGCGGTAGAATGGTAGCACAGCAGCCGACCGACGCGTTGGCCTCAACATCGACACCAACTTCCGACGCGACGTCGTCGGATCCTGATTGATCGTTCCGGTGGGACGCCGCCGGATGGGACGGTTTCCCGGTTGCGGGTGCCATGTCCGCATGATGCCGGGAGCTCTACCCGGAAAGGAGGTGATCCATTGATGAAGTTTAGTGGCTCTGCTGGGGGGTGGGTGCGGTAGCACGCTCCCTGACGGGGAGGACGGCCCGATGCGCCTCTCTTGCCCAGCAGATGACGGGGCCCGGAAGGAGAAACTCCTTCCGGGCCCTTCTTCAATTGGTACAGCAACAAGCCCTCATCCGCTTCCGATACCCATCATTCGGTCCCCTGCACGGAAAAATAATGCTCTCATCAGGCGAAACTTGGTCGAGGCACATCGAGTCCACTTGGCCCGGAGCCGTCTCGGCGGCACCATGGGGACCGAAATCAACTCCCGTTCCCCGATGAAGTGGCGGAAAGCGTGAACACCGAGGTCAACTCAAGACTGCGCAGCATCCAGAAACTGCTCGACGGGATCCGCGATGCTACCTGTCACGATCAACAGCGTGACCGGCTGGCGGTACTGGAGGAGCAGATGTCATCCTCCGATTTCTGGGATGACCGCGACAATGCCGAGCGCACCATCTCAGAACTCAAGAGGGTCAAGGAATCGGTCCAGAGCATTGAAGACCTCTCGAGCGAGGTCGAGGATGCCGTGTCGATGCTGGAACTCGCCCTGGCTGATCAGGACACTGAAGCCATGGATGAAGTCGAGCAAGATAGCCTGCAACTGCTCGCACGAGCGGAGGGGCTCGAACTGAAGACTCTGCTGCGCGGCAAGTACGATGCAGCCAATGCCTATCTCGAAATCCAGGCAGGTGCTGGCGGTACCGATGCGTGCGACTGGACGATGATGGTTCAGCGCATGTTTCTTCGCTGGGCAGAACAACAGGGCTACCGCACCACCATCATCGATGAACAACCCGCAGAAGAAGCTGGATTGAAATCTTCGACGATTCACCTCGTCGGCGATTATGCCTATGGCTATTTGCGAGCTGAATCGGGAGTACACCGGATCGTCAGGATTTCTCCATTCGATGCCCAGGCAAGGCGACAGACTGCTTTCGCATCGGTCAGGGTGATTCCTGAAACGGATGTGGTCGATGACATCGAGATAGCAGAAGTCGATCTCAGGGTCGACACCTATCGAGCCAGCGGAGCCGGGGGGCAGCACGTCAACACCACTGATTCGGCGGTCAGGATCACTCACCTACCCACTGGAATCGTCGTGCAGTGCCAGAACGAACGCTCCCAGCACGCCAACAGAGCTCAGGCGATGCGAGTCCTCAAGGCTCGCATCCGCGAGGTCCAGGAGCGAGAGCGCCGCGAGGAGATGGACAGGATCCAGGGCAACAAGAGCGAGATCGCCTTCGGCAGCCAGATTCGATCCTATGTGCTTCACCCCTACAAGATGGTCAAGGACCACCGCACTGACCACGAAACAGCAAATACAGATTCTGTTCTCGATGGTGATTTGCAGCCATTCATCGAGAGCTGGCTGCGACAACAATCGCGTACTGATCAATCGACTGGATAAGGAGCTAACGGTGGTATCAATCCAACAAACGGACCCGGAAATCGCCGACATCATCATCCGGGAAGAGGCTCGCCAGAAGTGTGAGGTCAACCTGATCGCAAGCGAGAATATCGTCAGCGATGCCGTGCTGGCCGCACAGGGTTCGGTATTGACCAACAAGTACGCCGAAGGATACCCCGGGCGTCGTTACTACGGCGGCTGCGAGGTGGTGGATGAGGCCGAGGAGCATGCGCGCTCTCGCGCAGTGGAACTGTTCGGAGCGGATCACGCCAATGTCCAGGCGCATTCGGGAACCCAGGCCAATATCGCTGCATACTCTGCATTGATCTCTCCCGGCGACACCGTTCTCGCCATGGATCTTGCCCATGGCGGACACCTCTCTCACGGGGCCAGCGTGAGCCTCACCGGCAAGGTCTACAACTTTCACCACTACCCCGTGTCGAGAGAGAGCGAGTTGATCGACCTCGACCTGGTCAGGGAGATGGCGAAAGAAGTGCGTCCCTCACTGATCGTCGCTGGAGCCAGTGCCTATCCCAGAATCATCGATTTCGAGGGCTTCCGTAGCATCGCAGACGAGGTGGATGCGCGACTGATGGTCGATATGGCGCACATCGCCGGCCTGGTCGCCGCAGGAGTACATCCGAGTCCCATCCCGCACGCCGATGTGGTGACGACGACGACACACAAGACTCTCAGAGGGCCGAGGAGTGGCCTGATTCTGTGCCGCAAGAAGTGGCGCAAGAAAATTGACTCTGCTGTATTCCCGGGGGGTCAGGGCGGCCCGCTGATGCACCAGGTCGCTGCGCGAGCAGTTTGCTTTCGCGAGGCATTGACCGACCAGTTTCGAGAATACTCTCGCCAGGTCGTCGACAACTCGATTCACCTCGGCCAGATCCTCTCCGATGGTGGACTGAGACTGGTCTCGGGAGGAACCGACAATCACATGATTCTCGCTGACCTGAGATCGATGGACCTGACCGGAGACATCGCAGAAGCGGCATTGGGAAACGCCGGCATCGTCGTCAACATGAACATGATTCCCTACGACCCGGCCCCACCGCGTCGGCCCAGCGGAATGCGCATCGGCACACCGACCATCACCAGCCGCGGCATGGGCGAAGAAGAAGTCCGTCGCATCGGTGGCATGATTCTTGAAGTACTGAGAAAACCGGATGACAAGAACAGCATCGAAGGGATCAGGGCCAGGGTGCGCGAGATGTGCGAGGGATATCCGACGCGGATCCAGGGCTGAACCGATCGGTATTCTACTTCGATGTGGCAGCGCTACCGGGCGGGTCTCGAACTCACTCCCACCGCTGACCTCACGGCGTCCATCGTGGACTCCACGATGGGGCGCACGCGGGTGGCCCCATCGCGAAGGATTTCCTCCACCTGAGATGGATTGTCCTCCAGATGCTTCCTGCGAGTGCGCGCATCGGCGAAATACTCCAGTATCGCATCGTGAAGTTCCTGCTTGGCGTGACCGTATCCGTAACCGACACCGCTCGACCTCAACTTGTCCGCCATCGTTTCGACCTGATCGCTGGATGCGACCAGTTTGTAGAGTTCGAAGACAGTGTTTCCATCCGGCTCCTTGGAATCTTCGACCCCCTTCGAGTCGGTCACGATGGACATCACCTTCTTGCGTAGTTTTTTCTCGGTCTCGAAGATACACAGATCATTTCCGTACGACTTACTCATCTTCTGACCATCCATCCCCGGCACCTTTGCAGCACTTCCTTCGATGATGAGCGGCTCAGGTATCGGAAACACCTCGCTGAATGTCTGGTTGAACTTGCCGGCGATATCTCGGGTCACCTCGACATGCTGCTTCTGATCGTTACCGACAGGAACCCTGTTCGACCTCACGATCAAGATGTCAGCGGCCATCAGAACCGGATAAGCAAACAGACCATGATCTGCGGAGATTCCTCGGGAGATCTTGTCCTTGTAGGCGTGGCATCGCTCGAGCAAGCCCATCGGTGTCAGGGTCGAGAGGATCCAGGACAGTTCGCACACCTCGGGCACATCTTCCTGGCGATAGATCACTGCCATCTGTGGATCCAACCCGAGGGCCAGGTAGTCCATCGCCACCGATGTGATGTTGGAAGCCAACAATTCAGGTTCCCGTACCGTCGTCAGGGCATGGTATGAGGCGATGAAGTAGTGAGCTCCACCTGCTTGCTGAAGATCGATCCACTGTCGGATCG
>Ga0310120_10004257_pt1 | contig 10072 bp, 10 predicted proteins | sample CB27_AW_983_MG_FD_203506 | JGI IMG/M metagenome (GOLD analysis project Ga0310120, IMG submission 203506) | Marine microbial communities from Western Arctic Ocean, Canada - CB27_AW_983 | ecosystem: Environmental > Aquatic > Marine > Oceanic | place: Canada: Western Arctic Ocean | collected... | reverse complement strand
AACCGTCTTCCCGTTACCAAGCTCAACATCCGCTCGGCGTAATTTCGCAATAATCTGATCCACCGTGTGTCGCTTCTGTGGCATCGCAAAGAATCCTTTCCTGGCCTCCGGCCGGACCGGATTCTCTCACTTAACCTGGAGCAAGTTTAGGGGAGGACGTCACTGTGTCCAGTTATGAGCTTATTTATATAAAAAGAACCAGTGAACCACCGGATGACGCATGGGCCTTGAGGAGTAACGGCTATTCTGAAGACTACATACCAACATTAGATTCTTGGATCGAAATTATTCGAGGCGAGAATCATCTCGATATAGCTCCAGCGGTTCCTATCGGTCTATTGATTGACGTTACTGCACTCCCAGAACCCACCACCCTCTTGTTGGCCCTCTTGGCCATGACCGCCGTGCCGCTTCAAGTGCGGCACGGGTGATGTGTGTGGCACACCCCAGAAGGGTGTGCCCGATTGCGTGCGCACTATAGAGGACACATCCAAGGTAGCTCGCGACCCCATGGGGGTCGCGAGCTACCTTGGATGCCTGCAAAAAAATAGTCGGCACATGATTTTGGTTAATGAAAACATTTGCGGGTGGTGTGCCAGAGACTTGATAAAGTGTGCCAAATGAATTATGCTTGCTACCGTATCCTGAAGTTCGGAAAATGTATCTTGAGTACCTGTCGGCGTTAGAAAACACTTTCTCCGGGAGAGGTTTCTCATGATTCGCATTTCAAAAGTGGTAGTGGCGTGGCTTCTGATCCCAATTGGGACTCCCGTGTTGGCCAGCGTAATCACCAACGGGAACAGCTGTTATGGTGATATCGTCCATACAAACACTGTAGGCGGCACACGCTTTGGACGAGTGAGTGTGCTCCCCCTTGATCCAGAAGTCTACGCACGCGTTACATGGTGAATTGCATCGGTCTGACGCCGAAGGGGCCGAACTCATTTGTGTGGAAGCGGTTCCTGATACCCCGCAGTGGCATGCGATTACCGACCGGTTGTCCCGTGCAGGCTCATAGAATATCCCCCTCATAAAAATTAGCTGTAAGCTCGCAAAAACCATATTGGCTTAGTGCCTGTGTCCCGCGCAAAGCAACAGATCGAAATTGCCCGACCGAATGCGGCTTTCAGCCGTAGAGAGTTCCTTGCTCGATCCGGTGGTGGTATCGGGGCCTTGGCGCTCGCAGATCTATTGCGTGATGAGGTGCGTGCTGCAGCAAGTCATCCTGAGCCACCCCTGCCGCATTTCGTTCCGCGCGCCAAACGTGTGTTGTGGCTTTTCATGCACGGTGGACCCAGTCACATGGATTTGTGGGATCCCAAGCCCGATCTAATTAAATATGCAGGACAACCGCTGCCTGCGAGTTTTGGTGAAGTGATGACTCGTCGTAAGGTGGCAAAGAATCCGTTGCTTGGCCCCATCAAACCCTTCACCCCGCGTGGTCAGTCGGGGCTGGAAATTAGCGATTTCCTCCCTCACATGGGGCGCCATGCTGACAGCCTTTGTGTCCTGCGTGCTTGCCATGGCGACAGTGTCAATCATCCCCAGTCAGTTTACCAAATGAATACTGGTTCCATTCTAATGGGTAAACCGTCGATGGGTAGCTGGGTAGCTTATGGACTTGGGACAGAAAACCGCGACATGCCCTCCTTCGTGGTGTTGCCTGATCCGCGTGGTGGTCTCAAGGGTGGTCCACCCGCTTGGGGCAGTGGCTTCCTTCCTGCTACTTATCAGGGCACCACCCTGCGTCCTGGTTCTAATCCCATTTTAAACCTCAAGCCACCGGTTTACCGGGACAACTCCGCTCTTATTCATTTTCTCCGCCGCGCCAATCATAAGCATCTCGCAAAGCGTGACTATGACGATCAATTACAAGCGCGTATCGATTCCTATGAGCTTGCTTTTCGTATGCAGACTACAGCACCTGAAATCGTCGACATCTCCCGCGAAACTGTTGCCACCCGAAAACTATTTGCCTTGGACAACGGGGAAACAGCCGAGTTTGGAACCCGCTGTCTGCTTGCCCGTCGGATGCTTGAGCGGGGGGTGCGTTTTGTTCAGCTCTATTCTGGTGATACCGGCGGCTGGGATGCTCACGAGAACGTGTTGGACAATCATACCACCTGGTGCCGCCGCACTGATCAGCCGATTGCCGGCCTATTCGATGACCTCAAGGCCCGTGGCCTTTGGGATGATACCCTAATCATCTGGGGTGGCGAATTTGGGCGCATGCCCATGAGCGAGCAAGGCACCGGTCGTGATCACAACCCTTGGGGTTATAGTATCGTCCTTGCTGGTGGCGCAGTAAAAGGGGGCGTGGCCTATGGTGCTACTGATCCAATCGGTCTCCGTGCTGAGCAAAACAAGGTTCATGTTCACGACTTGCACGCAACAATCCTGCATATTCTTGGCATCGACCACGAACGCTTAACCGTAAAACATCTCGGGAAGGACGAGCGCCTCACTGATGTTGCCGGTAACGTGGTGAAGGAGATCTTGGCCTGATGAAAGCAATTTGCGTCGTTGCGTGTTGCTGTCTGTTCGCACCGTTTACTATTGCCGAAACAAACGGGAAACATTGGGCCTGGCAACCACTCGAGCCTCCATCTATTCCCGAATCAAAGAAGCACACCCATCCCATCGATGCCTTTATCCTGCATCGCCTCCATCCAATGGGGCTTACGCTTGCTTCCAAAGCCTCCCGCCGCACGCTCATTCGTCGCCTGACCTTCAACCTCACCGGCCTTCCGCCAACGCCGACGGAAACCGAATCTTTCCTTTCTGATCCTTCCCCTAATGCCTACGAAAAACTTGTCGACCGCCTGTTGGATTCGCCCGCTTACGGGGAGCATTGGGCGCAGCACTGGCTCGACCTTGCCCGCTTCGCAGAGACCGACGGTTTTGAGCACGACAAGATTCGCCCGAATGCCTGGCGTTATCGCGACTGGGTTATCCAGGCCTTGAATGAAGACCTTCCCTACAACCAATTTGTCCAACTTCAGATCGCTGGCGACCAGTTGCGCCCAGACGATCCTCAAGCTGCCATTGCCACCGGTTTCCTCCTCGCTGGACAGGATATGCCCGACATCAACCTGGAAAGTGAGCGTCGCCACATGGTTTTAAATGAAATGACCTCTGTTGTAGGCAGCGTTTTCCTCGGTCTTACCCTTGGCTGTGCCCAATGCCACGATCACAAGTATGATCCTGTCTCGCAAAAGGAATTTTACCAGATGCGCGCCTTCTTTGAGAGCGACCTGCAGTTGGAGGAACGCAAACTCGGCCACCTCACTGCCCGCGTTATGCAATCAAGCAAAACGCTCAAGACCCACCTGATGATTCGCGGTGACTTTCGTCGACAGGGTGAGGTCGTCAGCGCCGGCTATCCGGCCATTGCGCCTCCAACCGGCGTGAAGTCCAAGCAAGGCCACCGCCGCGAACTTGCTACTTGGCTGACCCGACCTGATAACGCCCTTGCCCTCCGCGTGGCTGCTAATCGACTGTGGCAGCAACACTTTGGCCGTCCCCTGGCGACCCCCGAAGATTTTGGAACCCAAGGCCAGTTACCCACGCATCCCCGACTGCTGGACTGGCTGGCGGCCGAGCTACCGCGTCGCAAATGGAGCCTCAAGGCAATGCACAAGCTGATTGTCACCAGTGCCACATGGCGTCAGGCAAGCCGCAATTCTCAAGATGATCTCAGCTGGAAAAACCGGTTATCCAGGGATCCAGAAAACAAGTTGTGGAGCCACCAATCGCGTCGCCGTCTTACCGGCGAAATGCTTCGTGACACCATGTTGGCAGTGAGCGATTCACTCAGTGATCGCAAAGGCGGTCCGGGCGTCCGCCCTCCCCTGCCCAGAGAAATCACCATCACGCTCCTCAAGGATCAATGGCCGGTAAGTCCCAAGGCAGAGGATCATCGACGTCGCAGTATTTATCTTTTTGCCCGACGCAATCTACGCCTGCCGATGTTCGATCTCTTTGATCGTCCATCCCAGGCCGAGACCTGTGCTCGTCGTCGTCATTCCACCACCGCCCCGCAATCACTTGCACTTTTAAACTCCGAGTTCACCCGCGATGCTGCCGCTCGCCTTGCCCGACAGGCCGAGGGCCGGACCCCAACCCGGTCTGCACAATTTATTTACTGTTATCAGCATCTCCTCAACCGTGCCCCCACTTCCAGCGAACTGGAATCTTGCGCTCAATTTGTCCAAACCTCGCCCGATCCAAAGCAGGGCTTGGCTGAGCTCTATTTGGCTCTGATGAACCTAAACGAGTTTATTTACGTCGATTAACCCAAAAGACCGTGTCCCGGACTACGACCAAGATTGTGATTGGCTGGCATAGGATGAGGCGCAGCACCCGCAACGCCCCAACTGGCACCCTCTGGCAGAAAGCAGCGCAAGTCCCTAGTGAGACAACAAGTTGTGCTTCAGAGAGCGACGGCCTGCGAGGCGGCGCATCTTCACGCCAACCGCCAGAGCGGTCGTAGAGGGATTCGAACCTTTGTCAAAAACCTCGGGGAATACGGCTATCGCCCTACGAGGCAGCGCGAAATGCAGCGCACTTTTTGACGAAACGTTCTCTGCTGACCCGATTCTAAGCGAGCTCATCACCCTCTGGCCGCAGTTGGCGGCCAGTGTGCGCGAAGCACTCCTTCAGCAGGCCACACAGTCACTTACCAGAGGCCCCTAGAAGGGCCTCTGTGGGCGATTGATCTGGAGGTGTTGCACACCCCAATAGGGGTGTGCCGGAGACAGGAGTTTGCCCACGCCCCCCCAGGGTGCAATAAGTACCCTTGGTTGTCTGCAAAATAGTGCGCACAAAAAAAGGGACCACACCAAAACATGGGGTGCCCCAGTTGCGCAACAGGACGACTTCGCACTCGCCGCTACCTCTTTGTGCCACAGTGGGACGTCGCGCAGGTCCTGCGCAAGATCGCCTCTCGGAACCAAACTTATGTCAAAAAAACTGCACGCGGAAACAAGCGATTTGCCGGAACAATATCCGCTTGAACTCGACCCACCCCCCGGTCAAACTTCGCCCCGGCTACGCCGGGCAAGGGGTAAAGTGGTTAAGGTGATAAGGGGATAGTCATGGCCAAACGAAAACCGGCATTGGGGTAACGGTTGTCCGGTTGGTTGCTGAGGCGGTTGGCAGCACGAACGTCCTCCGGGTGATCGTTGAACGCCCCGCCACGCAACACACGGTATACGCCCGACGTTGGACCTGTCGGATCTCTCACCACCTTCAGGCTGTCATAAGGGGCGTACCAGTCCTGGCACCACTCCCACACGTTGCCGTGCATGTCGTACAAGCCCCAAGCGTTCGGTTTCTTCTCGCCAACCGGATGTGTGGTGTTTTCCGAATTGGCCAAATACCATGCATACTCGCCAAGCTGGGAAACATCATCCCCAAAGCTGTAAGCGGTCGTCGTTCCCGCACGGCAGGCGTATTCCCACTCGGCTTCAGTCGGCAACCGATATTCCACCCCTTCCCGCAGTCTCAGCACGCCGCAAAATGCTACCGCATCGTTCCAATTGATATTGTTAACGGGCTTGTTCGCGTCTTGGGTAAGGCTGGGATTTTTACCTATCACCTGTTCGTACTGCTGCTGCGTCACTTCATACGCACCCAAATAAAACGGCTGCGTGATCTTCACCCGACATGCGCCTCTCGTAAACAGACCCGGGGGGATCAGGTTAAATTCCACGCCAATAGAGTCCTTGATAAAGACAGGTGTGCCAAGGTGATCGGCCCAGGCTTTTTGATGGGCTTTGGCTTGATCACTACCAAACGGGGCAACAGCCTGCGGTGGATCCAACGACCGGGCCTGCGGGACTGGAAGCGATTGCCGCTCTTGAAATGGATTTTCCGCCGTGTGCTGCGTCAGAAACTGCTGGTCTTCCGCGCAGAGCTTCTCCAGCGGCACCTGGAACTGTTTGCCATCCTGGCGGCGAAGTAATACTATATTCCCTCGGACTTCCTCTAATTCAGCGGTCACGCTGAACTTCCCGGTAGTGTCCGTCCAGGTGCGTTCTACCCCCCAAGAAGTACCGGCAAGCAGGGTAATGGTGATCCCGATTGCAAACAGTCGTTTGTAAGTGCGACCAGTCATAGCGATTTCCCCCCGTGCAAACGCTTTTACATCGGCCATATCCAGCGGGGTCTATCCTACCTTGCCGGGTATACGTCATCCACCGGATCGATATGCCGACCGGTTGAACTCAACCCACCCCCCATCAAGAACCGGACCTTTGTAAACGTTGTTTACATTTGAGTTGTGGCATCCTCACCGGGGCGATATGGGAAGGGCAAAACATTGCCCCCACACCAGCGACAGATCATACTGGCCAGTGGTATTCCGCAGGTCCCTTTCGCTGGATTCCACTAATGCGTCTGGTTACGCTGTTTCTGATCGCCGCTTTTGCGGCGTCTACTGTGGGTGCTGCTTCGTACCAGAAGAACGACGGTACGATTGTTGATCCGATCATGAACCATCATTGGTACAGCGACAGCCCTCACTCCTACAGCGGGGCAAACCTGGAGCCCGAAGCGGAGCTGTCCGACGCGAACCTGTCCTACGCGGATCTGAACCGCGCGAACCTGAACAACGCGGACCTGTCCAACGCGTACCTGTGGGGCGCAACCCTGTCCTACGCGGATCTGACCAATGTGAACCTGGAAAACGCGTTCCTGGAGTCCACACGCCTGTGGCACGCGAACCTGACCGACGCGGACCTGACCGACGCGGACCTGCGTCGCGCGAGCCTGTGGCACGCGAACCTCACCGGCGCAAACCTGTACGGCACGGTCCTGGACGGACGCCGCCAGTGGCAAGGAAAGCCGCTCGAGCTGGGCTACGGACGAAAATAGACAAGAATCTCACCACGCCCTAGCCACGGAGGGGGGCGCAACTTGTTAGAATGGCTAGCGCTGCGAGCTTGGACCAGCTCCAGACACAGTCCAAATGGGAAATCTCGGTTTAGATCTGGGCTGTACCGTTTGGGTAAGTTGCCCAGTGCAACCCGGGCTTGAACGGTTACCTCCATGGAACTTCCTCCTGCTTCGAACGAAAATACAAAGATGATGAAGAAGACCGAACTCTCACGACGCGCGTGGCTGAAAGCCGCAGGCGCAGTAGGCCTAGCTGGAACTGGCTTGAACGGGAGATCGCGGCAGGCAACCGCCCACGAAGCCGATTCTCACGACTGGTTCGAGCACGATGAATTGGGCGCCCTTTGCGCTAACTTCAGCGAGACCGAGAAGGCGAAGTTCCGCAAAGCCGGAGACCTGCTTGAGGTACAGCCTGTCTGCCTTCCGCGAGGCGAGTGGCTCTACCGGGACTCGGGCGGCAATCCGATGACCCATCTCGGCTGGCCGATTGCCGTCAAGATCGACAGCGTGATCCATGTGTTTCACCCAAGAACCTTCTGGCATGTTCGCAAACGAGGGCAGCAGGGCAATCCGGAGGAGTGCTGCGGGGCGGCCGTGGCGCGTTCGACCGACGACGGCCGGACCTTCCGGCCGGTTCCCTGGTTGAAACACAGTTGTCTGGACGACCTGGGGCCGCGGGATCGAACGACCCATTTTGTAGGATCGGGCGGCAACGGCGCCGGCGTGATGGACGGGAAGATCGTCGTCACTGCGGCCCGAGGAGCTTATCGGTCGGAGGACAACGGCAACACGTGGCAATATCTCCCCGGAGCGGGTGGTCCGGAACAGGTCCCCACCCTACCGAGTTTTGGACAGGGGCCGAGTCTGCTCGTTCATCCAAAAAAAGGGCTCGTTTCGATCGGGGTGACCACGGATCAGAAACTCCTGCTGAGGACTTCACAGGACTACGGCAGCACCTGGCGGGAAGAGGTTTATCAGATTGACGAACCGCTTCAGGAGCCGTCTGGAACGATCTATCAAGGGAATCTCATCCTCATGCCGCGTCACGATGAGAATCGATACACGCAGTTCTGGTCCGACGACGGCTGGGCGCCATTTCGCAAAGCCCGCACGAACATCACCCGAGGGGAACGGGACACCACCGACGTGAAATATAACCACGTGTCCAAGAGAATCGAGGCGATCGTCACCAACAGGATGGGCGGCGGCCCAGGGCACGAGCATGACAACTGCATGACCATCAACCTGTGGAGTATCGCCCCAGACGAGTTCATGGCCGGCTCCGGCGACTGGAGGTTTGAAGGGACGCTGGTGCGGTCGGAAGGCAGAGAGCATGATCGCAACAATGCTCTTGGGCTCGACCGGGACGGTATGCATCCCGGCGGTACGATCATCGATGCGAAGCAAGGCGTTCAATACATCTATATTTACATGGGGTTTTTCTCGGGACCTTCGGGCATATACCAGATTAAGCGGACGCTCGACACGAACGCGCTCCGAGAGCATCTCGTGCAATGACCGGCGGCATTCCGGGCAAATTACCCAAGAACTTTTGCAGTGAGCATCCGGGTGGCGGGCACTGGGCGGCCCCAGGGACCGTTGGTCACTCGGCTGTCATTTGGGGGTTGTCATGTATACCTTCCCCCAGTCGATAACAAATCCTCTGTTGATTGTCACGGCCGTCCCGTTAACTGCAGTAACTTTGCCGACGATGCGACTTGGGCCTCCAGAGCCAATGTCCAAAGATACTTTAAACTCATCACCAACCTTTGGCAGCGGGATTGGAGTATTCGGTATGCGATTCAGATAAATCGACGGTATGAGTATCAACGCAAGCAGAATGATCACGGGTCGTTCCCAGCGGGACCAGAAAGCGGATTTTATCGCAGACACAAAAGGTGCAAGGCGTTCCACTGCCATTTGTCGGCCCTCCCAGGTTTGAGTTGCTCGTCCTCAACATACTCCAAACGCACCCCGGCAAAAATGCGAGGTGATCCCGTAGGGTAAAAATATTCAGCCGAACTGTAAGTGCCACTCTCGACTAAGGTTGTCGTGGCTCGGCAATCGCCGACTTCGGCCGATTGACAACGGCCATGGCACATCGCATGCTGACCGAATCTCCCAAATTCAGCATCCGGGGCATTCCATGAGCTTCGTTCTGCAACCGTGGCAGTTGCTGCTGACCATCCTCTCCGGCATGGTCCACCGCCGACAGCAGGAAATCATCGAGTTTCAGAATTCCGAGATTATGGCTCTGCTCGATACGCACGGCAAGAAACGAATACTGTTGACCGATGAGCAACGGCGGATTTTGGCAGTCAAAGGCATGGCGCTCGGTCGCAAAACACTGCAGGAATTGACCACGATCGTGATACCCGACACGATCCTTCGCTGGCACCGCGAGCTTGTGGCAAAGAAATGGGACCACAGCGGGAAGCGTAAGTCGGTCGGCAGACCGCGTATCCGCCAGGTCATCGTGGATCTGATCCTGCGATTCGCCAAAGAGAATCCCACCTGGGGCTACGACCGCATTCAAGGCGCCCTGGCCAACGTAGGCTACCACATCTCCAACAGGACCGTGGGCAACGTCCTCAAAGCACACGGCGTCGAGCCAGCTCCCGACCGAAAGCAGCACACCACGTGGGCCACGTTCCTTAAAGCCCACTGGGACGTGTTGGCGGCGATCGACTTTACCACGATCGAAGTCTGGACCCGTGGCGGGCTGGTCACGTATTACCTGCTATTCGTGATGGAACTGGCCACACGCCGCGTGCATTTCGCCGGCTCCACCACCAATCCGGATGAAGCTTGGATGAAGCAGGTCGCCAGGAATCTGACCGATGTTGAGGACGGCTTCCTCAACGGCAAGCGCTACGTGCTGATGGATCGGGACGGCAAGTTCTGCCCGGCGTTCCGGGATGTTTTAAAGGACGAGGGTATCAAGCCACTGTTGCTGCCGCCGCGAAGTCCCGATTTGAACGCATACATCGAAAGGTTTATGAAAAGTCTCAAATCCGAAAGTCTCTCGCGGATGATCTTCTTCGGTGAACAATCGCTGCGGCGGGGCTTGACCTGCCCCCAGTGACAGTACCAGTAGTTAAGTTACTCTTTGCAGCACCGCTAGGCCAGCCACTTCACTTCGTGGAGGCGTAGCCGGAACGAGTGCGTTGGGCAT
>Ga0310120_10004252_pt1 | contig 10077 bp, 10 predicted proteins | sample CB27_AW_983_MG_FD_203506 | JGI IMG/M metagenome (GOLD analysis project Ga0310120, IMG submission 203506) | Marine microbial communities from Western Arctic Ocean, Canada - CB27_AW_983 | ecosystem: Environmental > Aquatic > Marine > Oceanic | place: Canada: Western Arctic Ocean | collected... | reverse complement strand
CTCCCAGAATTACCCAAAAACCGGAATTTTTTTTCGCCGCCGCTGCGCCGACAAATCACGAAAAACAACCGATTTCAAAAGGTAGGTCAGGAGTTCTGAGGCTATTGACAGAAAGAAAACAACCATTATAATCGTGTTAGGTGTAGCGTATTTAAAAGATCGTCATTAGGAGTCAGCTAATGCGGCAAATCAATGTGAGTCCACTAAAAAATCCGCTGACGGTCGGTGTACGCGCTGCACAGAGCGACAGTGGATTTTTTTATGTTTAATATGGAATCTTTGTAATAAAAGTACCGTCCTCGATCAATACTCCACTGCATTTAGCAACAAGGTCCAGCATCCAGTGAAGCTTAGAACTTGGATATCTAGCATTTGCATTGGCGCCTTTTCAATCGGCGGTCTTTTGCAGACAGTGGCCAGTGGATCTGGCGACGCAATTCAAAGCGTCCATTCGACGACAACTGCCAACAATCACGAGTTGGGTTCGCCGGCAGTGCAGGAGACACCTGCACAGACCAGTGGATTCAAGCAAATGGCCAGGCAGGAGTATTCCCATATGTTTGGCCAAGACAAATCACTTACGTTCTCCGGGGGGGGAACCACCAGGTCGAAAGCCGCCGAACTTTCGTTTCTGAGTGTTGACAGCAGCTCGCTGCAAGTGCAGCCGACTTCACTTAGTGACTTCTACGAAAGTCCCGAAAATTACGGCTCGGCCTATTAACGCTTCGGCTTTGCCAATAAATTCAGCCGGTAAGGCAGCAAAATCCATCGGATGAAAGCTCCTTAACGGTTGAATGGCAAAGGCGATTCCCGCCCGCGACTCACTTCTGGCCAAGCGCCAGATCGCGTCGCTGCCGAGCGATCGAATTCTTCGGGTTCATACGTAACAGCGTCGTAAAATCCTTCGCTGCCTGCTTGTAGAGTCCCAGCTTCATATAGGCCAAACCACGATTGTTGTAAGCCGGCTTGTAGAGCGGATTTTGCTTGATGGTGGTGGAGTATTGCTGCGCCGCTTCGACATAATTGCCTTGTCTGGCCAACGTCGCTCCGGCCCAAAAGTTACCACGTCCATCTCGTGATTCGGCGGCTCGTTCGAAATCACCCAAGGCCAAGTCGAACTGGCCCATGTGATACCAGACAATGCCACGACGCAACCGTGCTTCGCTGAATTCAGGCGACATATCGAGCGCCTCCGAGAAGGAGTCAACCGCAGCTGATAATTCGTTGAGCATGCGCTGTGCAACTCCTCGTTGGTAAAACGCGGTCGGCAGCTGGGGACGCAAGTCGATAGCTCTATCACAGGATTCAATGGCATCGCGAAACAACCCGGTCTCGTCTGTTTTGTCGGCCAGGTTAATCTGTGCGGAGGCCAATCCTAGCAAGGCTTGTTCCGGAAGAATATCCTCGGGATCTTCTGGAGGATCCGCGTCGTCTTCTAGTAAACCCAAATCTTCAGCGATGGACAGATAATCCTTGAAAGCCAAAATTGCCTTCCGATAATCTTCGTGAAGTTGTTTTTCGTCAGGTTCGCGAGCCGCATCTTCGGCCTCGGCCCGTCGGCTGTAGACCAAGGCCAAACGAACGACATATTGAGCGTTGTCCGACTCGAGCTCAGCTGCCCGCTCGAGATCATCCACGGCCGCATCGGCATCGCCCATCCCGATGTGCACATTGGCGCGTTCCCCATAGGCCTCGGCATACTCCTCGTCCAGAAAAATTGCCCGATCCAAGGCCTTCATCGCCGTATCAAAAAGCCCCGCCGACGTGAACCCTCCGGACGCTCCAAGCTCCTGGGCCAATCTGGCCTGAGATTTCCCACGTAGGAACTGAAGCTCGGCGCTCGAAGGCATTAACTGGACGGCTTGCTCAAAATCATCCGCCGCCTCACGGTATTGCCGTTCCTCGAGAAAAATCTTGCCACGTTCGATGAACACCTCAGGAAATTGACTTCCGTAGATCACGGCCTGGGATAACGACTGTAGCGCCAGCTCGTTCTCCCCCAATTGGCCGAGTGCCCGTCCACGCAAAACGTATCCCGGAACATAACGCGGACTCACCGCCAGGATCGAGGAAAACTTCTGGACCGCTTCAGCCCACTCCTCTTTCTCCATGTGCTGCTGGGCCTCCTGTAGCACTTCCTCAGGCGTCTTTTGCGCGGGGGCTTCCTCACCCTCGCCGCTTTCGTCGTCCGCGCCTTCGTCTGGCTCAACCGAGACGACCGGATCGTCGCCGAAAGTATCTGCAAACGGATCGATGTCCAACGCGTTGTCTTGGGCCGGCAGAACCGAAACGCCAAAAGTAATTAGACACACAAAGGCGCCTAATAGCGCCGACACCCATAGTTTCTGGCCTTTTAGGGAAGCTAACATCAAGGGCACCTCTGGAATTACGCTAGAATGCCATCCGGCATGGTTCAGTGGGATCGCCTCACTCCTTTGTTATTGGCGCTTGACCAGCACGGACTTTCGCAAACCAGCAGCGGCCGTTCCAAAAGTCTTCTTTGGTGTGAACCGCGTTTTAGTTGCGGACCGTCCAGCCGTGATGATCCGAACACGCCCCCCGTTGCTGGAGTACTTGTGCTGGAATACTTGGCAACTTGCCTTTCGAAGTCAAAAATCAAGGCGGAATGGGCCGCCTAGATGACCGTTGGACGAGGCCGAATTATTGGGAGATTACCCAAGTTCAGGAGGATAGGAAAAGAGGCGGCAGGTGGGAAAGTCAATTTGACGCCCAGTGTGGCCGTTGAAAAAACAAACAATCTGGATTGCGGACCGTATCCTCGCCGGCCAGGAGATGCGCAAACTCGTAAATCCGGTAATAACTCGGGCCAGTGATAACTCGGGGACTAGGATTTGAACCTAGACTGACGGAACCAAAATCCGTAGTGCTACCATTACACCATCCCCGATCCATGGCGAAACTCAGGGGGAGACCACCGTTGCAAGCATAAATATAAGCGTTTCATTGCCGATTCACAACGTTGAAAGACAACTGTTCCAACTCAATCGCCAAGTCCACCCCCACTATGCTCACCCCTTCCGGGACAGAAATGGTCACTGGCGCAAAATTCAGAAGCCCCTCCACTCCGGCCGAAACAAGCGCATCGGCTACAATCTGAGCCGAGGCAGCGGGTACCGCGATGATCCCTAACTTGATTTCTTCCTCCTGTACGATCTGCGGCAGCCGATCGATGTGGTAGATGGGAGTCTCGTGGATTTTACGATCAACTTTGGTCAGGTCGGTGTCAAATGCCGCCACCACTCGAAAACCCTGCTCTGAGAATCCGCGGTGCCCAACTAGCGCTGTACCAAGATTGCCTAATCCCACAATCGCCACCCTCCATTGGCGATGCGTCCCCAAAATCCGCCTAATTTCCTGCACCAGCTCAGGACACCGGTAGCCGATGCCCGGATGCCCAAATTGGCCAAAATAGGCGAGGTCTTTGCGCACCTGAGCGTCAGTTAGGCCCAAACGGGCTCCCAGAAACGTTGAGCTCGTCGTCTCACGACCGTCTCGGATCAAATGCTGCAACTCACGAAGATAGAGGCTCAGACGATTCACAACGGCCTTAGGCACGCTGGATTCGGCACCAAATTCAATGGGTTTTTCCTCGGAATCAGTCATCAAACCGAAAAGCCTCTGGAATGCGAACGCCTCGCTACCGGCAGCAACGTCTCGGCGTTCCGCAAAGATCGTAAATTTAACCAGCTGACCGATTGGGCCAAGACCACTCCTGCTTCGCTTGCCGTTGGTGTGCCGTGCCAAATAGACACAAGAAGCACAACCGCGCCAAGATCCTCAACTCTCCATAAGCAGCATATTCTTTGTTCTCAAAAAAGATGAACCATTCCACCTAGACTTCCGATAACCCCAATTAGCTTGTGTTGCGTTTCGCAATTTACAGAAACTGGGATGGAATTACCGATTCGACTCGTTTTGCGTTTCGAGGAAATTAGTTCACACAAGACCGATAAAAACGACGAAGGATCCGATAGCGCTGTGCGAGCCTACGGAGAGACGAAACAGCGGAACGCTGAAGGAGATTAAGAACATGAATACTCGACTGACTTTGACGATTCTGCTTGTCGCAGCAGGTACGTTGTCGGTCGACACAGCCAACGCAACGCACTGTGGGGCAGCTTGCCACCGATTGTTTGGCCGGTCCCAAGGGGTGGATTACGGTTGCAGCTCTCAGTGCTGCCATACCGTGATGAAAACCCAGCGGAAGGTCGTGTTCGAGAAACAGCACCAAACTTGCTACCGAACGGTCTACGACACGGTCATGGAGGATCGCACCGTCCAGAGTACGCGCATGGTGCGTCAGACGCACTGTAAGCAAGTCCCTTACACGGTTTGTCGCCCAGTCTATGAGACGCGAACGCGTTCCCATAGCTACACCGTAAATCGTCCGGTATGGGAAACCCGGACACGTGAGATTCCCTACACGATCAACAGGATGGTGTGGGATACCAGGACACGTGACGTCCCTTACACTACCTATCGAACCCAATGGGAAACCAAAACGCGAGAAGTTCCTTACACCGTCAATCGGACGGTTTGGGAAACTAAGACGCGCGAAGTCCCCTACACGACCTATCGAACCCAATGGGAAACCAAAACGCGCGAAATCCCCTACACTGTCAATCGGACGGTTTGGGAAAACAAGACGCGTGAAGTCCCCTACACTGTTAACAGAGTTGTCTGGGAAAACAGGACACGCGAGATACCTTACACGGTGTACCGCACCGTGACGGAGCAACGAACACGACAGGTACCCTATACGGTCTATCGTATGGTGACGGAACAACGCCAACGGGTCGTCACCCACACCTCACGCCGTCCGGTCCACTACACCAAGACGATTCAGGTGCCATCCGGAAATTGGAAAACGGTCGTCGAACAACGCCCCGGTCGTACGATTCGCCGCGTGGTTCAGGACCCTGGCACGTGGACCTGGGATCCCTGTTCTTGCCGCTGCGTTTACAAACCCGGCTGCTGTCATGTTGTTTGCTGCCAAGGGGCTCCCCGCCAATGCTGCCGGCGAGTCTGGTGCCCGTCTGTGTGCACCAAGCAAATCAATTGCGTGCGATACGAGTTTGAGACTTGCTGCAAGACGGTCCCCTACACCGTCTGTCGACGAGTCCCGGAAACTTGTTATCGGACTGTTTGCGACAACGTGTGCCGATGCGTACCTGAGACTCGCGTGCGGACTTGCTGCTATAAAGTCTGCCGATGTGTTCAGGAGACCCACTACCGGACGGTCTGCTACAAGGTCTGCCGATGTGTTCCCGAAACTCACGTGCGAACAGTCTGCTACAAGGTCTGCCACCGCGTGCCCGAACATCACGTGCGGACAGTCTGCTACAAGGTTTGCCGATGTGTTCCCGAAACTCACGTGCGAACAGTCTGCTACAAGGTCTGCCACCGCGTGCCGGAACATCACGTGCGGACAGTCCGCTACAAGGTTTGCCGATGTGTTCCGGAAACTCACGTACGAACTTGTTGTTATAAGGTTTGCCGCATGGTTCCGGAGACGAAGTGCCGTACGATCCCCTACACCGTATGTCGCATGGAGCGAGAAATGCGTTCTCGCACGGTTCACTACACGACTTGTCATCCAGTGACCGATTGTCGGACCATCCAGGTTCCGGTCAAAGTACCCCGCCAAGTGCCTTACACCGTAACCCGCTGTGTCCCCCGTGTCGTATGCACTCAGGTTCCAGTGACGATTTGTACGCCGGCACCCGTTTGTTGTGACCCTGGTTGCGGATGCGAGCCCAATTGCGGGTGTGAACCGAGTTGTGGCTGTCATTAAGCATAATATCCACTCGATGTCGGCATCGGGTTCAAGAAAAAACGTCAAGGCGATCTGATATTTATTATCAGATCGCCTTTTTATTGTTGAGCGGGGCTAAATCAGCTTGTACGTGGATAGCACGTAATCATTCACGGTTCAGGCGTTTTATTCGAAAGCCCCTTTCGCAAGCCCACTTCTTCTCAGGCCCTCTTCTTCTCAGACCCTCTTCTTCTCAGGCCCTCTTCAGGACTGGATGTCGTTCGTTGACGCTTCGCGAAGGTATTGATAAGATCCTCCGTTCTTTCCAGAGGCAATCGAGGAAGTTAGCAACCTCCAATGCCTCAAGCCTCCAATGCCTCAAGCCTCCGTTAAGGCTGGCATCAGTAACTGCCCAGTCGCAAATCGACCCCACTGCAAATAGCCTGCTTTCCCACAAGGATTAAGACGATGGCCCGCAAAACAGCCGCGAAAAAGAATTCCGCGAAACAGCGGATGATTTATTACTTTGGCAAGACGCGTACCGATGGACGGGGGAAGGGGAAGGAATTGCTGGGGGGCAAAGGCAAGAACCTGGCTGAAATGACCAGCATCGGCCTTCCGGTGCCACCTGGATTCACGATTACAACGGAGGTATGCGGCCTTTACTACAAAAACGAACGTCAGCTACCCAAGACCCTCATGGACGACGTTCGCAAGAACATCGCCGTGCTGGAAAAAGAACTGGGCAAAGGATTTGGAGAAAGCGACAACCCGCTCTTGGTATCGGTGCGTTCCGGGGCCGCCGCGTCCATGCCGGGAATGATGAACACGATACTCAATCTCGGCCTGAACGACGATTCTGTAGAGGGTTTGGCCAATGCAACCGACAACCAACGGTTTGCCTACGACGCTTACCGCCGCTTGATCAACATGTTCGGTGATGTCGTCATGGGAATCGAACATAACGCGTTTGAAGCGGCGTTCGATAAAATCAAGAAGAAATACAGAGTCACCGATGATACGGATGTCCCGGCTACCGGAATGGTTAAACTCTGCGAGGCGTACAAGGCCGTCTATCGCAAGCACACTCGCCAGGACTTTCCGCAAGACCCCTATCGCCAGTTGGAGTTGGCGATCGAGGCGGTTTTCGCCAGCTGGATGACATCACGGGCGGTGCGGTATCGAGAAGTTGAAAACATTCGCGGCCTGTTGGGTACGGCGGTCAACGTGCAGTCAATGGTCTACGGCAATATGGGCCATGATTCCGGAACTGGCGTCGCATTCACTCGCAATCCATCCAATGGAGAGAACGAATTCTATGGCGAGTTTTTGATAAATGCACAAGGAGAAGACGTGGTTGCCGGCATACGTACGCCTCAACCGGTTGCCAACATGCCAAAGTGGAATCGCCGAGTCCACAAGCAACTGCTCGGTATTAAGGACAAGTTGGAAAAGCACTACAAGGACGTACAAGACATCGAATTCACAATCGAACGCGGTGAGCTTTTCATGCTACAAACGCGCACCGGCAAGAGAACAGGAGCGGCGGCTGTCCGCATTGCCTGTGAAATGGTGAAGGAACGTTTGATTGACGAAAAAACGGCCATCCGGCGGATTCCCGCCAACGACCTGACGCAATTGCTGCTTCCTAGCTTTTCTCCAACCGCCAAAAGGTCAGCCGAGGTATTGACGCGCGGACTGCCGGCGTCACCAGGTGCGGCGGTCGGTAAGTTGGCATTTACGGCGGAAGAAGCTGTCACAAGGACTGCGGCAGGCGAAGACGTTTTGCTCGTGCGCAAGGCAACCAGCCCTGAGGACATCGACGGCATGCACAGTGCCGCAGGCATCCTGACCAGCACCGGAGGCATGACCAGTCACGCGGCGGTCGTGGCTCGCGGCTGGGGACGCTGTTGCGTCGCGGGAGCGGGTGAGGTCCATATCGACGCCACAACCAGGACAATCAGGGTCCATGGCAAGACGTTTAGTCACAATGATGTTCTTTCGATTGATGGTGCGACTGGTGAAGTCATGGCCGGTTCAGTCGACACGACGACTCCGCAACTGTCGGGGGATTTCACTAAAGTCATGAAGTGGGCTGATAAGTATCGGACTCTTAAAGTCCGCACGAACGCCGACACTCCAGCAGACGCCAGAAGAGCCCGAGAGTTTGGGGCTCAGGGTATCGGGCTCTGTCGCACCGAACACATGTTCTTTGAAGACAACCGCATCACGCCGATGCGGGAAATGATTCTCGCGGACAATAAAGCCGATCGTCGCAAGGCTTTGGCAAAACTATTGCCATTCCAACGGAAAGACTTTGAGGGGATATTCAAAGCCATGAATGGACTGCCCGTGACCATCCGGTTACTGGATCCACCGTTACACGAATTCCTCCCGCATGACGACAAAAACCAAAAGAATATTGCCAAAATCCTCGGCATCACCCCGGCCAAAGTCCGTTCTCGCGTTCACCAGTTAGTCGAGTCCAATCCCATGCTCGGCCATCGCGGCTGTCGTTTGAGCGTGACCTATCCAGAAATACTTGAAATGCAAGTGACCGCCATTGTGCAGGCTGCGATCAATTGTCAGAAGAAGAAGCTCAAGCCGATACCGGAAATCATGATTCCGTTGGTGGGCACGGATCGAGAATTGGAAGTCCTCCGCAAGCTAACGGAGGAAACAATCGATAAAGTCAAGGCTGACAAGAAATTCAAGGGCAAACTTAAAATCTTGATCGGAACGATGATTGAAATTCCGCGAGCCGCCTTGACTGCGGACCAAGTGGCACGACACGCTGACTTTTTCAGCTTTGGCACAAACGACCTCACACAGATGACGTTTGGCTACAGCCGAGATGATGTGAACTCGTTCTTGCCGGACTACCTACGGCAAGAGATCCTGACGGTGGATCCCTTCCAGTCACTAGACACGTGCGGCGTTGGGCAATTGGTGGAAACCGGAGTCCGGCTCGGGAGAGAGACCAAGCCTGATCTCAAATGTGGAATCTGCGGCGAACACGGGGGAGAACCAGCGTCGATCGCGTTTTGCAACCAGGTTGGACTAGATTACGTGAGTTGCTCGCCGTTTCGAGTGCCGATCGCGCGGCTCGCGGCGGCTCAAGCGGCTCTTTGACGCAATACAGAACTAGAGTCCGACGACACTTGCGAGTCCGATTCGCTATTGCCATCGTGGTCAGATACCGGCTTATAGATCTTTAGCGCTGCCAGCGGCTGTGCGCGCCGCTCTCGTAAAAATCCCCGCTGGCCTTGCGACATGAAATGATAAAAAAGCGAAGCTGGACCATTGGGATATCGCCGGGACAGTTCGCCGAGCACTTCGCTCCAACGTAAGCCGCTGCGGTAAATCACTCGATAGGCCGCCTTGAGTTCGCGAATTTGCTCTTGATCGAATCCATTTCGACGCAAACCAATCAGATTCAGGCCCACGATCTTACTAGTCGAACCATCCACGGCAACGTACGGAGGAACATCCTGAATGATGCGAGCCGGACCGCTAACCATGGCGTAAGCGCCGATGCGACAAAATTGATGGATTGCCACGGCCCCTGAAACGTAAGCCCGATCCCCCACGATGACGTGTCCACCCAGCAACACGTTGTTAATGATGATGCAGTGACTTCCAACATGGCAGTCGTGGCCAACGTGAGCACCAACCATGATCATATTGCCATCACCAATTTGGGTGCGGTCTCCCTCGGACAAACCTATATGCATAGTTGCATATTCACGTATCGTATTACCGCTTCCGATGACCAGCTCACCCAGTTGGGCTCCTGTCTTGAGATGCTGGGGAACACCTCCCAAAATCGCACCTTCGTGGATGCGGTTCTCTGGTCCCAATCGAGTACCCGATTTGATCGATACGCGAGCGGCGATTCGGCATCCGTCGCCAATTTCAACATGGTTCTCAATCACGGAGAATGGACCGATCTCAACATCGGCGCCAATTTTGGCTCGATCGTCCACAACGGCTGAGGAGTGGATGAGGGTCACATCAAATCCCTTGGTGTCTGGTACCATGAGGAGGGACAACGGGTACTTGGCGCTCGGCATCGGACCGGTCTGCGCGGTGCACTACCGCGTCAAGGCGGAATGCACACGAGTGGCATATACACGGCGAGACCAGCTTGCCTTTTGGTTTAATCGGTCAAGCCTATTGAACGGCTTGATCGGAAGGTAATGATTCGCCAGATAAGGTGGAATAATCGCCATACCGACAACTTCGGACTGGTTGCCGGGTCGTCGGGAACGATCGATATGGTAAACTTTGACGATTACAAC
>Ga0310120_10004251_pt1 | contig 10077 bp, 12 predicted proteins | sample CB27_AW_983_MG_FD_203506 | JGI IMG/M metagenome (GOLD analysis project Ga0310120, IMG submission 203506) | Marine microbial communities from Western Arctic Ocean, Canada - CB27_AW_983 | ecosystem: Environmental > Aquatic > Marine > Oceanic | place: Canada: Western Arctic Ocean | collected... | reverse complement strand
AGATCTCCAGATCGACCCGCTTGGCGAAGTTCGGGTCGGGCTCGCCGTCCCGTTCGACAAAGAAGACTTGCATCTGTGGCGTGTTGGTGTTCTGCCCGAGTGCTCCAGCCGGCGAACGCTTGATCCCGTTGAGCTCGACGATCTGCGCGCCCAGGGAGACGCTCCCAGTGACTTGATACGTCGCTCGCCCGCTGTGGGGGCAGCGACGCCGAACTGGACCGTCGGATCGCCGATGCGCGCGATCGGGCGGCCGAGTTTCGTCCCGGAGACACGCCCATCCACTTGACGACCTATGGCATTGTTCAAGAGTTCATCACCGACTATTGGCACGGGCGCGTGGCGCAAATGCTCCGCGGTTTCTCGCCGGAGGCGGCCTATATGGCTCGTCGGATCAAGACGCGCGAGACGCTGCATGCGGTCTGGTGTCGCGATATGACGGCGCTACAGCTTGAGGCGAACCCGGCGCTGCTGCCATTCGCGGCGGAAGCGCTGGCGGCTTTCCGGATGCCGGGCGATTCGTTCGCCCCCGACCTGCGACAACGCATGCCTGCCTGGGGCGTTGCGCTGGAAATGGACCCGGAGGCGCTTTTGCGCGGGGCCGTGCGACTACTCCACGGCTCGATCCCAGATGTGGCGGCGGTGGGCGAGCTGGTGACGGACGTCGCAGCCAAGCAGGGCCGGCGCATGGGGCCGCTGACGGGGCGACAGGTGCAGGGGCGATGATGCGGTTCGGGGATTGGGGCTTCGGACTGATCGGCGAGGCGCTACTCGAGCGCGCAGGTCTCAGCTACACCTTCGCGTCGGCGAGTCCGTCCGGCCGGGTGCGCTCGTTTGTGCGGACCTGGCTTGCCGGACAGCTGGAGTTGGACGTGCATGCCGCGCCCGACGAGAACGGCCAATGACGGTGCGTGAAGTCGCGCGCCGGGGGTCCGCTGCGCTGGCTCGGCGCTTCGTGACGACCAAGCTGGAGGCGATTCACCAGGGAAGTCTGCGCCTCACGTTCGCCGACGGATCGAAGACCACGTTTGGTACGGGGCAACCCGAGGTCGCCGCGGTCTTGCACGACGATTCCGTGCTGACTCGATTGTTGCTGGGCGGCGAGATTGCCCTGGGCGAGACCTACGTGGAAGGCTTGTGGGATTCGCCCGATCTCGATGGGCTGATGCGCTGGGCCGCCGCCGCGCGAAGTCGGGTGCAGTTCGACTCTAGTCTCGTGGCGGCGGCCCGCCAGCTGGAGCGGAGACGCGTCCACGCCCGGCGTAAAAACAGCCGCGCGGGGAGTCGCGCCAACATCCACGCGCACTACGACGATCAGGAGGCGTTCTTCACGCGGCTCTTGGATTCGTCGTTGTCGTATTCGGCGGGGATCTTCGCGGCGGACGACGAGTCGCTGGATGTCGCCCAACGGCGGAAGCACGCAGTGGTCTGCCGACGGTTGGGGCTGGAGTCATCCGACACGGTGCTCGACATCGGCTCGGGCTGGGGCGCGTTCGCGACCTATGCCGCGCGAGAGCGGGGCTGCCGCGTGGAGGGCGTGAGCGTGTCGCGCGACCAGGTGGATTTCGTCGAACGACGCGTCCGCGCCGAGGGACTGGACGAGCTGGTCTCGGTCGCGCTGTCCGATTACCGGGACGTTTCAGGCACGTACAAGAAGATCGTCTGTCTCGGCATGTTGGAGCACGTTGGCCATGACTACTTGGCGGAGTTTTTCCGCACGATTGAACGGCCGCTGGACTCGGGCGGCCTGGCCTATCTGCAGTTCGGGGCCGTGCCGGACGATCTCTTCGCGTCGCAGCGACGTGGCACGGGCTGGACCCAGCAGTACATGTTTCCGGGCGCGGAGTTGCCGTCGCTGGCCGCGATCGATGCGGCGTTGCGAGGCACGGACCTGGCTGTCGTGCAGATGAGTGATTTGGGCCGTCACTGCGCGCTGACGTGCTATGGCTGGCTCGCGAACCTGCGCGATCAGGCGGACGCGCTGGCCGACGAGGGTATGAATCGGGAAACGATGCGGGCCTGGGAGTTCTATTTGGCAGGCGCGGGCGCCGCGTTTCTGGAGCGAACGCAGACCTACATCGAGATCACGCTCGATCACCGCGCGGATGACGAGGCGCTCGATTACGCGCGCGGCACCGGTATAGGGGAATGAGCATGGCCACTCCGGCGACACACCTCGACGAGGGCGGGCGCCTGTATCGCGACCTGCGTCAGCAGGTGCGCGAGGCGGGGTTGTTCGCGCCCGACCCCGTGTACTACGTCTGGCGGACGATCCTCGGGATCGGGCTGATCGCGGTGGTGGCGCTGATTCTTGCGCTGACCGCGCCTGGCTGGTGGCAGGTGGCGCTCGCTCTGCCGCTGACCCTGGGTTCGGTGCAGTTCGCGTTCCTGGGTCACGATGGCGGCCATCGCGAGATTTTCCGCTCGCCGCGGGCGAACGACCGCTTCGTTCTTCTGACCTCCAGCCTCTTCCTTGGCTTCAGCCTGAGTTGGTGGCAGGACCAGCACAACCGGCATCACGGGCAGACGAATCACGAGGTTCTCGACCCCAACGCGAACATCTCGATGATGGCGTTCTCGGAGGCTCAGCGAGCCGAGCGGCATGGCGTCGGCGGGCTGCTTGTGCGCTACCAGGCGTGGGTTTTCCTCCCGCTCAATACGCTCAGCGCGCTGTACAAGCAGGTGGAAAGCGTGCGCTTCTTGATGGCGCGTCGCGTCCGCTATCCCACTGTGGAGCCGTTTCTTGCGACGCTGCATTTCGCCGCCTACGGGATCATGCTGTTCGCGATCGCGGATCCCGTAATCGGGGCAGTGCTGCTGGCCGCGCATTACGGTATCTTCGGTCTGTACCTCGGTGCGCTGATCGCTCCCAACCACAAGGGCATGCCGACGTTCCGCGATGCGCTCCCGACCAGCTATATCGCCCGGCAGGTGATGAGCTCCCGCACCGTGCCCGGTGGACGGCTGGTGAACTTCCTCTACGGCGGTCTGAACTACCAGATCGAACACCACCTCCTCCCGACGATGCCCGGCAGCCGTCTGCCGGCGGCGCGGCCGATTGTGCGCGCCTTCTGTGTCGAGCACGACCTGCCGTACGAGGAGGCGGGCGTGGTGGAGGCGTACCGGGAAGTCGTTCGAGCACTGCACCGGTTCTCGCGGCCGAGTGATGCGTCGACCGGGCTCGCGGCGGGTTCTGCGATTCCCGCGGTGCTTACAGTGCCCCAAGGGTCGGTTGAAGACAGCCGCGCAGGGCGCGACTTCTAAGCCCATGCTGCCGGGCCTTGTCGAGCTCAGACGGTGTGAGCGGTGCGCTCACGCTGAGAAGCACGGGCGAACCGGGGGTTGCCTCAACGGGCCGTTGCGCCGCGAGGCCCAGCATCGTCGGCACGATCAGCGAAAATGAAGGCTGAGTCGAGGTTTGCCGCGTCGAAGATGGCCGCGATATCGGCGACAAACCCATCCAGCGAGAAATCCGCTGGGGCCTGGTCGGACATGCCTATACCACGCGGGTCGAAGTAGATGAGACGGTATTTTCTGGCGAGTCCCACGGATAGCTCTTGCGCGAGCGTGACGTCCCATATCCGTTGGGCGGGCGTCGCCCAAGCCGGGATGTAGACGAGCGGAGGCCCGTCGCCAACCCCACGAGGCGATGTTCACCCCGTCGGCGCTGCGGGCGTATTGGATGGGCGGTGCTTCCATGGGGCGCAGTCGAGGGGCACCAGGATGGGGCGGATCTCGCTGAGCCACTCAGGGTGCCCGCGCGTTTCACCCTGAGTCGGAGCCCTCGGCGCTGACGAAATGGGTGGCAAGCGGCTGCAACCCCTGCATGATTGACTGCACGTCGGCGGTCTCGACGCCCGCGTCGTCCAAGGCCTTCTGCATGTGCCCGAGCCAGCGCGTGGCCGCTTGGAGGGTGATCGCGAATGGTTGGTGGCGCCGGCCCAGGCGCGGACTTCCCCGCCGCGCGGTGTACCGGAGTTCGCCCCCGAGCCACTCCTCGAAGAACCACTGTTGATGCAGCCGACCGGGCGCGAGATCGTCGGGAAACAGGGGGCGGAGGGTGGGGTCGGCTTCGATGGCCGTGTACAAGCGATCGATGATCGCCTCGACGACGGGCCGACCACCGATCCGGTCATACAGGTTCGGCTGGCGCGCAGCCTCTGGATCGATGAGCGCATCGGGCGGCCTGACGAGTGGCGGCTCAGAATCGGAGTTCGTCACTACGCTCCCTCCCCCACCACGAACAGCCGCACCGGCTCCGGGAACCCCTTCAGTGTCGCCTCGCCCTGGTCGTCGAACTGGAACGTCTTGCCCGTGCACAAGTCCCGGACGACCGGCGACACGAGCACCTGGCCTGGCTCGGCCCGGTCACGGACTCGCTCCGCCAACTGCATGAAACTCGTCAAGGTCTGGCCGAGCGCCTCCGAGAGCCATTCCGGCGAGATCCCCTCGGCCGTCCGTGGGAAGTGCTTCGTCACTTTTCGTCCCTCCTTTATGGAGTGGGCGTCAATCCGTCTCCGCCAGCCGTGATTGCGGAGAATACCATTCCGTGAGCATCGCCCGTCCGCGACCTTGGGCCGCGTCTTCCCGCTCGGCCTTTGACGTTGGTGCGCCGATCAGTCCCGCCACGCCATCTCGACCAGCTGTGCCGGCTCCTCGAAGCCTTTCAAGTCGTGCGTGCCGTGGGTCGCTGAAGGGATAGGCCTTGCCCGCGACCAGGTTACGCACGGTGTCGGTGACGAGGATCTGGCCGCCGTCGGCGAGGCCCATCACGCGCGCGGCTTGGATCACGGCGGTGCCGTAGAGATCGTCGTTTTCTTCGATGGGTTCGCCCGCATTGATTCCCACCCGGATGCGGATGGGGGTCTCGTTGGGGCGAAGTGATCGGTGAGGGCTCGCTGCATCGCGATGGAGGCATCCAACACCCCCGAGGCCGAGGTGAACGAGGCCATGAAGCCGTCGCCCATCGTCTTGATCTCCGTGCCGCCGTGTTGAGCTAGGACGTCTCTCGTGAGGCGTTCGTGCTCGCGCAGCAGGTCGCGTGCCTCGGCATCGCCGAAGCGGTCGGTCAGGACCGTGGAGGCTTCCACATCCGTGAATGAGGATGGAGCGAATCGCCTCTGCCGGGGCGTGGTGTACTGGCGTGCCAACCACGGCCGCCACCGCCTCCTCCGTGTCCCCCCATGGGAGGAACGGTGCGTCCGATGTCAGGACCTGGAGCTGAGTGCCGGGGATGCGTGCCGCGAGTTCCTCCGAGAAGGCGATGGGCGGTATGCGAGACTCCTCGCGGTGGAGCACCACGACCTCGGGCAGGCGATCGAGCACATCCTCCGCGCTGGTGCCGCGCGTCGATTCGGTCCAGGTGAGGTAGTTCCGGCCATCCGCGTGACGCTCCCACACATCCGCGATTGTGTCGGCGGCGTCTGGCGTCGGCAGACGATAGTTCCCGAGCACCGAGGCCACGTACGTGTGGAAATCGCGCTCCAGGACGGCTCGCATCGCCGTGATCGACGTTGCCGCGTGGAACGTCGCATCAGTCAGGAAGCACTGAAAGAGGATGAGCCGCTCGACGCGATCCGGGTGCTGCGCGGCGTAGTGCATGGCAGTGATTCCGGCGTGGAGCGACGCCACCAAGGTCAGCGGTTCGTCCCCGACGGTCTCGACCACCGCCCGGAGCTCGCTGAGGTGCGTGACCTCGGAATGCCGGAACTGTCTCGCAGCAGAGCGCCCGAAGCCTCGCGCGTCGTAGGAGACGATCGTTCGGTGCTGCGCGAGCTGTTCGTAGTACGCCGAGTAGCTCGGAATGGCGGCGAGCGTGGGCCCTGCGAGACCCAGGTTGGGCATCTCCATTAGCAAGGGTCCCTGACCGAATCGCGAGTGGGCGATGTTCACCCCGTCCTCGGTGCGGGCGTACTGGATGGGTGGTGCGTCCATGGGGCGCAGTCTAGTCGGCGGCGCGGTCTCGGACGCCGCAGGCTTCGGCTACAGTCGGCGTGAGGCGAGAACGGCATGCCGCGTGACGTTGTCTTGATCGGCCCAATGGGCGTGGGCAAGAGCACGATTGCCGAGTTACTCGCCGCGCGCCTTGACGTCCCGCATGTTGCGATGGACGAGGTCCGGGCAGGCTACCTACGCGGAGATTGGCTATGACCCCGAGCTCGCGGACGAGCTGCGCCGCAAGGAAGGCTGGGTGGCGCTCTACTTCTACTGGAAAGAGTTCGAGTGCCATGCGGTCGAGCGGCTGCTGGCCGATCCGCCGGGGGGCGTCATCGACTTCGGCGCGGGCCACTCGGTGCACGAGAACGATGCCCACTTCGCACGGGTCGCGGCGGCGCTCGCCCCCTATCCGAACGTCGTGTTGCTGCTGCCTTCGGGGGACCAAGACGAGGCGCTGCGCGTCCTCCACGAACGGCGCCAGTTCACACCGGATCCCGACCGGCTCGACCTGAACGCCCACTTCCTCACGCATCCGTCGAATCAGCGGCTCGCGAAGCAGGCCATCTACACAGACGCGCGGACGCCTGATGAGACCTGCCAGCAGATTCTGAACGCCGTCGAACTCTGAGGATGGGCCTAGCCTGGATGGACCTGCGTCCACGGGGCGCGGTCTAGGCGCTGAGGCTTGGTGGCCGTCGCCCGTGAAACGCCCCAGGCGATGCGCCACGCTGAGGGGGGCTCTCGTGGTGATCGCGCTCGCTCTCCGCTGTGCGCTAGGTCATGGGCGCGGTCGAGGCGGGGCAGGCGGTGGCAGTGGTGGTGGTTCGGTCGGCGCTGAGCGCGGTCTTCTGGCCGGTTGTGGTGACTCAGCGGGCGCGTGGAGGATGACCATTATTTATCCCGATTGAACACACATCCCAATGTGTGTTCAATCGGGGCGAAAACGTCGTGGGGGTTCCGTTCTGGATTGAGGTGACTGAGCCAGGATTTTAAGGTTGTGCCCTGCGCATCTGAACGCTGTCTGGGCAGGCCCCGAGCAAAGGATGGACGGTTTCTGGCGGCCGGCCGACGAGGTTGACGACAGCGACCCACAAGAGCGATCAGTGGAGACGTGGCGCGGACTTACCTCTGGCAGCGGGTACCAATCGCACCGTGACAGGCGGAGACGAAGAGGTCGAGGCCATCAGGCCGAGCGCCGACCTACCCGCGTAGTCCTTCTGTGTGGGTAGGTCATGCAGGCCAACGACGGCTGGCTCGCCGCGGATGGCGATAGGAGGCTCCTTGACTGATTAGACCGCCCAGATGACTTGGCGCACAGGCTAGCGGTCTTTGCAGACTGTTCGCTTGACCTCAGGGCTCGGGCGATGTTAACTGGCGGGACGCTCGGCCGTCGGCGTCAGGCCATAATCTAAATGGGGGATTCATGTCGTACATGAGCGTGTTGCAATGTCGGATGGCCGATGTCGGCCGGTGGGCGGAGACCTGGAACGACTGGGGCCGAAACTTCGGCCTCAGCAAGGGCGCCACGCGCGCGACCCTTTCGCAGACGATAATGGGCGGTGATCAAGCGGGCCTCGTGACGATCTCGTTCATGTGGGACTCAATCGATGCTGCAATGAGTGGCGTGACCGCGATGAACGTGGAGAGCCGAGTCCGCGAAGCATTCGCTGAGGCGGGCGTGCACCCTGTACAGCGGAGCCTGCTCCAGATTGAGCAGGAACGCGGTGCGGGAGATGGCTCATTCTACACGGCTCTAGTACTCACTGGTGACGCCCAGACCCCGGAAGATCAGGCTGCAGACATTGACCGCAACTTCGCGATCCTGTCGAAGCACGGTGTGAATGGGATCCGGCTCATGCGTTCGATTGCTGGTGGGGCAATGACCGGCGCTTGGCTAAATGTCACCTACACCGACTCGGTAGACACGCTTATGGCAGGTAGTCGCGAGGTGTTCGCTGATCCAGATATGCAAGCGAGCATGGCCAAGTCCAATCTCCAACTTCAGAGTCGTAGTATCAGTCGCATGCTCTGAGTCTGACCCCAGCGGCATCGGCTCAGCGGCCCCCAGCGGCCGCTGAGCCGATCGACGAATTGTCCTACACCGACTTCGTAGCGGCGATGGAACTACCGATCGGGTCGGTCTTACTGGGGACAAAGTATGTTGCCCCGCTGATGAAGAAGCAGCGCAGCGGCAGCATCATTGAAGTGGGCCCGGAGGGCACCAACGGCGTCCGTCTTGTGCTGTCCGCGGACTGACCTGCCCCTAGGAGGTTGAAACCTCGCGGCCCCCGCGCGAGATCAGCGCGTACGGGTCGGCGGCGTCCTGCAGCCCGTCGACGAACTCGATGATCTCCGCTGTGGACGCGTACGTATAGTAGGTGGAAAGCGCGACGCGGAGGGGGCGATCGGTGTCCGTGTAGTACCCGAACTTGTCGATGCGACCTCGCAAAGAGGGAAAGGCCCGCTGCATGTACTCGGCCACCTGCGTCTCATCGGCGTAGTTGTCCGCGAGTTGGTCGAAGGGCCCGTCGAAATAGTCGTTGCGCCGGATATTTAGCTGGCGAACGCCCGCAAGCACCTTACGGCCGCCATTCGCAGGGTCTAACCAGAAGGCGAAGCCGCTGCGCCGCCCGATCAACAGGCTGTCCCCATAAGGCTTGAGAATGTCCGGGACTGGGTCTTCTTCGTTGAGCACCCAGAGGAAGTGATTCGCGTCCTCATTGAACAACAGATAAAATTGGTAGCCGGATTCGTCGAAGGTGCGCTGGATGAATCGCTCCCCGGGCGCGAGAGTCAGCCCGGCAGGGAGTGTTTGATCGAGCTGGCGGAGGTGGAACCGAACTTTCTTTTCTAGGACGGTTACGTCGTACGTGAAGCGGTCGACTTGCACCACCATGACCCCGTCCTCCGGGCCGAAGAACTTGGACCCAGACAGCTTTTGGGTCGCGGTCGTGGGGAACTCGATGAATTCGAAATAGCCGAAGGAGAGCGAGCCCAACTCGCGCTGACCGGCAGCCAGGCGGATGTTGCCCCAAATTTGGCGGCCCCCGTTCCGGAGGATGAAGTAATAATAATTTTCGGACGGCAAGACATCGACTTCCGGGGGCAGGCGGGAGAACACGTGTCGGAAAACGACATCCGGGCTCGCGAGATCAATTGCGTCGCTGGCTAACCCCTCGAGTAGGCGCTCGTTGAAGAGCAGATAACTCTGGGGCTCGAGAGGGGCCCCCTGGCTGGAGTCCGCCGCGACAGAGGCGGCTGGGGCGGAATCGTCCCTGGCAGGTTCAGTGGAGTCATCAACGGCCGGAGGTGTGGAGGCCGCATTCTCGCCAGGCGGGTCAGCTGTGAGGTGTGGCTCAGGGCTGGCGGGCTCGGTGACCGCGGGCTCGGGGCCCGAGGTACCCGCGCAAGCCGTAACGACGAGGAGAAGGAGTAGACCCGCAGCGAGGCCCGCCACGGACGACCTTCTTAATATTAATCTTGATCCAAATCGCCGATGGCGACCGGCGGCGCAGCGGCGATGTCGCGGAATAGGGATCTCCAATCACGAGCCGCGTTGACGGCAGCTTGTGCAAATACTTATTTGGGCGAATACTACGCCAGCAGCGGAAGCCATGAAACTGAACCGGCGCCGCCCCGGGGTTTCTAGTGGCTTCCTATAGGTCTGGCCGCCGCATCAGTTGAGCGCTCATCCGATGAGCGCTCAACGGAGTCAAACATGAGGACATCCCCCAGCAAGTTGGTGATCCTAGCCGTCATCATCGCATTCTCCGCGGCGAGCTTCTCCGTGATCGCTGACGAGAACGGCGGCGGCGTGCTGGCTAGCCAACAAGGTGGGGACATGCGCCCCGCTCAGGGACACGACCCGGCCGCGAGCTCGACCCCCGTGCACGACCCGGCCGCGAGCGCGACCCCCGTGCACGACCCGGCCGCGAGCGCGACCCCCGTGCACGACCCGGCGGCGAGCGCGACCCCCGTGCACGACCCGGCGGCGAGCGCGACCCCCGCGCACGACCCGGCGGCGAGCGCCGCCGATTCGACCCCCGCGCACGACCCGGCCGCGAGCGATTCGACCCCCGCGCACGACCCGGCGGCGAGCGCCGCCGATTCGACCCCCGCGCACGACCCGGCGGCGAGCGCCGC
>Ga0310120_10004250_pt1 | contig 10081 bp, 8 predicted proteins | sample CB27_AW_983_MG_FD_203506 | JGI IMG/M metagenome (GOLD analysis project Ga0310120, IMG submission 203506) | Marine microbial communities from Western Arctic Ocean, Canada - CB27_AW_983 | ecosystem: Environmental > Aquatic > Marine > Oceanic | place: Canada: Western Arctic Ocean | collected... | reverse complement strand
TATTATTGATCATTTTTTTATTAATTATTCACATTAATTTATTTGATCAAATTATTTTTTCAAGTTCTCTGATTAGTAAAAATAATTCAAATTTTTAATATTATAAGACATATATGTACAGTAAAAAGTATATATATAATCAGTCTGGAAGATATAAAGGCTATCCTTTTAGAAGTTTTGTTGGGGGTATTTTTTAGATGGATATAGTGATCATTTGCCAGTTTATATTCTTTTAATAAAAGAAGTGAAGTGATAATTTTTTCCTATTTTAATCGTTAATATATTTGATAGAATGTTTAAAAAAATAATCTTTTTTCTATTCGTATTATTACTAGTGAAATACGATGGTTTTTCAACTCATATAAGAGCTGGAGAAATTATTGCAAAAAGAATATCTACAACTAGTTTAACCTATGAATTTACTATAATTGGTTATACTGATACTGGTTCTGAAGTTGAGTTTGGAGGTGGAACTTTTTATTTTGGAGATGGAAATGTTCTAGAAGTATTGGATGAGGGTGCATTGACAAGTCAGAAAATTCTTCTAGATAATCAGGTGGCTCTTAATTTATTTACAATTGTTCATACTTTTCAAGCACCCGGAAGGTATGTTGTAAGTTATTATGAGCAAAATAGAAATAATGGAATATTGAATATGGAAAATTCTGTTGATACTCCTTTTTTTATTGAAACTGAAATACTTATTGATCCATTTTTTGGTCAGAACAATACCCCAATACTTTTAATTCCACCTATTGATAATGGAATTATGGGTATCAGATATATTCATAATCCTGGAGCATATGATCCTGATGGAGATAGTTTGTCTTATGAGATTGTTATTCCTATGCAAGAAAAAGAATATGAAGTTACTAATTATCGTTTTCCAAATGCTGAAGAATTTTATACTGATTATGCTAAGGGAAATGAGAGTGGACTAGGACCACCAACTTTTACTCTTGATTCTATAGTAGGTGATTTGGTTTGGGATGCGCCAGGTGCAGAAGGTGAATATAATTTTGCTTTTCGAGTAGTTGAATGGAGAAAGGTTGAGGATATTTGGTATAAGTTAGGTCATGTAACTAGGGATATGCAAGTATTTATTATAGATGCTAATAATGAAAGGCCTATTTTAGAGGCTATAGATCCTATTTGTGTAGATGCAGGAACATTAATTATTGATACTATTGTAGGTTATGATCCAGATAATAATGATGTTAAGATTCAAGCATTTGGTGGTCCATTTGAATTTATATCTTCACCGGCTTCCTACAATCCTAATCCTGCATCTTTTACTAAGTCACCTACACAATTATTTTTTGAATGGCAAACAAATTGTAATCATGTAAGACAAAGACCTTATGATGTACAATTTAAAATTAGCGATAAACCAAGTTATGGTCCTAATCTAGTGGAATTTATGACTTGGCAAATACAAATAGTTCCTCCTGCTCCAACTGGGTTATTAATTGATATATTACCTGGTAGAAATGCATCATTAAATTGGGATCTATATTCATGTGAAAATGCTTCAATGATTCAGGTATGGAGAAGAATTGGAAGTTATGAATTTATTCCTGATAATTGTGAGGTTGGAATGCCTGAAGGATCAGGATATGAATTGATTAGTGAGGTAGATGGAAATATAATAAATTATACTGATTCAAATGATGAGAAAGGACTTGCTCCAGGGTCTAAATATTGTTATAGGTTAGTTGCTGAATTTCCTCTTCCTGAAGGTGGCATTAGCTATGTTTCTGAAGAAGTATGCGTAATATTGGAGGCGGATGCCCCAGTTATTAATAACGTTAGTATTGAAAATACAACTTCTGATGGTGATATACAAGTTAATTGGTTTCCACCATTAGCTTTGGATCCTGTTATATACTCAAAACCATATAAGTATAAAATCAGAAGATATGATGGATTTATCGGAAAAGAGAATGAGTTTGAATATTCAATCATGATGTTAGATACTTTTTTTATTGATCAATTAGCGAATACTCTTAATAATACATATAATTATGAAGTTGAGGTATTTGATTCCGAAGAAAATACTATAGATTTTTCTGCTCAAGCATCATCAGTAAGACTTGAACTTCAAGGAAAACAGTTAAGTATAGATTTAAGTTGGAATTTTGATGTTCCTTGGTCAAATAGTACCATTGATTTTCCTATGCATTATATATATAGAAATAATGTTAGTGGGTATGTTAATGAAGAATTTATTTTAATTGATTCAATAAATGTTATCCAAAATGGATTTAATTATACGGATAATGGATTATTTGAAGGAATTGAATTAGATGAAAATTTATTTTATTGTTATTACGTAATTACTTCTGGTTCATATGAGAATGATTCACTACCAAAATCACTGGAGAATGGATATCAAATATTTAATAAATCTCAAAAAATATGTGCTCAGACAAATGATTTGCTGCCGCCTTGTCCCCCAGTTGATTTTAAAATATCAGATCAGTTTACTTGTAAAAATTATTTTATTGACAAGTCTTGTGAATTAAAAGATTTTGAAAATAGAATAGAGTGGGAGTTAAATGATAGTGAATGCTCTTTAGACTCAAAAATTTATAATGTTTATTTTTCTGATAATGGGGTAGATAACTTTAAAGTAATTGCTTCTATCTCTGAGAATTATTATTTGCATAAAGACTTAACAAATTTGAAAGGTTCTTATTTTATTACTGCCCTTGATAGGTCAGGTAATGAAAGTATTCCATCAGATACTGTTCATAGAGATAATTGTCCTTACTATTTATTACCAAATGTTTTTACCCCAAATGAAGATGGTAAAAATGATTTTTTTACTCCTTTTTATTCTGATGGTTCAATTCCAAATTTTGATTATAATAAATGCCCAAGATTTGTTAAAAGTGTAATATTTAATGTTTTTGATAGGACAGGCGTTAAATTATTTTCATATAATTCTCTAGAGGATGTTGAAAATGGTATTTATATTAATTGGGATGGAAAAGATTTTGACGGTAAAGATTTAGCTAGTGGAACGTATTATTTTACAGCGGATGTAATTTATGATATTCTTGATAAAGAAAATAATCAAAAACAAATAAAGGGATGGCTTCAGATATTGAAATAAGTAAGAGTGTTATTTTATTTGATGGATATTGTAACCTTTGTAATAGTCAAGTAAATTCTATTTTAAGATTTGATTCTAAGAAATTTTTTTATTTTTCTAATTTAAATTCTTCATTTTCAAAAAAAGTTATTAAAGAAAATAAAGTTGAATCCTTAGAAGGAAAAACAATAATATTATATCATAATAATAAAATTATTATAAAATCTAATGCAGCAATTAAGATAGCATATTTACTAGGAGGTTTTTTTAAAATTTTTATAATATTTAAAATTTTACCAAATCTTATAAGGGATGGGATTTATGATGTTATTTCTAGAAATAGATATCGCTGGTTTGGAAAGTCTGATTCGTGTTATATTCCAAAAAAAGAAATACTAGATCGATTTATTAATGATTAACATATTTAAGTATTTTTGATAAAAATCGATGTTATGAATGTAATTTTATTTCCAGGTCAGGGATCACAACATATAGGAATGGGAAAAGATCTTTATGAGTCTAGTGGTCTGGCAAAAAAGTTGTTTAAATTGTCTAATTCTATTTTAGGTTTTGATATTACAGATGTGATGTTTAATGGGTTTGCAGAAGATTTGAAAAAAACAGATATAACTCAACCTGCAATTTTTATTCATTCTACAATATTATTTACTATTAATAGTACTAATGCACATGCGTATGCGGGTCATTCATTAGGTGAGTTTTCAGCTTTGTCGTGTTCTGGAAGTTTGATTTTTGAAGATGCATTAAAATTAGTACTTATCAGAGCAAGAGCTATGCATAAAGCATGTAAAAATAATGAAACTACTATGGCTGCAATTTTAGGATTAGATGACTCATCTGTTAATACTATATGTGATAATATTCCAAATGTTGTTACTGCAAATTATAATTGTCCTGGTCAAATTGTAATTTCTGGATCTAAAAACTCAATTGATAAAGCATGTGAATCTATAAAAGAAATTGGAGGAAAAACAATTATTTTGCCTGTAGGAGGTGCATTTCATTCACCTTATATGGAATCGGCAAAAAAAGAGTTAGAAGATGCAATTATGAGTTTAAAATTTAGTAAACCAGATAAACCTATATATCAAAATTTTGATGCAAATCCACATTTAGATATTGAAAAAATAAAAAATAATCTTATAAATCAATTAACCTCTCCTGTTTTATGGACACAGACTATTAATAAATTAATAGCTGATAATTATAAATTATTTATTGAATGTGGTCCTGGAAGAGTTTTACAAGGACTTGTAAAGAAAATTAATAGAGATATGGATGTTTCGTCAATTTAATATACACTTATGAAAAGAATGCTTAAGGAAAATAGTTTAAAAAATAAATCAATATTAGTTACAGGAGGTGGTTCAGGACTTGGTAGGTCTATGGTTGAATATTTTTATGAGTTAGGTGCTGATATAATAATAACAAGTAGAAGAGAAAATTTACTCACTAAAGTTGCAAAAGAAATAAGTAGTTCGAAAAAAGGAAAAATTCTTCCTGTAGCATGTGATGTTAGAAATATAGATGAAGTAAATAATGTTATTAAAAAATCTTTTGATGAGTTTGGTAAAGTTAATTGTCTTGTTAATAATGCTGCAGGAAATTTTATTAGTCCAACAGAAAGACTTTCAACTAGAGCATTTGATGCTATAATAGATATAGTTTTAAAGGGTACAATAAATTTTACATTAATTCTTGGAAAAAAATGGATTAAAGAAAAGATTGATGCTAATGTTTTAAATATTGTTACAACTTATGCATGGACTGGATCTGGTTATGTTGTTCCTTCTGCCTGTGCAAAAGCTGGTGTTTTATCAATGACTAGGTCTCTTGCTGTTGAATGGGCGAAGTATAATATTAGATTAAATGCTATTGCTCCTGGTCCTTTTCCAACTAAAGGAGCATGGGAAAGATTATTACCAGGAGATCTTAAAGAAAAATTTGATCCTGCAAAAAAAGTACCAATTGGAAGGGTAGGTGAGCACCATGAGCTTTCTAATTTAGCTGCTTATTTAGTATCTGATTTCTCATCTTATATAAATGGTGAAGTTATAACTATTGATGGTGGAGAATGGTTAAAGGGAGCTGGTCAGTTTAATAATTTAGAATCAGTAACTCCAGAAATGTGGGATTTTTTTGAAATGATGAGAAAAAAATAAATGCCAAAATATAAAAGACATTTAGTAACTGCTGCGCTTATATATGCAAATGGTCCAATTCATATTGGTCATTTAGCAGGGTGTTATATACCTGCAGATATATATGTTAGATTTTTAAGATCTAAGGGAGAAAATGTGAAATTTGTAAGTGGTACTGATGAACATGGGGTGCCTATTACTTTTCAGGCAAGAAATGAAAAATCTACTCCTAAGAAAATTGTAGATCATTATTATAAAATAATTAATAATTCTTTTAAAAAATTTGGTATAAGTTTTGATATTTATTCAAGGACTTCTAATAAATCTCATCATGATACTAGCTCTGAATTTTTTTTAAATCTTTATAATAAAAAATTATTTGATGAAATTTCATCTTCTCAATATTATGATGAAATCGAAAGTCAATTTTTGTCTGATAGATATATCTCAGGAGAGTGTCCTTCGTGTAAATATGAAAATGCATATGGAGATCAGTGTGAGCAATGTGGAAAAACTTTGAGTCCTTTAGATTTAAAAAATCCTATTTCAAAACTTTCAGGAAATAAACCAATTTTAAAAGAAACTATCAACTGGTTTCTCCCTATGGATAAATTACAATCTAAAATTGAAAATTATATTAATAAACATACAGATTGGAAGACCAATGTTCTAGGACAATGCAAATCATGGTTAAAAGAGGGTTTAAAACCTAGAGCTATGACTAGAGATTTGGATTGGGGTGTTAAAGTACCATTGCCAAATACAGAAGGCAAAGTTTTATATGTTTGGTTTGATGCTCCTATTGGATACATAACTGCAACAAAAGAGCTTATGAAAGATGATTGGGAGAAATATTGGAAAGATTCTGATACAAAGCTAGTTCATTTTATTGGGAAAGATAATATAGTTTTTCATTGTATTATTTTTCCTATGATGTTGATGGAACATGGTGAATATATACTTCCTGATAATGTTCCAGCAAATGAATTTATGAATTTAGAAGGAGAAAAAATATCAACTTCAAGAAATTGGGCTGTTTGGCTTCATGAGTATCTTATTGATTTTCCTGACATGCAAGATGAATTGAGATATTGTCTTATTACCAATCTTCCTGAAACTAAGGATAGTGATTTTACGTGGAAAGATTTTCAGGCTAAAAATAATAATGAGTTAGTATCAATTTTTGGTAATTTCATAAATAGGATTGTGGTATTAATAGATAAATATTTTGATGGAAAAGTACCTGAAAATTTAAAATCAATAAAAAGTGATAAAGAAATTTTTCATAAAATAGAAAACATTAAGTCTAAAATTGAAATATCTATTGAGAAGTATAGGTTTAGAGAAGCAATGAGCTTGATAATTGATTTATCTAGACTTGGTAATAAATATTTGGCAGATACTGAACCATGGAAAATCATTAAAACAGATGAAGATAGAGTTAAATCTATACTTTATAACTCAATTCAAATTGTTGCTAACATTGCAATATTATGTGAGCCTTTACTGCCATTTACTTCAATTAAAATATTTAAACTTTTAGATATTTTATCTAAATCATGGAATGATTCATCTAATAATCTTATTAAACCTGGTCATAAACTTGGAGAAACAAATCATATTTTTTCAAAAATTGAAGATAGTGTAATTGATAAACAAATAGAAAAACTTAAATTGACTATAAATGATAAAAAGGAGAAGATAATGAAGCTAAAAGAAACTATTGAATTTGATGAATTTTCAAAAATTGATTTAAGAATTGCAACCGTCATAGAAGCAGAAAATGTACCAGAATCTGAAAAATTATTAAAATTAATTGTTGATACAGGTATTGATAAAAGAGTGATTTTAAGTGGAATATCAAAATATTATAAACCAGAAGATATATTAAATAAACAAGTTATGATTTTGGTAAATTTAAAACCAAGAAAAATGATAGGAATTGAAAGTCAAGGAATGTTATTGCTTGCTGAAAATCCTGATGGTTCTCTTAGATTAATGCATCCTGATACTAAAGCTACTAATGGATCAGTTATTGTTTAATTATACTTATTCATACTTCTATTAATTCCTTCATAACAAAATGACATAATTATTTTGATTGAATTTTGAATATTTATTTCTAAATCTTTCATTTCATCTTTTGAAAAATTTTCTAATACATAATTAGATTGATTTCCTTTTATAAATTCATTTCCTATTCCAAATCTTAGTCTTGGATAATTGTTAGAATTTAATGATTCATTTATATTTTTTAATCCATTATGACCTCCATCACTACCATTTTTTTTTATTCTGAGCTTTCCATATTTCAGAGAGATATCATCTAGAACAATTAATAAATTTTCATTTTTTATTTTTAATTTATCAGACCAATATTTTACTGTTCTTCCACTATTATTTACATAATTGGATGGTTTTATAAGGTGGATTGATCTTCCTTTAAATTTTATTAAAGAATAATCTCCAAGTCTCTCTGATTTAAATGTAGATTCAAATTTAGATGCTAGGTATTCAAGAATTAAAAACCCAATGTTATGTCTAGTTAATTCGTATTGTGGTCCTATATTTCCTAAACCAACTATTAAGTATTTCATTGAGAAAAAGTTTAGTATATAAATTTATACTAAACTTTCAACTCTTTTTAATATTTCTTAGTCTTTAGATTCTTCTTTTTTATCTCCTTCTGAATCTTTTGATTTTGTTTTGTCACCTTCTGTTCCACCTTTAGCACCTTCAGTTCCTTCTTCACCTTCAGTTTCTTCTTCTTCTTCTTCTTCTACTACTTCTTCTTCAATTGTTACTCTAGGTATATTGACAGAGACAATATTTACTAATGGACTATTTAAGATTTCATATTGTTCACTAAGAATTTCTTCAACTTTAATGCTTTTTCCTAATTCTAGATGACTAATATCTATTTCTATAAATTCTGGCATATTTTTTGGATATGCTAAAATAGATAATTTTCTTATTCTTGTTAATATTTTACCACCTTGAAGAACACCTGGAGAATTTCCTAAAAATTTAACAGGAATTTCCATTTTTATTTTTTTATTTTCACTAAGTTCTAGAAAGTCAGCATGTAGAATGATTTCACTTACTGGATGAAATTGAATGTCTTGTAATATTGCATTTTTAATTTCACCTTCAATATTTAATTTAACAAAGTTTGCACCAGGCGTGTAAATTAAATCCCTAAATAAAATCATTGGTGAATGAAAATGAATTTGTTTTTTTCCTCCATAGACAACACTAGGGACACTACCTTCGTCTCTAAGTTTTTTGGATTCATTTTTACCAAGATTTGCTCTTTTATACCCTATAATCTCAATCGTTTTCATATTTACTAAATTTATCTGTTAAAAATAGCGAACTAGTAGATTCATTTTCATGAATTTTTCTAATTGCTTTTGCAAATAGTTCTGCAATGGATAATACTTTTATTTTTTTATTCCTAAATTTTAGAGGAATAGTATCGGTTACAACTAATTCTGTAAGTGCTGAATTTGTGATATTTTCATCAGCGTTTCCACTAAGAATTGGATGTGTAATTAGAGCTCTAACTGATTTTGCACCTTTTTCCATTAATACTTTTGAAGCCATAGAAATGGTACCTCCTGTATCGATTAAATCATCAACAATTATTACATCTTTTCCCTTTACTTCTCCAATTACCTGAACGGATTTAACTTCATTAGCTTTTTCTCTATGTTTGTCACATATAACAAAGTCAACATTAAAATATTTAGCATAGTCTCTTATTCTTTCAGTTCCTCCAGCATCAGGAGATGCAAAAATAATATTTTTTAGGTCCAATTTTTTAATATATGGTACAAACACAGAACTGCCATTTAAATGGTCAACTGGTATGTCAAAAAAACCTTGTATTTGACCTGCATGTAGATCACATGTTATAATTCTAGTTGCTCCAGATGCTGTAAGTAGGTTAGCAATTAATTTAGAGGATATAGCTACTCTTGGTTTATCTTTTCTATCTTGTCTAGCATATCCGTAATAAGGAATAACAACATTAATATGATTAGCACTAGCTCTTTTTGCAGCGTCCATCATTAAGAATAATTCCATAACATTATCTGATCCATTAACAGTAGATTGAATAATAAAGAGATCAGAACCTCTCACTGTCTCGGTATACCTGTATTTTAATTCTCCGTCACTAAATTTACCAGATTTTCCTTGACCAAGATTTTTTCCAAATTTAGATGCGATTTTATTAGCTAATTCTAAAGAACCTTTTCCTGAAAATATTTTTACAATGCTCATAATTTTTAAATTTTTGTTGTCCCACTAGGGATCGAACCTAGACTCTTCTGTACCAAAAACAGACGTGTTACCAGTTACACCATGGGACAATATTTTGGGATACAAAAATAAATTTTATTTTTAACAATTTATAAAAAGGTTATGTATTTGTTTCAAGCCAATTTCTAGCATTTACAAATGGTAATATCCAAGGTGTAATTTTATCATTTCTTGATGGTTCATAATGTGCCCAATTCCAAGGAAATATCGATCTTTCAAGATGTGGCATCATTGCAAGATGTCTTCCATTTTTTGAAGATAACATTGCTGCAGAATAATCTGATCCATTAGGGTTTGAGGGATAATTTTTATAATGAAATTTTGCAACTATATTAAGATCTAGGTTCTTAATATTAAATCTTCCTTCTCCATGTGCTGACCAAATTCCAAGTGTAGTACCTTCTAAATTTTTTAACATAACAGAGTTATTTTTTAAGATATCAACACTAGTGAAAATACATTCAAATTTTTCAGATTTATTTATTTTCATTTTTGG
>Ga0310120_10004247_pt1 | contig 10087 bp, 4 predicted proteins | sample CB27_AW_983_MG_FD_203506 | JGI IMG/M metagenome (GOLD analysis project Ga0310120, IMG submission 203506) | Marine microbial communities from Western Arctic Ocean, Canada - CB27_AW_983 | ecosystem: Environmental > Aquatic > Marine > Oceanic | place: Canada: Western Arctic Ocean | collected... | reverse complement strand
CCCAGCCTGGGGAAACTCGTACCCAGATCCGAACCGATCTTGCTGACCACGCTCCGCCAGTCTTTCAGCAGGGAACCGTACTCCACGAAGGAACGGGGATAGCCCCTGGAATCGTGTTCGGCCTGCAGCATATTGGCAAGCCAAATCAGCAAACCTTTTTGCTGATCAACCAATTCGGCTTTTTCTAGAGAAGCGGCTGCTTCCAGCGGATTACGAATCGGAAGCACGAATACCGGTTCAACTTCGATTGAAGCCAGAACCTCGACCCAAAAGGGAACAATCCGGCAGATTCGCGGATCTTTCAAAACGAAAAGGGGCGCTTCGCCGAATTCCTGGGTAACAAGTTCTGCCATCTTCCGAATGTACTGGCGCGCCGAACCTGTCTGCATCCAATTTTCGGATAAGGGGGAAAGGTCCTTCCACGATGATCCCAAGTCGGTAAGAAGTTCTTCGTGCAACTGGTAAATAGGCTCCGACTCAAAGAAGCCAAGGGCATTCCGGGGAGTCGCGGCCATCAATTTCCCAGGCAACGCCGCACCACAAAAATTCAGAATTCGTGCCAGGGCTGATGTGCCACTCCTGTGGCTGCCCAGAACGATGATGGCCCTGCGCGGCAGGGATTTCTGGTCCCTTTCCAGAGGCTCGATCGCCGCTTTCTTCTTCCGCGCCTTTGCCACAGCTTCTCCGAATAGGGGCCAAGCGGCCCCTCACTGCCCCACGCGGATTTTTGAAAATTCTCGCGCGGAAAGTGGTTCAGGGATCGACGTTCTCTTTCCCGAAAAGCTCAGTCTCTCCGGGACATTTCCATTTTACCATACATGTGAAAACGACCCATGGCGCCAGTGAACGGGAGGCGCAGCTGAAAACAGGACATTAGGATTTGGATGCGGGCGATGGGCCAGGCTCTGGGCACTGCCGGCCGTGGTGCTCAAGTATCTTCCGAATCGCCTCTTCGGCGACACTCGGAGAAAACGACCGCTCGATACTTTCCACCGATTTTCGAGCAACCAGCGTCCAGTATTCTTCGTTTTCATAGAGTTCAGCCACCGCCTCAGCAAACTCGTGAGCACCCTCAGCAACCAAAATTTCGTTCTGCCAGTCCAGGTCCATTCCTTCCACTGCCGATTTCGTCGCGACGCAGGGCAACCCGTACGCCATACTTTGGTTAATTTTCCCTTTGACACCAGAACCATACCGAAGGGGTGCGATCGAGAGCCTTCGATTGGCGAACTGTTCGTCGATATTTTCGATGAAGCCTTCGATAACGATGTGCTCGGATGCAAGTTGTCGGATTTCTTCGGGCGTATTCGATCCGATCACGTGGAAACGCAGATCGGGAATCCACGCGTGGATAATTGGAAAAACATCGGCGATGAACCAAAGCATCGCATCGACGTTCGGGGTGTGCTGGAACCCTCCGATAAAAAGGATTCCGTCACGATCGGCAAATGAATTTCTCTGAGGATGAATTTCGTGAATGTTGCTGACGACGTGAATCGATGCTCCTGGAACCGCCTGCGACAGCTTCTTTCGATCAAAATCGCTCACCGTAATCGCACCGTCGGCCCGAGCCACAGACCGCAGTTCCTGGGATTTAATCGAGTCAGGGGTCGGTGCAAAGCCCGTAAGTCGGAGTTCACGCTCGCGACGAAGGAAATGAAGGTCCACGGTGTCATAAAGGACCAGGGCATTTGGACATAGGACCTGAGTGAGATCAAGGCACTGCTCGGCGGTGTCTGGCCGGCTCACAATGCAGAGTTCAAACTCTGCCCCGTTCTCCTCAAGGAATCGCTCGACTGAATAAGTATGGGGAGAACGAGCCACAAAAATTCCGTCACGTTCAAGGTTTTCGGTGTAGTTCTCCCTGTACTCTAGATTGCAAGGCATGAAGGTCACCGCGTAGCCAACCTTCTTCATGACTCTCAAAAGATTGTACATTCGCAGAGATCCCGAATCCTGATCCGGAGTCAGCATCTCGGCGTCGATAACCAGCGCTCGCGGTCCGCTTCGGCTCAGAGCCGCTCGATCGGGTTCGGAATCCGAATCGGGTTGGTTCCGTAGAACCGAACGCCATCTGGCAGAGAAAATTGCTTGATTGGCGAGCTGATATTTCTTGAGCGGGCCAGACGTATCCCGCCCGTGGGTAGCCCCCCCAAAATGAATGACAATCGAGTGAGGTTGATAGACAACGTCCATCCCTGCTTCGCGGACTTGAAACGCTAGATCCGTGTCTTCGTAAAATGCAGGCGCGTATCTCTCGTCGAACCCACCGAGACGGCTGAAAGTTTCGGCCTGGATGAGCACCGATGCCGCTGATACATAGTCGGCCTCGCGGGCAAACGCGTAACGGGGATCGCCTGGATCTTCCCCACATCCGTAATTCATGGCTGTCCCGTCACTCCAGACGATACTTCCCGCTTCCTGGAGGCGACCGTTCGGAAAGATCAACTTGCTACCGATCAGTCCCGCGTTAGGAAAAGATTCGCGAGTTTCGAGTAATCGATCGATCCAGTGATCTGTGACTAGCGTGTCGTTGTTGAGAAAGATGAGATCCTTTCCCCGTGCTTCCCGAGCTCCACGATTGCAAGTACGCAGAAATCCGAGCTGCTCTCTGTTGCGAAACAATCGCAGGTTTTTGATCTCCGAGAGTGCCCTGAATTGATCCATAGTGGAATGGTCGTCGATGACTAGGATCTCGTAAGTGGCCAAATTTTCGGCCCTGGATATTGATCGAAGACAGGCGAGTGTGTAGACGTGTTGGCCATGTACAGGGATAATGATGGAAACGTCGGGTGCGTAGACCGCTGGAAGTCGAAGGGGGATCTCTGAACCGGGTGAAGTCACCGACGAAAAGGGCGGGCTGAAGTACCCACGAGCAGGGTTTTCCGATCCGCACCGATGGCCCTCCCGCTTGTCTCGAAAGAACTGAAGGCAAAACGAAAACAAAGGCGAGGGCCGGTAACCCGAATCCATTCCCACGTTGCAAAAGTGGGCGAAAGCGGTTTCACCGGGTGCCAGCTGTATCCCGTGGTGCCGCACATAGTACGAAGCATCAAAGAACGGGTTGGGAGCTAGCCCCTGAGACTCTCCCAGCTCAATGTAGTGAAAGATAGCCGGCATCTTTCCGGCGATTTGACCACTATCAAAATCGAGATACCACGCGGAATAGAAGAGAGGATGCGGGTCCAACCTCGCCTCCGCCCCGAGTTCCATAAAATGAGAAAGCGGGTCCAGCCCCGACTCAGCTACGTCGGGATTCTGTGATTCGTACCAACTCGCAAGAAACAGGGGGTGCGGGCCCTTTTCGAGCCGCCCGTTTTCGCGAAAATAATACGTCAGGGGATTCTCGCGGGTTCGGGCATCACTCGGGAGCTGACGGGAAACCCAGGCCGAATCGAAGAGAATCGAGGGCGAAAGCCCTGCGGCGGCACCCAAGAGGAGGTAGTGCTCAAGCAGCGAGATGCCCGCTGGGCCTTGCTTCGCCGATTCGTGTTTCGCGTAGTGGGCAGGGTCGAAGAGCGGATTCGGCTTGAGACCCTGGGCCTCGCCCATGACCAGGTAGTGGGAGAGCAGCGTCTCGCACCGACCGGAAGAAGCAGCGGGATCTGAGGTGGAAGGAGAGAGAGAAGCCTCGGCAGACGATTCAGTGCCCAAGGCATCGACCTGTGCCGCATAGTAGGCGGGTTTAAATAGAGGATGCGGTGCTCCGCCGGCCCTGTGACCGTGCGCGAGATAGTGGGCTAACCGACCTCCCTGCTCGGACCCGGCTTGGGGACATTCACCTGCGTAGTAGGTTGGGTCGAAGAGGGGATGTGGAAGAAGGCCATCCCCTTCACCGGAGTCAAGATAATGCGCCGGGAGATTCGAATTTTCCGGACCCTCTCCGCGCAGCTGATCCTGATAAAACTGGGGCAAGAAAAAACGGCTGGGGCGCCGCCCCTCTGCCGCGCCAGATTCCGCATAGTGTACAAGTAATGAAACGCCCCCCCGGAGGTCCGGGTTCTCCGTCAAGTAGTACTGTGGATCGAAAATTGGATTGGGGCAAAGGCCGATCGATTCCCCCTCCCCGAGGTAGTGCTCAAGCGGGGTTTGTTTTTGGGCCTCCAACTCTGGAGCCCTTTCGAGGTAGAATCGCGACCGAAAGAGCGGGTGCGGATTGGATCCTTCTCGCCCCCCTTCATTCATATAGTGGATAAGCCGCTGTCCACCCTCAGCCGGAATTTCTGGATTTTGAGATCCATAGTAGGCAGCGTCGAACAGAGGGTGCGGCCTTAAACCTGCGCCATCTCCATACTCGATATAGTCGAGCAGCGGGTGCAACCGAGCCTCTTCTCTCCGGGGTTGCTGGTCGCAATACCAGCCGGGAGAAAAGAGCGGGCACGGGGAGCGCAGTTCGCCGGCCCCGGACCGGTGATAGTGAGCCAGAAGCAGCTCATCCAGTTCTGTTAAATCGGGATTCTCTTCTCGATAGAAGCTCGGGTCAAAAAGCCAATGGGGCGAGGCCCCTCTACCCTCTCCGATTTCCACGTAGTGGCGGAACCGCTCGCCACCGTGCTTCGGGATCTCGGGATACTGCTTAGAATAATAATCCCCATCGAAGAGGGGGTGCGGACAAAACCCGGCCGCGTCGCCAATCTTGAGAAAGTGCTCCCAGGGTCCAAGCCCCGAGACCAATGCTTCTGGATATCGGGCCACATACCAACCGTCCTCGAAGAGCGACTGAATGGCCATGGACGGGGTCTGCTTATCAAGGGAAGTCATAGGGCTCTATCAACGGAATGTTGGAAGGAAGGCGGCCGACTGAAAAACCCACCAAGAGCTCGCCCTGTTGGGCGTGCAGGGTCGCAACTTGGATGAGAGAATCTTTTCGATCCAGAAACTTTTGTCCCCGTACCGGATACCAAAAACCGATTCAACCTGATCGGCCAGAAACAAACTCGCACAGAGGATGCCGAAGAGTACCCGAAAGGCCCTGGAGTGCATGAGCAGCGCCTAGAGAAAATACTCTGCATAGAAATCCGGAGCGAAAAGCGGGTTGGGGGCTCGCCCCTCGTGCGCACCCGACTGTGCATAGCGGATAAGCAGTGAGTCGACCTTGGCCAAATCAGGATTGCGAGCCCTGTAATATTGGGCGTCAAAAAGAGGGTTGGGCGCAAGCCCGCGAGCCTCCCCCTCGGCGAGATAATGTGCCAACGGCAGACCGCCACGGGCATTGAGTTATGGACTTCGCTGAAGATAGAAGCGCGAGCGGAAAAGGGGTGGGCATTCGAGCCATGGCGTCCCACGGTCGAAGCACCCGGGGCAGCGTTCCCTCTTCCCCAAAGCAAGAACCCCCCGGCAGGTCCATGCCGAGGGGCTCATCATTGATCGGATCATGCGTGAATCCGTCGGGTCAGAAGGACACCCGAAAATTGCTATTGCGCGGCCACTTCAATCGCTGACATCCCCTGGAAATCAGGCGCGGACCAGCCCACGCCCATCTGGGTCATGAATACCGCCCCGTCTACCGTTCCGGGACCGCTATTCAGGAACACGAAAAGCGAGCCCCCGCCTGCTGCGGGGTCGGGGCTGGTGTTAACCACCAAGGTGTCCGCGAAGCCGTCGTTGTTGAAATCGCCGAGACCAGCCACTTCGAAATTCGCCGGAAGAACAACACTCGCCGCGCTGGTGCCGGTATTTACCGTGACACCGTCGTCGTTCAGGGCGTAAACAAACGTCGCACCCATCTGAGCCCCACTAGGAACCGAAGCATTCTCATTCACAATGATGAGATCATTGCTTGCGTTGCCGGTCGTAAAATTACCCGCGGCGCAGCAACCCCAGCCCGCCGGGGTCCCGCCGATTGATCCGCTGGCAGCTGCATTGACCGAGATGCCGTCAGCTGCTGTGATGAAGGTATACGCTGTATTGCCGCCTCCAACCCCTAAAACCGTATTCGACATCATCACATCGCTGCGGCCATCGCCATTCAGATCGCCCACGACAGAAGCGGACCAGGTCGCCAGGGAGGCACCCCCTCCAAACGGAGAGCCGCTGGCTGGCGAGTTCAAGGACGGCATTCCGCCTACCGAAGCGCTGGTCATATACGTGTACACGGTCCCGCCCACGCCACCGCTGTTGGTCACGTAAATATCGGCATTGCCATCATCGTTGGCGTCCGCCACACCGATCACGCTGAACTCGGCCGGCGGGGTAACGATAGAGCCCGTCTTGGTGTCATCCAGAGCCACCGGGCTCCCCGGGGCAACGCTCGAGTCGTTCACCAGAACGACGAGGTCACGAGTGTCAGTTTCCGTGAGCACGTCCGCCCGGCCGTCGGCGTTGAAATCGCCCACGCCCACAACCGATACGCCAGAGGCAAGAACAGCCAGCAATGCGCTTTGAGCGGTGTCTACGCTGGGAACACCCGCAGCAATCCCGGCTGCGGTCACGTAGACGTAAAGGCGCCGCGAAGCCGAGTCATAGATGAGAACATCCTGTCGTCCATCGCCATTAAAATCACCCATGAAAGCCCCGGGCGTCGGAACCGGAGCCCCTGCGAACACGGCGTTCGTAGACAAAAGCCCGAGAGCCAGGGCAAGGGAAACTGCAGTCGTCACGAATCTCATTAAATTGGTCTCCAGTGTGCCAATAGGGTGAGGAGGCGAGCCGACTCCTCAAGGGCGTTATGATATGGTGACTCCACCAAAGTTTCGACCCTCATGGCTGTCTTTTTCACGAGATCCGGTCGTCAGGCCCTGGCCCGGGGGTGTCCCGAAGCCCAGACCAATTTGTTTGATCGGTGGCCCCCTTTCGAAAGCCACCGCCGGGCCATGCCGCCCAACCCTTGAAACACCCTCGGGGAAAAGCTCTGGAGACGGGAACTTTGCAGGCTGGCGGGAACAGACCTCCGAATGACCCCCCAAAAGCAACGGGGCTTTCTGGCTACATTCGATTTTGATGTCCTCTCTCACCCCGTTACAGGGCCACCGGCTTGCGTGGGTGGTGAGCCTAGTCGTCGGCGCGCTGGCCTTCCACTCCCTCATCCCCTACGACCCTCTTCCCCAGGCGCGCCCGGGCCCCGGCGAGCTGGAGGACTGGTTCTTTCGGCCCACGGGCCAATCCGCTCCGCTGATTTTCGGGCTGGCCGCATGTTTCCTCTATACGCGGTACTGGGCAGTGGCCGCCGCCGTGGACCGGCCCGGGAAGAGCTGGGGATCAGCGACGCTCTTGCTCCCCGGATCGGCTCTCTACGGCTGGGCGATTTACACCGGGGCAGCGGACCTGCTTTTGATTGCTTTCGTTCTCCTCAGCCTCGGCGCCAGCGGGATGCTGGGCGGCCCAGCAGGCTGGCGCGCCCTATTTCTACCGGCGGCTTTCCTGCTTCTCCTGGTGCCGATTCCAGCCGCAGTGGTCAACCAGATCATCTACCCCCTGCAACTCGCCAATGCCCACGCCTCAGCCGTCGTCCTGAACGAGGTTTTGGGAATCCCTGCCTCGAGTTCGGGCACAGTGGTGACCACCGCGTCGCGCACGTTCCACGTCATTGAGAGTTGCGCGGGCCTGCGCACCATGAGCACCCTCTGGATGGCCGCCATCGTCTACGCCGATCTCTTTCGGCGCAGCCGTATGCAAACCCTTCTGCTTCTGGTCGCGGCCCCGTTGATCGGGGTCGTGGTCAACTTGGGACGTGTGCTCTCACTGATGCTCAACCCGGCCGGGGAGATCGCCGCGATTCACACGCTTCAAGGCATCATCATGATCGTGGTGGGTGTCCTGCTCCTCGCCGCGCTGGACACTCTTCTGGTCCGAGCGTTCCCCGCCGATGCCGCATACCTGACCAGGTGGAGCCCCCCTGTGCACGAGAGCGAGCCCGATGGCGCCGCCCGGAGCCGCCGCGCCTTCGGGCTGCTCGGATTTTTATTGATCCTGACCGCCAGCGCGTGGCTCATTGAACCGTGGCAACCCACACGAATGGTCAACTGGTCGCCGTACGCAATTCCCATAGAACTCGACGGTTGGCAGGGAAAGACCATCAAGATCGATAAAAAGGCCATGGGATCCATTCTCCCAAGTCAGGCGATCCACCGGGTCTATACGAAGGATCGCCAACAAATCGCGCTCTTCGTGGCCACGGACAATCTTCGTGGCCGGCACACCAGCCTGCTCTCCCCCCGAACGGTGCTGCCCGGACCGACCTTCTCGGTTCGGGAACAGGAATCCATCCGCCTCGAAGGCGTGGACGCCCCCGTTGTCGCTTCCCTGCTCCAAGGGCGTTTCGAGCAAGCCCTCAGCTATCGCTGGATCGTCGGCGAATCGAGCTTCTGGCAGGAAACGCTTCGGGGCGGTCTCGCCCTTGATCACAGCGATTTCGTCCCCCCCCGGTTGCTCATTTTGGTTCGGATCAGCACCTCCATAGGACCGACGCCGGTGAGCCGACTGCAAGCGGAAAGTCGGCTTCGAGCCTTCTTGAACGCTCTGGGGCCCCGGCTCGAAAACATCCGCGACCCCGAGCCTCTTTGAGCCCGTGTTGACAGTCGGGCGATACCCAGCGTCGTCCGGCGGGCGGAGGCCCTCCGCGCTAGGGTTGAAACTTCCTCGGTAATCAAGGCAGAACGCACTATGGCTCAGTCAGCGCCGCCGAAATCTCGCCGCACACGATGGATCCTTCTCGCTTTCCTTGTCCTCGCGGGCCTGCTGGTGCTCCTGAACCGAAGTCCCGAAGTCCCCTCGGACCGATCGGCTGCGGTCCCTCCGGAATTGTCCAGCACCGCGAAAAATGCCGACGACCAGGCGCCAAATCCCGACCCACTCACCGAAGAGAGCCCCGAGGATGCGGTCGCAGACCGGGATGCCCGACTCGCTCAGGATTTCGAGGCCGATCCGGAGCGGGACGCGCCGGTGGCGGACTCCTTGACCGAGACTGTTCCCGACAGGAAGTCCTCCGGCTCTGGGAAGGTCGAAGAGGCACTTGCCCGAGCACGGACCATGGACGCCATCCGTGCGGGAATTCAATCCGCAAGGGCCAATCCCCGACTTCCGGCCGCGGTTATCGAGGAAATTCAGCGCCCGACACCCATTCCCCACGAGATTCAAGAGTCGCTGAGACAGGTCAACTTGACCCCGCCGGAGATCCGGGAGGGACTGCGACAGGCCGGAGAAACGCCTCCCGAAATCGCACAGGCCATCGCCGAAGCCCAGGAGCGCGGCACGTCGGATGCCATGCGCGCGTACATGGCCGGCGAGACCGACGAACGCCCCGAGTACTAGGTGCCCTTCGTGTGGTACCCGCCGAAGGACAGGCAGAACTCGTAGCGCTCGGAGTGACTCCCTCCTCCTTCGCAGACTTGCCTAATCTCCCAGGCGATTCGGCAGTAGTCGCTCTCATTGCCATCCCAATCCGAGCGAACGGTCCCACGAGCCCCGACACTCCTAGGGGAAGCAGTATCCAGCCGACAATGGGTCCATCGACTGGCGTCGCGGCGCGCACTGGATTGCGCCAAGATCAGTCTGATCACACCCAATTTCCGGGAGGAAGCCAGCCGTGGCCAGTTGCAGCGGGAAAGTCGCATTCATCACCGGCGCGAGCCGCGGAATCGGCCGGGCCATTGCCCGGCGTTTTTCGGCAGAGGGAGCGGCTGTGGTTCTGTCCGCTTCCCGACTGGGTAGCCACGGAAAACTGAAGGGCACTCTCGAAGACGCGGTGGCCGAGATTGAAGCACATGGGGGCCGTGCAGCTGCGGTCGCCGCGGATCTCTCGGATGCCGCTGCACGCGGCGGACTTTTCTCCCGCGCCGAGGAGGCGTTCGGGCCCATTGATATCCTCGTCAACAACGCTGCCGGTGCGCGGATGAAACTTCCAAGCCAAGCGACTCTCGAAGATCGCAATTTCATGTTCGAACTCAACGTGAACGCGCCCGTGGATCTCGCCCAACAGGCAATTCTCTCCATGCGGGCACGGGGCGGGGCCGGGGGAGAGGGAGGGGGCTGGATTCTGAATATCAGTAGTGCGACGTCCTTCCAACCCGAACTTCCCTACCGGGACTCCCAGACCGCCGCGCTGGTCATCGGGCCTTACGGCGCTACCAAGGCAGCCCTCGATCGATAT
>Ga0310120_10004243_pt1 | contig 10089 bp, 9 predicted proteins | sample CB27_AW_983_MG_FD_203506 | JGI IMG/M metagenome (GOLD analysis project Ga0310120, IMG submission 203506) | Marine microbial communities from Western Arctic Ocean, Canada - CB27_AW_983 | ecosystem: Environmental > Aquatic > Marine > Oceanic | place: Canada: Western Arctic Ocean | collected... | reverse complement strand
ACGAGCACCAGCGCGAACTGACGCAGGGTGTCGGTCTCCTCCTGCCAGCGGTCGCGCTCGGCTCCTTCGATCGTGACCTCGAGGTGCTGGATCTTGGCGAAGGGGACCAGCTCGCGCGTCCCCACACCCATCCCCAGGTAGCCCTGCTGCCAGGTCGCCGAGCCTTTGCGGCCATCGACGATGATGTCAGCCCCGATGACGGCCGTGACCAGTGACATCACCGAGATGGGGAAGGCGAAGATAGCGAAGAGCAGGAGGCCGACGAGCAGCCAGAACGGGAGGGCGCCAGCTTGGATCGCGATCAGCGCACCGGCCGCGCCCGCGAGCCCTACCCCGATCGCGGGAACCAGAACGGTGCTGCGAGCGCTGCGAATCTCCACCCGGTTGTCGCTGACGAGGGCGAGCGAACGGTGCAGGAGCACCTCGTAGCGCCCGTCGCGACGGCGCACAGCGACGTGGCTCGGGAGGGCGGCGTCGACCATCGCGCGAAGCGTAGCAGCCCCCCGCGAGGGGGGCAGCAGGAGCCCTCGCGAGGGGCCGGTCACGGCTGCTACGCTACCAGGCCATGAACGAGGTCTTGCGCTCCCGCACGCGTGTCGTCGTAACCGGCCTGGGCGCGATCACCCCAGCCGGGCTGAACGTCGCCGACTACTGGCAGAACCTGATCGCCGGGCGCTCCGGGATCGACAACATCACCTACTTCGACACGACCGACTTCCCTTGCAAGTTCGCAGGCGAGATCCCCGAGTTCGAGCCGTCCGACTTCATGGACCGGAAGGCAGCTCGCCGCATGGGCCGCTTTTCGCAACTGATGGTTGCCGCTTCGCGGGAGGCGATCGGCGATGCCGATCTCGACCTCGAGGCCGAGAACCGCAACCGCCTCGGGGTGGTAATCGGCAACGGCGGCGGTGGCTACCCCGGGATCCAAGAGGCGGCGCACACGCTCTTCGAACGCGGTGGCATGCGTATGGATCCCCTGTTCTTCTCGAAGCAGCTCGCGAACATGGCGGGCGCACAGGTGGCGATGCAGTTCGGCCTGCGCGGCTACAACGGCACCATCGTCACCGCCTGCGCCGCCGGGACGCAGGCGATCGGCGAAGCCTCAATGATGATCCGCGCGGGCCGCGCCGACGCGATCCTTGCGGGCGGCTGCGAAGCGGGCATCAGCGAACTGGGGCTCGGCGGCTTCTGCGTCATGCGGGCCGTCACGAGCTCCGAAGGCGAGCCCCAGAAGGCGAGCCGCCCCTTCGACGCCAACCGCGACGGCTTCGTCCCCTGCGAGGGGGCGGGTGCACTCGTGCTCGAGAGCGCGGAGCGCGCAGAGAGGCGCGGCGCCCGGATCTATGCGGAAGTCGCTGGCTTCGGCTGCACCACCGACGCTTTCCATGTCGTCGCGCCGCCGGAGAACGGCGAAGGCGCCGCGCGCGCGATGCAGGAGGCGCTCGACGACGCCGGTGTCGGCGCGAACGAGGTCGGCTACATCAACGCCCACGCCACGAGCACACCGATCGGTGACACTGCCGAGACGAACGCGATCAAGACCGTCTTCGGCGACCGCGCCTACGACATTCCCATCAGCTCCACGAAGAGCCTGATCGGCCACGGACTCGGGGCGAGCGGGGGCATGGAGACGGTGGCCGCGATCAAGACGGTCGAAACGGGGATCGCGCATCCCACGATCAACCTCGAAATGCCCGACCCGACCTGCGACCTCGACTACGTCCCCGAAGGCCAGCGTCAGGTCGACGGACGCACGGTCCTGAAGAACAGCTTCGGCTTCGGCGGGCAGAACAGCTGCCTCGTCCTGGTGCGTTACGAGGCCTAGAAGAAGCCACCCCCCAACCGTCACCCTGGGCTCGGGAACCAAAGTGCCGCGATAGGCGTCTGGACACGTAGCCGCGGCAGTCGATCGCGGGTAGAGCAGGGAGTCAGCGGATGCGTCCAACCCGCACCATTGCAGCCATCGGCGCGGCCCTGGTCGCCATCGTCCTCCTGGCCGGATGTGGTAGCGAGGCGCACGACGGCGCGCCAGCTGCTCGCACTGAACCGGGCAAGACGCTCGAAGCTTCGGCCGCCGACCTCGACGGCACGGACTGGCAGCTGGTCTCTGGGGTGCCGACCGTCGAAGGCTGGCCGATCACGCTCTGGTTCGGCCCGGGCACCGTCGGCGGAACGGCGGCCTGCAACCGCTACGGTGGTGACGCGCGCGTAGACGATGGAGCGCTGGTCCAGACAGAGATCTTCACCACGGAGATGAGCTGCGGCCCGGCCGTCGACGCGTCAAACAACGCGTTCCTCGATGCGCTGCTGGCAGTCAGCACGGTGCGGTTCGATGGGGCAGCGCTGGTACTCAGCGGCGGCGGGTTCGAGCTCCGGTTCGAACCACTCCCCCCGGTTCGCGACAGCCAGCTCGTCGATGTGCGCTGGCGCCTCGAAACGCTCATCGATGGAGACACCGCCTCCACCCCACGCGGTGAGCCGGCGACACTCGAACTCCGCAGCAACGGCTCACTGGCGGCGACGACCGGCTGCCGCACGTTGAGCCGTACGTGGACTGTCACTGGCTCGTCGATCGGCACACCATCGCTCAGCGCCGACGGCGAGTGTCCGGACGATCTTCGCGACCAAGATCAACACGTCATCAGCGTGATCGAGGGCGAGATGACGGCCATGATTGAAGGCGCCCAGCTCACGCTGACCGTACGGGGCGGCCGCAGCCTGATCTACGGCGTCATCGACGACTGAGAGTCGACGCCCGCGTCGAGCGTTCTCGCTAAGCCGAGACCCCGTGGCGCAGGAGCTCGCCTGGCGTGGCGCCGGTGCATTCGCGGTCTTCGAACGTGATTTCGCCGTTCACGATCGTCCAGCGGTAGCCCTCGGCCTTACGCACGCGGCGCCAGGCGCCCGCGGGGAAGTCCCAGGCCTTCTCGATGGGCAGCATCTCCAGCTTCTCGTAGTCGTAGACGACGATGTCGGCGGGCGAGCCCTCGCGGATGGAGCCGCGATCCTTGAAGCCGGCGGCGAGCGCGGGGTAGGCGGAGAGCCGCCAGTGCGCCTGCTCGAGATCCATGATGCCGGCGTCGCGCACCCAGCGGGCGAGGAACTCGGTGGGGTAGGCACCGAGCGTGATGAACTTCGTGTGGGCGCCACCATCGGAAACGCCGGGGAGCGCGACCGAGGAGTTGGCGACCTCCGCCATGGCCTCGGGGTCGGTGGGGCGCGGAGGTGTCACGAACGTCGCCTGCAGATCATCGGCGAGCGACAGGTCGAGGAAGGCGTCGATGATGTGCTTGCCCTCGCGCTCGGCGATCTCGGTCAGCGCGAGCCCTTCGTACTCCTTGAGCTCCGCGCTCTCGACTTCCTCGACGGTGAGCTGGGCGATGCCGGAGACGTTGGCGCCACCGCCGGCGGCGCGCATCGCGGCCTCGGTGCCGCCCCCGGCGATCGGTCCGTCGCCGGCGTCGTACTCGTCACGGAGGGCTTGGCGCTGTTCCGGATCGCGCATCTTTGCCATGCGCTCTTCGCGCGTACCGATGGTGACCTGGCGCCAGATCGGGCTGGAATCGAAGAGGTTCCAGTCTTCGAGGTTGAACTCGAAGCCGACGTCGACCGTTAGCGCCTGGGCGAAGATGCGCAAGCCGCGAGCGTTCGCTGCCTCGAGCTTCTCGATCATGAAGCGATGGGGAGGGGTCTCCTGGCCGTGCTGATCGGTGGCAGGGGCGAGGAGGTTCCATATGACGGGCCGGCCGCTCACCTCCGCAACCTTCTCGGCGGTCTCGAACGACCCGGAGATCTGGGCGAAGCCGCGCCCGACCTTCTTCATTACCGCAGCGAAGGCGAGCAGGTCCTCCTCCGCCATCAGGTCGGTGATCATCGGGGTGCCGTCGTAGTCGCGCTGGACGCTGTCCTCGCCGCCGAGCTGCACGGAGAAGCCGCAGCCGCCCGCTTCGAGCGCCTCTTCGAAGAGCCGGCACATCTCCGCGCGCTCGGCGTCGGTGGCGGTGCGGCCCTTCGCCGATTCCATGCCCATTACGTAGGACATGAGCGGATTGAGGCCGACGTAGCTGAGCACGTTCACGCCCTTGGGCGTGCGCTCGATGCTGTCCAGGAACTCAGGATAGGTCTCCCAATCCCAGGCCATGCCCTCCTTCATCGACTCAAGGGGCACGGCCTCGTTCCGCGCCATCGTCAGCATCGCCCGGTCCTGGTCCGCGCGCGCGACCGGCGCGAAGCCGAAGCCGCAGTTGCCAATGACAACGGACGTGACCCCGTGCCAGCCGGAGATGCTGCAGTAGGGATCCCAGTAGACCTGCGAGTCGTAGTGCGTGTGCAGGTCGACGAAGCCCGGCGCAACGATCAGGCCCTCGGCGTCGAGGACGCGCGCGCCCTCATCGTTGGCGATACGCCCGATCAACGCGACGTGTCCATCCTTGATCCCGATGTCCCCGCGAAAGCGTGGTGTACGCAGGCCATCGATGACGGTGCCACCGCGGATGATCGTGTCGAATTCGGGCATTTCAGAACTCCCTCGGGCGCCCGCCAATCCGGGCGCGATCGGTGTGCGCGCAGGGTAGCACCGCGCTTTGGCCGCGCGCGAATTACCGCTATGCCGGACTCTGGATAGGCTCCCTCGAAAGTTGATCGGGTGTCTGGGTCTTCGGCCGCGGCGAGCGCTACGCGAAGCGCCTCGGCAAGCTCAAACGGAGCGGGTGACCGCCGGGGCCGCGCCTAGAAGGTGGCGGTGAGGATGGGCGTCGTGGTCGGCTGATCGCTCCCGCCCGCCGGCTCGACCGAGACGGCCACCGCGGTGATCTCGGCGAAGTCGGCTCCCAGCGCGACCGTTAGGCGGCCACCGGCGCGGGCGTCGACGACGCCGAGCGAGTGCGCCGCGCCGTCGACGATCGCCCAGACCTGGTAGTCCTGCTCAGGGCCGAGAGCGGGGAGGTCGTCGAGGATCAGCACCACCTGGCCGCGATCCTCGAGCACGACCAGGGTGCCGGAGCCCAACTCCCCGGCGAAAGCGCGGACGAGGACTGCCGGTCCGTCGTCGTCTGCCTGGAGCACGATGTTCCAGGCGAGCAGACCGCCGGCGACGATCGCCAGCGCCGCGGCCAGCGCGTAGGGCAGAGGGAGCCGCCGGGGAGGGCGCAGCAGCGCGCGCAGCCGGCGGGGCGCGGTTTCCTCTTCGGCAATCGCGGTGAGGATGCGAGCGCGCAGGGCGGGTCCCGGGTCGCGGGGGGGCGGGGCGATTGCGAGCGCTTCCGCCGTCAGCCGCAGTGCTCCGGCCTCCTCGTGCAGATCGCATGAGGCGAGATGCACCTCGACCGCACGGCGCTCGTCGTCGGGGAGGGCAGCGAGGGCGTATGCCCCGAGCAGCTCGTCGACTTGCTCGCAGTTCACGGGTAGCCAGCGCCTTCCAGCTGGGTGCGCATCTTCGCCAGGCCGAGGCGGAGGCGGCTCTTGACGGTCCCGAGCGGGATGCCCAGCTCCGCCGCGATTTCGACGTGCGTGAGGCCCTCGAAGTACGCAAGTTCGATCGGCCGGCGTTGGTCATCCGGGAGCTGTGCGAGGCAGCTCTGAACGGCGTCCGCGTCGAGCGAGGCCAGCACGTCTCGCGCGAGGTCGTCGGTCACGATCGTGATCAGCTCTGGCTCGAGCGGGAGGTTGCGGGCGGCGCGCCCGCTGCGCGCAACGGGCGAGATCGATGGCCTTGTGGTGGACGACGGTGAGCAAGTAAGAGGTGAGGCGACCGCGCGCACGATCAAGGGTGAGGAACGCTTCCTGGACCGCGTCTTCGGCCGCCGGAGTTTCACCCAAGATGCGATACGCCAGCCCGAAGGCGCGACCGCCGACGCGATCGTAGAGCGCGCCCACGGCCGCCGGATCGCGCCGCTGGATAGCGTCGAGCAGCGTATCGGGATCGACGAGCTCTGCCAGCGGGCCGCCTCCGTCGCGGCCGCTCCGCTTCGGGGCATACGCCGCGCCTGCGGAAGGATACGGGGCGCGACCGCCGAAGCGTAAGGCGGCGAGGCTAAGCAGTGGGGGCATCGCCGCTACCCGAGCAGCGTGGTGTCGGCCACACCCTTGGTGACGACAACGCTGCCCACGACGATGAGGACCAAAGCCGCACCTGCGGGAAGCAGCGCCCAAGCCCGCTCCGCAGCCAGCCCGAGCCGTCCACCGCGGCGCTCGAAGCCGAAGCGATCGAGCAGCCTGCGCGCACCAAACACGGCCAGGCTGATCCCCGACAGGACCAGGGCCAGCCCCACGCTGAAGGCGACGATCAACAGCAGCCCGAGCACGAAACGGTCCAGCGAGATCGCGGCGAGGAGCACCACCAGGGTCGAGGGCGTCGGTACGAGGCCGTCGACGAGGCCGAGGGCGACGAGCGAGCGCCAAGGCACGGCCGTGCGAGCCGCGCCCTCGCCGGCGGGGGTGTGCGCATCCGCATGATCGTGGTCGTGTGAGTGGCCGTGGTCATGATCGTGGGCGCGCCAGTGGCCAGTGACGAGCCGGCGGAGCCCGCCCCGTCCGCGCACGCGACTCGCCAACAAGACAACGCCGAGCGCGATGACGAGCACCCCCGAGGAGAGGGTGAGCCAGGGGTAGAGGTCCTCCGGCAGGATGTATTGGGAGCCTTAAAGCGTGAGCGCACCGATCGCGAGCACGCCGAGCGAGTGCGTCACGGCGACGATGAGCCCGAGCGCGGCGGAGTGGAGCGCTGTCCCGCGCGCGCCGACGAAGTAGGCGGCCACGATCGTTTTGCCGTGCCCGGGCTCCAGCGCGTGCACCGCGCCGAAGCCGAGCGCGACCAGCAGCATGAGGAGAACAACCGGGAAGGTGATCGTGTCGCGGTTGAGGAGCGAGGCGAAGCCCCCTCCCGTCTCGCGCGCTGCTCCGGCGGGAGCGATGGCGACAATCGCGGGCGCGGCCGCGCCCACCCCACCTGCGAACGTGAACCGCGCCTCACGCGCGCTCGCTGGCGTGGTGGCCGCCGCCACGTCGGTGTACACGCGCAGCTCGTCCGTCGCACTGACCGCTGGCGCGGTGCTGCTGAACAGCGGCACGCCCTCGGCGGGCCGCACGACGATCTCGCGCAGACCGAGGCGATCGGCGTAGTTCCCGTCGGAGAAGGCAACCTCCGCAAGACCCAGCGGGGCGGCCGTCTGCAGGACCAGATCGATGCGCAGGGTTCGCAGTCCTGCTTCGCCGGGGGTCAGGACCAGGGCGCGGTCCAGCAGTTCCAGATTCGCCTCGCGCCCGTCCACGATCAGCGACAGGCCACGGATGAGCGCGGGCGCCTGCTCCGCGAGGTAGCGGTCGGCCTCGATCTCGCCAACGGCGCCGTCGCCGTCGGTATCGACGGTCTGGATCTCCTGGAACGCGGGGATCTCAGCCATATCCACGGCGTAGTGGATGCGAATCACATCGGCGTGGAGGTCGATCCCGGCGAAGACGTTCACCGTGAAGTTCCCCAGCGGATGCGCCTGTACCGCCTGTGGGCGCACGGCGCCGAGGCCGAGGACGACGATCGCCACCACAGCAGCCAGGGTGAGCCAGCGAGCGCTGCCCCAAACGGCGCTCGTCGTCGATGCGATCGATGAGGGATTGCGCGTGCTCGGCCTCGGTCACGAAGAAGTGCGGGTTCAGATCCAGAGCCGCGGTCAGCAGTCTCCGAGCCTCGTCTGGCTGGCCGAGGCGGAGGCGAATCACGCCGGCGTGATAGAGGAAGCGCGCGTCGGGCGTGCCCAAGCGCAGGGCCTCGTCGCTGTAGGCGGCGGCTTCCCGGTGGCGGCCGGCCTGAGAGAGCGCCCACGCCAGCGCATCGGCGGCGTGAACGCTCGGACGGGCAGCGTAGGCGCCATCCGCCAGCTTCACGGCCTCCACGGGATCGCCGTAGTCGGCAAGGAAGAGCGCCATCGTGAGATCCAAGGCGATGCCGTTGGCCGCGTAGAGGTCGGCGATCGCGAACACGAGCGCGCGCTGCTGTCCCGCCGCCTCGGCCCGGTCCGTGGCCCCGTAAAGGTCGGCGAGGGCAAGGATGTGCTCGGGCGTGGGCAGGCGACGGACCACAGTCTCGTAGCGCGCGATCGCGGCGTCGAAGTCGCCGTTCGCCGCGGCGACGCGCGCGCTGCCTGTGAACGCCTGGAGGTAGTCGGGTTGGGCGTCCAGCGCTTCTTCGTACAGCTTCGCGGCACCGTCGAGGTCGCCGATGGCAAAGCGGAAGTCGGCGAAGCCGACGAGCGCCCAGACACGATTATCCGGGCGGCCCTGGCTGAAGGAGAGGGCGTTACGCCAGGCGATAGTCGCGCTCTCAATGTCGCCCGTGATCTCGGCGAGCTCGGCCAACCGCGCGAACGACGCGAGGCTGGGCGCGAGCGCGTGGAGCTTCGCGTAGGCCTCGCGCGCCTCGGGATACCGGCCCAAGGCCAGCAGGGCGTCGCCCTGCACCGCGTAGGCGGCGGGCTCGCCGGGGTCGGCAGCGGTGACCCGCTCGGCCAGCAGCAACGCTTCCCCGAAGCGGTGCTGGGCGACCGCGACGAAAGCCATGCCGATGAGCCCGTCGAGGTTCTCGGGCAGCGTTGCGAGCGATTCGCCGAAGGCGATCTCGGCCCGGCGGTAGTCCGCGACATCGCCGCTGAGGCGGGCCCTGCGCAGGAGCGCGTTGCCGAGACGGTTACGGCTGAGGTAGTCGCTGGGATCGCCCTCGGCGCGCGCCTCCCAGAAGGCGACCGTGGCGTCGATTTCGGCGGCCACGGTGGCGGTAGGGGCTTTCGCTCCCCCACCGCCGCCGCAGGCCACCAGCACGAGCGAGAGCGCGAGTACGACAAGCGCGGCGGTGGGAATCCGTTTGCGCATCGTCGTCGCTCCTCTCGCTCGGTTGGGTGGTCGGATTGGTGTGTTCGATGGCTAGCGGCGGCGCCGCGCCATCAAAATCTGGCTGACGGCTAGCGGCTACGCCGCGCCATCCAGGCAGCACCACTAGCAGCGATGACCGCAGCAGCGGCGAGCGGCAGCCAGAGGCTCCAGGCGAAGCCGGAGCCGCCCTCGTCAAAGGCGAGGCCGCTGCCGGTCGGGGGTGGGCCCACCTGAGCGGGCTGGTGGGGGGCGGCCAGGTACGGGAACGCACCCAGGAACGCCTTGTCGTTGGCGCCGATCGCATCGGCGATGCCGGCCGCGCCGCCGCGGTTCAGCACGATGCCGAGGGCCGCGTCGATCACGTCGTCTGTGAGCTGGCGGCCATTCGGGAACGCGACAGCGTTGGCGAAGTCGATGGTGACGATGTCGGGGATCAACGCCCCAGCAACGTCGGCAGCCGCGAGGTCGCCGAGCGGTCCGCCGGTCTCATCGCCAAGGAACGGTGCGACGGCGGCACGCAGGCCCTCGATGGTCGCCTGACCGGTCGCCCGGAAGTCGGCCTCGTCCGTTGCGGGCGAGCCCGCGTTGAACGCGTCCTTCTGGTCGCTCGGGATGAGTGCGGTGTTGATCGCGGGAATGGCCATACGATCGATTTGCACCCCACCGCGCGATGTCGAGGCCCAGGCCTTGATCACGCCGGTGTCGGAGGTCGCCGCGCCGGTGAGCGCGGTGATCGGCAGCTCGATCACGATCGCCGAGACGTTCAGCCCAGCGAGCGTGTCCGAGGGGGTCTCGCCCGCGGGCCGGAGGCCATTCGCAGGCGTGAAGGGGCCGGCCACGAAATTGTTGAAGCCGACGAGGTCGAAGAAGAACGGGTCATCGCGCTGGCCGGCGAAGACCTTGATCCCGCCCGCGTCGGTGATGATCGCGGCAGCGGCCGTGCCGCTCGTATTGCCCGGCGTCACGCTGCCCGTGATCGGGTCGCCGAGGCCGTTCACGGTGAACGTGTCACCGGAGAAGGTGACGCTCACCGTCGCATCGGCGACGAGATCGCCGGTGTTGTCGACATGGATGTTGTAGGTCACGTCGTTGCCGAACGTCGCGCCTGCGTTCTGCGGGGGCGCCGTCAGCGGGTTGACCGTGACCGCGACCACGTGGTTGTCGTTGTTCTCGAGGCTGCGGAAGGCGTAGACGTCGTTGATGTCCGCTTGGCCATCACCGGCGAGGGCG
>Ga0310120_10004238_pt1 | contig 10093 bp, 12 predicted proteins | sample CB27_AW_983_MG_FD_203506 | JGI IMG/M metagenome (GOLD analysis project Ga0310120, IMG submission 203506) | Marine microbial communities from Western Arctic Ocean, Canada - CB27_AW_983 | ecosystem: Environmental > Aquatic > Marine > Oceanic | place: Canada: Western Arctic Ocean | collected... | reverse complement strand
GGAGACTCTTGTGCCTCAGATTCAAAACGCAAGGAGGACAAATGAAAGATCAGCTGCGAGGAACGATAGCCAATCTGCCGATGGTCTTCACCGACCAGGATCAAATGGATGAAGAAGCCCTGCGCCAAAACATCAGATCCTACTTGCAGATGGGGTTCACCGCCATTTACCTGTTAGGGACGAGCGGTGAGCTATTCAATGTATCCCCGGAGGAATACCGGCGGGCGGTGCGGATCTTTGTGGAGGAAGCCGGCCCAGATATCCTCAAGATAGTCGGTTGTGCGACGCCGCGATTAGGAGAAGCCGTCGAAACAGTCCGGTGGCTCGCTGACGCAGGGATAGATTGTGCGCTTATCGTCCCTCCCTACTTCATCCCTCTGAGCGCGGGCGAAAGGATTTCAGCCCTCCGGACAATCGCCCAAGCCTGCCCAGTCCTGGGCATCGTCCACTACAACACGGACTATGCCCCCGGTGTCCGCTTTCAGCCAGAGGACTACGCCTCCATGCTCGACATCCCCAACTTCTGGGGAACCAAGCAGGGCAATATGAATCAGCAATCCTGGGAAGGTCTTCAGCAGCATTCATCCTCGCTTCGACATCTCACGCTGGACGACTGGATGGTTCGCTCAATGAAGCTTGGTGGCTACGGGGCCTTCTCGCTCATGACGAGCCTCGCCCCACAATTCGTATTGCGCTGGTTCGAGGCCTGTGAAGCTCAGGACTGGCAGAAGGCAGAGGCCATGGACCAAGAGCTCGACCGGTTCATGGACACGCTCTATTGGCCGCTCAGTCGGAGAGGATACACTGACGTGGCGGTCGATAAGGCCCTGATCGGGTGCTTTGGATTCCTCAGATCCAGCGATCCTCGCCCGCCGCTAAAACCGATGTCTGCAGAGGATAAGAAGTGGGCGGCTAGCCAGATCGAGAAGGAAGGATATTTTGAAAGCGGGGCCTGACTTAAAACCTGGACGATTCGTCGCAACGTCCGAACGTCTGCACGTCGCACGTCTCCTATCCTCCGAAGGTTCCGCCAACGGGTGAACTACCAGCCTTACGAAGCCAATTTCGACAGAGCCGCGAACGACTTGAGCCGTTAGCAAAATGAGCCCAGGTTCCGAGGAGAGAGCCGGAAAACAGCACAAATCCCCAGTAGCCGGAAGTTTCTTTCTCGAATGGGGCCAGCGCTTCCTGGGGGTGGGACTAAGCTGAAACTTCATTCGGAATTCGCACCTCCAGATCGCCCAAAAATGCGAAACGTGAGGAAGCCTGACGCGCGAGCGAGGGGTTGGAGGGCAGCGCAATGGGGGACGAAGGGGCCTGAGGCGTGGCAAGCAGCCAAGCCGGGGGAATTCGGGGTGTTCCCAACCCCTCGCTTGCGCTTCAGGCTTCCATGGCTCGGGAAGTTTCGCTCTCGAATAGAGCAGCGTAGCGGGGGCGGGACTGACCTGAACCTTCAAAGAATCGTCTGAACGTCTGAACGTCCTTTGTCTGTGAAAACCGTGGCACGGCCTTCCAGGCCGTGATTGTGGAGCCTCTAGCTCCACGGACCGGCCATCACGGGCAGGGATGCCCGTGCCACTACGGGATGTTGACGTTTCTTCCTGAATGATCCAGCGCAGGCGGAGGCCGCACGAACCTGCAACTTCATTTGGTTCCTGCGGCTGGCGGAAGTGGGTTCGGTCTCCAGGCCGAAGTATTCTTCTTTTCGAGCCTTTGGCTCGATACACGGCGGCCCGGAGGCCACCGCCACCGGAGACCTACTATCTCCCGGTGTAGCCCCCATCTACCGGCAGCAAGACTCCCGTAACCCAGCGTGACTCGTCTGAAGCGAGATAGACCGCCGCGTGGGCGATGTCGTCCGGTTCACCCAGTCGACCTAGCGAATGAAGATCGAGCATGTCCTGCCATCCCTTAGAATCGGCCTTGAGCTTGTCGAACATCTCGCGATTGATATCGGTCACGACGAAGGAAGGATTGATGGCGTTGACCCTGACTTTGTGTTTCCCGAAATCAACCGCCATCTGCCGGGTCAGAAGAGACACAGCTCCTTTCGAGGCACAGTAGGCAGGTCGAACTGGAAGCCCTACCAAACCCGCGATTGACGACATGTTGACGATGGACCCGCCTCCGGCCTGGATCATCCTGGGAATGATGGAACGGCTCATGAGAAAGGTCCCCTTGGCATTGACTCGCAAAGTTTCGTCCCAATCAGCTTCGGTTGTCTCGACCACGGTCTCCCTGGACGGAATCACACCGGCATTATTGACCAAGACGTCGATGCCCCCCAGGAGATCCTCCGCTTCCTCGCTCATTCTTTGGACATCTGCCGAACTCGATACATCTCCGATCACCGAGTAGGCCTGTCCTCCCTGGTCCAGAAGGGACTGGACTGTTTGCTCATTGGGCACTGGCTTGACGTCAACACAGACCACTGCTGCGCCCTCGTGTGCGAAACGCCGCGCCACAGCCTCTCCTAATCCCATGGCCGAGCCTGTGACTATGGTCCTCTTTCCCATCAGTCGCCCGTTTCGTATTGGGTTAGCCAATCTAAAACCTCCTCCCCCACCAAAACTAGCCAGCGCCCCGCCCGTGCGAGTATTCTGGACCAGCGGCAATTGCCAAAGCAAATCAGGCTTGTGGAGGATCGAAAGATGATGTCCTTATCAGTGTCCAGGCGCACATTCTTAGGTGGATCTGTTCTCGGTGCAGCCATCGCCCCCGCCGTTCCAGCCGAGACGGCTCCCCCGGACCTGGCTCAGTACGGCTTTCCCAAGGACGTCCGTGATCGGATAGAAGCCGGACGCGCGACGATCCTCAAGGAACTGCAACCAACTCGGGCACAGCTGGAGCACGGTCTCCAGCTCCATTACGACAGCTACGTAGCAGATCTGATGGGCTGTGTGTGGACATCGGCGCCCATAGGTGCCAGGGGGCAACGTCTGCAAAAAGAGCTAGATCAGCTGCAGCAGAAGCTCTCGAATCATAAGAAGAGTGGGCGTGAGATCGCCCATCAAGTCAGGCGACGCTGGCGCCGGCTGAAGACCTTCGAGTCGGCCTTCGATCCTGAATGGAAGAGGATTGTTCGCGGACTCTACCAGCTGACCGGACTGGATCTAGTGGTCGAAGACAACGCCGGCCACTACACCCTGAATCAATCTCTGAGATTCATGGCCGGATCCCAGCTGGTCTATTCAAACTGGAACGACACGATTCGGATCTCCCGCGCGAGCGACCTGATCCGAGCCCAGAGGCAGAAGAAACTGGGTGTTGTTTCCCAACTGCAGGGAGTACACCACCTCTGGGTTCCGGAGCAATCTCTCGACAATCTTGACCTGTTCTACGGACTGGGGATCAGGATAGCTCAGTTGACTCATCGACACAGCACCGCACTGGGGTCCACCTGCGAGCACTTGGATGACGGAGGGCTAACCTTGGCGGGGAGGGAGGCAATCCACCGCATGAACGAGCTGGGCGTGATCGTGGATCTGGCCCACGCCAGCCGCCGCACTTCCCTGGAGGCAATAGAGAGCTCCAATGAGCCCGTCATCAATAGTCACACCGCCTGCGAGCAAATTTATGACGACGCGGACAATCGCAATATCGACGATGAATACCTGAGACTACTCGCAGACAAGGGAGGACTGGTGGGAGTGTACGTCTGGCCCCGCCGGCTTTCGGAGCAGGTCTATCCAAACTTCGACGACTGGTACCGGCACCTGGAGCACGCGGTGCGCGTCGCTGGCATCGACCATGTGGGGATCGGCACCGACGTCACCTATCTTCCCAACTACACACCCCACCCAATGGACTGGACCAACTGGCCCTACTGGACTGTAGGGTTGGTTTGCAGGGGATTCAGTGATGGGGACATCAGGAAGATCCTGGGATCCAACTTTCTTCGCTTCGCCGAGAAGGTGATGGACAAGGCTCCCTGGGGAGCGTTCGGCGGCTCCAGGGCCTGATCCTGGTTTTTCTGCAGCCCCCGACCGGAGATCTGTGTCGGGTTCGCAGACTGGTTTCAGGGGTCTACTTGATCTTGAACGAGTAGAGTCTGGACCGGCTGAAGATAAACTTGAGCCTGACCTCTTTTCCTCCGAGCGCGCCGATATCTTGATGCGCCCCCCAGGAAACCTTCTGGTACACCCCTCCGGTCGGGGACAATTTCGAGCTCGAGGCTTCATAGCCGCCAATGGGACTACCTCCTTCATCCAGGACTGCGACCCGAAAATGGCCATCTGAGTTAGGGTTGTCGTTGAAGATACCCTTCCAGGGCGCCTTCGAGTCGTCTTTCCCACCAGGCAAAATCCCGACGTTGACGTAGAGGTTGCCTCCCTTGAACCGAAGAGGGTGCGTTAGGACATAGCCTTCCGCAGTCGCGTCCAGAGACGTGAACCCGTCCTCTCTGATCTTCATCAGTCCGACCTGGCCCGTATGCTCTTCACCCGAGGCATTGTGAAGATTGTCGAAGCCGGAATAGTAGAACCAGATCTCCCCGTCCTTGACCACCGGCTCCGATACCGGAAAGACCATGCCGCTATCAAAGCTCTTGCCGACGTAATGGTTGACCATATATCCCAGCACGATGAAAGGCCTGCGGTAAACACTCCGCTCCCACTTGACACCGTCACGGCTAGAGACCAGCTGGGAGTACATGGTCTGTTGGGCGGTGTGGAATACCCAGACTAGACCCAGATACTGCGATCCATAGGGGAACACGGACAGCCCGTAGAACTCGGTCCCGGGTGGGTCGTTCTTATCGGGCTCCAGGACCAGACGGTCGTCTCTCCAGTGGATGAAATCGTCACTGATCAGACGGGATACCTTGCGCGGCCCTCCGGGGCTGGTCTTGTGGTACAGCCAGTACTGCTTGGAGACTGGATCTCGGGTCACACTGAAGGTGTCCCCTGTAGCCCAGCAGGGAACCACCGGGTTGTTGGGAATGTCTGTCCACCGAATCCCATCCGGCGAGAAAGTTGACCAGATTCCGCACCTGTCCCGATCCTCGGTCTGCCAATAGGCCATCTTGAAACGGCGGCTGGGATCGGTGTCGCTGCCATCGTCGATGACAGCATGCGTCCAATTCGACCAGCGGAACAGGATGTTGTTGGCCTTCGAACCCTGAAACTCAACCAGGTTGAGCTCGGGCTTCTCCCAATGGACTCCATCCTTGGAGATCGCATAGCAGATGAACTGATCGATATCGGAGGGAGTGCTTTCGGGAAGGGTGTTGTACCACATCTTGAACAGTTGGTCCTGTTCGTCGTAGATGACACTTCCCGGCTGCAGGACAAGGAATCCCTCCCAGGGGCGATCCGGTTTCATGATCGGGTTCTCTGGAACCTTCTTGGGTCTGGTGTTGTAGGCGCCACCGCTGCTCAGCCAGACTCGTTCCATGCGATCAACAAGCACTTCATCGACAAAGAGCTGGGCACGGCTATCTATCTCGATTGAATCTGCCGCGCTCACCTGGCCCTGGCCAATAAGTAGGACGCCGAAGAGGGAGAGAATCGCAAAGCACCCCAAAACACCGAACCTGTTCATGACCACTTCCTTCCTCCAATTCTGCTTTCCGCAGGATTCTATGCTCGATCGAGAGGACGGTCAAGCGCACCACGACATCATCCCCGACCATCTCAGCCTAGCGACAGGTGCACGACCCAGCGTGACTGACGCACGCTGGCCCCTTCACAGCAGAACACAGTTCCTGACTTGCTCAAAAAGACATCAACGACTCAATGCAAGGCGGAATGGCCCTGGTATTCGTACCCAGCTCAATCCAGTAGGCAGGGACTGTATCAACCAGTCGGCCGAGTAGAGCAAAGCCACTGTGTCCGGCTCCCAGAGGAGTAAGCAAAGAACTTGGTGCCAGTCCTTTCAGCGCCTCTGTCTTTGAGGCTTTCCGGACCCGAAGCCGGCCTCCCGAGATAGGCAAGACAATAGCGTGGATGCATGTCGAGACCTTTATTCTCTCGGGGAAAATCTCCGCTAGAAATATCGCTATCTTACCATCGTGCTCGCCGCAATCCATTGCTTTTCTTGGGAATCGTCCAATCTCGGGAAGCCAGTCGGACGTGAGTAATACTTTCCGCTTCGGACATGCTGGGGCATCTTCTTGCTTTCGCAGCCTGCGGTGTAGTCCGAAGGAAGCTGAGATGGGCTTATGACGTTCTCTACCTGCTTTGCAGAACTCCAGATCTGGATTGGGACCTGCTGGTAGAGACGAGTCTCACTCACGCCTGGGTCTTCCCTTCGTCGTGGTGTTCAGATACCTGCTAGACGAACTCGACGCCCCGATACCGCCCGACGTGTAATCAACCAACTGCGAAGAGGCAGCCAGGCCAACCCTGATCTTGGAGAGGTTCTCGTCAGAACGGTACGCGTGAGCACCGACCTAACACGTCTTCAGTTGTTGAGCCGAGCACCGACACTGGGCGTGAAGCTTTCGGCGCTGCGTTGGCTCACACTTCCATCGCCCTCCTACTTACACCGCGAGTTGGAGATTGAGGGTTTCTGGAAAGTCGTGCGTGAGTATGCTGCTCGATTCTTGCGCTGGTGCGCCAACTGAAAGAAAAGCTCGCCTTGATACACCTTCTCAGATTACCAATCAGTCCCCTGCCCCGCTGGATCGTTCGACGGGAAACTCTGCTTAAGAATGGCCGAGATTGCGCTGTTGTCCGCACTCTCCTCGGTAGTTCACTAAGGGTCTGCGCAAAAATAACTTGGTAGAATTGGCGCTCAGATTTGCGCCAGATTTGGCTGCGAACGATTGAGCGAAACCGCAGGCGTAACCGGGTCTACGTTGAGGATTTCGCGATTGAGGAGCGGCCGAAGATGGTGTGAAGATGAGATGCCAAAATTCCAAGTTATTCTTGCGCAACCCTAAGTATCGGACAATTGACAACTCCTCGTTCTTCTGTGACAGTCCATCCCAAACGACGGACAGCAGCAACGCTGCCGCACCCAAGTACACTCGCCTCAGTTATTTGGCCCTGGGGCACACGGCTGTGCTGGGCTTGATGTGTCTGCTGCTATTCCTTGTTCATGAGAGTACGATCCCCTGGTTTTTCAGGTGGTCTAACATCTACCTATTTGGGGGCCATTTTTCCCCCTCTAGGAGCTTTGATTTTTCAGGGCCTCGTCATCACAGCTCAGCCTTTTCCAAGAGTGTATGAGAGGTTGACTGTAGGAGCTTGTCTGGCGTCTGGTCTCGTGCTGCCGGTTATTGGCCACCAGCTACCATCCTACGAGCTGATCGTCCTGGCACCTGCCCTGGGCTTGCTGTTTCTTTGCCTCGCCAAATACCGAGCGACCCGAAAACGTGAGCTGCTGTTGACATACATCGCGTGGGCGCTTCTCACCCTACTCCTCTTCCTGCCAGAGGTGACCTTGTCCTTGCTGACAGGTCGGCAGCCAGGTAAAAACCGGCTGTTAGTGCCCGGCAGTTTCGAGAAGTCCTCGAGATTGCGAAAACCGGACGAGTTGGTCCTGAATTTATAGGGACGCCCCCCTCTCACATCGGATTGTACGAGCATGTTGAGATTTGGAGCGAGGCGTCCCCCGGGTCCGATAAAGGGTTCCTCAACGGGAAAAAGATGGCTGAAAGTGGCTTGGTCGCCCCAGCGTGGAGCTACGCGTCCTAAATCTTGGAGATTCCTACTCCGTCGGCTACGGAATTGACCAAGACAGGTTTCTGGGTCCACTGCTTGAATCGAAGTGGCGCGACGAGCTCACTAACCACAAGGTTACGGTGATGAACGCAGAGGTATCGGATCCTGCTTACGGGTTGCTGTTTTTGCAGCGCTTCGGACTCGATTATCACCCTCGGTTTGTGTTCTACAGTCTATGTGACAACGATCTCAGACAGACCCATCTTACTTTCTCAGCGAGGATAATCTTCTCACTTGATTCGAAAGCGACAGTCCTGACCCATCCCATCAAACCGTCTATCGCTCAAGAGCGCCTTCGAGCAACCCTTAAGGAAGCGAGCCTGTATCTCTACCCGCGCGGAAATAATTCGTTCGATTCGCCGATCAACATGGGCCTGAGACTCCTGAGAAACCCGTGGCAACTGTTCAATGCGAGCCTGGGAGAGTTTCGGATAGTACACTGGTTGCTCGGTTTACGGCCTATTGAGTCAAGAGGAGATGAACTCAAAGCTGAGCTTAGGAAAACCTTGGAGGACCGCCATTCATCTGGACAACTGCGTCTGACGGGTTTTGGGTCAAACTGGGGGGCCTATACAAGAAAACCCTGGATCCGGTTGCCGAATCGTATTCGACCCTGTTTTCCGTTCTCAAGGCATACAATCTCAGTGCCAGCAGGAAGGATGCGGTCTTTGTTCTGATCTATTTCCCGCTCCGTGAACAAGTGCAAGAGCGAGATTGGAAGCTCTTTTGCGACTTCTGGAACCTGGATCCCAATGATTTTGATCTCGATCTTGAAGCCAAGAGGTTACAGGAATTCTGTGCGGAGAATAACATTCTCTTCTGCGATCTGACGCCAAGTTTCCGGACAGCGGCAGCGGCGAAGAACTTGTTCTTCTGGGAGGATTCCCACCTGAACGAATACGGGAATCAGATCGCCTCTGAGGCGAGAGCAGACTTCATGAAACCACACTGGTAATGGCACAGTCAGATTTCATCGTGGGCACTTACCTCAGGTCTTCGATCGAGGAAATCGGCTCCAATCAAGGCTTTCGAGTAGCCTTGACAAGGTCGAACCGGTGTCGTTCCCTACGAATGCCGTATGAGGTTGCTCGCTACGGAACTAGGCGAAAGGGCTTATGAAAATACTCTGCTGGACACAACACTTCTACCCCTACATCGGAGGGGTGGAGATGTTGACAGCCAACGTCTTGCCACATCTACAGCGCCGTGGCTATGACTGTTCAGTGATAACCTCCCAAGGCTCTTTCGACTTGCCCAAGAAGGATCTTTACCTGTCAACACCCGTGTATCGGCTTCCCTTTCGGAAGGCTCTCGAATCCGGAAACCTTCAGTTGCTGAGCGAGCTCGTGGAGAGGGTCGCAGCCTTGAAGCGTCAACTCGCCCCCGACCTGATACATGTTTTCCTGAGCGATCCAAGTTTTCTGGTTCATCTTCTGACCCAGCAAGCCCACCCATTACCTCTCGTTGTCTCCATTCAAAACCTGGGGTTTGACCCAAGCACTGATAGGGACTCACTGTTGCGGAGGCTCTTGATGACGGAGAATCGAGTTGTGGGAGTCTCTACCTTCACCCTCCGCCGGCTCCACAAGCTCGTCCCGGAATGTGTCGAAAGCTCTTCCGTGATCTACAGTGGCGTGGCAAGACCTGGGACTCAACCAAGCCAACTCCAAATTGACCCACCATGCATTCTCTGCGTCGGAAGAATGGTCAGGGACAAGGGATTCGACCTGGCGCTGCGTGCTTTGAAGACGCTTCGTTCCCGCTTCTCCGGAATAAGACTGCAATTGATCGGTGACGGTCCTGCCCGCCCTGAACTCGAGGCCCTTACTCTCGACCTGGGTCTACAAGATCACGTCAGTTTTGCTGGTTGGGTTCCTCCAGAACGAATTCCTGCGATCATAGACTAGGCCTCATTGGTCGCGGTCCCCTCTCGAGATAGCGAGACAATGTCGCAGGTCGCGGTCCAGGCTTCCCTTCTGGAGCGCCCAGTTGTGGCCCCTCGTATCGGAGGTCTTCCTGAGGTGATCTTGGACGGTACGACAGGATTACTTGTGAACAAAATTACAGTGACGATCTGGCCTCCGCTGTGGCATCACTACTTTCCGATCCGGGGAGAGCCCGGGAAATGGGGGCCAGGGGCGAGAACACGTGGGAAAGAAGTTCTCTTTGAACCACTATATTGATACCGTGGACCAACTTTATAGAGAGACGCGATCTGGAGGGCAAAGCTGCACGACCATTAGAACCAAACTTCGAGCAAATTAGTGTCCCCATCGGGGATGGTGAAACCCCTCGCCTTCAGGCGAAGAGAGGGTCCCCGAAATCCTGCAGGGACGGTAGGGTCATCTTCGTGTGAAATTGAAAGTGGTAGAGTCGGTCTCTGACGTGGCGGTGGTCTCCAGGCCGAAGTGTCGCGGTCGAGCCTA
>Ga0310120_10004237_pt1 | contig 10093 bp, 8 predicted proteins | sample CB27_AW_983_MG_FD_203506 | JGI IMG/M metagenome (GOLD analysis project Ga0310120, IMG submission 203506) | Marine microbial communities from Western Arctic Ocean, Canada - CB27_AW_983 | ecosystem: Environmental > Aquatic > Marine > Oceanic | place: Canada: Western Arctic Ocean | collected... | reverse complement strand
GAAATGGCCTACCCGTAATCGCCCGCAATGCGGTGACCACACCAGCCAACCCATCCCAACCCGAGGTGTGGCCTACTCGGTCAAGTGCTGAAACAGCATGCCCGAGGCGATCGCCCTCGCCCGCCATGAGTGCGACCAAGGCCTGATGTAATGCTTCACCACCCCCACCTTTCACTGCAGCTTTTAGATGGGTTTGACTGACTGATCCCGTCCCCTGAAGACCGGCCTGCACAGCATTGGCCAATTGATGTTGCCAACGTTTCGCACCACAGACTGACAGTGCGATCAACATACCAGCTAGAAAATCATCGCCGGAAGGTGTCAAACCCGGGCCAAGTCCAATCAAGGTTCTCACAGACCGAGCCAAGACTCCCGATTCGCCTGTGGAATCGACAACACCGCGCAACCACTGTGTCAAATCCGCAATCGCGCCACCGGCAGCATCGCTTTCTCTGGTGGCAACGCCGATTGCTTGTGACCCGTACAGATATTGTCCCAGTCCATCCGCGGGTAGCCGAGCGTCAGGCGCCCACTTTGCCAGCGTTTGCAAACCACGACTCAGTGTCGCCAACGACCAACACGGAGCCACAGCTGGAGACCAGAGCGTCAGAGGTAACAAGTTAACTGCCGGACGATTACTGATCGAAAGTAACGACGGTGTGATCACAACCGGTGCACCGACTTGAAAATGCTCGAGCCAGTCATTGGAAGAACTACTTCGCACACTGATAGTGACCGCGTTATAACCCGCGTCAACGTTGGCCACGCAGACCCAGTCTCCATCGAGCTCGATGTATCCACTGCGCTCGAACACTGCGGTGACACGACCGGAGCGAGCGCCGTCAATCACGTCACGAGCAAAACAGCCTATCTGAAGCCCGTGACCTGGCGCCTCACTCGGCGAGGCAAATAAACTCACGCTCAGTGGCATCAACTCGGGATAACCGACCGTTGTTAATCGATGAGCGAAAGGCACGCCAGCGCAAGGCGGGCCGCATCTGCATTACTAGGAGCCATCAGAACACCCGCGCCTCTCAGGATGGAGGCCTGTGCATCGCGGTCCTGCGGATCACGCTTAGTACCGGTGACCGACGCGACCACAACGGGCCTGTCGGGCGATGCCTTACACAAAACACGGGCAATGGCACTCGCTGGATTAACATGTGCGCCGTGGCCAATCACCACGTCCAAAAGCACCACTGCGACCGTCGGATCACCCAGGGCCCGCACTAATTCGCCCTCACGAACTGTCGGGTCGATCATCGGATGTGGGCGGCCACGTGTGTAACTGTCGTCACCCAGATCCACTAACACATGATGACTTGCCGCCACCAACTGACTGACGCCTGGAATCGGCGCATTAGATGCTACCGACACCGCCTCATCGATAAAAACAACCTGCGCCTCCGCTGCCAGAGTTCCACCACAAAAAAGACCAACAATGCGACTGCGCCCCGCCCCAGGTAACACACTCCCCTCACCCCACTCTTTGGCCACAGCATTTATCGATGTGCCGACCGCGTGCTCGGCAGCGGCCTTCAGTGTCCGCAGCAATGTGGCATTAGATGGCAGCGATAAAGGAGCCGCACCAATAAAACAAATACTGAATGTTTTGTCACTGGCAGCCACCTCAGTCAAGATGGACTTGGCAACAGCGGTGGAGGGTGGCTTTGAAATCAACACGACATGTCTCGTGCCAGGATCATTATTTAATAGTTTGAGGGCAGCAAGCATACTGCTTCCTCCCACCGCGTCACTCAGGTCACGACCACCCACTCCTAGTGCATGAGAAACCCCACCGCCAAGGCGCGTAATCAGGCTCGAGACTTCCTGTATTCCCGTGCCGGATGCACCGATCAACCCAATATCACCGCGCGACACCTGATTGGCAAACGCCAATGGCACCCCACCAATGATCACCGTGCCACAATCCGGTCCCATCACTAACAAACCGGCTTCCGTCGCTTCGCGTTTGAGGGCGACTTCCTCTTCCAGTGGCACGTTGTCACTAAATATCATGACGTGCAGACCGAGACGCAGTGCTTTTCTTGCCTCAGCCGCTGCAAAGTCACCGGGCACAGAAACCAATGCAAAATTGGCATCTGTCATTACCGAACAGGCGGAACGCAAGGTGCGCGGCTGCCATGTTTCGGCCTGGCTTCCGGTTCTCGATGGCCGTTCCAATGCCCGTTCTGCCTCGGTCGCTGCGATCTCTGCCGTTGCGGCATCTCTCGCCCGAACAGCCAGGACCAGATCCCCTCCACCGGCCTGACGACCTAACTCGCTCAAAAGACCCGCCCTCTCAAGAATGGCCAGATTCGACGGCGTACCAATCATCAGCGCTGCTTCTTCAATGCCCTCAAGATCCGCGAGTTCACGTGAAATCCGCATCAACACGACCGAGTCCAAAAAAACACCCGTGCGAACCTGGTTGAAGACCACACTCATGTCACACCCAGTCGCTTTCCCAACGCCCACAAAGCAGACTCAAAACACGCAAGCGGTGCACGAACCACACCTGCACCCACCTGCCCGACGCCAGGCTCGCGATGCGCAATTCCTGTGTTAATCATCGGGGCAATGCCGGTCTCCACTACCCGTCGAATATCAATAGCCGTCGGCACGCCCTGATAATCAAGCGCAGGAATTGTCCATTCCGGATTTTCCGCCAGCGTGATCTCACGCATCGTGTGGGTGATTTGGGCTGCATTCGATGGCGCACCGGCACCCACGAATCCTGCAACCGCTGGCGCCGCTGCCATCGCGAAACCGCCAAGCCCTATCGTCTCGATAATCGTGGAATCTCCCATATCGGGATTGGCATCGGCCGCACTGAACCCAGGGAAATACAAACCATCGGGCATTTCCACCGGTGCTGTAAACCATTCGTCCCCAAGTCCACTGACTCGAATACCGAAATCCGTACCGTTGCGGCTCATGGCTGTGACGACGCTGGCACCTTTAATATCACGCACCGGGTCGGTGATCGCCTTTCCCATCGCCATGGCAATATTCAGAAAAAACTGATCGTTCGAGGCGATGAATGACAGGATTGTGGTCAAAATGGCGCGATCACCGCAGGTACTAGCCAGCGCAGCTGCCAAGCTTCGTAGGAGTAAGCTAGAACAGGCAACATTGCGCTGGTGCATTTCATCACCCATGGTGAGACCGCGGGCCACCAGCGACTTCAGCTCTATGCCTTCACTCGAACGCAACGCCGTGCCAAGAGCTGGACCCAACACATCCCGCAGCCAGGCAAGACGGGTCAATACCGAAGCATCGTTTCCTCCAAATCGCATCACCTTGCCAAGGCCTTCGTTGATGGTACAAAAAGCACGGTTGCCGCTTGCTTGATTTTCGACCACCATGACCGGCTGACTCGCGGTTGTCATTCCCGTCATGGGGCCGACCGCGGCAAAGTCATGGTTGGGGCGAAACTGAAACGCGCCTCGCGCAGCCAACGCGGCGGCAGCATCAAGATCATTCGCCCAGCCTTCAAAAACAGCAATTCCGGCCACCGCGCCGCGCATGGGCCCACACATACGCTCCCATGAGATGGGTGGACCCGCGTGCAAAATCATGCCCTCACCCAGCTCGGGTATGGCATCAGCTGCAGCCACCACATCGATCAAGACGGGTTCTGCCGCTAGCATTCGGTGCACGGCCTCCGCGTTGGCTTCGCGCAGTACCTGCCGAACGTCACTCATTAGTCACTTAACTTGGAAAGTAACGTCGCGAGATCTGCGTCACCGCGCGCCGGAGGTGACCAGTCCACCTGGATAACGGCGACACCCTGCGCCGCCAATGCTTCTGCAAACCCGCTCAACCCCACATTAATGACGCGAGGCGATCCCTGAATAAGAGACACCGGTGTATCCTTTACCCGTTGTGGCGATTGCCCTGGCGGCAATTCAGACGTCTTGCTCATGCGTCGTAGACCGCGTAGGCAGCATCAACGCCAGCACCAGCAGGGGATGCGAATCCATGCCGTCGCATCACGGCTTCGAGCGCTCCAAGGCATCGCAATATGTTGGCTTTTCTGCAACCGTAGCCCATCGTGCCAATGCGCCAAATCTTTCCATGTAATGGACCAAAAGACGTGCCAATCTCGATGCCAAAGTCTTCGAGTAAGTGCAACCGTACGGAATCACCGTTACCCAGTATCTCCGGTATATAAACACCCGTCACATTATCCATCCGGTGTCCTGGCTCGCCAAATAGCTCAAGGCCCATTGACATTAATCCCGCTCGCAAGGCTTTACTGGCAGACCGGTGGCGAGCAAATCCCGCGTCGAGGCCTTCGCCCAGCACCACCCGGGCACAGGCATGCGCCGCGTAAAGCATCGACGTGGACTCGGTGTGGTGATTCAACCGCAACGGGCTCCAGTAATCCATCAACATGCCAAGATCAAAATAATTGGATTGCACAATAGCCCCGTCAGCATTGACCGCGTCCTGAGCACGAATACCCGCCTCGACGTGCTTGCGTGCATTAATCATTTCGGCAACACGATCGTTGATAGTGATGGGTGAGCAACCCGGTGGTCCCGAAAGACACTTCTGTAGACCTGCTGTGACTGCATCCAAACACCAGTCATCAACCTCGACCGGCATGCCACCCAAAGTCGCTGTGGCATCGACGTATAACAGCGCGCCTGCCTCACGACAGATCGGACCTATGTCTGCCAACGGCTGGGCCATGGTGGTGGATGTGTCGCCATGAACAAGCGCCACGATACGAGGTTTATACCGGCGTATAGCGTCTGCTACTTGATCTGCCTCAAAAGTACTGCCCCATTCCGTCTCAATATTAATGACTTGCGCACGGCAGCGACTGGCGACCTCGGTGAGCAGATGGCCAAATCGACCAAAGATGGGTACCAGCACACGATCACCTGGGGAAATCATTGAACTCAGACACGCTTCAATTCCAGCCCGCGCAGTACCATTTACCAATAAAGTCCATTGGTTGTCCGTACGATAAATCCGCCGGTAAAGCGCCATGACTTCATTCATATAATCAGTGAACTGCGGATCAAACTGGCCCAGCATCGGTAACGACATGGCGCGCAGAACAGCCGGGTAAACATCCACCGGCCCGGGGCCCATCAGTAGGCGTGGCTCAGGCTCGAGCGCTTCAAATAGATCTTTCGTCTTACCGGCAACGACGTCATTCATAATCGACCACTTGCTCCTTTACAGTGCTGCATCAGGCACCACATGGGTGCCCGTTTCTCCGGCGAGTGCCGGAACCGCCTCTTTGAGGCCAGTAATAATCGCACGCGCTCCACCGTTCTCAACAAAGCGCAATGCCGCCTCAACTTTTGGCCCCATGCTGCCTGCTGGGAAATGACCATCATCCTGTAACCGCCGCAGTGCGGTGACACCAATTCGACCGATCTTTTCTTCATCATCGCGGCCGAAATTAATCGATACCCCGGACACCCCGGTCAGAATCACTAGCTGCGGAATACCTAACACTCTCGCCATGTGTGCGGAAGTTAGATCCTTATCGATTACACCTTCAATGCCGTGGCGAACACCCAGGTGATCTCGCACGACAGGCACACCACCACCCCCCCCGGCAATCACAATGGTGCCACGACGCGCAAGCGCATCAATCAGGGAAATATCACAAACATGGCGCGGCTCAGGTGATGCCACCACCTGTCGCCAACCACGGCCAGCTTCTTCTTTCATTTCCCAGCCAAATTCTGCGACCAGATCGGATGCTTCTGACTCATTATAAAAGTACCCCACCGGCTTTGAGGGGTGGGTGAACGCTGGATCGGCCGGATCCACTTCAACCTGTGTCACTAACCCTACAGCATGTCGCGGGTTGCCCACCCGGCGCAGCGCATTCTCAAATGCCTGCGTCAAAATATAAGCCGTCACACCCTGCGTATTCGCAACACAGATATCCAACGACATAGGAGCAACGCGGTGTCGAGCCAACACCTGACGCATCATGGTCTTACCTACACCCGGGCCATTGCCATGTGTGATCACTAATTCATTGTCCTGCTGCAACAATGGCAGAAGGTGATCAGCGGCCTCGGCCGCAATCTGCATCTGTTCTTCTGAAGTCCCGCGAATGCCCTCTGGATGGATGGCATTGCCACCTACCGCAATCAATAACCGATCGCGCGACGCGTTGCGTGGATCGTCGCGATTCATCTACTGCAATGCCTCAAAAGACGATAGCGGTGTACAACCTGCGGCGAGGCTGAGCGACAACAGTACAGCTGCTTTCTGGGGGTTAAGGTGACGCGATGCCACCACCCGATCGCTTTCTTCAAGCGTCATCGTCTCCGGCAATACCGTTACCTTAGGCACCCTTGAGGAGATCACGATACTGGTACCGGAACTCGCCGCTTCTCGCAACGCATCTGCCATCGTATCGGGCACAGTGCCACCGCCAAACCCTGCCACCACCAAGCCTGCATCTAGTCCCTGCGGCCACCATTGGTTATGCAACTGGCCACAACCGGCTGTGCAGAATTGAATATCGATCAATGGCAGCGGCCGCCCATCATTGATAAGGTCAGCAAAACGACCCGCCAACGGACCAGGATCTGGCCCCTGATAGAAAAAGACCTGATCACCACTGACGTAACCAACCGACCCACCGGGATAAGCATGAAATCCATTCAGTGCGGTCGCGCTGATCTTCACGGCACGCCAACCCGACAAGATGTCAGCAGCCATTACGACCATCACGCCACGACCGGCAGCAGCAGGATCAGCGCAAACACTCACGGCTTGATACAGGTTAGCTGGCCCATCAGCAGATAAAGCAGTGGCTGGACGCATGCTACCCACCAAAATAACGGGCTTGCTCCATCGACCAACCAGATCAAGGAACCAAGCAGCCTCTTCCAGCGTATCCGTACCGTGCGTCACCACAACACCGTCACACGTTGCATCTGCGAGTCGTTGATCAATCAACGCGGCCAGCGAGCGCCAATGGCTGAAGCCCATCTCCTTCGAATCCAAGGCAAAAAGCGTCTCGGTCGAGATCTCCGCTAGCTCGCTAAGACCGGGCACTGCGAGCACCAACTCATCAGCGGAGACCTGTGCCGATGCGTAGGCTACCTCGGTGGGTGAATCGCCGCGGCCCGCAATGGTACCGCCGGTAGCAATAATTCGAACATGTGTCTGCCGAGCCAAAACGGATACCTTCTCCTTACCAGTTAACCGAGACCGATAATGTTCGCTATCAGCGACATTCTGAGTGGCACTGAAAATCCAATCTGCTTGAAATACAACTGGTAGGGACTCGCATCAATGGAAAAATCGAATTCGCCTTCATTACGTGGCAATGAATGCATTACACCAACGGTCTTGCCACTGCGGCTTTCGATGCTTTCCATTCCCTCAAGCGTGAAATAGTACTCCTGCATCTTTTTCATAAAATCGTCTCGCCCGGGATCGCCCTTTTTCACTGAGCAACCCGGCAGATAAAGAAGATCGATCTTTTCATCCGCGATCAGGTCTTCCTGCTGGCTGATAGTGAGATCATTGTGCTCAGTATAATTCGCACCCATTGCATCGAGTTTCCCCCGAATTACATTCGGCGTACGTAACCCTGTCGTGCCAGAGTAGTGCAGTGTAGCTCCCATGCGAGCCAGGCCCAGTGCGAACGATTGTCCTGAGCGGGCGCGTGACAGGTCGGGGGTCGCAATCATGACCGTCATCGATGAAAAATCACCCCCCAACCAACGCCACGCGGTATACATATCTAGCAAACCCTGCGTTGGGTGGGTCACATCCCCATAACCACCACTGATGATCGGTACTGAATCTTTCCCCAACAACTTGATATCAGCCAATACTCGTTCATCGTCAGGATGACGAAGTACTAATACGTCCGCATATTGTGATATCACTCGAATCGAATCGTACAACGACTCGTTCTTGGCCGCTGACGAACTGATCAGAGGATTGGACTCCGTCAATACATTGCCGCCCAGACGAAACATAGCAGTCTCATGACTGAAACGCGTCCGCGTGCTGGGCTGAAAAAACAAGGCACAAAGAATACGATTTCTCAATAAATCGATGCCACTTCGCCAGTAGGGTTCAAGCATTTCCGCCGTGACAAACAGGTTCAGAAGCTCACTTTCTGAGAGATCGTCGATAAAAGTTAAATGGCGACCCTGAATATCTGTACGTTGTATCTGCGAACGGATATCCTTGGGCCCAAAATCAGCGGTTAGTGCCATAGTGGTCTGGTCCTTGAAATCAAGCCTATTGGGGATCATTACCGAACGAACGTAAGTGACCGATTACGAATTCGCTTGGCGAGCGCACTGTAGGCGAATTGACCACGAAAGAACAACTCCGAATGGATTGTTTTGGGGGTGAAGGAGGATACTTGATCTATACCCATGACCAAACTGCAGGTCCACTTGAGATTCCGGAAATATCAGTCAACGACTACGCACTGCGCCACGCCAAGCGCCTGGGCGACAAGGCAGCTTTGATTGACGGTCCCAGTGGAAACGCCCTGTCGTATGCAGACCTGCACATCCAGGTTGGACAAGCGGCAACGGGACTTGCGGCTCGAGGTTTCAGAAAAGGCGATGTGCTCGCGATTTACTGCCCAAACGTGCCTGAATACGCCGTGATATTCAACGCGGTCGCTCAACTAGGCGGCATCAACACAACCATCAATCCGCTCTACACCGCTCGCGAACTGCTTAACCAGTTGAACGATTCCAGCGCGCGCTTTCTCGTCACGACCCCGCTCTTTCTCGACAAAGCGCTGGAGGCTGTTATCGAATCATCGGTGGAGGAAATATTTGTGTTGGGTGAAGCAACCGGCGCTACTCCCTTTTCCGATCTGCTTGGCGTAGGTGATTCGCCGCCCGATGTCACAATTAATCCGAGAGACGATCTTGTCGTTCTACCCTACTCAAGCGGCACCACAGGGTTGCCCAAAGGCGTCATGCTGACCCACCACAACCTCGTCGCCAACCTGTGTCAGTTTCACGGCTTTGAATCGCAACCGCGCCTAGAAGAAAACGACATTGTTCTTGCCGTCCTGCCGTTCTTTCACATTTATGGCATGGTCGTGGTAATGAAACTGGCCCTCGCGCACGGTGCCACAGTGGTGACCATGCCGCGCTTTGATATGGCTGATTTTCTCGCTTTAATACAACGTTACCGCATTACAACCCTACCTATGGTTCCGCCGATGGTGCTCGGCCTTGCCAAATCACCACTGGTTGATCAATACGATCTGTCCAGCCTGCGCACCCTATTCTGTGGCGCGGCGCCGCTTGGTGCTGAACTTTCTATCGAAGCAGGAAATCGCGTGGGCTGCCCCGTTGTACAGGGATATGGCATGACCGAAGCGAGTCCAGTCACCCATCTGTCCCCCAAGAACGCCAAGAACGCCAAGCCCGGATCGATCGGCAAAGTAATCCCCATGACGGAAGTCCGCATTGTCGACGTTGACAGTGGTGCTGATCAGGGGCCAAATGCTGAGGGAGAACTATGGATTCGCGGCCCACAAATTATGCGCGGGTACCTCAACCAAGCGACGGCAACCGCTGACAGCATCGATGAAAACGGATGGTACCGCACTGGTGATATCGGTTATGCCGACGAAGATGGTTTCTTCTATATCGTTGACCGAGTGAAAGAACTCATCAAGTACAAGGGCCTACAGGTCAGCCCGGCTGAGCTGGAGGCACTGCTACTGACTCACCCAGAGATCATCGATGCAGCCGTAATCCCAATACCCGATGAAGAAGCCGGTGAACTTCCGAAGGCCTATGTTGTAAATCGAACAGGTGATTTGGACAACGAACCACTTGCGGCCCAAATCATGGCCTTCATGGCAGAACTGGTTTCACCGCACAAACGTATCCGAGTCATTGAATTCTGTAGCGAGATACCGAAATCGGCATCGGGAAAGATTCTAAGACGCGTGCTGGTCGAACAGACTCGGAGCGGGGCTTAGATCTTGATCAACGAACCCGTAAAATGCTCATCTTGCCGGTACCGGTGATTCGCCGTTAACGGGTTATCACCATCTCATTGGAGAATCCTCATGGCTTTAACACCCCTTCATTCCGCTTTCGAA
>Ga0310120_10004236_pt1 | contig 10093 bp, 8 predicted proteins | sample CB27_AW_983_MG_FD_203506 | JGI IMG/M metagenome (GOLD analysis project Ga0310120, IMG submission 203506) | Marine microbial communities from Western Arctic Ocean, Canada - CB27_AW_983 | ecosystem: Environmental > Aquatic > Marine > Oceanic | place: Canada: Western Arctic Ocean | collected... | reverse complement strand
ACAGGACAACTACCGGGTTTGCCCCTACCCCTGGTACACGATGTTCGTCGCACACAATGGTGACGCGGTTGCGTGCTGCCGCGACCTCGAGCACCAGACAGTCTTGGGGAATCTTTTTGAGCAGGACCTCGAAGAAATCTGGAACGGCGAAAAGTACCAAGCGCTCCGTCGCGATTTAGCCGAGAAACACCCCGAACGCCAGGCGGCATGCAAAGGTTGTGACATGCCCTACGACCGAGAAAAATTCACGCTTAGGAACTTTGCCAAAACCGCCGTACACCGAATGCTGCTACTCGACGATTAGGTCAGAAAGCCCGGCCAAGGGCAGCTCCGAGAGCAGAACCTCAATCGCCTTCAAACTCCATTAGGCTTCGCACGGAAATGGCCAGCGCTTCGAGTTTCTTTCGGCCACCCAGGTCAGGAAGGTCGACGATAAAACTGGCGCCGACCACTTCCCCACCGGACCGACGAATGAGTTCCACGGCAGCGCACGCGCTCCCTCCCGTTGCAATGAGATCATCCACGAGGAGGATTTTGTCGCCTGGGGAGACGCTGTTCACATGGACCTCCATTTGGTCCGTGCCGTACTCCAGTTCGTATCCCACCGAATGAGTTGCCCCGGGTAACTTACCCTTCTTCCGAATGGCCACGAATCCCACCGAAAGCTGCTGGGCAATCGCGCCGCCCAGAATGAAACCTCGTGCCTCTATTCCTGCTACCCGAGAAATCTCGACATCTCTTAGGGGATCCACCAGTTCCCTGATGGTCTGCTGAAACCCGCTGGCATCTTCCAGCAAAGTCGTAATGTCGCGAAACTGAATTCCTGGCTTCGGATAGTCAGGAATCGTACGAATGAGGTTTTTGAGATCCATCGATTTTGCTAGCCCTTAAGTTGTGCTCGTTCCCATTGGTCGCACTCCGCGCACCCTAGCAAAACCGAGGGAAGGCCTTTTAACCCGAATTCCGAGCCACCACCATGTAGCTCTCGCCCCACCACCAAGGGAACCATCCGGCCGCGGCCTGGACAACCTGAAAAGGCAGCGAAAACGGAAACCGGCCCACGACCGGCATACCGTTGAACAAAGTTGTCCCTTCCGAGAGTCTCTCGAATCCCTCTTTGCCCAGTGCTGCCTGCCACTGAGCCGGCGACCGAAGCGAAATGTGATCATCCCGAATACCCTGCCAGTTCTCGCCCTGGAGTCGGGCTCCCAGCCCGTGAGGATTCGGCGTGGACAGGAGAAGAAGCCCGCCGGGCCGAAGAATTCGGGCAACTTCGGCGAGGAAATTTTCGGGGGTCGGAAAATGTTCAATCACCTGAAGCGCAGAAACGACGTCGACCGAGTTAGCGCCTAAAGGGATCATCTCCGAGCTTGCCCGGACGAAGTGGGCGGACTGCACCCGTCGGGAGGCAAACCGGATCAGGTCATCCTCAAGATCCAGTGCCATCACCTGTGAACCAGGAAACCACTTTTCGAGGCACAGAGCGAAATTTCCCGGTCCGCAGCCCACCTCGAGAATTCTCGAAAGCGTCTCTCCAGAAGCGTGCTTTCGAATCGCCCTCTTCCAAACATGGTAGGCCGCTTCGAATTTCCGTTGAGAAAGGCGCTTCTTCAGATAGGTCATCTCTGCGGGCAGATAAGGAGAACCGCCGGCGTCCGAATTTTGATCTCCCTGCACAGCTTCTTCCTTTACGACTGAATTGGCACTACTAGATTGGCACTACTAGATTGGCACGACTAGATTGGCACGACTGGTGTCGGAGCCGCATGCCGCAAAAACCCGCCAGCTACTGGACCGGCTTCCACAATCAATTTGACCAGCGGTCCCACTCGACGGCAACTACGCGTGCAGTCCAGTCCTGAGCTTCTCCACAGGCCAAGAATCCGTTCAGCGGCCTATATCACCAGGAACGCCAGCACAGCCGCAGCCAGGCCCCATGAGCCATTTCGTCGCAGAAAGTTGGGCGGGATCACCGACAGCGCTTCGAGAGGCTTTGCGCCGCTCCTTGCTTTCCGGATCACGGGCAGTTCGACACTCGTGGCAAAGACTCCAAAACCGAACGAGCCGCTCACAAGGGCGATCTGACCGACACTCGTGAGAGGGAGTCCCAAGATCAAGAGAACAAAGAGAAGCCAGTGTGCAATATTTCCGCCCAGACTCATCCCCATGAAATGCGAAGCTTCGCACTTCATCAAGTTTAGATTGAATATCTGCGGGAATGCACTGAAGGGCAGAAGCGGTGTATCCGACCCCGAAACTCGAGCCCCCGTGAAGTGACCCCATTCGTGACTCAGCGCCCCCAATGCGGCGCCCACCAGAAGCCCGTCCAGCACGGAAAGACCCTGGGCCAGCCGGCCCTCGGTCAGGCCCGCCCATGCATCGGCCGCGGCAAAGAGAGACAGCAGCGCAGCGCCAAGGCTGATGTCGCGAAGCACGCCGAGTGCGAGTGAACCCTTCTTGGCTTGGGGGTCGGTTTCCGCTTCTGAGTTCTCAGCGGCCGGGTCTTCCGAATTTTCGTAATCTGACATCTGTTTTTGATCCCTTCATCATGGGCAGCCGACCGCCTGTCGGCCATGCTCCTTGACCGATAGCCCGCCCCACCCTCGTTCCTGCGGATCGGCGAACAATAGGCGATCTCCAGCCCGACTTCCCCGGACGACCGGCCCGTCAGCCCAAGCCCGGGGTGGAGCCTTACCGGTACCCGGGCAGGAATTCGCCGAAAGACCTCAGCTTGCCCACGCATGTGTCTGATACCCGCCCAGATGCGCACGAAACACCCCGAGGGATGAATACGCACGTTTTTCTGCCAAGCGTGTCCGGAAGAATCGAAGTGGTTCACCGGGGCGGGCAATGCGTCGGAGGCCAGAGGCGACGGGGCTACTGTCCCTTGCCGCACCACATATGCACCGCTCCCACCGCGCCGATGGTTAGGGGAAGGCGCTGATACAGGGGCAGGCCCATTGGCGTCCAGTGGCTGTCGAGGACTTCCAACCCCACCCCATGTAGTTCACTCCGCCATTGCGGTCGTGAGAGGAAACACACACCCACCCCCGCCGTGTTCGCGCCGAGCTTACGCGCGATTTTCGAGAGCGCTCGCACCGATGTGATTTCGAATATCGCCCGACTCGGAAAATTGGTCAGGAGCTTGCCTTCGAAGACATTCTCCCAAATTGAAACACGACCTCTTTCGGAAAGAGACGCTGATAGATCGCGCAACACGCCCCGGATGGTTCGACGACTGCCCGAATAGCTTCGGGTCACAAGATGGTGGAGCAGGCAGTTCACGAAGACGAAATCGAATTTTTCGCCGCCCAGAATTTCAGGGAGCTGCGTAGCCGAGCCAAGCAACAGCCTCTTTCGATCATTGGGAATATTCTGCTCGAGCAGATGCTCACTGTTGTCCACAACCACTGCCTGCGCCCGGGGGTACTCCGCCAGTAGTTGATCCGAAAACCGACCGTTCGCTCCGCCTATATCGAGAATACGGAATTCCTCGTCAACCCCGCCGATCTCCATGGGGATTCGGCCCGTCTGCTCTTGCCATTGGGCTCGGTAGACCTTGTGACCATCCTCTGTAAAATAGTCGAGTTGGTCCTCGTCAAGCTGTATCAGTTCGTCGGTGCTCATATTCCGCCTCTCTCGAACCAGGTGCCCAAGCTCCGTCGGCGGGTCGACGTCTCCACTCCCCCGGTTCACACGCGCAACCGACACAAGCACTGCAGCAGTCAAGTCGCTCAGGCGCAAGCTCCGCGAACGCCTAGATTACGCTGTTTATCGGAAAGAATGCAAGAAAATTCAAGGCGAAATCAACTCGCACCACCACCGATCGACGATCCATCCAAAATGAGCGCTGCCCACAAGGAGGGGCCCCAGTCCCGAGAACCGCGCGCCAACCCGCGAATCACCCAGGGGCCTTCCTATTGCTACACGCTACTTGCCCGTCGCCGTATCAAACCACCCGGACGCGCTCCGGTGTCCTGGCCGTCTCGGAAAGTCACCTCGCCCGCAACCACGGTAGCGGCGTAACCGTCGGCACCCTGAAGCAAGCGCGGAGCGCCCGTGGGCAGATCGTTCTCGACACGAGGCATGTGCATCCGCAGACGCTCCAAGTCGATCACGTTCAAGTCGGCTCGCCTGCCGGGCTCCACCACTCCTCGATCGGAGAATCCATAGAGATCGGCCGGTTCCTTCGTCAACATACGAACGGCCTCCTCGACGGAAAAACGTGCGCCACGGCTCCGATCACGCACCCAGTGCTGAAGCATGAAGGTGGGATATCCGGCATCGCAGAGCACGGTCACATGCGCTCCCCCATCGGCTGCCCCGATAAACGTACCCTCGTGCCGCATCATCTGCTCTACCGCGCTTAGATCTCCATCTGCATAGTTTCCCATATACACGTGCAAGAAACCCTTGCCAATCTCGCACATCGTATCGTAGACAACCTTCTCGGCGGATTCGCCCAATTGCTCTATTCGCCGGCCGATACTTTCCGAGGGGTCGGGTTCGAACGCTGGCTCGCCGTCGAAAATATACGTCGCCCCCAAGCTCTGCATGACGATCATGTGACCATTCTTGAGCAGCGGTGATTGAACTTCCTCGGACAGAATCCGCTTGCGCATCGCCGGGTCCCGCAAATGCTCGAGTCGTTCGCTCAGAGGCAGCGCCGCCACTTCCAGATAGCTCGGCCGATCCATGAAAATATTAAAGCTGTCCCAACTCATCAAGATTCCGCCGGGCCGATTGGCCGTCATTCCCAACAGCTTTGCGCCTTCTCGGTTGGCTCTCTCCAATTTCTCGAGAATTTCAAGCCAGAGGTCCGTCTGGACATTGTTTTGGGCAAGGGTGAATGACACGGTACAGCCGGTTTCCAAGCTCAGTTGGCGATAGAGTTCGACCTCAGCCCGGAAACCATCGGGGTTCTCCCCCATCAACCCGTCCGGAACCACTTGAAGCAAGTTGGAGCCCCCCGCCTGGGTGGCTCGAACCAGCGCAAGGATTTCGCTCTTGTCTGCGAAAGTGCCGGGCACTGCTTCGCCGTTTGTTGATACGTGGAGCGCGATTCGATTCGTAGAGAAGGCAACCGCGCCGGCACTCACGGCCCCTTCGGTCAGTAGTGCCATTTGATCAATTTCACTGGGTGTGGCCGGGCGATTCACATTCCCCGAACGACCGAGGACATAGGCCCGGATTGCGCCGTGTGGAACTTGCGCAGCCAACTCGATCGAGCGAGGTTTGCTCTCCAGAGCATCGAGATATTCGGGGAAGCTCTCCCAGGCCCAATCTATTCCGTCGGCAAGCGCCGCCCCGGGAATGTCTTCCACCCCCTCCATCAATGCGATTAGAAATTCTTCACCCCCCGGCCTAACCGGTGCGAAGCCAACACCGCAATTTCCCATCACCGCAGTGGTTACCCCGTGATCTGAAGAGGGCGCAAGACGGTCATCCCAGGTGGCCTGGCCGTCATAGTGCGTGTGCGGGTCGACAAAGCCCGGCGTGACCAACTTCCCAGCCGCATCGATCACCGTCTCGGCCTGCCCGGGATCCACTGATCCTGCTCGTTCAACACCCTTGATCAGGCCGTCTTCCACCACCACGTCAGCTTGACGTTTGGCGCTGCCCGTACCATCCACAAGATCGCCACGCCTAATCAACATGTCCATGTTTCAGAGAAATCCTATTGAGAGCCCGCAGGGTATTCGCCATCGTACCGGCAACCGTTCGCCCCCTTCGCGGGAAAAATAAATTTCGAGCAAGGTCTCCGCGATCTGGCCCGAACGACGAAAGACATAACTACAAAGTGAAGTCGGCCCTCGCAACCGCTTACCCAGCCACCAGCGCCCGCCCAAACCAGACCTCCACCCTTCCGGGGCAACGCGCTGTCAGTTCTTCTCGCCCTCAGGGGCTCAGACGCCGCTCCGCGCCAGAGAACAGTTCAGCAACAGAAACCCAGGCGTAATAGTAGGCAAATATTGCCTGGGTGCGAAGCCTGCCCGCCCCTCACCCTTGCCCGCTTTCTCACTGCCCTCGGCACGCATCGACAAGAATCTACCCGGTAGTGGCCCCAGGGAAGCCTGGGTCAACCGCCACGCCTTTTCATTTCGCACCTTCTCCGGTGCGCTACTCATCAAATCCTTCCAGTATGCTCGCGGCATGATTTGAGACGAAACAAATCAGGCCGAGACTATTGAAGAGAATGACTCCAGCGTTGCGCATTCGGGTCATTGTCGTCAGTAAATGGCGAATGGCGTCTGGGGATCTGGGGATTGGCGTCAGAAGAGCGACTTCGGAGAAGCGAACTCAGAGATGAGATTGCCTCACATTGAAGTAGTGCACGCTAAACTTTTCTTCCGGGTCCGTCCAGACCGCTTGCGGTGTGAACCCCGCCTTGGATACGAGTGATTGGAACTCGCCCACTTCGTATTTGTACGCGTACTCCGTCACGATCGACTCGCCGGCCGAGAACGAGATGAACTCGGCACCGACCGCCACGCGACAGGCCCTTTCGCAAACCAGATGCATCTCAATTCGTCCGTGGTCCTTGTTCCAGAAGGACTCGTGCCGAAAAGCCTCCTCGGGAAACTCGCCAGCCAATTCTCGGTTGATTCTCGTGAGGAGGTTTCGATTGAAAGCTGCCGTGACCCCATTGCTGTCGTCATAGGCCCGCCTCAGAACATCGGGCTCCTTCCTCAAATCGACGCCAATAAGAAGGCCCCCGCCCTCTCCTATCAGGTGCGCCACTCGATTCAGAAACTCCAGGGCCTCTTCGGGTTTAAAATTGCCGATCGTGGAGCCCGGGAAATATACGACACTCCGAGAAACACTCTTCGCCAGCTTGGGGATCTGCAGGGGCATCAGATAGTCCGCGCAGATTGGGAATACTTCAAGCCCCGGATATCGCTGTACTATCGCACTGGCGGACTCCTTGAGAATTTCACCAGAGATATCAATGGGTACATATCCTGCTGGTGCTCGCATCGCATCAAGGAGCAGTCGCGTCTTTCGGCTGCTTCCGCTCCCGTACTCAATCAGGAGGACTGACTCTCCGAGATGACTCGCCATGTCAGCCACGGAGGACTCCATAATGTCGAGCTCCGTTCGAGTCGGATAGTATTCATCCAATTCACAAATCTCCTCGAACAACAGAGACCCTCTCGCGTCGTAAAGATATTTGCAAGGCAAAGTTTTCTGCTCACCACGAAGACCCGCGAGAACATCTTCCAGAAAGTGGTCGGACTCAGGCACAGTACACCTCATACATCCCGGGCCAACCGCAAACCGCTCCATTGCCATCGGGCATGTGCGGGAAAAAAGTTTCGATAAGTCGACCGTATGTGCTGACGGGGTGTCACACACGATCCTCCTCGGAGTACGTACTGGTTGGCCATGAATTTCCCATTATATTCGCCCAAAGCGCCCGGTCCAGCCCGATAGCCCGGGTAAGCCTGATAGGCCGAACTCGTCCACTCCCAAACATCCCCGAAGAGTTGGCTGGGCCTGATGGCGATTGCGGTGGCGGTTGTCGATGCGGTGGCGGTTGTCGATGCGGTGGCGGTTGTCGATGCGGTGGCGGTTGTCGATGTGGTGGCGGTTGTCGATGTCGCGGCGGTTGTCGATGTCGCAGCGGAGCTAAAAGCGGAGGCAACCCCTATCGGACAATAGATCCCGGATTCAAGCAGGTTGTCCTCGGCCTGGGGGCTGTGCGCGGCCAATTCCCACTCCCCTTCAAGGGGAAGTCGAGCATCCGACCACTTCGCGTAAGCATCGGCTTCGAAATAACTAATATGAGAGACGGGTTCGCTGGGAATCAGAGCGCCCAAACCCGCCAAGCTAAAGTGCTGCCAGCCGCCCTCGCCCTCGATCCAGTAGAGCGGGGCCTCCCACCCCTGTTCCTCTCTGAGCGCCCAGCCTTCGGCGAGCCAAAGTTCTGGGCGCTTGTACCCATCGTCTTCGATAAATGCCCGAAATTCCTGATTGTTCACCAGCCGAGATCCAATTTCGTGGGGGTGCAATAGGGTTTTGTGTCGGGGCCCCTCATTGTCGAAGCCAAAGTCCAAGCCCGAGTGCCCAACGCTCTGAATCCCTTCGGCTCCGGGGTGCCAGTGCAGGGCCGGCACTTCGCACGGCTCAGCTCTGGGCAGATCACTTCGATAGGCGGGGTAGAGCGGATTTTTGGAAAGCAAATGGAGAACATCGGTCAGGATCAGCTCTTGATGCTGCTGTTCGTGGTGGATCCCAAGTTCAACGATGCCCAATTGGTCGAGGGAGAAAGATCCCGACTCCAGGCCTTGGAAAATCGCCTCGTCCACCGCAGTCCGATATTCGAGCACAGTCGGTAGGTCCGGCCGGGTGAGCAGTCCACGCTGGGCTCGGGGGTACTGCTCGCCCACGGAGTTGTAATAAGAGTTGAAAACGGCGCTGAGGGAGGGCGCTAAGGGCAGAAACTCCGAATCCTGCGCCGCAAGAATAAATGTCTCGAAAAACCACGTGGTATGCGCCAGATGCCATTTGGTCGGGCTGGCATCCGGCATGGACTGCCCGGCGCAATCTTCTGCCGAGAGCGGCTCCGCCAGGGAGCACGTGGTCTCACGAACCGACAGGAATCGATGCGTCAGTTCTTCGGCAAGCCCTAGTGCCCCTTGGGAGGCATCACACTGCATCTCGCTTTTCGACGTCAACCCAAGACTCCGAACCGTAATTGAAGGCAGTTTCTAACCTGTCGTTTCGCACTGATCCGAGGCAAGGGGAAAACATCTTGCCCAAGGGAAATAGACCCTAGCACGACCCCATCGATTGAAAGGGCACTTTGGCTACATCAGAGAATTTCGCGGTTTTCTCGCGAGATTCGTCGCCCGAGTGAACAAGAAACTCGCCGTTACTCCCAAAAGTGAGAATCCGACCATCACCCAGGAAAAGTACTGATAGCCGAGAGCCCCGGGGTAACTGTCCAGCAACCATCCAACGACCACTCCAAAAAAAACATCCGGTGAGTATCCCAAAACCGAGACAATTCCTACCGCACTTCCCGTTGCCACCGCGGGCACCCTCCCCTCTTCCAGAAGTGCAAAATAGATTCCGCGAAGGCCGAATGCAGCTGCACTCGAAACCACGATATTGAGAATGAAAACCTGAACGCCCAGCATGCTGAACTGCTCCGTCCCAGAAATAAGGTACGCAACCACGAGGAAGAGAAATAAAATTCCAGACGCCCGGGAGGAGAGAATTCGATCCCCAAGAAACCCAGCGCCCAGAGCAGCGACAGGTCGGATCCAGGCGAGGCCGGCAATAATACGGGGCGCCTCGACTTCTGAGAGTCCATAGACCTCGACCGCAAAAAAAGAATAATAATCGATCCCCTTGTAACCGATGTACGCGCAGATCAAGATCAGAGCCTGGAGCCACACCGTCCGCATTCCAAACACGCTGCGAATCTGCGCCATGGAGACACTGCTTCCGACTCTCCCCTGTGGCGGCAATTCGGGCTCTTTCACAAAGACCCAGGTCAGAAGAGCGGCGCAGAACGTGACCGCCGTGTAGAAAAAGATCACTCCCTTAATCGCCCGCACCCGGTCCGCTTGAGTAAGAGCCTCGCTGTTTTCGGGGAAAATTTGCGAAAAGAGTGCGACTGCCGCTGAAGCCATCACCGCCGCCAACAAGCCCCGACCCGCATCCAAAATTCCATAGGCTCGGCCCTGTTGGCTCGGGTCGCCCCACTCCCGGGTCGCTCGAATCAGTGCCGCCCAGAAAAGAAGGATCGTCGTCAGGCCCCAAAACGCGAATAAGAGCCACAACTCTTCGAAGTTCGGGACCGTCGAAAAATAGAGTCCCCCCGTGGCTGTAGTCAGCAGCGATGCAGTCAGGAGCTTGCGCGCCGGAAAGATATCCGCGATTGGGCCGCCGGGAAAATACGCCAACATCGCCACGACGCCGTAGGCCGACTGTAGAAGGCCCAGCTGCGTATTATCAAGATTGAAGGCAAGTAGAAAAGTTGGGCGGAAGTATCGGGCTACGTTGTAGGGCAGCGCAAAAATAGCCTCCGCCGCAACGATCAGGCTCACCAGGGCAATGGCGCGCGAAACTCCCGAGTTCAAAG
>Ga0310120_10004235_pt1 | contig 10095 bp, 11 predicted proteins | sample CB27_AW_983_MG_FD_203506 | JGI IMG/M metagenome (GOLD analysis project Ga0310120, IMG submission 203506) | Marine microbial communities from Western Arctic Ocean, Canada - CB27_AW_983 | ecosystem: Environmental > Aquatic > Marine > Oceanic | place: Canada: Western Arctic Ocean | collected... | reverse complement strand
CGAGGAACATTGCATGATCCGTCACTGCGTAGAAATCAAGGGGCTGCTCCAACTGGAGATCGAAACCCGCTGCATGTGGGATCGCCTCACCCAGGGCGAAGCGATAGGCGTCGTAGGGGGTGGCGAGGGTGCCCATCGCGTAGGCGTCGAAGGAGTAGGTGGTGTGGACGTGGAGATCGCCGAAGAAGGCGAGCCGGTCCGGATTCGGAGCGGGCGGAGCCAACTCGAGGATCTCGGTCGGAGTTTCGAAGACCGGTTCGCTCAAAAGAGTTCGCAGTCTCTGGCTGGTAGGGCCGTCGTCCAGAATGGAAGGCGCCTCGTCTCCTCCCCCGCAGGCGAACAACGTCGATATCGAGACCGACAGGATAAGAAATACAAAACCGCTTCGTGCTGAATAACTCAATTTACAACTCCTAAAAATATGATCTGCGAAAGCCCAATCTGGGTACTCGCGTCTGAGCTCATTTTTATCGGCGCCGCGCTTGTTCGTCGTGACCCGGCGTCGCTATCGCGGGTCGCCGGCGGCTCTGCCATCGCTTCGAACCAGCTGCGTACCATGGCGGCGACTCGCTTGTCGAGGTCGTCCGCATCGGTATCGATGCGCTTGGCAAACGGTTTTCGTAAGATGCAGTAGCCACGTTGCCGCGCTGAGATCGCCACCTGCAGGGCCTCGAGATTGTGAGCACGATCTGTCGCCATCGATGACTTCCTGGCGGAGGGCGCTGAGCGCTGCCTCGAATCGCGGCATCGGGTCGACGGTTTGGTCCCCGTCGATGACGAGCAGGGCGCGCAGTTGGCTGTCCTGAATCTCATCGGTCTGTCGGAAGGGCAGAAGCCTCCGCTCGACGAAGGGAACTCCCCGCCGATCGGCAAACAGAGATTCGACCACCGCTTCGAAGCGACGGGTAATCGCCGCGCGCAGCAGCTCCCGTCTCGAGCCGAAGTAGTGGTAGATGTTGCCGGGATTGACCCCGGCACCGTCGGCGACCTCGCGGAGATTGAGACCGGACAGTACGCCGTTGCGACGGAGCAGGTCGAGGGCGGAATCAATGAGTCGACGCTCGGTTTTGGCTCGATTTTTCTTTTCCTTTTGATTTGCCTTCGTGCTCATCGATCTCCCTGCCTTCTCCCGCCTGGCTTGCAAGGGGACCGGTGGTTGGTCATGCTGGTTTCGGAGTAGTTATCGTAACGGTAAAAATGGTTATCGAAATGGTCAACTTCCGTGAGGGTTTTAGGGAACGAGATTGTTGATGGAAATCCTGCTTGGCTTCTTGGGCCTGGAACTGGGGGCGATGGCAGCGGCCACTCGGATCTCAGAAGAGCGCCATTCGTCGGTGCTATTCACCCCCCTGCCGCTGCCCCCTCCAGCAGCAGCACCCCCCCCCAAGAGGGGCGAGCCGGCGCACCCAGCCGCTGCCCGCCTTCTCCGAGCCCTCGTGCCGTCCGTCAGGCCTAGGCTCGATTTCGCCTGGAGCGTGGCGAGCAGCGCGACGCCCGTCGGGAGTTGAGGCGCCCCGGAAGGTTCGGGGACCGGCTGACCCGTCTGGATCGCGAGGGTGTGGTCGGAAAAGCGCTTCACGCGGTGAAGCCGTAAGCCGAGCGCCGGGTGAAGCGCATTATTGGGCGCGCCACGCAGGGTTTTGATTTTCTTGGGGACCGGATCCGTGCGGGGGCGAGGCTTCGGCCTTCCGCCGAGGGCCTGTGCTTTCTCAGAGCGGTCGCCTCTGTGAGCGTGCGCGCCGGCTTTACGAGCGAGAGGGGGATTGGCACCGCCTTCGACAGTCCGTGTTGCGTTGGTGGCGTTGGTACCTCGGCGGTCCGCCTAGCGGGTGAAAGACATTCAGGCGGTCGAACCTAGACTTCGGCACGATGATGAAATAGAGCTGCTGATGGTCCGTCTGCAACGCCCGATTAGGCGACGTGCTCGCGAAGGGCGCGAAGAACTGCAGACACGATCTTGGGAAGCGGAGGGCCATCTGATTCGGGGGTGGAGAGAAAGAACGCACATTCTTCGACCTCCTTGGAAACGAACTGGAAATCAGATGCGAACTCCAAAGCGGTGGCGATGTACCTGAGCTCGATTTCGCCGATCTCGCCATTCAAGAAGGCAGTGCACAGTCTTTGAAGATGACTCGCTGCCACGACCAGGAGAGAACCATCGCTCGCAACGAAGACTGGGCAAGACCGGCCTCGCTCGGCCAAGCCACTTCTATACTCAGGCATTGCTGGAGCGACAGCGGCCCGAAGTCCCGCAGTCGATTCCTGAGCGCTGAGCAACTCGTATAGATCTCGTGCTAGCACTCAAGCCGCCTTATGGATGGGGCGCTCAGCGGCCGGCGGCGCCTTGCGGCCGGGCTTGAAACGCCTCTTCGCTTCGAAGTGTAGCCCAGCCGCGTCACGGCCGGCCCCCGTCGGTCCGCCGCAGCGCCTCGTTACGGGGCGAGCTTTGCGAGGTAGAGATTGGCCTCGTAAGAAACCTTGATCCCTCCTCCGAAACGCTCTAGCGCTCGTGCGATTGCATCATGAAGCCGCTCGCGCTGCTCAACCGGAAGGAGGCGATGGTCCGAATGGGTTTCCATGAGACCCATGTACTCCGAGGTGTCGTAGTGATACGACCATGGATAGCGACGAGCGACGACGGTTTCGAAGCAACCCGAGGCCGAGAAAAGCTCAGGAATGGGGCCCTGTTCCGCATACCAACCCGTGACGGGCGGTCCCTGGATCGATGGCGCATAGCGCGCGTAGGCGTCATCCAGTGCTTCTCGCAGGCGGCCGCCGGGATCTCCATGCGGAGATCGATCTCCCACGACCGCGTTCCCGATGACTGCGAGGGATCCGCCGGGTCGCAACGCCTCTGCCGATCTCGTGAATCGAAGTTCCGGCGCGAGCCAATGAAATGCTTGGGCGGAGAAGACCAGGCCGAATGCGGCGACTTCGCAGGGCCAGGCCTCGAAAGTCTCACAGGCGACATCGATGCCAGAAAATTCAGCCAGGTTCTTTCGCGCGATGGAGGCGAGACGGGGCCCGGGTTCCAGGCACGACATTGCGTAGCCACGTCTGGCCAACGGCAACGTCGCCAGGCCGGTACCGCAGCCTATCTCGAGAATTCGGTCGCAAGGAGCGATGCCGGAGAGGGAAACCAAGTCTTCAAACAGCTCCTCGGGGTATCCGGGGCGATATCGGTCATAGAGATCCCCGATTTCGTCGAATGTAAACCGCTGCTCCACAGCCATAAACTCTCCGAGGATAGGAATTTCAAAGGCCCAGTCTACACCCTTGGACACGTAGGGTGCAGGCTAAAGAGGGAACACAGGGGCTCTCGGGAGCGGGCTGGTGCTCGTTGGCGGAATAGGGCATTCAAGCTGGATTCTGGCACGACGTCCGGGTACGGGCGGTTATATCAAGTCCCTATGGGGAACGCCGTGGCGGGGCCTTGACCATGAGTCGATGTCGCCGGATACGTTTTCGAGACTTCTCGGCTCGAGATCATGGATCGGCGGTAGCCCGTTCGATGTATTCCTACTTGCGGTCTTGCCGCACTCCGAATTGACTGATCAAGAGTGCGCCCCCGGTCATCGCCAGCCCCTTCAAGAAGAACGACATCTGGATCGCCTGCATCTCTGCGCTTTCGGTGGTCACCATTTCGAAGCCGTGAACTGTGAAGGTGACGGGGATGAGGAAGAGGGCGATGAGCCAGCCTCCGAGCCGTGCGCCACGGTTGAATAGAATCATTGCGGCACCCGCGAGTTCGACCACGCCGGAGATCAAGACCCAAAATGTTCGAAAGGGAATGGATTCGTGCATGAGAGACGTATATCCGTCGATGTCTGTGAAATGGGTGACCCCGGAAAGGAAAAAGATCAGCGTGAATAGAACGCGGCCGGTCATGCCCACGGCAGGGTGGAGGGGGAGGCGTGATTCATCGATCATGGGGCCATCTCCGCTCGAGGGGTGATTGAATCGTTGGTGGAGGGTAGGCCATTAGAGCGGGCTTCGGGCAGGGCGTCCGGGTTTGGCGTCATGTGAAGTCTCCGTGCCGGGCGAATACCGGTGCTAAACAAACTTCGCGCGAAAGCGCTCTGCGCCCAGCTTCCCCGACCAAGGTACCCCCCGCATCATGTCCGATGCGAGCCGACCGATCGCATCACTCGTCATCACGCCCCAGGCGTTTCCGCCCACAGAGATCCCGACGCGTTCATCGATTCGATCGATATACGGACTGGCAGTGGATGTATATGAGACGATGCACGGTAGCCCTCGGGCAGGCCCGGGCTCGAAGCCGGGAAGCAGCTGCCTAAGCATGCTCGCGACTAAATCGGGATCTTCGGCGAGCCCCTTCCCTTGAAACCACGGCGTGATCGCTGCATCGCTCGCGATCGGCGTATTGACCGAACTCGAAGTCGCGCCCTTGATATACCAGCGGCCGTCCGGGTATTGGATAGGCGGCATCGCAAAGCAGACCTGGGCGTTCTTCTCGCTTCCGAATCGACAGGTGAACGTCGGAAAATCGGGCCGCGAGTCGCCGGGCGCTTCGATGAGCACCACCGTGACGCCATAGAGATGGAGCGCAAGGCGCCGCTTGAGAAAATTCGCAGCGTTCGTGAAAGCGCCGGTCGCGACGAGGACCTGATCTGCGAACACGGATCCGCCGCTGCGCGTGACGAGCTCGATGTCCCCGGCTCTTGGGTTGAGCGCCACCACCTCGTCATTGACGATGCTCGCGCCGTTCGCTTCGGCGGCCTGGAGCTGCGCTCGAACCATACGTCGCGGGTTGATAATTCCGCCTTTCGGTTCGAGAAGAGCGCGCGAGCCGCTGGGGAATCGAAACTGCGGAAATTTCTTGCCCAGCGCTTCGGCATCCAGGTCGATGGCTTCGACGCCGAACGCGCTGCTCACGTTGCGCATGCCGTCCCAGTTGAAATAGTGGTCGTCGCTGAAATCCTCGGGGCCGATTCTTAGATTGGGATGATCGCGATAGAAAGAGATCCCCGTGGCCTTTTCGACTTCGAGAAAGCCCGGCAGAGACTGAGCCGCGAGATGAACCATCATTTCCTCCGAGCCCACCAGCTCGAATTGACGCCCTTCATCGTAGTGGGACGCGAACGCGCCCTCTTGTTGGGACCAGTCCTCCGGTTCCTCGGGTCCGATGACGACGACATCTTCGGCGGCAGCTGAAAGGTGGCGGGCCGCTGCCGCTCCCATCGGCCCTCGGCCGATGATCGCAAATCCATGTCGTTTGGGCGTCGCGCGACTGTCGCGAACGAATAACGATGCGGTCAAACCGGCCGCTCCCGCGAGAATACCTCGCCGGGTGAGCTTGCGAGTCGGCACCGAGCTCTCCTTTTGCGTTAAGCCAGTCAATCCGACCAAGCCGGGTGATGTATGTGCCGGCTCGACTGCGGCGATCTTCTTACACCGGATGGAAGCGAAGTAGTAATTCTGCGAAGCCCCTCAGGATGCTCGTCTTGACGCGCACCGGCTTGCCGACAACCGCGACTTCGCGACAGCGCTTCATGATCGCTGAGGATAGGGCATTTAGGCGGCGTTCTCGGTGAAGGCTCGAGCACGGGTCTTAGGTCAGGAGGCCGCCTGGGCCATGGCCCCTTGAGGATACCGAATGGGTCGTGCTGGTCACCGTCAGCCCCGAGACTCTCGGCTTCGGCTTCGGCCTACGGGCGGGTTGTCACCCTCAGCGCGATTCATCTGAGCGGATTCAACAATTTGGGGAGTGGCAAAAGACGGTGCGGGGCACGCGGGTTGGTCAGCCCCTGCTCTAGCCCCCCAATTACTCGGACCCCGGGTGACGTTCGCCGACCCGCCGCGCTGGGGTTTGACTCCAACTCCTTCTCTGAGTTGTCGGCTTCGAGATTCAAGAAGAGGGCGGAGGGTTCCTCGGCCAGTCGCTGCTTCTGGGTGGTCTCTTGGGCCCGCCACTCCCGCCACTCCCGCCAGTTCTTCAGTTCGGGATTTCAGGGCGGGCGTCTCAGTCTGAACTCTCTAGAATTTCACGATTGCGCCAAGCGATGTGGTATCACTGGGGCTGGCAAATCTTAGTCTCCTACTTTCTTGGGGTGTATCTCTTGCGAACCTTCGTGTCGGCTCTCATAAAGATCGCAATCGGTGTTGCGATTGGGCTTGCTTCTGTTGAGGTCGGACTGCGGAGCTTTGGCATCAGCTATCCCATTTTTTTCGTCCCGGAACCGATCGCCGGGGCTCGTATGTGGCCGAACTTGAAGGCATGGTTTACCCATGAAGGACGGGGGTACATCGAGGTCAATTCGATCGGTTATCGAGACCATGATCACCCGAAGCGCAGGCCCGATGGGGAGTTTCGCTTCGCTTTGCTGGGTGATTCGATGACCGAAGCGTTGCAGGTACCCTTCGAAGACACTTACTGGAATGTCGCCCGACGAGAGCTGGAAGGGTGTGAGGCACTATCGGGGCGCACTCCCGTACCATTGAACTTTGCGATTTCGGGATTCGGAACTGCTCAGCAACTCGAGATCCTGCGTAACATCGTCTGGGACTACGATCCGGATCTCGTACTGCTGGCGTTCGTGCCCAATGATATAACGGACAACCACCCTGCCTACGGCTCCACCCATCTGAAGCCGTACTATGTCTTCGACGATAATGGTGCCCTAGTACTGGACGATTCTTTCAAGACGAACCCTGATTTTCTGAGGCGGATGTCGCCTCTCGTCTCTCTGCGGAGAAACCTGATCCAGAACTCACGGGTCCTTCAGTTGGTCGTGGAGATTCGCACGGAGTACTACCGAAGAACCGGGCTGGCCCAGATGAAAAGCTGGGCCAATAAATTCAATCAGCCATCCCCAACGGGGACGGTAAGAGAAGCCTGGAGCCTCACTGAGGCGCTGCTGGCTCGCGTTGCCGAAGACGTAGCGGCGCACGACCGTGACTTTCTACTCTTGATCACGACGAGCGGACACCAGGTCCACCCCGATCCCGAATATTTGAAACGCCGGCTCGAGATCGAAAGGACAAGTGATCTCTATCACTGGAACAAGCGGATTTCTTCATTTGCCACCGATATTGGCATCGAACACCTGAGTCTTGCGGAACCCTTCGTCACCTACGCGACTGAGAACGAGACTTGTCTGCACGGTTTCGAGAACTCCGTCCCGTGCGGCGGCCATTGGAATTCGAAGGGGCATCTCATCGCGGGGCAGTTGCTTGCTGATGCTATCTGCAATCAACTAACCGCTGCCGATGGAGTGGAACCGGCGTCCTAGCCCTGGAAGAAGCGTTCGGCTATCAAACGATTTCTTTGCTCGACTAGTTTCACGGTCTCGGCTTTGAACTCTTCAGCGAATCGTTCCCTCGTCTTCTTCTTTTTTGACATTCTGAACTCCCGAAGAAAAATTTGCTTCCTCCCTTGAGTCCACTTTTCCGTGCAGGGTGAGGTACCCCAATGTCCCTGACCGACCAAGCCATCCGGGCCACGCGGGACGTGACTAAAAGGTACAGACACAGGAAAAACTCCCGCATCGCACCCGCCTCCTGGCAGCCATTTTCGTGGGCGTCAACGCACGACGGCGTTCTGCTCTTGTTGCTCTGATGTTTCCCTATTGCGTCCGCTTACGGGTTCTGCCTCGCCACTGTAGTTCCTTACAAGCCTCTTTGGGTCGCTCGCAAGGACCCAATAAGGGTCTGCCTTGGAACTTGTTGATGCTATTCGGAACTTCCGTGAGGGGCCCTGGCGGCGCAAGCTAGTAGCGTAGGTTGAGCCCGCCCCCGAACCCGTACTCGGAATGCCAGCCGGCGGCTAGGTCCAGGAATCGGTTGACGTTGAAGAGCAGCAGAGTCCGCCCCTCCCATCCGGTTTCCGTATCGTATTGGACCTCACCCACTGCTCCGAGACGCGACGTGAGTTGCAGGTCCTTCTCCACAGTGATCCTGACCTCGCCCTCGCTGTCGACCCAGATCTGCGATCCGATGTTCAGGGGAAGCAGGGCCTCGAACCCGAAGACGGCACGGTTCTGGCCGTCCTGGAAATGCCCGCCCAGCAGGGCCCTGTAGAAGCGATTGAAGTGGTACCGGTAGGAGGCGAGCAGTTCGTATTCGGCGCTCGGCACATCCTGCCAACCCACTTCCCACTCGAAGGCCAACTGGTGGCGAGTGGAACTCGTCGTCATGTAGCCCTCGGTAAAGTTGGAGAGCGCGGCTGCGTCCGCCCAGGCATACCAAGAGTCGCTGAGCAGCGATCTGCGAGATTCGTCGAGGGCGGCCGGGGGCTCCCAATCCTGGTAGTGGACGATGCGCGCCATCCCGGCCTTCATGTGGTAGAGGATGTGGCAATGAAGGAACCAATCGCCTTCTTCGTTGGCGAGGAACTCGATGACGGTGGTGCCCAGGGGATTCACGTCCACCGTATGCTTGAGAGGCGCATGGCTGGCCTGACCGTTCAGGACTCGGAAGAAATGCCCGTGAAGATGAAGTGGGTGGTGCATCATGGTTTTGTTCTCGAAGACGATGCGAAGAATCTCGCCTTTCTTGACGGGAATCTTGTCGGCCTCGGACAGGGTCTTGCCGTCAAAGGACCAGACGTAGCGCTCCATGTCGCCTGTGAGCTCCAGGCGAATTTCCCTGAGAGGTGCAGAATCCGGCAGGGTGGTCGCCACTGGGGAGCGGAGCCGGTTGTAGGGAGGCATGGGCCGCTCGGGCACCTTCACCGAGTCTCGATCTTCGCGGTTTGCGTGGTTATTGTGGCTGTTGTGGCTGTTGTGGCTGTTGTGGCTGTTGTGGTTGTTGTGGCTGTTGTGCCCGTCCGCCGAAGGCGCGCTATCGCCATCCTCGTGCTGGGCGTGTTGCGCGTGCTGGTCGTGGTGGGCGGCATAGAGGTTGGGCGGCGGAACGTCTTGGGCCAATCCTTTCTGCCCCTCTCCGATCCAGAGCGAAGTATGGCCGCTGCCGTCCTGAGCGGTGGCCCGGAACTCGGCTGCGCCCGCTGGGGGCACTTGGACCACAAAGTCATAGGTCTCGGCGACCCCGATCAGCACGCGGCCAAGATCCACTGCCTCGACATCCTTGCCGTCGGCGGCGATGACTTCGAGCGGTTCGCCCGCGTACTCGAGATAGAAATAACTGGATGCGGCAGCATTGACCACGCGAAGCCGAATGCGCTCGCCGGGTAGGGCCTCGAGGTTCTGCTCCTCCTCTCCGTTTGTGAGAAAAGCATCGTAGGCCACGTCTGAGGCGTCCATGGGAGGCATGCGGTTGATGGACCGCTCAAGCATGGCTCCGAGGCCATTGGCCCGATACGCACCCCAGACCGTTTGCAGGGAGCCTTTCTGTCTGGAGAAGGTCTCGTTGCCACTCTTGAGGAGCCGTAGAATTTCTTCGGGCTTCTCGCTCGTCCAATCCGAGAGCACGACCACATGATCCCGGTCGAAGGAGGGCGAAGGCGTTGCTTCTTCGATCACGATGGCGCCGTAGAGTCCGCGCTGCTCCTGCAGACCCGAGTGCGAGTGATACCAGTAGGTTCCGGCTTGTTTCAGAGGGAACTCAAAGACGTGAGAGGCGCCCGGCTCGATGGGAACGTTAGTCAGCCCCGGAACCCCGTCCTGGCCGTTGGGTACCAACAGGCCGTGCCAGTGTACCGAGGAGCTGGTGTCTAGGCCGTTGTGGACACGGATGCGGGCTGTGTCCCCCTCTTTCCAACGCAGGGTAGGAGCCGGGATCTGCCCGTTTATGGCGAGAGCCCGGGAAACCTGTCCAGCAATTTCAACTGTCTTCTCCTCGATGAAGAGATCGCTCTCGACGACCGTGGCTCCTGCGGCCCCGGTGATGGGGACAAGCGAGATCACCAGGCCGAGAAGCAGCGGGGTGATGCATGTCCGGTCTCGGCTATTACGGGTGGAGGGGATCATTCCAAGAGGCCTTCAGCAACGCGTAGTCGTCGAGGCCATCTACCTGCCCGCAGCACTGATTGTAAATTTAAAATTGGTGGAGGATAAGCCATTTAAGCTGGGTTCTGGCACAACGTCCGGGTATGGGCGTTATGTCAAGCTCCTATTAAGAGGCCGGTGACGGGACGTCGGGTGCCCAGTTGCCGTGGAAGCCGAACGGTACGCG
>Ga0310120_10004233_pt1 | contig 10098 bp, 4 predicted proteins | sample CB27_AW_983_MG_FD_203506 | JGI IMG/M metagenome (GOLD analysis project Ga0310120, IMG submission 203506) | Marine microbial communities from Western Arctic Ocean, Canada - CB27_AW_983 | ecosystem: Environmental > Aquatic > Marine > Oceanic | place: Canada: Western Arctic Ocean | collected... | reverse complement strand
CCGGCGTCGTGGTCCTTCCGCGCCCCCCGGGCCCGTCCAATTGCCCTCGTTGCCATTCCCCCGACCCCGACCTCGACCTTGTCCTTGTCCTTGGCCCTGTCCTTGCCCTTGTCCTTGTCCTTGTCCTTGTCCCTGACCCTGACCCTGACCCTGACCCTGACCTTGACCTTGACCTTGACCTTGACCTTGACCTTGACCCTGACCTTGGCCCTGCCCCTGTCCTTCACCCGGCTGGGCACTGAGTCCGGCCTGCGCCAGCGAGAGGGCCGCGGCAGCCTGAGCCAGGGAGGCCTGCGCAGCCTGGGCCTGCGATTGTGAGGGGGATGGACTTCCCGCATTGGCCTGCGCCGCGGCGTTTGCCAGCGATTGCTGGGCGTCCTGGAGCGCGGCCTGGGCACCCAACGGCAGAGCTCCCTGCGCCCCCGAGGCGAAGGGGCTCACGGTGGCATTGGCTCCCTGCAAGGGGCTGGCGGTAGATTGCGCCGCCGCGGCGAGGGCCTCCGCCAGTTGCTGCACTTCGGCCTGCTCCCGCGTCTGGCCTTGCAAGCCAGCCTCACCCGCCAGGGCATCCTGCGTCTTCTGCATTTCGCCGATCGCTCCGGGCAGCGCTCCCTGGCCCAGTTGCTGCGCCGCCTGCGCCGCGGACGGCTGGGCCTGCGCCGCCGCCGGGGCCGAGGGATTGCCGGGCTGCTGTGCCGCCTGCTCGAGAGCCTCCTCGATCGCTTCCTGGCGCTCCTGCAATTGCTGAAGGGCACCGGCCGCCGGATCGAGTTGGGCCAGTGCTTCGGAAACCTGTTGCTGGGCCTCTTCGATCGCCGCCAGCGCCTCATCGAGGTTGGCCTGGTCATCGCCGCTGAAATCTCCAAGTTTTTCCTGCAACTCCGCGATCTTCTCGTTGAGTTTCTCGCGCGCAGCCTGCAACTCCGCCAGAGCCTCCCCCTGTTGCGGTTGGGCCTCCAGCGGATTGGTTTGCCGGAGGTTTCCTTCCGCCGCCTCCATCGCCTCACCCGCTTCACCGAGGTGCTCGGCGGCCTCGGGGACCGGACTTCGGACTTCCTGCTGCAACTCGCCGGTCTGCTCCCCAAGCACATCCTGGCGCTCCGCAAGCTTCGCGGATGAGTTCTCGGCGGGCTGAACAATCTCGTCGATGGTGTCCTTCTGCACTTCCTGCTGTTCCGCGATCACCTCGTCGAGTTTCTCGCGCAACTCCTCGAGGGCTTCGAGATCCTTCGTGGCCTGTTCCAGTTCGGCGATCTGCTCTTGCAGTTTTTCTTCGGCCAGCGCGAGGGCATCGATCGCGGCCTGTTGCGCCAGCGGGGCGTTCTCACCCCGTGCGAGGGACTGCTGTGAGGCTTCCATCTGCCGGGCCGCTTCCCCGATCGATTCCGCCGCTTCCGGGGCGGGCGACTGCGCCTCGCGTTGCACCGCCTCGGTCCTCTCCCGCAGCGCTTCCTGCGCGGGGGCCTGGTCCTCCTTCAGGGCCCCGGTATCGGCGGCCTCCTCCGCCTTGGCACTTTCGGCCTGGATCTTGCGCTCCTCCGCCGAAAGGGCCCGCACCTTCTCTAACAACTCCTCCAGGTGCTCGAGCTTGTCGAGCGGCACCTCCTCCACAAACTGCGCCTTCTCGATCTCTTCCAGCAATTCCTTGCGCGCCTCCTCCAGCCTGGCAAGCGCGCTCTTCTCGGGCGGAAGAGCCGCTTCGATCTTCTTCCCGGCTTGCTCACCGCTCCCCAGGGCGACCCGGGCCTCCTGCATCGGGCTGGTAGCGGCCCCCAGGAGGCCGGCCGCCTCCGGCGCCAGGGCCTCGAGCTCCCGCCGCAGAAAATCGGTGCGGTCCACCAATTCAGCCTGGTTGCGCTGCACCCGCTCGGCCCGGCGCTCCTCGCCGAGTTCCGGGGAGTCCACCCCGAGCCGCTCCCGCGCCTTTCGCACCTCCTCCTCGAAGCGCTTGCGCTTCCGCTCCAGGGACGTCGCAAGCCGGATCTGCGCTCCCGCCTCGGCGGTTTCCAGTCGCCGCTCCATCGCCGCGACCTCTTTCTCGAGGTGCATCACCTTCGGATCCTTCCTTGCCAGTTCCTCCCCCTTGATCCGCTCCGTGCCATCGAGATTCTTGGTGTCCTCGATCACTTCCTTCTCCCCCGCGATCAATTCATCGAGCTTCTCGAGGCCTTCCAGCAGCTTGTCGAGCGGATCGCGCTCCGGCTTCAGGATCCCGGCCAGGCGCCACAAGCTGTCCCGCGCCGACCTCTCGTAGCTGGCCGCGCTCATGAGGCGCTCTGCCTTCAAGTCCTCGTCTGCCGCTCTCATCGCGGCCAGGACCCCCTGCTCCGTCACAAATGCGAGGGCCTCCTTCGGACGATTATCCAGCGATCCCTCGAACCCGCCCTGCATCGTTTCGAGCGTCTTGACGACAAGTCCCACTTCCTTGTGGAGAGCGGATTGCTCGGTCTCCTGAAGTTGCCGTGAAATTGCGAAGTCATTCACCCTCCGGGCCGCACTCGACTTCCGCATCGCCGTGATGAGCGCAACCGCCTCGTGCAGGTTGCCGGATTGGCGGTCGCCAAGTTGCTGCACCCGCTCCGCAAGCTGGTAGAGAGCGAGCTGGCGCTGGTACTCCAACAAGACCTGCCTCATCTGAAACGCGGCCGTCTTCTGGCCCGAGTAGGCGGTGAGAGCCCGGCTCCGCTTCCCGCTCTCGTCCAGGCCCGTGCGGGCTTCCTTGAGATGCGTGACAATCTCGGGCATGAGCTTGCCGGAGATCTTGCCGAGCACCGACTGCATTCCGTGCAAGATTTCCACGTCGGTTCCCTCCAGCCCGTTGCGCCGGAACTCATCCACCAGTTCAGCCAGGACGGCCGCGCTCGCTCCGGTCACGTCACCGATTCGCTCTTGCCGCTGCTCCTGTTTGAGCAGCGAGTCGGGTTCCCCGTGCAGAATGCCGGGCATCAGGGCCAGGCCGATGAGAAATGCGGTCAGCGATCTATTCATTGCCGTTCTGGTTGTTTTTCGGGGTGGTAGGGACGGATGGCCGCGGGGCCTGGGCGCGGATCCACTCCGCGAGGACGGCGTTCAATCGCTCCTGGTCATCGGTGGCCTGGTCGATCCGTCCAAGGGAATCTCCCACTCTGCTCAGCAAATCCTCTCGCTTTTCGCGCGGGGTGACAACCCTCAGGTGCCGGATTCCGCTCTTCCCCGCCGCCGTATCGGCATTCCGGTCATGCGCCTCGATCCAAAATTCGATCTCGTCCCCGGCCATTACGCCCGGGTCGAGGTCCTCCAGCGCCCAGTCGAATTCTTCCTCCACCTTCCTGGCTCCCTGCTCCGCGATGGGGAGATCGAGACTCCTGGCCTCCGAATCCGCCACCTTGTAGTGCAACGCCAGTCGCTCGACACCGAAGCGGTCTTCCGCGGCGTAAGCCACCAGCACGCGGGCCCGCGCGGTCACCAGCTCCCGCTGACGCGAAGGCCGCACGATCCACACCTTCGGCGCTTCGGCGCTCAGAAGATCGACGCGATACACCGTGGCATCCTGCGACGCCATGTCCTCGGCGTCTAACAACTCGACCGTAAAACCGGTGAGAGCCTTGTCGGGAGCCGTGAAGCTGGCGTGCAGGAGACGCGGGTTCCCTTCATCCACGCGCGAGGTCACCGTTCCGCTGCTCCCCAGGGTGCGGACCGTTCCGCGGCGCAGGGGCTGGCTGGCCGTGATGGTCAGATCGAGCCGGCTGCCCGGGAAAAGGAGGAATTCCCCCGGCCGGTGCTCGCTGGGCGGAAGCTTGGTGTAGTCCGGATACGTCTGCCTCCCGGTGAGTTCCACCACGGCGGGCCGCGGCAGGGCGCGCACGGTCCGCCGCTCGCTCCGGCCATCGTGGAGGGTGGCGACGCAGGTGAAAGATTCCTGCACGTTCTCCAACGTCGCTCCGAAGCGGCCCGGCTTGCCGTCCAGCGGCTCCATCGTCACCTTCTGGCGGCGTCCCGACTCGTAGCGAATCCGCAGGGTCCCGCTGTCCGGTTGATGCCCACTGGCCTGCGCTTCGAGGGTCACGGGGTCGCCGATCCCGATCTTCGCCACGCCGCTCACCCACGCCACCCGCGTCGCGCGCGGGACCGGCACGTCGGAAAGGAACGCCCGCTTGAGAAGATCCTGCGTGATCCCCCCGCCGGCGACATATCCCCCCACCGCAATGCCTCCCAAGAGCAGGGCCGCCAGGAGAGCCCGCTTCAGCGGACCGGTCTTGACCACCTCGGTGAGAGCAAGCGGTTTTGCGTAGGTTTCCGTATCTTCCAAGAGGCGCTCCACCATCACTTGCCCGCCCTCGTCGGGAATGCTCGCCTTGCCCCTCGTAAATTGCACGGAGGCGATCAGGCGGCTGCGAAAACCGGGTTGCTCGTGTTCCACCATCAGGGCCAGGGACTCCTCGTCGCGCCGCTGCGTGACCAGGGCGGCCATCGCGCCGAGGACCAGGAGCGCCACCAGCGTTCCCAGACCGGTCAGGACTACCGTGCGCGCCTCCAGGGACAGGTCCGCTAGCCAGTCAACCGCCAGCAACAACGCCAGTCCGGCCACCGCCACGCTTGCCGCAATGGCAAGGCGCCGGATGACCTCCACGCGCACCAGCTTCCGGCCCACCGCCGCCAGCTTGCTCCGGAGACTCTCACCCAGTCCCTTCGACCCGCGCTCGCGCGCTCCTGTAGTCAAACCAGTCACTTCAGTTCGGAGTACTTGCGCACGATCCACTCCATCGTGATCAGGAGAACCAGCAGGACGAAGATGATGGGAGAGGACCAGAGGTCCACCCCGATCATGCTGGTAAGGCGGGCGGTCCGGTTCGTGATGGCAGCCGGAAGCTGGTCGATGCGGTCGAGCGCCACGAAAGCGCCGCCGGTCCGGGTCGCGAGATCACGCAGCAGGCCGGCATTCATGGCCGCCTGCATCAGCTCGCGGTTGTCGTCCCGCACCGTGAAGTCGAGGGTGGATATCTCGTCTCCGCTCAAGGCCAGGCGGTAGTTGCCGGGATCGCCGGCCGAGAACTCGGAACGGTACATCCCGGGCTGCCCGGGCACCGCCCGCAACGCGACTTCCCGCCGGCGGTCGGGATCTTCACTCCAGACCAGGACCCCCGGCACGGTCTCCTCCCGGCGCGGTTCCCAGTTCCGCGCAAAGAGCCGGGCGTAGACACGAACCCGGTCCCCGCGGCGGTAGCGGCGCCGCTCGGACTGCAGCGTGATGCGGGGCGCATCGGTCAGCAACCGTTGGCCGGCCATGCGCTGAACAATCTGTCCCCACAGCGTGGCGTGGTAGCGGTCGCCCACGTTCCGGCGCCAGCGCCAAAAGTTGTCGGTCCCGACGAACAAAACTTCGCCGGCGCCATAACGGTGCAGGGCCATGACCGGGACCGTCTCCGATTCGCCGGACGGGTCGGCCCGGACCAGGAGCACGTCGGCGGCCGGCTTGGCGCGCCGCACCCGTGCCGTCCAGTAAATCGGTGGGAGACGTTGCCAAAGTGCTTGGCTCGCCTCCGCATCGTCGCCCAGTTGCATCATGACGCTGGAGCGGCCGGAGGATGTCAGGGCGAGCCGCACCGGCCGGGAGGCCACCGCCGTGGCCGCCCCCAATGCCGACCCCGCCAGTTCCACCGGCAGGAGGCGCTCCAGTTCGGTGCGCTGGTACGCGGCCGGAACAAACCGTTTCCCGGCTACCACCACCAGCGCTCCGCCCGCCTTGGAAACATAATCGCGCAGCAGGTCCTGGTGCGCTTCGGTCAGGAAGCGCGGATCGATGTCGCCCAGGATCACGAGGTCGTACTCGAAAAGTTCCTCGGCGCGAAATGGGAAGCGCTCGAGGTAGGGGCTGCCCGGGACGCGCGCGATCTCGGGGTCCGCTTCGAAGAGGCAGCACGACAGGTCGACCCGCCGCTCGCGCCCCAACATTGCTTCGAGGTACTTGTACTCCCAACGCGGAGCCTGGTCGGTGAGCAGCACCCGCAGGCGCCGGTCCACCACCCGCAGGGCAGCGTGGCCGAGGTTGTTCTGCGCGAGGGCCTCCTCCCCTCCATCCGTCTCGAAACGCGCCTCCAGGGAGTAGGCGCCGGCGCGTTTCGGGATGAAGAGGCTGCGCACTTCAAGGGGGCCGTCGCTTTCGAAGCTCACTTCCTCCTCTGCCACCTGCACCCCGCCCAATGAAAAGACCAGGCGGCCCGTGCTCCCTTTCATCCCCTGCGAGCGCAGACGCACCGTGACCGGGGCAGCATCATCGGCCAGCAGCACTCCGCGCACCTCCACATTCTCGACCGCCACGTCCCGGGCCGCGGCATCGCCCACCCCCACCGCAAAGACCGGAACGCCCGCCTGCTTCAAAATCTCACTGGCCTCCGCGAGCGGGAGGCCCCCGTTCTGCCCGCCATCCGTCACCACCACGATCCCGGCCAGGGACGCCCCGCGGTAGCGCTCGAGGGTCTTCACCAGCACGTCGCCCAGCGCCGTCTCTTCGCCCTGAGGCTGCAAATCGCTCCAGTCCCCCGCCACCTTTTCAACTCCGTCTGCCGTGAAGGACAAGAGCGGAACCTCCAGCTCGGATTGCAATGAATCCACCGCCGATTTGCCGGCGCGCTCCGTCAACGACTCGCCCACGCGCGCCATCCGGCTTACTCCGCTCCCGTCGGCAAGAGCCATGCTGCCGGTCGCATCGACCAGGATCGGTAAGGTGCGCGGCACTTCGCGCTCGATGGTGAGGAGCAGAACCGGCTGCAGGAGCAACGAGACCAGGACCGCAAAGAAGACAACCCGCAGCATCGTCAGGAATGACCACCGCCTCGCCTTCACGTCCTGCGGGCACTTGCGGTAGAGCCACCAGGACAGGATCACCAGCACCACAAGGAGGACCGCCGCCACCAAGCCCCAGGTCTCCCCCTGCCATCGCAGCGACCACCCGGAGACGGCGTCGACATCGTCGACGTCCGCTCCGAGCGCTCTGAGAATCCAGTTCGGCATGCTCATTTCGATCGGCTGAACCATTGCGCCAGGGCTATCTCGACCACGGCGATTCCAATCACGGCGAACAGGAGCAGCAACCAGAGTTCGGACCCCTTGCGGCCCGCTCCGAACCCGCCGGCTCCGCTCCCGGCGCTCCATCGAGTCACGGTGGCGGAGTCGGCAATGCGATTCAGCTGCTCGGGCCCCAACAACTCCAGCGACGACTCCCGTTCACTGGGACGCGCCGCAAAGAAAATCGGAGTCGGGTGGCCTTCCACCGTGGCCTGGTAGGCTCCGGCGCGGTGCGTTTCCCCAAACTCCAACCCCGTGTTTCCGTTCCGGTCTTCGATGTGGGTCAGACGGCCCAGGGCCTCCGGATCGCCCACTTCGGAAACGATGGCCTCTTTCCCGGACAGGGCCGGTTCGACCCGGTGCCGGAAGATCTCGCCGGCCCGGATGTTCAGGTTCGCATCGCGGTGCTGCACGATCCCGCCGAGCAACCGGTTTACGAAAGGCACAAAGCCCGGCTTTACCGCAAAGTCGTTCCAGGCCAGGTCCGCCGTGCTGGTGAAAAGAAAGACCTTCCCCAGCCCGAAGTCGCTCTCCACCAGGGCCGGGGAGCCGTCGTCGTAGCGCAGGGCCAGGCGCCCCGAACCGGTCCCCGGAGGCAGGTCCAAGCGGTAGGACCGGCGAAAGTTCGCTCCCGACAGGATCTCGCGGTCGAGTCCGAGCGGATTGGTCTCCGTCGCCTCCAGGGTCCGGCTTCCCGACTCTTCGCCGGGCCGGTGCGCGACGAAGACGGCGGGAAGCAGATGATGCCTGTTGTGCAGCATCGTGTTGTAGAATTCGGTGCGAAGGTTCTCACCGGGAAAAACCACCAGTCCCCCGCCCTCCTCCACGTACCCGGTGAGGCGGTCCGCCATCGCGAGGGTCAGGTCCGCCACATTGGCGAGGACCACCGCATCGAATTCCGCCAGGTTTTCGTCCGCAATCTCGGAGGAGGAAACGACGGTCGGCTTGACGGGGTAGGAGGCCCGCGCCTCCTCCGGCACCGGCGCGAGGGCGTGGCGCAGGAAGAACGTCTCCGCGTCGCGGGGCTCGCCGCCGGGTTCGCCGTCCACCAGGAGAATGCGCACCTCGTCAACCGCCCGCACCACCACCGTGCGCCGGTTGTCGAAGGGAACGAGGTCGTCGCCGAGTGCCACCGTGACACGATGGGAGCCGGCACCCGGAAGGGTCGCGTAGAACGTGGCGCTCTCGCTGCGCCCGGGCTGAATCTCGTCGATCACCCACGGCTCACCGGCCGCTTGCCCGTTGACCAGAAGTTTCACCGGGACGTTCGCGGCGGGTGCCTTCCCGTAGTTGGTGACGTCCACATCGATCCGGAAGGGTTGGTTCACGGCGGGAAGAGAGCCCGAGGGAACGAGACGGCTGATCCCGAGATTGGCACCGGCGGGCGATCCGACCATCACGACGTGCAACCGGGCGCCGGCCGACAAGGCCCGCAGCTTCTCGTCGAGGGCCGCGAAGGCACTCCACTCTTCGGCGTGCCCGTCGGTGAGGAGGTAGATCTCCTTCTCGGAGGCCGCCTGGCCTTCGAGGGCCCGTGCCGCATCGACGAGCGCCGTCAGCAGATCGGCATGGCGATCCGTCTGCGCCACCTCTTCGATCCGCTGGCGCGCCAAGGCCGGTTCGGTGGTGGGATCGTCCGGACGGAAGGGCGTCGAGATGGCGACCGAGGATCCGGCCGGCATCTCCCCCATGACCGCCTCCGCGGCCGCCCGCGCCAGGTCGAGACGCGTCCCCTCTCCCTCCGCCGTGCCCATGCTGGCGGAATTGTCGATCACGACCGCTGCGGCGATCTTCGATCCCGGCAAGCCGCTCAATCCCTCCATCACCGGCCGCGCCAGGGAAACCGCCAGGAGGGCCAGCAAGGCGCACCGCAAGGCCAGCAGGATGAGATCCTCCAGCTTCATGCGCCGCTGGTTTTGCTCCACGCTCACATTCAAAAAGCGCATCGCGGCCCACCGCACCTTCCGGAACCGCCGCCGGTTCAGGAGGTGAATGATGATCGGGATCGAGACCGCCAACGTCCCGAACAGGAGGGCCTGGTTCAAGAAGGTCATGTGCCCACGGTCGTTTTCCTGAAGGCCAGGTAGTTGGTGAGGACTTCGTCGAGGGCCTGGTCGGTCCGCATCCCCACAAAGTGGCACTGGTTGCGCTCGCACGTGTCCCGCAGCCGTTGCCGGAAGGCCTCGAACTCGCGGAGGTAGCTCTGCCTGATCTGGCTGGGCCGGGTCTGGATCCTCGGAATGTCCTCCAGTCCGTCGAACTCCACCATCCCGGTGAACGGGAAGTCGATCTCGCAGGGATCGAGAACCTGCATGAGGATCACTTCGTGCCCCGCAAACCGCAGGTGCTGGATCCCCTCGATCATGCCCTCCTCGTCGTCGAAGAAGTCACTGATCACGATCACGATCCCCTTGCGCCGAATCTGGTTCGCCATCCCGTGGAGGACCGGGGCGATCTGAGTTCCCCCGGTGGGAGAGAAGCCCGCCAGGCGGTTCATGATCTTGAAGAGATTGTCGCGGTTGTCGCTGCGCGGCAGGTATTCCCGGATCTCCTCGTCGAAGATCGCCAGCGCCACCGCATCGCGCTGGTGCAGGATCACGTAAGCCAGGCAGGCCGCCATCATCTTGCCGTACTCGAGCTTCGTGATCTCCCCCGAGCCGTACTTCATGCTCTCGCTGCCATCTAACAGGAGGTGCGCCACGAAGTTGGTCTCCTGCTCGTACTGCTTGATGTAGTAGCGCTCGGTCTTGGCCTGCACCTTCCAGTCAAGGTGGCGCACATCGTCGCCGGGAGCGTACTCGCGGTGCTGCGCAAACTCGATCGCGAAGCCGCGGTAGGGCGACTTGTGCTCGCCCGCCATGTAGCCCTCCACGACGAAACGCGCGTTGATCCCGAGCGATTCCGCCCGTGCGATCGCCCTGGGATCGAGAAGCTTTTTCGTTTCGGGGTCCACGGGAATGGCACGAACTTTAGAGATACCGTCGGCACATTTTCTGTTAGAAACAATCTGTTAGAAAACCCGGCCAGAGCGGTAACTTGATGTGTGAAATCCAA
>Ga0310120_10004227_pt1 | contig 10109 bp, 8 predicted proteins | sample CB27_AW_983_MG_FD_203506 | JGI IMG/M metagenome (GOLD analysis project Ga0310120, IMG submission 203506) | Marine microbial communities from Western Arctic Ocean, Canada - CB27_AW_983 | ecosystem: Environmental > Aquatic > Marine > Oceanic | place: Canada: Western Arctic Ocean | collected... | reverse complement strand
ACTGGGCCAAGGCCTCGGCAAAGCCAAAGCCAAGCCCGGTCTCGTCATCATCCCCACCGGCGACGCCTTCACCGGCGGCGAAGCTATGGCCCGTCGCAGTGCCGAGAAGGCTGGCGCCCAGATCGCCGTCCTGCAAGACCGGGGCCACTGGTGGATGTGCCAAGACCCCGAACAAGGCGCTCAAGTCCTCACCAACTTCTTCGCCACCCTCGACTAACCCCCATCACGTCGTCGACGCCGTCACCACCTGAACTGCGCAGGATGGGCACACCACCCATTCCCACAACGCATCCAAGGTCGGTGGGCCGTGCATCGCGTCGACGACGAGTGGAAGGTGGGCTGGCGGCAGTTCCTGGGCGAGGTCTGACCCTGTCGCCCGTCGCGACGCCGAGAAAGCCGGCACCCAAGTCACCGTCCAGCTCGCCGCCCGCGTCTGCGACCGCGCCGAGCCCGGCCAAATCCTCGTCGCCCAAGTCGTAGCCAAGCAGCACCGGTCGAGCCATCAGTCGTCATCACCCGATCGTCTGCGCGCATCTTACGTGCCCCCGACCCGGCCGCCCCCGACCCTCTCGCATGGCTACCATGCTTCGACAACCAACCCAACCCAAGATCCCGTCGGCCCGGAGCGCGGGACCTACCAGGCACCCAGCCGAACTCCCAGTCGACAAGGAACAACAAAGAATGACCAGAGCTGCTGTTCTCTACCAGGCCAACTCGCCGCTCCAGGTCACGGAGCTGGAGCAGAGCGGCCCGAAGTCGGGCGAGGTGCTCGTGCGCATGGGCGCGGCCGGCGTCTGCGCCAGCGACTACCACGTCATCCACGGCACCGCCGCCCTGCCCCTGCCCGCCGTGCTGGGACACGAGGGCGCGGGCACCGTCGAGGCTATCGGCGACGGCGTCACCTCCGTCGAGATCGGCGACCGCTGCATCCTCTCTTTCATCAGCAACTGCGGTCACTGCCGCCAGTGCCGCAGCGGCCACCCCCAACTCTGCGACACCAACGGCCAGACCGGCGCGCGCCAGTACGACGGCACCGTCCGCCTGCACGACGCCGACGGCAACGAGGTCTTCCAGATGGCCAAGCTGGGCGTCTTCGCCGAAAAGCTGGTCGCCCCAGCCCAGGCCTGCTTCCCCGTGCCCGACGCGCTGCCCATGGATGTCGCCGCCCTGATCGGCTGCTGCGTCACCACCGGCGCCGGCGGCGCCTTCCAGCAGCCCGGCCTCGGGCCCGGCTCCAGCGTCGCCGTGATCGGCTGCGGCGGCGTCGGTCTCAACACCGTCCAAGCTGCGCGACTGCTCAACGCGGCCCAGATCATCGTCGTTGATGTCCAAGACCACAAACTCGAGTTCAGCAAGAAGTTCGGCGCCACCGACCTCGTCAACGCCAACCAGACCGACCCCGTCGCCGCTATCCGCGAGATCAGCGGCGGCGGTGTCGACTTCGCCTTCGACACCTTCGGCAGCGCCGAAACCTCACGTCAGGCTGTCGAGGCACTGCGCAAGAACGGCCGTGCCGTCGTCATCGGCCTCGCCCCGCTCGAGGACCGCGCCCCCATCGACCTCGTCGACATGGTCCGCAACCAGAAGACCCTGGTCGGCTCCTACTACGGCTCCGGCAGCCCGCACGAGATGTTCAAGACCCTCGTCGGCCTCTACCTCGACGGCCGCATCGAAATCGACTCTCTCATCGAGCGCCGCTACAAGCTCGACGAGATCAACGAAAGCTTCGACGCCCTCGGCCGCGGCGAGGACGGCCGCGGCGTCATCATGTTCGAGTAGTGAAGCCGCCCCCTCCGGAGTGCAGAGGGCGGAGCCTTCTGCTGGAGCTTGGGGAGCCCCCCTAGGTTGCTCTTCTCCCTCAGGGACGGGGGCCGTCCGTCGGGCCGCCATGTTCACGTACAGCGCTTCCGGCACTGCTCCCGTCGCCCGGTCCGGCCGAAGGTCGACATCGCTACGGCTGGACGCGCAGATCCGAAGGCGAAACCGGGCCTCCAGGTTCCGTCGGCGCTGCTGGGGTCGCCCACTCAGACAACATCGCCTGCTCTGTCTCCCGCAGGACGATCTCTCCGACGACGAACCCCGCACCTCGTACTCGCTCGACCGCGCTAAGGAGCGTCGCCTCAGTCAAGTCGCGATTGACAGGCAAGTTGAGAAAGAATGTCAGCCCGAAACAGCCGACCGTGTCGTTCGGAACCCACCAGAACCCCATCTTCACCAGGTCGGTCCGCATCTCAGAGAGCATCGCCGCTTGCCTCGCTGGGTCCATCGCGGTGAAGACGTTCTGTTCGTCATTCGTCGTCTGCCGCGAGCCTGCAACGGTGATCACCGGATGCGCGGGTAACTTGCTCACCCACAGGACGCCACCACCACTGTCCGTCACAGAGATGGCGTTCGGGCGCCCGATCACGCCTGATTCTGTCTTGACGCCATATCCCTGTCGGTAGAGCCACTGACTCAGTTGTTCCACGAGGTCGCCATCGGGCAAGGCCCGGGGCTGCGGATTGAAAACCTGACGAGCTGCGGCGAGGAGTACCGTCGCCAACGCCATTTCGCCAAGTACCGTGAGCGCCACTTCCGTCGCGGATCGCTCGTCTATCAGTCCCTCTACGAGCGCGATCACAGGTGCTATCGACCACCCTGCCACGGCGATCACAACGTCCCTTCGACACGGGATCAATTCCTTCATGACTACGCTCGTCATCAAAGAGTACCTGCACTTGGCGCGCTGAGGTGACCTCTGCGAGACTGCTGGTGGAAACGAGGACACCTCTCATGAATGGCGCAGAAGCCCTCCTCCGCACCTTCGCCCAAGCCGGCGTCGACACCTGTTTCGCCAACCCCGGCACCACAGAGATCCAGCTAGTCGCCGCCCTCGACGAAGTCAGCGAGATCCGCCCCGTGCTCTCGCTCTTCGAGGGCGTCTGCACCGGCGCCGCCGACGGCTACGGCCGCATCACCGGCCGGCCCGCCCTGACCCTGGTCCACCTCGGCCCCGGCTTCGCCAACGGCCTCGCCAACCTGCACAACGCCCGGCGCGCTCGCAGCCCCATCATCAACCTAGTCGGCGACCACGCCAGCTGGCACCTCGCCGCCGACGCCCCCCTCGCCTCCGACATCGTCGGCCTCGCCTCGCCGATGTCCAACTGGGTCCATTCCGCCAAGGACGCCGACAGCCTCCCCGCCGACGGCGCCGCCGCCGTGGCGGCGGCCCTCGCGCCTCCGGGCCAGGTCGCGACGCTGATCGTGCCGCAGGATGCGCAGTGGTCCGACTCCAGCGGCCCGGCCCCCGCGCCAACACCAGCGGCACCGGCAACAGTCCCGGCCGCCGCCATCGACGCCGCCGCCAGCGCCCTGCGCGACTCGACCTCCGTCGCGATCATGCTCGGCGGACCGGCCCTGCGCGCCCCAGCCCTGCGCGCCGCCCAACGTGTGACCGCCGCGTCCGGCGACCGCTGCCGCGTCTTCATCGAGACCTTCGGCGCCACCCGGGACGCGGGTCGTCACCTGCCCGACTTCCCCCGCCTGCCCTACTTCCCCGAGCCGGCGCTCGAAGCGCTGGAAGGCATCGACACCCTGATCCTGGCCGGCGCGCTCGACCCGGTCGCCTTCTTCGGCTACCCCGACACCCCCAGCCGCCTCACCCCCGAGTCGGCTGCCGTCGTCACGCTCTGCGAGCCCCAGCACGACTGCGTCGCGGCGCTCGAAACGCTGGCCGATGCACTCGGCGCACCGTCCGACATCGCGCTCGACGAGCGGACTGCACTCGAGCCCGCCAGCGGCGAATTGAAAGTGAGCTCGCTGGGCCAGGCGCTGGCCGCCGCGATTCCCGAGAACGCCATCGTCGTCAGCGAAGCCGCGACCTCGGCGGCAGCTTTCGAAGCGCTTAGCGCCGCCGCCAACCCCCACACGACGCTGGGGCTGACCGGCGGCGCGATCGGACAGGGCCTTCCGACGGCGGTCGGGGCGGCGATCGCGGCGCCCGACCAGCCCGTGCTCTGCTTCGAGGCCGATGGCAGCGGCATGTACACCGTCCAATCGCTCTGGACGATGGCGCGTGAAGCGCTCGACGTGACCGTCGTGATCGCGGCCAACGACGCCTATCGCATCTTGCAGGCGGAGCTCGGACGGGCGGGCGTCGATGAGCCCGGCCCCGCGGCCCGCGCCCTGACCGCGCTCAGTGGCCCGCGCCTCGACTGGGTCACCATCGCCAAAGGCTTCGGCGTCCCCGCCAGTCAGGCCACCACCGCCGACGAGCTCAACAGCGCGCTCGCCAACGCCGTCGCCGAAGCTGGTCCGCACCTGATCGAAGCCCTCGTCTAGCAGCGACTTCCGATCTCCCCACCTCGCAGAGCCATGCTCTCCGCAACCAGTCACATCGCGATCCACGGCGACTGACGCGAAGCGCACAATCGACGCAGGCCAACTCGATCCCGCGGCAGACTTAAAAAGAAAAACCCCCGCGGGGGAGCGGGGGTTTCTCACATCTGGTGTCGCGTCATCCCAAATTGGCGGGTTTGGACTGTTGGCGGGTTGACCTAAAATAGGGGGAAAACCACCACACCGTGGATTGAAATTAGGCCGCAGCTGACAGGCCGCAAATCCTCAAAACTGCGCATACAGGAATTGATCATATCCCGTTCCCTATGACCAGATCCCACCAACCAACGCCCCTTCGCGCCTGCCACAGCGACCGATTACCATCGGGCGGCACCAGCGAGAGGCGACAATGCAAATCCGTGTAAACGGCTCGGCCCACGAGCTTGAAGACGTCCGCCGCAACCTGCTTAGCTACCTCCGCTTCGACCTCGGCCTCACGGGCTCCAAGTACGGCTGCGGCGAAGGGCTGTGTGGCGCCTGCACCGTCCTCGTCGACGGACAGGTCCTGCGCGCCTGCATGACAACCACCGATGCCGTCGCCGGCGGTGATCTGCGCACTATCGAAGGATTACGTACAGAGAACGTCTTGCATCCCGTGCAGGAGGCCTTCGTCGACTGCAACGCGATGCAGTGTGGATACTGCATCCCGGGCTTCATTATGACGTCAGTCGCGCTGCTCGAACGCGACCCCTCCCCCTCCCGCGCCCAGATCCGCGAGGCGCTGTCCGAGAACATGTGTCGCTGCGGGACCTACCAGCGCATCGAGGACGCCGTCGCGCTCGCCGCCGAACGGAACGGCGCGCCATGACCCCCCCAACAACCGACGCACCGGACCCCGTCGACGCCGCACTGCTCGACACCCAGCCCCCCGGACTCTGGGTGCAGGGCGGCGGCGCGCTCGGCTTCCCGGCCCCGCGCAGCGGCTACGCCCGCGGTGCCTACGGCAACGTCACGCCCGACTACGGACCGCACCCCTGGCTCGTCGTCCACCCCGACGGCCAGGCCACTGCCTTCGCCGGCAAGGTGGAGTACGGCCAGGGCATCCGCTGGGGCCTCGCCGTCGAGGCCGCCGACGAACTGCGGCTGCCGCTCGACGCCGTCGACGTCGTGCTCGGCGACACCGGCCGCACGCCCTGGGACATGGGCACCTTCGGCAGCCAGTCGACGCTGCGCACCGGCCTCCAGTTGCGCAAGGCCGCGGCTAGCGCCCGCCACGCCCTGCTCGACCTCGCCTCGTCCCGACTCGACCTGCCCGCCTCCGACCTTCTCTGCCGCGACGGCCGCGTCGAGTCGAAGTCCGGCGCCGCGCACGGCCTCTCCTACGCCGAGCTGATCGGCGACGCACATCACCTCGTCGAGATCGACGATGACGTGGAGCTGACCGCCGAGTCCGACTTCACCGTCATGGGCAGCGAGACCGCTCGCGTCGACGCGATCGCGCGGGTGACCGGCGCATCGCTCTACTCCCAAGACATTCGGCGGCCGGGCATGCTCTTCGCGACGGTGCTGCGCCCGCCGACGTACGGCGCGCGCCTGCGCGACGCCGACTGGACGGTCGCGGCCCAGCTCCCCGGCGTCGTCGACGTCGTGCGCGACGGATCGATCGTCGCTGTGCTGGCCGAAACCGACGAGCAGGCCGACCTCGCCGCGACCCTGGTCCAGGCTGATTGGGACGAGCAAACCGACCATGTGGGCCGCTGGGATCTGCCCACCCTGCTGGCCGAGTCGGCCCAGGACCCCGTCACGACACAAGAAGAAGGCGACGTCGAGTCCGCCCTCGCCGCCGCGACCCACACCATCGAGTCCACCTACTTCGCCCCCTACGTCTCCAACGCGCCGATGGAACCGCGCGCCGCCGTCGCCGAGTGGTCGGGCGACGACGAGTCGAGCGACGAGCTGACCGTCTGGGCCGGCACGCAACGCCCCTTCGGCATCCGCGCCGAACTGGCGCAGCGCTTCGAGATCGACGAGTCACGCATACGCGTCATCGCGCCCGAGATCGGCGGCGGCTTCGGCGGCAAGAGCGTCTACCACCCCGCCCACGAGGCGGCGCGGTTGGCGCGCATCATGCGTCGACCGGTGCGCGTCGCCCACACACGGGAAGAAGAGATGACCTGGGCCAGCTTCCGCCCCGCCGCCCTGATCACGATCCGAAGCGGCTTCGACAACGACGGAATCCTCCAGGCCTGGGACTTCTACGCCGCCCACACCACCGCCGAGCGCCCCATGATCGGCCAGCGCGGCTCGCCCACCCCCTACGATGTCGACCACGTGCGCTGCGTCGTGGCGGGCGGAGCCAGCCCGCTGCCGCCCGGCTCCTACCGCTCGCTGGGCGGGGCACTCAACCACTTCGCGCGCGAAGTCCACATGGACGAGATCGCGGCCCAGGTCGGCGTCGACCCGATGGAACTGCGACTGCGCAACCTCAGCCACCCCCGCTTCCGCCGCGTGCTGGAGACCGCCGCCGCCGACTTCGGCTGGGAGGCCGCAACGCAACCCTCCCGCAACCCCGAACGCGGCGTCGGCATCGCGCTCGGTCTCGACGTCGGCAGCTACGCCGCGACCGCCGTCGAACTCGACGTACAGGGCAAGGAAATAACCGTCCGGCGCGTCAGCGCCTCACTCGACTGCGGACTCACCGTCAACCCGGACGGCGCGCGCAGCCAGGTCGAAGGCTCGATCGTGATGGGCCTCGGCACCGCGCTCTACGAAGGCGCCGACTTCGAGGCCGGCCGCTTGCTCAACGGCAACTTCGCCCGCTACCGCGTCCCCCGCAGCAACAACAGCCCCCGCATCGAAGTCTCCATCGTCGGCGACCCCAACGTCGAGTCCACCGGCGCCGGCGAACCCGCCATCGTCCCCATCGCCCCCGCCATCGCCAACGCCGTCTTCGACCAGACCGGCACCCGCCACCGCGAGCTCCCCCTCCAGCGGTTCTTGTAGGGCCGAACGCGGGCTCATAGTCGGACCGAACGGAATCTGGTCCGGGCCTCACCACACTATGAGCGCACGGTCGCTGTTTGGGTCGAGTTGGGTGACGGTCCCCTCGACACTTTGCCCGGAGACTAGGACGCGGACCGTCGACCCCAGAACGTCCCCTACGTCGACCGAAGGTAGCCGTAGCTCGACACTCGTCAGCGACACCCAAACCTCCCCATGATCAGGAGGATCGCCTTCCGTCCGCCTTGTGAGTTTCGACATCGCGTCGCCATCCCTTCGGCCGTTCGATCCTACGGACACTACTCATGATCAGGTGCACACGAGTCCACGTCCGGGCGGGATCAACACGCGCCGATTCAACGAAACTCGAGGGAGGATTCCGAGCTAGAATTGGGGCATGGGTGACCAAGTCTACGCATACGTGGATGGTCGCTACTTGCGGGAACGTGCTGCGGACGCTGGAGTGCCTAGGCCCGATCCGTGGAAAGTCTGTATGGGGTGCTTCTCCGGGACTCGCAACCATCCGTCTTCGGGGGGACTGCTTCACAGGCTCAATTACTACGATGACGAGGCAAGCGTCGGGGAGATCGCAGACAACGAAAACCGGCTCTTGATGGAAACGTATCTGAACGCCATCGAAGCCGTCCCCCACTGCACCGTCCGCACCGGAAATGTTCGAATGGGGAGGCGGGGTAAGGGGCAACAGCGCCTTGAGCAGAAGGGAGTTGATGTCTTGATGGCAGTCGAGATGCTGGCCGACGCCCAGGCGGGGCACCTGTCATTCGCGTTGCTCTTGACCGGCAATGCAGACATGGTTCCGGCGGTCGACGAGGTGCGCCGGCACGGGGTGACGGTGGTCGTCATCGCCAGCGACGGGCTGGCGTCGGAACTCCGCGAGGCTGCGGATGAGGTCTGGCGGCTCGACGTCGCAGCGTTCGAGAATTGGGGATTCCGCTAGGCCCACCGCGACAACTGGCCAGGTAGGCAGCAATCGGGGAATTGGTTGTTGCGCGATAACCCCCTAAGCCAGACTCAACTCCGACTCCAGACGCCCGATCGCGCGGTCCAGCGAGTCCACCAACTCGTCCACCTCTTCGCCGTTGATGATCAACGGCGGCGCCACCGCAATCGACGCACCGGCCCGCGCCAAGATGCCCTCTTCGCGCAGCAGCTTGGGCATCCGCTCGCCCACGGCGTCCTCGTCCGTGAAGTCCTCGCCCGTCTCCGGGTTGCGCTTCAACTCCACCACGTGCATCAGGCCGATGCCACGCGTGTCGGCCACCGTCGGGTGCCGCGACTGCAGCTCCTCGAGTTGCGACGCCAGGTAGATGCCCACCTTCTCCGCGTTGCCGACCAGGTTCTCGCGCTCGATGATCTCGATGTTGGCCAGCGCCACCGCGCACGACACCGGGTGCGTGCCGAACGTGCTGCCACCCACCAGCGCCTTGTCGTGGTCGCCCTCGAACGCTGCTGCCAGCTTGTCCGACGCCAGCGCTGCCGCGATCGGGGCGTAGCCCGACGAGATCTGCTTCGCCACCGTCATCACGTCCGGCTCGAAGTCCAGATGTTCAGACGCGAACCACTTGCCCGTGCGCCCGAAGCCGTTGATCACCTCATCGGCGATCAGGATGATGTTGTACTTATCGCACAGCTCGCGGATCACCTTCCAGTACTTCTTGTCCGGCACCCAGTTGCCGTTCGCCGTCGAGATCGGCTCGCCGATGAAGGCGGCGATCGTCTCGGGCTTGTGGAACTGGATCGTGTCCTCGATCGTGCGGGCGCAGAAGACGTCGCACTCGGGGAACGTCTTCTCGTAGGGGCAGCGCACGCAGAGGACGTTGGGCACGGCCACGTTGCCGGGGTAGAGCGGTTCGAACGGAGCCCGGTTGACGAAGTTGGAGCCGTTGACCGAAAGGGCCCCCATCGTCACGCCGTGGTACGACCCCACCCGCGAGATGACCTTGTACTTGCCCCGGTCGCCGTTGTTGTAGTGGTACTGCTTCGCCATCCGGATCGCCGTCTCGACGGCCTCGGCACCGGAGTTCACGAACAGCGCCTTGTTGATCGACGGCGGCGCAACGGAGGCAATTTTACTGGCCAGGTCCACCGCCGGCTTGTTGGCGTAGGCAAACGTGTTGGCGTAGCCCAGCTTGGCCATCTGCTCGCGCGCCACGTCGGCCAGCTCGGTCCGCCCGTGCCCCACAGCAACGACCCAGAGCCCGGACATCGCGTCGATGTACTTCTGACCGTTGGCGTCGGTGAGGTAAATCCCCTCGCCCTCTTCGATCACGATCATGCCGTCGTCTTTGCGCAGATCGTTGATCTGCTGCGTCTGCAGCCAGAGGTGCTTAATCCCGCGGTCGATGTAATCCTGGATCATGGCGGGGTCGTTGGCCGTTGTCGTCATACGTCATCTCCGTTCGCAGGCATGCTAGCGGCGCGGGACGCCAAGAACGACACCGGATTCCGGGTCGGATCGTTCCGCTGCGGAGATCGGGAATGCCCCCCCCCCGCCGGCGCGCGGGATCGCCCCCTAGTAGACGACCTCGGCGGCGATTTGCGTCCCCACCTGCGTCGCCGCCCCGCTCGCCCCGGCCAGCCAGGCTTGCACTTCGGAGTCCGCCGGCAACGCGTCGATCGCGGCGCCCACGACGGCGACGTTCTCAAGCTCGGCGGCCCAGGTGACCAGGTTCGGTCCCACTGTCGGGTTGCCGAAGGAAGTGAAGAAGCGCATGTTCTGGAAGCCGAGCCGCTCGCCGATCGGCTGGAACTCCTTCGCCACCTCCGCCCAG